>Ga0070694_100000199_pt1 | contig 31924 bp, 33 predicted proteins | sample KBSK1251metaG_FD_65470 | JGI IMG/M metagenome (GOLD analysis project Ga0070694, IMG submission 65470) | Corn, switchgrass and miscanthus rhizosphere microbial communities from Kellogg Biological Station, Michigan, USA - KBS K1-25-1 metaG | ecosystem: Host-associated > Plants > Roots >...
AAAAGCGCGCGCGGCTATCGCGTGCTCGAGGAGCTGGGCACGCGGCCGAACGTCCACTACCTGGCGAAGATCAGGAACGCACCGGACGGAGGACGGTCGTGACGCCCGGCATCGCCGCAAGGCTCCACGCCGTCCGCGGCGCGCGCAGTTCCGGCGTCATCGACGAGCGCACGCGCCTCCGCCGGATCACCGACGACGTGGCCAGGCCGCTCGAGACCTGGCCCGGCGGCGCCTGGTGGGCGTGCTTTGGCGTCGCGTTCGCCGCGCTGTCGCTCGGCGTCGGGTGCGTCACCTACGAGATCGCCACCGGGATTGGCACCTGGGGGCTGAACCGCACGGTCGGCTGGGCCTTCGACATCACCAACTTCGTGTTCTGGGTGGGCATCGGCCACGCCGGCACGCTGATCTCGGCGATCCTGCTGCTCTTCCGCCAGCGATGGCGCACGTCGATCAACCGCGCCGCGGAAGCGATGACGATCTTCGCGGTCGTCTGCGCGGCGATCTTCCCGCTGATCCACATGGGGCGTCCGTGGCTCGCTTTCTGGGTGCTGCCGTATCCGAACTCCCGCGGCCCGCTCTGGGTGAACTTCCGGTCGCCGCTGCTGTGGGACGTGTTCGCCATCAACACCTATCTGACGATCTCGCTGGTGTTCTGGTATGTCGGCATGATTCCGGATTTCGCGACGCTGCGCGATCGTACGGCTGCCGGCGCGAGGAAAGCGATCTACGGTCTGCTCAGCCTCGGTTGGAACGGATCGCATCGGACGTGGTCGCGCTACGAGACGCTGTGCACGCTGCTCGCCGGGCTCGCCACGCCGCTGGTCGTTTCGGTCCACACCATCGTCAGCATGGACTTCGCCACGTCGATCCTTCCCGGGTGGCATACGACGCTCTTTCCACCGTACTTCGTCGCCGGCGCCGTGTACTCCGGGTTCGGCATGGTGACGACGCTCCTCATCGTCACCCGCAGCGTGATGCACCTCGAGGCGTACATCACCGATCGCCATCTCGATGCGATGGCCAAGGTGATGCTCCTCACCGGGTCGATGGTCGGCTTTTCCTACGGCACGGAATTCTTCGCGGCGTGGTACGGCGGCAACCTGTACGAGTTCGCGACCATTTTCGGCCGGGCGGTCGGGCCGTACGCGTGGGCGTTCTGGACGATGGTCGCGTGCAACGCGGCCGCGCCGCAGCTGCTCTGGTCGCGGCGGGTGCGCGCGAGCGTGCCGGTCCTCTTCATCCTCTCGGTGCTGGTCAACGTCGGCATGTGGTTCGAGCGGTTCGTGATCATCGTCACGTCGCTGCACCGCAGTTATCTGCCTTCGAGCTGGGTGATGTATCGCCCGACCTTGATCGAGGTCGGCACGCTCATCGGCAGCTTCGGTCTGTTCTTCACGTGCTTTCTCCTCTTCATCCAGGCGCTGCCGATGATCGCCATCTGGGAGATCAAGGCCGACGCCGCGATCGGGAGCGAGGGTGCGCATGGCTAGGCAGGGCCTGGTTGCATCGTTCGCCGATCCGGAGAGCCTGGTCGAGGCGGTCACGGCGGTGCGGGCGCGCGGGATCAAGGTGTACGACGTCTACGCGCCGTTTCCGGTGCATGGACTGGACGAGGCAATGGGACTGCGGCGCTCGCGCCTGGGGTTCGTGTCGCTGGCGGCCGGCGCGGTGGGACTGGTCGCCGCGCTGTCGTTTCAGTTCTACGCCAACGTGTTCGACTGGTCGCTGAACGTCGGCGGGAAACCGGACAACTCGACGCTGGCGTTCGTCCCGATCACCTTCGAGATCACGATTCTGGCCGCCGGCCTGGCCACTGCGCTCGCGTTCTTCCTGCGTGCGGGCCTGTTCCCCGGTGCGTCCGCCGCGCTCGCGGCGCCGGGCGTGACCAACGACCGTTTTGCGATCGTGCTGCGCTGGACATCACCGCGATTCGAATCCGGCGAGGCACAGCTGATCCTGCACCAGCGGGGAGCGATTGACGTGCGTCCGCTGGAGATCGGGGCCGAGCGATGACCATCGGGCCGTGGTGCGCGCTGGCGGCGCTCGCGAGCCTCGCCGCGGCGGGGTGCGGTACGGCGCCGGAGAAACGCGCCATCGAGTACACGACCGACATGGAATACTCGGTCGCCTACGACGCGTTCTCGCCGAATCCCGTCACTCGCGACGGGCTCACGCTCCAGCGGCCCGTTCCCGGAACGATTGCACGCGGGCATCTGCCGCTTCATTTCCGCGGCACGCGCGACGATGCCGAGCGCGCCGGGCGCGAGCTTCAGAGCCCGCTGGCCTGGATCGACGATCGCGAAGCCGCCGAGGGCCGGGCGCTCTTCGAGACGTTCTGCGCCCACTGCCACGGCAAGGAGGGGAACGGCGACGGGCCGCTCGTCCCGAAGATCCCCAACCCGCCGGCCTACACGTCTGCGCGGGTGAGGGAGATGCCGCCCGGCCAGATCTTTCACGTGATCACGTTTGGTTCGGGTCGCATGCCGGCGCATGCCTCGCAGATCGCGCCGCGTGAGCGCTGGCTGATCGCCGCGCACGTCCGGACGCTGCAGCAGCGCGGAGGCGGGAAATGATCCGCCACCGGCAATTCCGAGTACCCCTCCTGGCCAACGCGTGCGCGACGGCATTGGTCATCCTCGGCGCGGCGGCCGCGTGGGTCGCCCTGCGCACCGATCCGCAGCGAGCCTGGGCTCACGTGCTCGTCAATGGCTTCTACATCACCGGCGCGGCGCTCGGCGGGCTCGTCTTCATCTCGTTTCAGTACCTGTCGGGCGCATCCTGGTGCGCGAGCCTGCGGCGCGTGCCTGAAGCGATGATGGCCGCGCTGCCGGCATCAGCGCTGGTGATGCTGAGCCTGTTCTTCGGCCGCGCGCGGCTCTACCCGCTCAGCACCGGCGCCGACGCCACGCGCTGGTCGGCGGCAAAGGTGTCCTACCTGAGTGCCCCGTTTTTCTTCGGCCGGATGGCGTTGTTTCTCGGTGCGTGGCTGTCGCTCGCCTACCTCGCGCGGCGCGCGTCGCTGCGCCAGGACGTCGACCCGTCTCCGATCCATCATCAACGGCTCGCCCGGTACTCGGCGGTGTTCGCGGTGGTGTTCGCGATCACCTTCTCGCTGGCCAGCTTCGACTGGCTGATGACGTTGATCCCCGGGTGGACCAGCACCATCTTCGGCGTCTACGCGATCGCCGGGGTCCTCGTGCAGGGAATCGCCGCGATTACCCTCGCGGTGGTGCTGCTCGAAGAGCGTGGCGACCTGCGAGGCCTCGTCACCGACGATCATCTTCACGACCTCGGCAAGCTCCTGTTCGCCTTCACGACGTTCTGGGCCTACATCTGGGTGTCTCAGTACCTCCTGATCTGGTACGCCAACCTGCCGGAGGAAATCACCTACTACGTGACGCGCACCGGCGACCGGTGGATTGCCCTCTTCATCCTCAACCTGATCCTCAACTGGGTCGTGCCGTTCATCGCGTTGATGCCGCGCGCGGCAAAGCGAAGCCGTCCGGTCCTGAAGTGGGTGTCGGTCATCGTGCTGGGCGGCCGCTGGCTCGATGTGTATCTGACCGTGATGCCGGAAATCGCCGCGGCTCCGGCCCCGCACTGGACCGATCTGCTGATGGCGGCCGGACACGTCGCGGTCTTCTTTCTGATTGCCGTCCACGCCCTCGCCAGCGCGCCGCTGGTGCCGGCCAACGATCCGCACCTGCGGGCGAGCCTCGCCCATCGCCAGTGAGGACAGACACCGTGGCCGACGAACGACGGGGAAACCGCCTGCGGATTGCTACAACGGTTGCCGCATGCCTGGCGACGGTGTTGACGATGGTGGCGCTGGTCTATCCGGATGGCGACCGCCGGAGCAGCGAGCTGCCGAACCGCATTCCGGAAGCGGCGCCCTACGTCGTGGCCGAGGCCGAATTCGCTCCGCCGCCGTTCGAGGAGTACTGGCAGAACCGGAACCATCCAGGCCAGTGCCAGAACTGCCACCGGCGGATCTTCGACGAGTGGAACGGCGCGATGATGGCCAACGCCTGGCGCGACCCTGCCTGGCGCGCGGCGTTCCTCCTCTCCGCGCGGCAGATCTCGTCCAACGGAAACTGCGACACGCCGTCGCCGCCTGACGGCAGCGAACGAGCACGCCACAATCCCTTCGCGGCGCCGGGCGACTGCGTCAGCCGGTTCGACACCGGCACCGGCTATCACCGGATGTCGCGGTCGGGGTCGCTGGTTGACGGCATGTGCTCACGCTGCCACATGCCGACCAACTACGTCGACAACGTGCCGCTGCACGCCGTCACCGTCGATGCGGCGACCGGTTACGAGCACGCCGGTATCGATCCCGATTTCAATCCTGCGGCCGACAACGGCACCGGGCTCGCGTTTGCCACCCTCGACGCGCAGCACCGCAACACCGAGTCGGGCAAGTCGGGCGTGAGCTGCATGGTGTGTCACACGGTCGCGGACACCCGCAACACCCCGTTTCACAACCACGCGCGAACGCCGGCGGGCGCGTATACGCCGGCGCTCGGCGTGGAGTCGCGCAGCCGCCTGCTGCCAGCGTCAGACCAGGACACCGTGTCGGTGCCGGATCCGGCCGATCCCACCCTCGGCTACGGCGTGGGCGGCGGCGCCTTCCGTCTCTCGCCGAACGCGATTGTCGCGTCGGCGCGGCTCGGTCCGCTCCTCTCGCCGCAGCGGCATGGCCAGCCCGATATTTATCTCGCCGGTGTCTTCAAGCGGCCCGTGACCCTCGAGCCGATTGCATCGCCGCAACACGACAGCTACGGGCACGTGCTCACGGCACGGGCCGAGTTCTGCAGCACCTGCCATGACGTCACGAACATGCTGACGTTGAAGAACAGGCTCGGGAAATGGGTGGGAGGCTTTCCGATCGAGCGGACGTATGCCGAATGGGCGGGCAGCCGGTATGCCGAACGGCCGGGGAACCGCAACTTCGATCCCGCGTTCAAGCGCGACTGCCAGACCTGCCACATGCAGCAGGACTACGGTCAGCCGGGAACCGCGCAGACGCTGTACAAGAACGGCAGTCCGGTTTCGCCGTTGACGGGCCGGCTGGCGATCGACGGACCGTCGCGCACCTACTTCAGCCACCACTTCGTCGGCGGCAACGCCTACATCCCGCGTCTGGTCGGCACCGCGCTCGACGAGATTGGCAGCGTGCAGGCCTACCCCGAGTTGTCGACGTTCAGCTTTTCATCGGCAGATCCCCGCAGCGTGTATGCGAACGCCTATTGGATGAACGCCGACAGGCGCGGCACACTCAGCCAGCACGCACGCCTTGCGTGGGATCGCCTGCGCCACGTGGTCGATCTCGATCTCACGGGGCCGGATCGCGCCGCCGCCGGCACCAGCGCGCCGATCGCCATCACGGTGTCGAACACGGGAGCGGGCCACAACTTTCCCACCGGCTTTCCCGAAGGGCGCATCGCCTGGGTCGCCGTGTCCGCCTACGACCTGCCGTCGGGTCACGAGCTGCCGATTTACGACGCCACGTGGAAGCGCACATCGATCGGCGTCGGCAGGCTCACGACCGCGGAGTCGCTCGATCCGGAATTTCCCGGCTGCGACTGGAAGACGCCGGCCGGCTCCCCCGATCCGTACGCCTATCAGTTCAAGGCCGTGGCGACGCTCGGCGACAACTGCCCGACGCTGGAGCTCATCTACGCGACGCCCCGCAATCTCCTCACCAACGCGAACGGGCAGCCGATCGACGCGCGCGGCGTGATCATCGACAAAGACAACCCGGGCGGGCGGCCGATCTTTCGCGACCTGAACGGCAACGGCGATCTCTACGACGACGCGTTCTTGCGGGACACGCGGCTTCGTCCGCTGCCGAACGCCGGCGCCACGGCTTCCCTGGATCGCTACTCGGTCGTCATTCCGCCCGGGACACGTGGTCCGATCGCGGTCTCCGCGGCGGTGTACTACCAGTCGCTCGAAGCCATTGTCGCGAAGAAGTTCCTTGGCAACCTCGCCGATACCGACACCGACTTCGTGCTCGAACCGTGCGTCCTCGGCGGGCCGTGCGACGGCCGCCGACCGTCGAACGAGCCGGCGGTGGTCGAAGGCGCGCCGCCGGTGCCGATGCAGGTCGGCAATCTCGTGATCCACATAGACGGCGAGCCTTCAGCCCCGGCCGCGCCCGCTGTCGTGGCCACCTATCCCGCGGCGGGAGCCACGCACGTGTACCAGGACGTCGTGCCCAAGGCGTCGTTCTCCGCACCCGTGACCGGGCTCGATAACGACACCTTCACGCTCGTCGACAGCGCCGGCGCGCGCGTGCCCGCCTCCGTGCACCAGGTCGGCGACGGCACGTGGGGCCTGTTTCCCGACCGCATCTTCCTGAAAGCAGGGGAAAGGTACACGGCGCGCCTCGCGTCAGGCGTCTGCGGCTATTCGAAGAGCTGCACGAAGAAGCCCGTGGTCTGGACGTTCACGGTCGTGATGGAAGGCGAACCGGGCGCGGGTGACACCACTATTCGGGCGGGATTCTAGAGAGGCCGGCGCGGGCGCGACCTGCGTCGCGCCGCGCCTGGCTGCCTTGCGCGCCGATCAGAACTCGTAGCGCACGCCGAGCTGCACGGTCGTTGGCACCGCGCCGGGCCGCAGCGTCGTGAGCCGCAGGAAGTCGGTCGATCGCCGGTCGCCGATCGGGTTCTCGAAGTTCGCGCGATTCGTCACGTTGAAGACGTCGGCGAAGAGGTCGACCGTGTGGCCCGCGGGCCGCCCGCGATAGCCCAGACGCAGATCGAGCTGGAACAGGCCGGGACCGGTCGCGCCGTTCCGCTCGGCGTCGGCATGAGCGGTATAGGGGTTGCGGCCCGTGCCCGTATACGTGCCCGCGGGAAGCGGTTCCGAAAAGATCCCATTGCGGTCCTGGTCGAGCGTGGAGTCGGTGAGGCTGAACGGCGCACCGCTCACCGCCCGCGCGACCCAGCTCACGGCCACGCCCCGGACCTTCGGCACGAGCGCCTGCCCGCTGATGACGAGGTTGTTACGCCGGTCGAAGTTGGTCGGCCCTTCGTTCAAATCGAGGTGCAGGTCGTCGAGGAACTGGAAGGGGTCCAGCGGAATACCGAGCGCAGACGTATTGCCGCGCGCACGCCCCAGCGTGTACGACACGCGGAACGAATAGTCGGACGCGAAGCGCTTGACGAGCGACGCTTCCAGGCCGTCGTAGTCGATCTCTCCGGCATTGACAGGGTGACTCACCTGCCCGGTGAACGCCGGGTCCACGCGCACCAGGGTCGCGGTGCGCGCCGTGCTGGCGCGGACGCCCGGGTTGAGGTCGCGCAGGATGAACTGATCGCGCGCGCGTGTGTGAATGTAGTCGGCGCTCACCGAGAGGTTCGCCGCGAGCTGGCGTTCGTACCCCGCGGTGATCTGGTCGGAGTAGGGGATCGTGCGATCCGGGTTGTCGAGCGTCACGGTGCCCGTGTTCTTGATGCGCGAGCCGGCGGGAAACAGCGACGCGAGGAGCGTGCGGTTCACCGTCGGACCACCCGCGAGCATCGGTTCCTGCGGCAGCGTGCCGTTGGTCGGCCCGGGGTCGGCATTGTTCGCGGGGAACAACTGGTTGAACGACGTCGAGAAGACGCCGTTGGTCAGGATGGCGGAAATCAGCTCGAAGTGAGTCTTGTCGTAGAAGCGCCCGTACCCGCCGCGCACCACCGACTGACCGTTGCCGCTGAGATCGTAGGTCACGCCGATGCGCGGTCCGAAATTGTTCTTATCGACCGGGTACGCGCTGGGGTCGGAAAACCGCGGATTGTCGACTTCACGCAGCGGCTGGATCTCGATGTCGTAGCGCAAGCCGAGGCTGAGCGTCGTCCGCCTGGTCACCGTCCACTTGTCCTGCGCGAACGCGGACGCGAAGTTCGCTTTCTGAAACGAATTCAGCGGCGCGGGGACGCGGACCTGGAGCCGCTCGGGATAGGTGCGCGGGTCGCCGGCGCTGAACGGCAGGTCGCTGCGGAAAAAGAAGATCCCGTTGAGGTTGTCCTGCGTCGTCGAGCGGGCGCCCACGTACTCGAACTGCCCTCCCATCTTGACGTCGTGGCTGGTGCCGCCGCGCGGAATGAACCACGAAAAGGTGTCGTCCAGCTGGTAGGCGTTGTCGACGCGCGCCTGCGCGACCGGCGACTGCTGATCGACGTAGGTGAGAAACGCGAGGGTCGGCTTGAGCGCCGCCTGGTCCTGGCCGTTGGTGTTGAAGCCCGGATTGGCAAACGCCACGTCTTCGCGGGTGAAGTTCACGCGCACCGTATTGACCTTCGTGTTCGACAGCACGCTGTTCCACGTACCCACCACCGTCTGATCGACGTCGTGCTCCTCGCGCGAGGCGTTCTGCGTCACGGTGATGTTCACCGCGCCGGCGAACGGCGGCAGGTAGGGGACGATCTGATTGACCTGGGGCGACGATTCGCGGAGCCACCGGACGGTCCACGTGTTGGTCGCGTTCACCTGGTGGTCGAACCGCAACAGCGTGTTCCAGACCCGGTCGCGCGTGACCGGCGAGGCGTTGAACTCGGGATGCGACGGAATGGTGATGGTGTTGGGACGGTTCACCATGACGCGTTCGACATTGGCGAAGAAGTGCGCCTTGTCACGCACGACCGGCCCGCCGATGTTGGCGCGGTAGGTCTGGAAGCGCGTGTCCGGCTTGGTGAGGCCGTTCTGCTTGACGAAGAAGTCCGGCCTCGTCATCGACGCGTCCTGGAGAAGCGCGGCGCCGACGCCGTGGAAGGCGTTGGTCCCCTGCTTGCTGATGGCGTTGATGATGGCGCCAGTCGTGCGGCCGAACTCGGCGTCGTACTGGTTGGTGACCACCTGGAACTCGGCGATCGCCTCGACGGGCGTACGCGCCTGCGAACCGGCCCGCTGGCCGATGACGTCATCGTTGTTGTTGGCGCCGTCGAGCATGTAGTTGTTGTTGCGCGAGTCGAGACCGTTGACGCTGACCGCGTCGGACCCGAACGACTCGGTGCTGATGTTGGCGACGATGCCCGGGAGCAGTGCGACCATGCCGACGAAGTTGCCGTTGATCGAAGGGAGCGTCGACACTTCGCGCGTGGTCACGTTGCCGCCGATCTGCTTGGAGGTGGTGTCGACCAGCGGCGTCTCCGCGGTGACCGACACGCTTTCGGTGAGGCCGCCGATCTCGAGCGCGAGATCGAGCGTCGTCGTGCGGCCGAGATCGAGCCGGACGTCGCTGCGCATGTATTTCTTGAAGCCGGTGAGCTCGGCCGCGATCGAGTACATGCCGGGAGCGAGCGCGGTCGCGAAATAGGTGCCGTCGCCGTTGCTCAGCACGGCGCGATACACGCCCGTCGCCTGATTGGTGATGGTGATCGTCACGCCGGGGAGGGCCCCGCCCTGCGCGTCGAGCACGCGACCGCGCAGCTCGGCCGTGCTCTCCTGCGCGACGGCTGCGGCGCTGATGATCATGACTCCCGCGAGACAAAGCAGCGTCCTGAGAGTGCGCACGTCAGATCCTCCCGCCTGCGAAAGGCGAAACGAGTTTCTCGTTACGTATGAGGGTGCGGCGCGCCTGTCGCAAAACCTGCGAAAGAACGAGCCTGGGCAAGCAAAGACTTAATGCGATGCAAGTGACATTCACACACCATCTCCGGCCTAAGTCAAGAGATGTTGTCAGCGTCTCAGCCGGGTCACCGCGCGGTCAGTACGTCGGCGGTGGCGGCACGTACGCGCTGATGGTGCTTTCGTGCCCCTCGGCATCCACCGCCGCGACGCCGAAGACCCGATCGTCGATGTTCGAGTGCGGCAGCACGTACTCCGTGACGTTGCCGACGTACAGCTCGTGCTCCCAGTCGGGCGCCCACGCCTCGCGCCAGAAGATGCGATAACCGTCCGCCCCGGGCGAAGCGGTCCACCGCAGGTGCGCGTCGTAGCCCGACGGTTGCCGGTCGATGGTCGGCTGCCCGCGGTCGTTGGCCACCGCCGGGGGCGGCGGCGCCAGCGCGAGCACCGCCATCGCCGCGGCGTTCACGCGCGCGTTCTGACCCAGGTACGGAAACGAGACGCCATCGATCGTGTCGTTCGCGTTGTGCTGCTTGGAGTAGTTCTCACGCGACTCGCGGAATCCGACGGCGGCGAACCCCTCGAGATTCCAGGCGGTGTGATCGCCGCCGCGGCCGAAACGGTCGCGGCGCGACATCAGCCGGATGCGGTGCGACGGCACGTACCGCGCCGCCGTCCGCTGCGTGAAGATCGCGAGCGCGCGCGACGGGGAATCCTCCGGGCCTTCCGAATACAGGCGAATGGTCGCGCCGTCGACGATGCCGTCGCCGCCGACAGCGCCACCGACGATGTCGTTGTTGAAGACAGCCTGGACGGGCACGCTGGCGGCCTTCATGCGGCGCGCGTGCGCGCGCGCGCCGATCAGTCCCTGCTCCTCGCCGGCAACCGCCGTGAAGACCAGCGTGGCGTCGAAGTCGATCCCGCTCTCCGCAAAGACACGCGCCAGCTCCATGACCAGCACGGTGCCGCTCGCATCGTCGTTCGCTCCCGGCGCGTCGGCGTTGTCGTCGCGTTCGGCGGGAACGCCGGCGCCGGTGTTGGCGCCAATCTGCCCCTGGCCGCCGATGTTCACCGTGTCGTAGTGACCGCTCACGTAAATGCGCCGCGGCGTGCGTCCCTGCAGAATCGCGACGATGTTGCGGAGCTCGACATCACGGGTAATGCGTCCTCCCTTGGGGATTTGGTGTGTGTCGAAGCTGACCTGCAGTTTCGGACTGCTCTGCCTGAGCTGATCGAAGATCCACTGGCGCGCGGCGCCGATTCCCCGCGTCGGCGACGTCGTCTCGGACATGGTGTTGCGCGTTCCGAAGCCGGCGAGCGCGCGATCGAGCTGCTCCAGGCGCGCTTCGGAGATCGAGGCGACGAGCGCCGACACCCGCGGATCGACGTCCGGCGGCGCGGCTCGTTGCGCTCGTGCCTGCGCGCCGAGGAGGAGGAGGAACGCGACGGCGACGAGGCGGCCTCTACGCATGACGCCGCATTGTAATTCCATATAATCGGCGCGTGAGCGTCCAGGAGCACAAAGCCCACGCGCCGACCTCCGTCTCCTGCTTCGTCCTCACCGTGAGCGACACGCGGACCGAGGCCAACGACACCGGCGGCCAGGCGATCCGCAGCCTGCTCGAGAGCGGCGGTCACAGCGTCAGCGGCCACGCGATCGTGCGCGACGATCCTGAGGCCGTGACGCGCGCGGTGTCGGACTGCCTTTCGGACGCGGGGACACAGGTCGTCATCACGACCGGCGGCACCGGCATCACGTCGCGCGACGGCACGTTCGAGGCGATCGATCGGTTGCTCGAGAAGCGGCTCACCGGATTCGGCGAGCTGTTCCGCATGCTCAGCTACGAGGCGATCGGCGCCGCGGCGATGATGAGCCGCGCGACCGCGGGGCGCGCGCACGGCAAGGCCATCTTCGTGCTGCCTGGGTCGCCCGACGCTGTGCGTCTCGCGATGACGAAGTTGATTCTTCCGGAGCTGGGCCACGTGGTGCAGCAACTGAGGAGATAGTCGGCAGTGGGCAGTGGGCAGTGGGCAGTGGGCAGACGGTGACAGGCAACAGGTAGCAGGTATCAGATTGCGATGAGCACGAAGATGCGGCCGTTCGGCGACACGATCTCGCTCGAGCAGGCGCGGGCGGTGATCGACGGCGCACTCCGGCCGATCGAGCGCGTCGAGCGTGTGGCGCTGCACGAGGCGCACGGGCGCGTGCTCGCGCAAAGCGTGACCGCAACGGCCGATGTGCCGCCCTTTTCCCGCGCGGCGATGGACGGCTACGCGGTTCGCGCCGGCGACACGGCCGGCGCCTCACCCGCGGCGCCGGCGGTGCTCACCTGGATCGAAAAGGTCTTCACCGGCCAGATGCCGCAGCAGACCGTCGGCGCGGGCCAGTGCACCGAGATCGCGACGGGCGCGCCGATGCCTCCCGGCGCGGATGCGGTCGTGATGGTCGAGCAGACCGCCGCCGACGACATGCGCATCCAGATCTTCGCGCCGGCGGAGCCGGGCCAGAACATCGGACGCCAGGGCGCCGACATCAGGAACGGCCAGGCCGTGCTGCAGCCCGGCGAGGTGCTGAACGCGAGCCGCGTCGGCGCGCTCGCCGCGCTCGGCCTCGCGCACGTCGACGTCTACGCGAAGCCGCGTGTTGCCATCCTGTCCACGGGCAACGAAATCGTCGATCCCGGCCGGCCCCTTCAGCCGGGAGAGATCTACGACATCAACCGCTTCACCCTCGCCGCGGTGATCGAGGAGCACGGCGGCATCGCGTCTCCGCACCGCACGGCGGCAGACACGATTGCGGACCTGGCGCGCGCGCTCGACGAAAGCTTCGAGGACGACGTGCTGGTGTTTTCGGGCGGGACGTCGGTCGGCGAACGCGACCTGATCCTCGACGCGCTGAGCCAGAAGGGCGAGGTGCTCTTTCACGGCATCTCCGTGAAGCCCGGCAAGCCTACGGCGTTCGGCCTCGTGCACGGCAAGCCGTTCTTCGGCATGCCCGGCTACCCCTCGTCCTGCCTCTCGAACGCGCACATCCTGCTGGTCCCGGCGCTCCGTCGCATCGCCCGGCTGCCGCCGCACGCGGTGAAGACGGTCACGCTGCCGCTCGCCCGCCGCGTCGTGTCGGCGAAAGACCGTCATCAGTTCTACACGGTCCGGGTCGCGGACGGCACGGCGATACCGGCGTACAAGGCGTCGGGCGACATCACGAGCATGTCGCAGGCCGACGGCTATTTCGAGATTGCCGCCGAAACCGCCGTTGTCGAGCAGGGCGACCTCGTCGACGTCACCCTGTTCTGAGCTAAAATCCCCCGCGACATCGGAGGATTTCCATGCGGACGACATTCCTTGCCGCCGCCCTGGGCGCCGGCCTGTTGCTCGCGGCCGTTCCGGTTGTCGCACATCACTCGTTCGCCGCCGAGTTCGACGCCGACAAGCCGTTCAAGCTGACCGGCGTCGTGACGAAAGTCGAGTGGCAGAACCCGCACACCTACTTCTATCTCGACGTCACCGACGAGCGTACGAAGAAGGTGACGAACTGGGCCTTCGAGATGGGAAGCCCGAACGGGCTGATGCGCAACGGCTGGACGCGGAACACGCTGAAGATCGGCGACGCGGTCACCGTCGAAGGCAGCCTGGCGAGGGACGGCAAGCCGTACGGCAACGCTCGCACCGTCGTCCTCGACAGCACCGGCAAGCGGCTGTTCGCGGCCTCCAGCCAGGCGGCCAACCCGTGATGCTGTGGGTGCGCGTCGGCGTCGCGGTGCTCATCGCGATTGGCGCCGCATTCTATTCGGCGCAGGCGCAGGACCCTTCAGCGCCGCGCGGCGACGCCACGCCGCGTCTCGCGGACGGCACGCCGAACCTCGGCCGCGTGCCCGGCGAAAAGGGCGTGTGGGACGTTCCCTACATCCAGAACATGGGGATGCGCATACCCGGCGCGGACGGGAAGACCGCGGCGGAACGCGCGAACCCGGGCGCGGGGCGCGGCGGCGCGAAGGCGGAGCCGGACGTGCCGTTCCTGCCGTGGGCGCGCGCGATCTACGACTACAACTCGAAGAACAACTCGAAGTACGACCCCGAGGGCTACTGCCTGCCGCCCGGCGGCCCGCGCATGATGGCGACGCCGTATCCGATGGAGATCCTTCAACAGCCGGAGCAGAAGCGCGTCCTGATGATCTTCGAGGGCGCGACGCACATCTGGCGCGAGATCTACATGGACGGACGCGCGCATCCGCAGGGCGACGCGCTGAACCCGACATACCTCGGTCACTCGGTCGGCCGCTGGGAGCACGACACGCTCGTCGTCGACGTCGTCGGCTTCAACGAGAACACCTGGCTCGATTACTACGGCCACCCGCACACGGACATGCTGCACGTGGTGGAGAAGTTCACGCGCCCGAACAAGGGCACGCTTCACTACGAGGCGTTGATTGACGATCCCGGCGCCTACGCGCGGCCGTGGACGGTCGCGTGGAACATCCCGTGGAGCGCGGAGAGCGAGTTGACCGAATACATCTGCCAGGAGAACAACATCTACCTGCAGAAGCTGACCGACGATAACGGCGATCCGCTGTTCGGGCCGCGCTAGTTCCGCACCAGCCTGAAGTCGCCCTTCGCCCCGGCCTGCGTCCACGTGCCGCTGAGCACGCGGTGCGCGGAGCCGATGTTCTCCAGCCTGCCGTCGATGACGATGCCGTTCGCCTCGAGTCGAACCCGCCACGTGTCGGGATCGAGCGAGGCCCTGGTCAGCGGCACCGCGTTCGGTCCGGGATTGATCGCGCCGGTGATCGCCTTCCCGTCCCACTGCATCTGCACCAGGACGCGCGTGCGCTGCGCCTGGGTCGGACCCCAGTCGCCGCTCCACGACCCCTTGAGCGGATGGCCGTACTGACCCGCTGCCTGCGCGGCGGCGAACAGGCAGATGACAAGCGTAAGCACCAGCCAGTGGGCGGTGGGCAGTGGCCGCATCGGTCCTCCTCGCGGTGTTGAATATACTTGTCCTGAGCGAGCGAAGCGAGTCGAAGGACCTCTTGAACGTGACCGAGTCCCAACGCGAAGTCGCGGCGAGCATCGGCGTGCCTGTCGCGCGCCGCCACATCTTCCTCTGCTGTGATCAGGAGAAGCCGAAGTGCTGCGAGAAGGAACGCGGGCTCGCAGCGTGGACCTTCCTCAAGCAGCGACTGAAGGAACTGAAGCTCTCGGAGCAGGGCGGCATCCTGCGCACCAAGGCCAACTGCCTCCGCATCTGCGAGGGCGGCCCGATTGCCGTCGTTTACCCAGAAGGTGCCTGGTACGGCGCATGTGATCCGCCGGTGCTCGAACGGATCATCCAGGAGCATCTCGTCGGTGGGCGGGTCGTGACCGAGCATCTGATCACGGTCCATCCGCTCGGCGATCGGGCCGGCGATCGGGCCGGCTAAAGCCGGCCCCTACGACCCTTCTCCCTGCCGGCCCCTAGGTACTAAAGCGCCTTACCGACCTCCGCCCAGTTCACGACATTCCACCAGGCGCCGATGTAGTCAGGCCGGCGGTTCTGATACTTCAAGTAGTAGGCGTGCTCCCAGACGTCGAGGCCGAGAACCGGCGTCTTCCCGTCCATCAGCGGATTGTCCTGGTTCGGCGTGCTGACGATCGAGAGCTTGCCGCCATCCTTGAGCAGCCAGACCCACCCGCTGCCGAAGCGTCCGGCGCCGGCCTTGCCCCACTCGGTCTTGAAGTTGTCGAAGCTGCCAAACGAGGAGTTGATGGCGTCGGCAGCCTTGCCCGTCGGCGCGCCGCCGGCGCTGGGCGCCATCCACTTCCAGAACTGCGAGTGGTTCCAGTGGCCGCCGCCGTTGTTGCGGACCGCGGTGCGGATGTCTTCGGGCACGCTGTTGATGCCGCGGCACAGGTCCTCGAGGCTCTTCGAGCCCAGCTCCGGGTGCTTCTCGAGCGCAGCGTTCAGATTGGTGACGTAGGTCTGATGATGCTTCCCGTGATGAATCTGCATCGTCTGCGTGTCGATGTGCGGCTCGAGCGCGCCGAAGTCGTACGGGAGCTTGGGAAGTTCGTGCGCCATTGCATCCTCCTCGTCGATCGAACGAAGGAGGCATCGTACTCCGCCGCTATCGGATAGACAACATGCGATCGAGGGCGACCTTCGTCCACTGCTTTCGATCGTCGGGCACGACGATGCGGTTGTGGACGCGTCCTTCGACCAGCTCTTCGAGAATCCAGAGCAGGTGGTTGGGTGAGACGCGGAACATCGTCGAGCAGAGACAGCCGAAGCGGTCGAGCGACACCACCGTGCGCTCGGGCGCGACCTCTTGCGCAAGGCGATTGACGAGATGCACCTCGGTGCCAACGGCCCAGACGGATCCGACCGGGCTGTTCTTCACCGTCTTGATGATGTATTCGGTGCTCCCGCTGTCGTCGGCGGCCTGTACGACGTCCCACGGCACCTCGGGATGGACGATCACGCGCACGCCGGGATGCTGCGCTCGAACGCTGGCGATCTGCGCGGCGCTGAATCGGACGTGAACCGAGCAGTGGCCCTTCCACAGGATCATGCGCGCGCGCTTCAGCGCTTCCAGGCCGACGCCGCCGAAGATCTCGTGCGGATCCCACACGAGCATCTCGTCGAGCGGGATGCCCATCTTGTACGCGGTATTCCGCCCCAGGTGCTGATCCGGCAGGAAGAGAACCTTCTCTCCCCGGTCGAACGCCCATTTCAGCGTCGCGGCAGCGTTTGACGAGGTGCAGACGGTTCCACCCCGCTCGCCGACAAACGCCTTAATCGACGCGGCGGAGTTGATGTAGGTGACGGGAATCACGCCGGGGACTCCCATCAGCGTCAGTTCTTCCCAGCAGGTCTCGAGTTGATCCGGCTCGGCCATGTCGGCCATCGAGCATCCGGCAGCAAGGTCCGGCAGGATCACCTGCTGGTGCGCCGCGCAGAGGACGTCGGCGCTCTCCGCCATGAAATGCACGCCGCAGAAGACGATGTAATCGGCCTCCGGACGATTCGCGATCTGGCTCGCGAGCTTGAACGAGTCGCCGGTGTAGTCGGCGAACCTGATGACCTCGTCACGCTGATAGTGATGGCCCAGGATGACGAGCCGGCTGCCAAGCCTGGCTCGAGCGGCGGCAATGCGGGTCTCCATCTCGGCGTCTGAAAGGCCGAGGTACTTCTCCGGCAGAGGTTGCCGCTCCGAGATGTGGTCCTTCTCGAACTCCGTGAGGAGAGGGATCAGGGTTGCCATGTGGGTTATAGAAAAATTATAGGAGAGCAAATTGGTCGGCGATAGGTGAGCAGTATGTAGGACGGGTTCCGCGGAGCGCAGGATCCAGGCGAACGCGGACCCGTCGGCCTAAACGGCCTCCGCGAAGGTGTTGACGATGTTGTAGAGCGTGTCGCGCTCGAGCGGCTCACGGCCGGCCGCACGCACCAGCCGGGTGAGCTGCGCCGTCGTCATCCCTTCGGGAGTCGGCGAGCCGGCCATGTGATAAATCTTCTCCTCCTGCACCGTCCCGTCGAGATCGTCCACCCCGAACCAGAGCGCGGTCTGCGCCACGTCGACTCCGGTCGCAATCCAGAACGCCTTGATGTGCGGGATGTTGTCGCACATCAGCCGCGCCACGGCGTGCACGCGCAGCGTGTCGGCCGCGCTCGGCGCCGGCAGCTTGCGCATCTGGTTGTTGTCCGGGTGGAACGCCAGCGGGATGAACGCCTGGAAGCCCCCCGTCTCGTCCTGCAGCGCCCGCGCGCGGATCATGTGATCGACGCGCTCCTCCATCGTCTCGATGTGGCCGTAGAGCATCGTTACGTTGGTACGCAGGCCCAGGCGATGCGCGGTGCGATGGATCGACAGGTACCTGTCCGCGTCGCACTTGTCGTGGCAGATCTTCTTGCGCACACGCTCGGCGAAGATCTCCGCGCCGCCGCCGGGCAGCGAGTCGAGGCCTGCCGCGATGAGCTCCCGCAGCACCTGCTCGTCGGTCATCGAGTAGAGATCCGCGAAGAACGCGATTTCGACGGCGGTGAAGCACTTCAGGTGAATCTCGGGGCGGATGCGCTTGAAGCCGCGCAGCAGCTCCGTGTAGTAGTCGAACGGCAGGTGCGGGTTCAGGCCGTTGACGATGTGGAGCTCGGTGAGCGGCTGGCTGGCGCGGCGGCGAAGCTTGTCCCATGCCTGCTCGAGCGACATCGTGTACGCGGCCGCGTCGGACGGCTGGAGCCGCGCGAACGAACAGAACAGGCAGCTGGCCACGCAGACGTTGGTCGGCTCGAGCCGCAGGTTGTAGTTGAAGTAGGTCCGGGCGCCGTGTCGCTTCTCGCGCTCGCGGTTCGCCAGCGCTCCGACGGCGAGGAGATCGGGCGCGCGGAACAGCGCGACGCCCTCGTCCAGCGTGAGGCGCTCCTGCGCGCGCAGCTTCTCGTCGATGACCGCCAGCCCGGCTGCCTGGATTCGTGAGTTCACGGGTTGCTCAAAATTCTACGTGCTATATTCCTAGGCCACAACCGACTCGGCCCGGGAAGCAGGGGAACCGGGTGAAAAGCCCGGACGGTCCCGCCACTGTAAGTGCTTCGGCACAAGTCAGGAAACCTGCCCGCGGCTCTTGTCTTGACCGGCGCGCGAGACGCCGGAGGGAGACCGAATGCTGCGCGCCGACGCCGTGTCTTTCGGATACGGTGACAGCGGGTTCCTGCTGTCGGACGCGTCCGTCGACATCACGCCAGGCTCGCTGACCGGGCTGCTCGGCCCCAACGGCTGCGGCAAGACGACATTGCTGAAGCTGCTCTGCGGCGTGCTGCGTCCGCGAACCGGCCGCGTGACGCTCGGGGAGCGGCCGCTGGCGGCGATGACGCGCCGCGAGCTCGCCCGGCACATCGCCGTCGTCCCGCAGGAAACCCATCCCGCCTTCGAGTACAGCGTCACGGAAATGGTGATGATGGGGCGCCACCCGCATCTCGGCGTGTTCCAGCTCGAAGGGCCGGCGGACTTCGAGGCCGCGCATGAAGCGCTCGACGCCACCGGCACGGCGCACCTCGCCGCGCGCAACTACATGACGCTCAGCGGCGGCGAGAAGCAACGCGTGATCATCGCGAGCGCGCTCGCGCAGGCGACCGAGATTCTCCTGCTCGACGAGCCGACGGCGTCGCTCGACCTCGGCTACCAGCTCGAAGTGGCGGGCCTGCTCGCGCGTCTCAACCGCGATCGGAAAGTCACGATGGTGCTCGCGACGCACGACCTGAACCTGGCGGCGTCGCTGTGCGATCGGCTCGTGGTGATGCGAGAGGGGCTCGTGCTCGCGCAGGGGCCGACGAGCGACGTGCTGACGGGCGCGATGGTTCGACGGCTGTACGACGTGGACGCCGACGTGCAGTTCCATCAGCGGGCCGGCCACCTGACCGTCGTTCCCGTGGGGCGGTCGACATGATGCCCGCCGCGGCAACAACGCCACGCCCCCAGGGCGGCATCCAGGTGCGCCTGACTGCGATCCTTCTCGGGTACGGCGCGCTGGCGGCCGCGGTATGCGTGCTGGCGCCACTGGTCGGCAGCACGCACATCAGCCTGGCGCGCGCCTTCGACCGCTCGATCCCGTTCGCCGACAACGTGGACGCGCAGATCTTCTTCGTCGCCCGCATGCCGCGCGTGCTCAGCGGCGCCGTGGTCGGCGCGACACTCGCGACGGCGGGCGTCGTCATGCAGGCGCTGCTGCGGAATCCGCTCGCCACGCCGTTTACGCTGGGGGTCTCGGCGGGCGCCGCGCTCGGCGCCATCCTCGTCATCACGTTCGGGGCGACCGTCACCATCGGCGTGCTGTCGCCGGTGCCGGTGGCGAGCCTGGCGGGAGCGCTGCTCGCGGCGGCGATCGTGTACGCGCTGGCGACCCGGCCCGGACGCACGATGTCGACGGCGGTGCTCCTGCTCGCCGGCGTCACGCTGAACTCGTTCTTCTCCGCGCTCATCCTGTTCGTGCAGTACATGGCGGACTTCACGCAGACCTATCGCACCGTCCGCTGGCTGATGGGCGACCTCGACGTCGGCAGCTTCGAGCCGATCGTCGCCTCACTCCCGCTCGTCCTGCTTGCGTTCGCGATGTTCGCCGTGCTGCCGCGCTCGCTGAACCTGCTGAGCGTCGGCGCCGACACCGCCTCCACGCGCGGCGTCGATGTCGCGCGCACGCAGCGCCTCGCTTTCCTCAGCTCGTCGCTCGCCACGAGCGCCGCCGTGTCGCTGGCCGGCCCCATCGGCTTTGTCGGCATCGTCGTGCCGCACCTCGTGCGGCTGATGGTCGGGGTGGATCACCGGCTGGTGCTGCCGGCGTCCGCGCTCTTCGGGGCGGCGTTTCTCGTCGGCTGCGATCTCGTCGCGCGGACCGTGCTCGCGCCCGTCGAAGTGCCGGTCGGCGTCGTCACCGCGCTGCTCGGAGGGCCGTTCTTCCTATGGCTGCTCGTCAGAAAAAGCTGATCGCCGCCGTCTGCGCCGTCGTGGTGTTGAGCGGGGCGGACCTGATCAGGCTCGCCCGGGCGAACCCGACAGCATTCGCCCCGCAGGTTCAGGACAACGGAGCCCGGCGAATCATCTCGCTCGTGCCAAACGTCACCGAAATACTCTTCGCGATCGGCGCGGGCCCGCAAGTCGTCGGCGTCAGCTCCTACGACGACTTCCCTCCCGAAACGAAGGCGCTGCCGCGCGTGGGTGCGCTGCTCGACCCTGACACCGAACGGATCTTTGCGCTGCGGCCGGACCTTGTCATCGTCTACGGCTCGCAGACGGAGCTCGAGGGCCAGTTCGCGCGCGCCGGCATCCGCGTCTACGCCTATCGCCACGCGGGCATCGGCAACGTGCTGCAGACGATGCGCGACGTTGCGCGGCTCGCCGGGCGGACGGCGGACGGCGACCGCGCCGTTGGCGATCTGCAGGCACAGCTCGATACGATTCGTGCGCGCGTGCGCGGACGGCCGCGTCCACGGACGATGCTGGTGATCGGCAGGGACATGGGCGCGCTGCGCGGCGTGTACGTCAGCGGCGGCGTCGGCTTCCTCCACGAGCTGCTCGACATCGCGGGCGGAGACGACCTGTTCGCCGACATCAAGCGCGAGTCGGTGCAGCCGTCGAACGAGACGATGATCGTCCGCGCGCCCGACGTGATCGTCGAGCTGAAGCCCGGCAACCAGCCGGCCACCGCGACACTGCAGCGCGAGCGCGCGGTCTGGAACCTGCTCGCGTCGGTCCCTGCCGTACGCAACAACCGCGTCCACCTTCTATACGGCGACTACCTGCTCGCTGCCGGTCCGCGGCTTGGGCGCGCGGCGGACACGCTCGCGCGCGCCCTGCATCCCGATGCGTTCCTGGTCGCGGAGCCGAAAGGTCCGGGCCGGTAACGTGCGGATCCCTACATGGGCGAACCTTATCCGACTCGCATTGTCTGCCTGACCGAAGAGACGACCGAGACGCTGTACCTCCTGGGGGAGGGCGAACGGGTCGTCGGCGTGTCGGGCTACACGGTCAGGCCGCCCGAGGCGCGGCAGAAGCCGCGCGTCTCGGCCTTCATCAACGCGCGGTTCGACAAGATCGAGGCGCTGCGCCCGGACCTGGTGCTCGCGTTTTCCGATCTGCAGGCAGAGATCGCGGCGGAGCTCGCGCGGCGCGGATACAGCGTCGTGCTGTTCAACCAGCGCAGCGTCGCGGAGATCCTGCAGATGATTCGCATGCTGGGAGGCCTGATCGGCCGCGCCGAGCGGGCGGAGGCGCTGGCGTCGCGGCTCGAAGCGGGCCTCGATCGCATCCGCGAGCAGGCGGCACGGCTCGCCCGGCGGCCGCGCGTCTACTTCGAGGAGTGGGACGGGCCGCTCATCTCCGGGATTCAGTGGGTCGAAGAGCTGATCGAGATTGCCGGAGGCGAGCCAATCTTTCCCGAGCTCCGCCACGCCAGCCTGGCGAAGGATCGCACTGTCGAGCCCGACGAAGTCGTCCGCCGGGCGCCCGACGTCATCGTCGCGTCGTGGTGCGGCAAGGCGGTGAAGAAGGAGAAGATCGCGTCGCGCCCGGGGTGGGACGTGCTGCCAGCCGTGCAGGCCGGCCGCATCTACGAAATCAAGTCGGCGCTCATCCTCCAGCCCGGACCCGCGGCGCTGACCGACGGCGTCCAGCAACTGCACGAGATCCTTCGAGTCGGAGTCGGATACGCGTTGTAGCCGACTCCGACTCGCTGATGGGCCGACTCAAGGTCGCAGTTTCTGCGCGATCTGCCGATCGTGCAGGCGCGCGAGCAGCACCTGTACGGTGAACGCGCCGATCAGCGCCATCAGCATGTCGGCCTGTGTATCGAACGGATCGCCCTGGGTGCCGAGAAACGCGTCGGCCGCGCTGCCGCCGATCAGCGCCGACCACCACTCGATGAACTCGTAGCAGGCGCTGATCGCCAGGCACACGCACAGGACGATGAAGAACAGCCACCTGCCGGGGCGAAGCGGCGAACGCCTGACGAGAATCTCGCGCGCGACGATCGCCGGCACGAACCCCTGCGCCAGATGCCCGATGCGGTCGTAATGATTGCGCGTGAAGCCGAAGGCGCGCTGCATCCAGAAGCCGAGCGGCACCTGCGCGTAGGTGTAGTGGCCGCCGAGCATCAGGATCAGCGCGTGCACGAAGATCAGCCGATAGGCGAGCGGCGTCAACGGAAACCGCCGCGCGGTGGCCAGCAGCACGGGCACGGCGATGAAGATGGGAAAGACCTCGAGAACCCACGTCGTGCGGTCGGCCGGCGCGATGCCCGACCAGGCGAGCAGCACGGCGCCGATGACGAGCAGCGCCAGCGCCTCGCCGCGCGTCACACGCGCACGCGGCTTTCGTCGAGAAAGAGCGGTCCCTCGATCGAGGGGACGACCCCGAGGGCCCTGGCCCGGTCGAACAGCAGCTGCACCGCGCGACGTCCCTCGGCGCCGAGATCGACGGAGTAGTCGTTCACGTACAGGTCGATATGCTGATACATCACCGGCTCGCTCATCTCCTGCGCGTGCTCGCGGACGAACGGCAGGCTGGCGGCGCGATGCGCGAACGCGTACTCGACGCTTCGCCGCACGACGCGGTTGACCGCCTGCTTGACCGGCTCCGGCAGCGAGCGCCGCACGACGATGCCGCCGAGAGGAATCGGCGCGCCGGTCTCCGTCTCCCAGAATTCGCCGAGGTCGACGATCTTCTGCAGCCCCTTCGCCGCATAGGTGAAGCGGTTCTCGTGGATGATCAGCCCCGCGTCGAAGCGGCCGTCCTGCACCGCGGCCTCGATGTCCGAGAACAGCAGCTCCGTCCTGTCGCGTGCACCGGGAAACGCGAGCCCGAGGAGAAAGTTCGCCGTGGTGTACTTCCCTGGAATCGCGATGCGCAGCCCGCCCGATGCGACCTCCTCCCGCGGGATCGTTCGCTTCGAGATGAGCAGCGGGCCGCAGTTGCGCCCGAGCGCGCTCCCCGCGTCGAGCAGGACGTACTCGCGCGCGCAGTAGGCATACGCGTGATAGCTCAGCTTCGAGACGTCGACCTCGCCCGCGAACGCCGCCTTGTTCAGCGCCTCGACGTCCGCCAGCCGCACGTCGAACTCCAGCCCCTCGAGGTCGATGCGCCGGCTCACGACGGCGTCGAACATGAAGCAGTCGTTCGGGCAGGGCGAGAAGGCGAGCGTCAGTCTCATGCGCAGTCCACGATCTGCTGTGCCGTGATGTTGAGATTATCGATCGCTTCGCTCAGCTTCCAGGCGGCGCGATTCCGCTTTTCCACCACGTTCGACACCGCGCGCACCTCGGCGAACGGAATCTGGTGAATCAGGCAGGCGTACATGAACGCGGCGCCTTCCATGCTCTCGACCTGCGGATTGCACCGCTTGCGGACGGCGCCAATTGCCTGCTCGCTGCCGTGCACGGTGTTGACCGTGATGCCGTGGACGCCGGGCAGACGCAGCAGCACGTCGTTGTCCGGCGGCCCGGGGTTCATCAGCCGCCCCGACTGGAAGGGGAACTCGTTCCTGCCGACGAGGCTCAACTCGTCCGCCGTGAGAAACCCGTCACCGTCCTGCGCGCCGAGCTCGGGGAACTGTTCCGTGATGACGTGCACGACCGCGCCGGCCGGCAACTCCGGATCGAAGCTGCCGCAGACGCCAAGGTTCAACGCCATGTGGTAGTCGTGCGCCGCGAGCACGCGCGAGCACCAGGCCGCGGTCGCGACCATGCCGACGCCGGTCGTCAGAACGTGGATCTCGTGCGAGTCCCGGTCGTAGATCGTCACGCGCGCATCGCCATCGCCGCGGAAGCGGAGCCCGGCGACAAACGGAGCGATCTCCGCGGCCGTCGCGGCGACGACGAGGATGCGCACTGGCCGATCCTATTTCTTGGCGGCTTTCTGCGTCAGCCACGCGATGAGCGCGGCGAAGTTCGCGGCAGGCGCGCGGTACTCGATGGGGGTCACATGCTCGATGAACTCGCGGTGCGTCGGCGCGCCGTACGGCACCGGGCCGCTCGTGAGGTTGTCCTGCTTGGTGAAGAGCTCGAGGCGGGGCGCCTCGCCGTAGACGTCGACGGTGTAGCGGATGTGCAGCCCGTTGTGAGACTCGGTGGCGGCCGATTGCCGCAGCTGGGTGGTCACCCGCGAGAGATCGATCGGCAGGCGCTTCACGTCGACCGGCGCCTGCTGCGCCGACGCCGCATTTGCAGCGCCCAGAACCAGCAACCCGATCAGTACCACCCGCATGCGATGCATGGCCGTTGAGACGTCAGCTCACTCCTAGTGGTCTTCCTTCCATTCCTCGTACCAAGCCATCTGGATAGCCTCGAGCTTCGGCTCGTTCGAGGTCTTAGGGTCGTCGTCGAACCCGTCGAGTTGAAGGACCCGCTCGCGCAGGTCCGTGAATCTTACGGTAAGCGGGTCGATTTCGGGGAACTTTTCGTTGAGGGCGATACCGATGTCCTCGGCGTCGACCCACTTCACGGCCGCACCTCCGCCGCTTTCTTCGCCTCGTCGGGCTGGTCCGACTTGCCGAGTTGAATCGCACCGCCCTCCTGCACGTAATTGCGCGTATACATCGGGAACTCGACGACCACATCGCCGTTGATCACGGCCTGGCAGCCGAGCCGGGAGTTCGTCCGCAGGTCCCACGCGGTGTCGAGCCGGTCGAGCTCCTTGTCCTCGGGTTCGCTGAGATTCTGTTCGCCCTCGCGCACATAGAGATGACAGGTCGTGCAGGCGCAGCTGCCGCCGCAGGCGTGCTCCAGCGGAACGCCGAAGTTCATTGCCACGTCGAGAAACGATTCGGGCAGCCCGTGGTGCTCGTACGGGAGCTTGCCCTTCTCGAACTCCACGGTGGTTTCCTTGCCGTCCTTGATGAAAGTGACCTTGGGCATTGCGGCTCCGCTAAACGTCCTTCACATTCCTGCCGGCGAGCGCCTCGCGCACCGTGCGGTTCATCGTCACCTCGGCGAGGCGCTGCGTGACGTGATTGAGCGCGTGCGTCCAGTCGTGAATGGTTTCGCGGCTGGTTCCGGCCATGACGGCCTTGAGGCCGATGAGCGCCGCGTTGATCCGCTCGCGCTCGCCCGGCTCGAACACCCCCGCGCCGGCGCCGTCCAGATCCAGGCGGCGGAGGACCTTCTCGGTCGCCTGCACGACGCTCTCGCCCTCGTTGCGCGCGTCGATGAGGAGCCGCGCCTCGAAATCGGCTTCGGCGTGCTCGAACGACTCGATGAGCATCCGCTCCACTTCCTGGTCGGTCAGCCCGTACGACGGCTTCACCTCGATCGTCTGCTCGATGCCGGTGCGCAGCTCGCGTGCGGCGACGCTGAGGATGCCGTTGGCGTCGATCTGAAAGCGGACCTCGATACGCGGCAGGCCGGCGACCATCGGTGGAATGCCCCGCAGGTGCAGGTGCGCGAGCGAACGGCAGTCAACGGCCAGCTCGCGCTCGCCCTGGAGGACGTGAATGTCGACGCCGGTCTGGTTGTCGACGCCGGTGGTGAACATCTCGCGGCCGCTGGCGGGAATCGTGGAGTTGCGCAGGATGATCTTCGACACCACGCCGCCCATCGTCTCGATGCCGAGCGACAGCGGGGTGACGTCGAGCAGCAGCATCTCGCGGCGGCCGCTGACGAGGATGTCGGCCTGGACGGCGGCGCCGAGCGCCACGACCTCGTCGGGGTTGAGCTCGCTGTGCGGTGTGCGGCCGAACAGCTCCTCGACCATGCGCCGGACGAGCGGGATGCGCGTCGAGCCGCCGACGAGCACCGCTTCGTCGATGTCCTTCGGCTGCAGGCCGGCGTCCGCCAGCGCCTGGCGGCAGGGATCCAGCGTGCGGTCGACGAGCGGATGGATGATGCGCTCGAAGTCGGCGCGCGTGATGCGCCGGCGATAGCCGGCGGGGACGGCCGGCGACGGCTCGATGAGAATCTCCGTCTCCTCGACTTCGGAGAGATCCCACTTCCCCTGGATGACCGCGCGGCGGATGGTTTCGATAACCTGTGGGGCGGACCCTTCGGGTCCGCCGGGCGAGCCTGACAAGGCTCGCCCCACAGGGGCGGAGAGCTCGGACATCACCATCTCGACGAGCAGACGATCGATGTCGTCGCCGCCGAGGTGCGTGTCGCCGTTGGTCGACAAAACCTGGAACACGCCGTCCTCGACCTTCAAGATCGAAATGTCGAACGTGCCGCCGCCAAGGTCGTAGACCGCGATCGTCCCGCGGTTCCGCTTGTCCAGCCCGTAGGCGAGCGAGGCGGCGGTCGGCTCGTTGATGATGCGCAGCACCTCGAGGCCGGCGAGGCGTCCCGCGTCGCGCGTTGCGGTGCGCTGCGCGTCGTTGAAGTAGGCCGGCACGGTGATGACCGCGCGATCGACCTCGAAGTCGAACTCGCCCTGCTTGCGGAAATGCTCCTCGGCGCGGTGCTTCAGCTCACGCAGCACGAATGCCGAAACTTCCGGCGGCGTGAACTCGCGATCGGCGACGCCGATCCGGACGACGCCGCCGGGCTCGCCGGAAATGCGGAACGGCAGCAGCGCCGCATCGCCGCGCACGTCGTCGATGCCGCGCCCCATGAAACGCTTGACGGAATAGACCGACCGCGACGGCGCCGCCAGCAGCCGCCGCTGCGCCTCGCGGCCGACGAAAATCGTCGCGTCCTCGCCCACCGAGACAACGGACGGCACGAGCGCGTCGCCACTCTCGTCGCGGATGACGACAGGCCGGTCGCCGTCCACGTAGGCGACGAGGCTGTTGGTCGTCCCAAGATCGATGCCGACGACCTTACCCATGACTGCCCGCCGCCGGCTGCCCGCTGCCGGCCAGGCCCGCGACCTCGCGTTCGATGGTCGCAAGCAGGTTGTTGATGTAGTTGCGCTCCAGGAGACGCTCACGCAAGGCATCGAGCGTGGCGCGCTTCTCGGCAGGGGGCGCGCCCTCCTGGCTGTCCCAGCGCGCACTCAGCCCCTGCAGCTGCTGCTCGTGCTCGTCGCGCCTCGCGTCGATCGGCGCGCGCGCCTTCGCCAGCCGTGCGCGGAGCGTTTCCGGGTCGGCGCCGGCTTCACGCCGCTCGCGGATTTCGTCGAGCTCCTCGTTCAGCGCGAAGACCTCCTCGAGCAGCGACGGCGGCACCTTGCCACCCCCCTGCCCGGAGCCTGTCGAGGGGTCCTCGGCCTTCGCCGGCGGCAGCCCTTCAATCGCGAGCAGATGCTCCACGCGCGACACGGGGTTCTTCAACGCGCGATACGCGTCGTTCAGGTACGACGAGCGCTCGAGGCTGGCCAGCCGTTCGGTCGGCGCCGCGTTGTAGAAGTAGTCGGGGTGAAACTTGCGGCTCAGGTCGCGGAAGCGCCGCTCGAGATCGGCCGGATCAATCACCAGCTTGCGTGGCAGACCGAGGAACGAGAAGTAGTCGCCGTGCCGCCCGAGCGCGAGGATGCGGCTGCACTGCGGGCAGAAGTGCTCATCAACGGGCGCGCCGGCGCCGCAGTTACGGCACTCGAGCGTAGAGGAGGCACGAACCGGGATGGGGTCGCGAGTCATTCATGCGCCGAACGAGCTTCCACAGCCGCACGTCGATTTCGCGTTCGGGTTGTGGAAGACGAATCCCTTGCTCAGGAGCTCGGTGTCGTAGTCGAGCGTGGTGCCGTCGAGAAAGAGATGGCTCTTCTTGTCGACGAAGATCTTCGCGCCCTCCGGCCCCTCGAACACCTCGTCGCCGAGGCGCGGCTCGCGCTCCCAGGAAAAGGTGTAACTGAGACCGGAGCAGCCGCCCCCCTTCACGCCCACACGAAGGCCGCCGTCGCGGATGCCCTGCTTGGCCATCAGCGACCTGATCTTCTTCGCGGCGGTCTCGGATATCTGGATCATCGTTCCCCGTGGTCCGGCTAAAGCCGGACCCTACGTGTTTTGACTTCGGATCCCGGATCCCGGATCCCGGCCCGAAGCCGTCCTTTTACGCGCTCGGCTGCGCGTGCTCGGCGACGCCCTTCACGCCCTTCGCCTCGTCCTGCTTCTTCTTGTAGTCGGCAATCGCCGCCTTGATCGCGTCCTCGGCGAGCACCGAACAGTGAATCTTCACCGGCGGCAGCGACAGCTCCGCGACGATCTCGGTGTTCTTGATCGCCAGCGCCTGGTCGACCGTCTTCCCCTTCAGCCACTCGGTCGCGAGGCTGGAGCTGGCGATGGCGGAGCCGCACCCGAACGTCTTGAACTTCGCATCGTCGATGACCCCGGTCTCGGGATTCACCTTCACCTGCAGCTTCATTACGTCGCCGCACTCCGGCGCGCCGACGAGCCCGGTGCCGACGTTGACGTCGTCTTTCGGCAGCGACCCGACGTTGCGGGGGTTCTCGTAGTGATCGACGACCTTGTTTGAGTAAGCCATTGTCATCTCCTGGCGGGTCCCGAAGGAGCCGCCCTACAGACGTACGCCTAATGCGTCACCCATTGCATCTTCGAGAGGTCGACACCCTCCTTGACCATCTCGTACAGCGGCGACATCTCGCGCAGGCGCCGCACCACTTTCGTCAGCTTGTCGACGACGTAATCGACCTCTTCGTCGGTCGTCCAGCGGCCGAGACCGAACCGGATCGAGGAGTGCGCGAGGTCGTCGCCGGCGCCGAGCGCCTTCAGCACGTACGACGGCTCGAGGCTCGCGGACGTGCACGCCGATCCCGACGAGACCGCCACGTCGTTGATCCCCATCAGCAGTGACTCGCCCTCGACGTAGGCGAAGCTGATGTTCAGGTTGTGCGGCAGCCGGTGCTCCATCGACCCGTTGATGTAGATCTCGTCGAGGTTCTTGTGCAACTGCGCGTTCAGGCGGTCGCGCAGCTTGCGCAGCCGCGCGGTGTCCTGCTCCATCTCCAGCCGGCACAGCTCTGCGGCCTTGCCGAGGCCGACGATGCCGGTCACGTTGAGCGTGCCCGAGCGCATGCCGCGCTCGTGGCCGCCGCCGTTGATCTGCTCCGCGAGCAGCACGCGCGGGTTGCGCCGGCGGACGTAGAGCGCGCCGACGCCCTTCGGCCCGTAAATTTTGTGGCCGCTGATCGAGACCAGGTCCACCTTCAGCGACGTCACGTCGAACGGGACCTTGCCCACGGCCTGCACGCCGTCGGTGTGGAAGAGGATCCCCTTCTCCTTGGCGACGGCGCCGATCTCCGCGATGGGCTGTATCACGCCAATCTCGTTGTTGGCGGTCATGATCGTGATGAGGATCGTCTTGTCGGTGATCGACGCGCGCAGCTCGTCGAGGTCGATGCGGCCGTCCTTCTGCACCGGCAGGTAGGTCACGCGCAGCCCCTGCTTCTCGAGCTTCTTGCAGGTGTCGATCACCGCCTTGTGCTCGGTGACGCAGGTGATGACGTGGTTGCCCTTCTCCCGGTACATCTCGGCGACGCCCTTGATCGCCAGGTTGTTCGACTCGGTCGCACCGCTCGTGAAGATGAGCTCCTTCGGGTTCGCGCCGATCAGGTCGGCGACCTGCTTGCGCGCCGCTTCGACGGCTTCCTCGGCCTCCCATCCGAACGGATGGTTGCGGCTCGCCGCGTTGCCGAACTTCTGCGTGAAGTAGGGCATCATCGCCTCGAGCACCCGCGGGTCGACCGGGGTCGTGGCGTGGTAATCCATGTAAATCGGGAGCTTCATCATTTCTCTCCGGCGGGTCCGCCAGCGCCTGGCACCTGCTGCTCGGCGGGACCCGCCCTACCTACCCTACGGTCTCGCGTTATGGAGCACCGCCGCGTGCGTGGCCGCGACCGGCACGCTCTCGGCGGCGATCTCCGCAATCGTCACGGTTCCCAGCGCGGCGACGATCCGCTCGCGAATCGCCCACAGCGGATCGCGGATGCTGCACTTGCCGAACTGTTCGCAGTCGTGTTTGTCGGTCGAGCACGCGGTGACGGTGAACGGCCCGTCAATCGCCTCGATCACTTCCGCCACACTGATCTTGGTCGCCGGACGTCCGAGCATGTAGCCGCCGCGCGTCCCCTGCGTGGACGCCAGCAGCTGCATCCGCACGAGCCGCTGCAGCACCTTCGCCATCAACTCGATCGGGATGTCGTACTGCTCGGCAATCTCGCGGGCGCTCGTCGACGAGACGTCTCGCTTCTGGGCGAGATGCTTCATCGCCATCAGCGCGTAATCGGCTTTCTTCGACAGTCTCAGCATGGCGGCCTGCCACGAACCCCCAACCGCAACCCCGCGCGTCAGGCGCTCGCTATATCCGACTAGGATCGTCGTATTTTACATCGAGTCAACCCTAATTCCGTCAAGAAAGGTCGGAATTGTCCTAATACTTGGGCTGGCTCGGGTCGACCTTGTCTATCCAATCCAGGATTCCGCCCCTGAGGTTCTTCACCCGCTTGAACCCGACCGACTGCAGGAACTCCTGGGCTTTGGCGCTGCGCCCGCCCATCTTGCAGTGCGCGACGATGTCCTTGTCCTTCGGCAGCTCGGCATAACGCCGCGGCAGCTCCCCGAGGGGGATGAGGACCGAGCCCGGAATCCGGCAGATCTGATACTCGTTCGGCTCGCGCACGTCGAGGATGAAGACGTCGTCGCCCGCATCGATCCGCTTCTTCAAATCGACCGATGTCGTTTCCCACTCGCTCACGGATGCTCCTGTCGCCTGCGCGGCGGCCGGCTCGGGCCTGATGCCGCAGAACTGCTCGTAGTCGATCAGCTTCGTCACCGTCGGGTGCGTGCCGCACACGGGGCAGTCCGGATCCTTGCGCAGCTTCAGCTCGCGGAAGCGCATCTTGAGCGCGTCGTAGATCAGGAAGCGGCCGATCAGCGGATCGCCGATGCCGAGGATCAACTTGATCGCTTCGGTGGCCTGGATGACGCCGATGATGCCGGGCAGCACGCCGAGGACGCCCCCTTCGGCGCAGCTCGGCACGAGCCCGGGCGGCGGCGGCTCGGGATAGAGGCAGCGGTAGCAGGGGCCATCCTTCGTCGCGAACACCGACGCCTGTCCCTCGAAGCGGAAGATGCTGCCGTAGGCGTTCGGCTTGCCCGCCAGCACGCACGCGTCGTTCACCAGGTATCGCGTCGGGAAGTTGTCGGTGCCGTCGAGGATCACGTCGTACGGCTTGAACAGATCCAGCGCGTTGTCCGAGGAGACGGTCGTCTCGTAGGTATCGATCTCGATGTGGGGATTGAGATCGCGCAGCCGATCCTTCGCGGAGTCGAGCTTCGAGCGGCCGACCGACGAGGTCCCGTGCAACAACTGGCGCTGCAGGTTGCTGAAGTCGACGACGTCGAAGTCGACGATGCCGATGCGGCCGACGCCTGCGGCGGCGAGGTACATCGCGGCGGGCGAGCCGAGGCCGCCGGCGCCGATGCACAGCACGCTGCCGGCCTTCAGCTTCTTCTGCCCGTCGACGCCGACCTCCGGCATGATCAGGTGGCGCGAGTACCGCTTGATTTCCTCGGCGTTGAGGTCGTTCGAGCCCGCGGCGGGGACCCGTGGGTCCGCGGTCGTCGTCGGCGCACCGCCGGCGACTGAGGGAACGATGCTCAGCGAGTCGCCCGGCTTCACCGGCGTCTTCTCCTTCTCGAGGTAGCGGATGTCTTCGTCGTTCAGGTAGATGTTCACGAAGTTCCGCAGCCGGCCGTCGTCCGCGTAGAGATGTCGGCGCAGGCCTTCGTACTTCTTCGTCAGATCGGCAAGCAGCTCGCCGACGGTGGCGCCGGTGACCTCGACCGATTCCTTCTTCTCGGTGAAGGGACGCAGCGGCGTCGGGATGTGAATGGTGTTAGGCATAAGTGAGCTCTGGGCCAACCTGAAGGCCGGCCCCTACGATTCGAGATTCTCCTGATCGAAGGCCGAGCGATCCTCGCGCAGACGCCACGACGTCATGTCCCCTGAGACGCCTTC
>Ga0070694_100000200_pt1 | contig 31845 bp, 32 predicted proteins | sample KBSK1251metaG_FD_65470 | JGI IMG/M metagenome (GOLD analysis project Ga0070694, IMG submission 65470) | Corn, switchgrass and miscanthus rhizosphere microbial communities from Kellogg Biological Station, Michigan, USA - KBS K1-25-1 metaG | ecosystem: Host-associated > Plants > Roots >...
GGCCCGGGCGACCTTCATGGATTTCTTGGTGCGCGCGTACTCTCCCGCGCCGACGGCCACCGTGCTCGGTTGGGCGTACAGGTTGAGGTCGAGGCCCGTACCCGTCACGTAATCCACGATCTCCCGCCGTTCCTGACTCGTGAGTTCCAACGCCTTCTCGGCGACGACGTGCGCGTGGTAGCCGCGACCGCCACTGAAAGTTAGCACCATGTCCCGCTCCGAGAAACCGAAGTCCTTCGTCAGGAAATCGTCCACGAGCTTGACGAAGTACTCCTTCACTTTCGCAAGCTGCTGCGCGTAGGGCAACTTCTCCGCACCCGGCACGTGGTCCGCGTCCAAGTCGAAGATGAGCTCGGCGCCCTTCCACCCCTTCTCCTTCATCGTCGGCGCATCCGGCTTGTCGTAGTACGCCGTCGAATAGTACGAGTGCGCCGGTGCGCGGCGCACATGGAACTCCTCGAACTCCCGCCGCGTCCGGAACCCGACGTGACGCAGCATGAACTTGGCGGGTCCGAAGAAGAGGTACCCGAACTCGCGGCGGCCGAAGCGGTCCGGCAACTGCGGAGGGAATCGGCGGTAGTACTCGGAAAAGCGACCCATGAGCCACACGTCGGTCGCGCTGGGTCCCTCCAGCTTGGGCGTCTCAGGCGGCTTGGCCGGTTCCGGCATCCTTCACCTCCTCCTTCTTGGGCGCCTCGGGCGGCTTCGGAGGCGGCAGCCACCGCACCTTCTTTCGGTAATACGAGAGCGGGTGGTGGATGCGGAAACAGAGCTCGTCCCGTTGCTCCAACGGGCAGATGCCGTACGTCTGCATCGTCGCGCACGAAGGCGGCGTGTACTGGGTCGCCCCGATCTTTCCCGTGATGTGCTCGATCTGGTAGCGTGACTTGTTCACGTCGAAATCCGGCAACGTCGCGAAGTACGCAAGCACCTGCTCGCCGGACATGCCGAGCGTGTGCAGGAAGCTCACGATGGCGAAGCGGCCCATGTGGGGCACGTTCACGTGGCCCTTGATGCCGTTCCAGATGGCGTTCATGCATGGCGGGAACGCCTCGGGCCGGACGGGGCCGCCCGTCTCCGGCGCGAACCGCGCGCGATGGGCGCCAATCTCCGTCTGGATCTGGTTGAGGTCCTTCTGAAAGGCCTGGACGAACGACCGGCCGGGGCGCTCAAGGCCATCCAGTTCCTCCAGGAGGCGGTCCTTGAACGCGGACTCGGCCAACCGGACGGCGCGCTCGTGCGTGAGGGACACGTAGCCCGCGCGCAGGGGTTGGTTCACGAGCTTCCAGGCTGGATCGCGAGCCGGCGCATGGCGCAGGTAATCCAAGAAGTGGATGCGGGCGTACGCTTGCGGGTCTGCTTCGAGGGCGAGACCCACCTCGGGGGCGATGTGCCAGAGGGTGCCTTCGTCCTCGTCGGCGAGACGTGAGCTAAGCAGTTTGGACTCGGCGACCGCGTAGCGGCTCGCGAGGTACTCGTCGCCGGCCGCGACGACCAACGCCCGCGCGAGCGGGTAGCTGAAGAGCTCGTGGTCGGGGTCCGTGAGGGCGTGCTCCGGGATGCCCTCGCGGGCCAAGGAGCCGAGGACGCGTTCCACGGCGCGTCGCCGCGTGCGCTCGAAGGCGGCATCCTGGAGCAGGTCGCCCAGGCTCAATCCGAGGCCGTGGACGCGCTCCCGCGCCGCCGCCAGGAACGGGTAGCGGGCCAAGAATCGCCCATCGTCGACCTCGGCCACGCGTCTCCCATGAGGCACGCCCTCTAAGTGGGTTTTCTCGTGGGGTCGCTGAACGTGGCTCAAGACTGCCGGGTGGGGCATGCCCGCCATAACGCTACGTTGGTAACGGGATTGGCCCGGAGAAGGTAGAGAAGGGGGGAAGAGAGGGCGCCGGATGCGTTACGAGCGCAGGACGATCTCGATGTTGACGCCGTCGGGCACCTGGATGCGCATGAGTTGGCGCAGGGCCCGGTCGTCCGCGTCGAGGTCGATGAGGCGCTTGTGGACGCGCATCTCCCAGTGGTCCCACGTCTCGCTGCCTTCGCCGTCGGGCGCCTTGCGCACCGGGACGACGAGGTGCTTCGTGGGAAGGGGGATGGGGCCGGCGATGGCCACGCCGGTCCGGTCCGCGATCATCTTGATCTGGCCACAGACGCCGTCCACCCGTTCGGGGGACGTGCCGGTGAGCGAGATCCGAGCCTTTTGAGCCGCCATGGAGGGTTGCCCCTATTCCTTGCGCGGCTCGATGTCGATGCAGACGCCCGCGGCCACCGTCTGGCCCATGTCGCGGATGGCGAAGCGTCCCAGTTCCGGGATGTCCTTCGCCTTCTCGATGACCATGGGGCGCGAGGGGCGGATCTTCACGATGGCGGCGTCGCCCGTCTTGAGGAACTGGGGGTTCTCCTCCTTGACCTGGCCCGACTTGGGGTCGAGCTTCTTCTGGAGCTCCTCGAACGTGCACGCGACCTGGGCCGTGTAGGCGTGGAAGACCGGCGTGTAGCCCGCCGCGATGACGGAGGGGTGGTTCAGGACCATGATCTGCGCCGTGAAGGTCTTCGCGACCGTCGGCGGGTTCGCGACGGGTCCGGCCACGTCGCCGCGCTTGATGTCGTTCTTCGCGATGCCACGGCAGTTGAAGCCCACGTTGTCGCCGGGTTCGGCGCGGGGGATCATTTCGTGGTGCATCTCGATGGACTTGACCTCAGCGTTCTTGTGGCTGGGCTCGAAGATGACGTTGTCGCCGGGCTTGAGGACGCCGCACTCGATGCGGCCGACCGGCACCGTGCCGATACCCGTGATCGAGTAGACGTCCTGCACGGGCAGGCGCAGCGGCTTGTCCGTGGGCTTGGCGGGCACCTGGAAGGTGTCGATCGCCTGGATGAGGCTCGGGCCCTTGTACCAGCTCGTGATCTCCTTGCTGACGGCCTTGATGTTGTCGCCGGTCCAGGCGGAGACCGGGACGATCTTGTACTGGGCGCTCTGGAAGCCGACGCTCTTGAGGAGCTTCTCAACTTCGTCCGAGACCTGCTTGATCGTCTGCTCGTTGAACGGGGGCTTCGTCGCGTCGATCTTGTTGAGGGCGACGACGAGTTGGCGGATACCCAGGGTGCGCGCGAGGAAGACGTGCTCCTTCGTCTGCGCCTGGATGCCTTCGATGGCCGAGACCGTGAGGATGGCGCAGTCGGCCTGGCTCGTGCCCGTGATCATGTTCTTGACGAAGTCACGGTGGCCGGGGGCGTCGATGATGGTGAAATAATACTTGTCCGTGTCGAACTTCTTATGCGACACGTCGATCGTGACACCGCGCTCCCGTTCCTCCTTGAGGTTGTCCATGACCCACGCGAGGTAGAACGAGCCCTTGCCCTTCTCCTCGGCTTCCTTCTTGAAGCGCTCGATTTCATGCGCGGGGAACTGTCCGGTGTCCAGCAGGATGCGGCCGACGAGGGTCGACTTTCCGTGGTCGACGTGGCCGATCACGACCATGTTCATGTGGGGCTTCTGAGCCATTGGGCTTCCTCCAGGATTCTAGGGTTCGCGCTCACCGCTCCGCCGATGGGCGGTGTCGTTTCCCCGGGCGATGGGCTCAAGGAAACGCAGGGGCGAATTGCGCCGGGAAAAGGCCCCTCTTATTTAACCGCTTCGCGGGCCCCGGGGTCCGCGACCGCCCCTCGCCGGGTGCGCCGCCCCAAACCCGTCGCTCGTCCCCCCAACCCGCCGTTGCCCCTCCAAGGTAGAGCTTCGTCGCTAAGGACATAAGCCTCATATATTGGCATGTGCCCTCGAAAGCGGGTCGTAAGGGTGCGTACGATGGGTTCGACAAAGATTCTGGGTGGTCTATTGGTCTGCATCGTCCTGGCCGGCTGCACGGGCGGCGGCGGACCCAAGACCGAGGGTCAGGACGACGTGCCGACGGCGCCGCCTGCCAACTTCGACGACGAACACGGAGCCATCGAGGGCTATGTGACCTCCGTCGACGAAGAACCGATCGCGGGCGTCGAGCTGCTCGTGCGACCCGGCGACGCGAAGACCACGTCGGCCCTCGACGGCAGTTTCTCCTTCAGCGACCTCACGCCGGGCGACTACAACCTCTTCGCGAGCCGCCTCGGCTTCCAGCTCTTCCAGAAGAACGTGCGCGTGGTCGCCGGCGAAGCCGCCCGCGTGGACGTGCGACTCGCCGAGGTCGTCATCGTCAAGCCGCGCTCCGAGGTCCTCACCTACACGGGCTTCCTCGACTGCCGCTGGGCCTCCTTCGGCAGCGGGATCTGCGGGTCGACCGGCATCTGCTTCTCGACGTGCTACACGACGAACGACGCGGCCAAGCTCGTCTGGACCCGCGACAAGAACGAGTTCCTCTTCAAGCTCTCCGGCGACGACTGGCAGGAGATCGTCATCGAGTCCCGCTGGCAGGCCAGCTCTCTCGCCACGAACCCGAAGATGGTCGAGCTCTTCAGCTACAAGGAGCGACCCGGCAACCACGAGTTCGGTTCGAGCAGCCCGCAACCCAGCCCCGCCACGTGGAACCTGACGAAGGGCAAGGTCGGCCAGAACCAACGCATCCCCGACGGCACACCGAAGGCGCCGGACCAGAACCTCACGCTGCGCGCTTGGCTCGCCGTCTCCGGCGACATCACCGCCGCTCCCTACGATCAGGAGGACCCCATCGGCGTCACGTACCAGACCCGGTACGACATGATGGTCACGGTCTTCTACAACCAGGCCGCCCCCGCGAAGTACACGGCCTGGGTGGACTAGGCGCAGCACCGGAAGGCGACGGAGACGGCGGGGAACCCTCATATGGTCCGGACCCGAATGGCCCCCCGCGTGGACGCATCGAAGCCCCGGCGCGGCCTCGTGGCGTTGATCCTCGTCGTCCTCGTGGCCGGGTGCTCGTCCAAACCCGCGGACCCAAAAGCGGTGGACGCGACGCAGACGAACCCGTTCGTCACCGACGAGACGGCCACGAGCGGCCTCAGCGGTTTCGTCTTCGACGAAGAAGGCGTCGCGGTCCCCGGCGCCGAACTTCGCCTCCTGCCGACGAACGCGAGCGCCGTCTCGGGTGAAGGCGGCGCGTACGTCTTCGGGCCCCTGCCACCGGGCAGCTTCCGCCTCGCCGCCTCCCGACTCGGGTATTCCGACGCCCTCGCCGACGTCCGGCTCGTCGACGGGCAACCCCTCGTCCTGAACGTCACGCTCGTGCGCCTGCCCTCCGCCGAGGCGCGCACCCAGCTCATCGGCCCCTACACGGGTTACTTCGAGTGCCGGTGGACGTACACGGCCGGCGAGGGCGCCTGCGGATACGTCAAGCAATGCACCGGCGCGGGCTGCGCCTCCACCGACACGCTCACGAACGCCATGTGGACGCACGACAAGAACCTCATGAAGTTCCAGATGGAGCCCGGCGACTGGGAAGAGATCGTGCTCGAGGCCAAGTGGACGCCGACGTCGGTCGCGACGACGCCCAAGCTCGCCCTCGCCTTCAGCTACGACGGCACGACCTCGGGCCACCTGTTCGGGCACTCGAACGCGAGCGCGGGACGCACGCGCCTCAACCTCATCGACGGCCGCGGCGCCTTCGGCCAGATCCTCAAGCCCAACGAGCCCAAGGCCCCGGACGCGAACCTCACGCTCACGGCTTGGCTCTACGTGCCCACGAGCGGCGGCTCCCTCGACCCCACCGACTCGCGCGTCGTCGCCCTCACGTACGACCTTCGCTTCGAGATCTGGGTGAGCGTCTTCTACGGCCGCATCGGCCCGCCCGGCTACAGCGTGCTGCCGCCGGAGTGACGTTCGCTCGGCCTTAAATCGCGCCGCCGGCTGCCACCGGCGTGGTCGCCGTCCGTTGCCGACGCTTGGCGAAGGACTACCGCTCGAGGGACGGCGAGCGCGTGCGCGCCGTCGACGGCATCGACCTCGAGGTGGCGCCCGGGACCCTCTTCGGCTTCCTCGGCCCCAACGGCGCGGGCAAGACGACGCTCATGAAGATGCTCCACGCGGCCTTCCCCCCCACCTCCGGATCGGCGCAGGTCCTCGGGTTCGACGTCGCCGAAGAAGCCACGCAACTCAAGGCCCAGCTCGGCGTCGTGCCCCAAGAGAACAACCTCGACCCCGACTTCAGCGTCGAGAAGAACCTCACCGTCCACGCCCGCTACTACGACATCCCACGCGCCGAGGCCCGACGCCGCGCGCGGGACCTCCTCGACTTCGTCGGCCTGACGGAGAAGGCCCGCGAACCCGTCGAACACCTCTCCGGCGGCATGAAGCGCCGCCTCGTCCTCGCGCGAAGCCTCGTCAACGAGCCCCGCCTCCTCATCCTCGACGAGCCGACGACGGGACTCGACCCCCAGAGCCGCCACCTCGTCTGGACGAAGATCCGCGACCTGCGCCACCAAGGCCTCACCGTCCTGCTGACAACCCACTACATGGACGAGGCGGAACGGTTGTGCGACGAACTCGTGATCGTCGACAACGGTCGCATCCTCGTCCGCGGCGCGCCGGCCGCGCTCATCGAACAACACGCCTCGCGTGACGTGCTCGAGCTCGGCTTCGTCGGCGACGCCCGGTCTCACGAGGCCGCGCTTCGGAGCTTGCCGGGCGTCCGGGACGCGCGCGTCGAGTTCGTGGGCGACCGCGCCCTCCTCTACCTTGACGACGCCGAGCGCGTCCTGCATGAGGCCCAGCGGACGCTGCCCACGCGCGAAGCCCTCGTGCGGCGCTCCAGCCTCGAGGACGTCTTCCTGCGCCTGACCGGGAGGGCCCTGCGGGAATGAACCCCCTCCGCCTCCTCGCGTGGCCCCGTGCGGGCCGACGCAGCCTCAAGGTCGCCCAACGCAACATGGACGTCTTCCTCCTCTCCTGGGCCACCGACTTCCTGCCCCCGCTGCTCGAACCCGCCCTCTACCTGGGCGTCCTGGGCTTCGGCCTCGGCCTCTACATCCAACAGGTCGAGGGCCTGCCCTACGCCGTCTGGTTCGGCCCCGCCCTCCTGGCCTCCACGGGCATGTTCGCGAGCTTCTTCGAATGCGCGTTCGGAAGCTTCGTGCGCATGTACTACCAGAAGACGTACGACGCGATCACGGCGACCCCCGTGAGCCTCGACGACGTCATCGTGGGCGAACTGCTGTGGGGCGCGGGCAAGGCCTTCGTCAACGCCATCGTCGTCCTCCTCGTCCTCACGGCGTTCCAGGTCCCGCGTAGCCCCCTCATCGCCCTCGCGCCCTTCGTAGTCTTCCTCGCCGCCTTCAGCTTCGCCGCCATCGGCATCCTCACGACGAGCCTCGCGCCCAACTTCGACGCCTTCAACTTCCCGCTCTACCTCTACGTGACGCCCATGTTCTTCCTCTCGGGGACGTTCGTCCCCCTGAGCACCCTCGACCGCTTCCCCATCCTCCGCTTCGTCTCCGAGACGCTGCCTCTCACGCACGCTGTCGCCGTCTGCCGCAGCCTGAGCCTCGGCGTCCTGGGTCCGACCGAACTGCTCCGCATCGCCTGGCTCATCGCCGTCGGCCTCGTCCTGGGCATCATGAGCGTCAACTCCATGCGCCGGAGGCTCATCCCTTGACACCCGGGATCCTCGTCCTCGTCAGCGGCGGGCTCGACAGCGCCGTCCTCCTCGCGTGGGCCCGGCAGAAGGGACCCGTCGCGTCGCTCGGCGTCGAGGGCCCCGACCGTCCCGCGAAGGAGCGCGAGGCCGCCGAACGCCTGCTCGACCACTACCGCGTCCGCGACCGCTTCACCGTCGCGCTGCCCGCGGGCGTCACGTCGTGGCTGCGGGGCGACCCCACGCGGGCCTACGTGCCCGGGCGGAACCTCTTCTTCCACGGCGCGGCCCTCCTCCTGGCCCATCGCCTAGGTTGCCGTTGGGTGGCCGCCGGTCATTCGGGCGACGACGCCCAGGCCTTCCGGGACGCTCGCCGACCCTTCTTCGACGCGCTGGAAACGCTCGACCGCAAGGGACTCAACCCCCAGGATGAACGCGTGGGGATCCTCACGCCCTTCCTGGGTTGGAGCAAGCGCGACGTGGCGGCCCGCGGGCGCGACTGGGGCGTGCCGCTCGAGCTATCGTGGAGTTGTTACCGCGACGGGCCCACGCCTTGCGGGGTGTGCACGGCGTGCCGGGAGCGCCGCGACGCGCTCAGTTCTTCGGCGACTCGTCCGCCTCGGCGGGGACCATCGTTGCAGCCGGCGGCGTCGCCGAAGGCACGGGCCGACGGCGCAGGCGCGAAAAGCGGCGCACCGAGGCCCGGTACACGCGCCGCTCGAGGCTCGCCCAGAAGCTCGGGAAGTAGACGCTCGTCATCATCGCGCCGCTGATGGCCACGACGAGGACGAAGACCTCGGCGAAGTCGTCGTGGTAGGGCACGATGCCCTCGACGATGAAGCCGATCTCGTCGACGATGAGCCCGAGGCCGACGCCGTAGAGCACGGCCGTGATCTTGAGAAGGAGTTGGCTGCGGTAGTGGATGTGCAACCATCCCACGATGGCCAGGAGGAGCACGCCGGTGGCGATGTGGTGCGGGTGGTATCCCGCGATGGTGATGCGGCTACCGATCTCGAATTCGGAGAAGGAGACGTTGGGGGCATGCCGTCCGACGTAGAGGACCCACGTCCGGGCCCAGGCGAAGGCGAGCAGGAAGCTCACCCACATGAGGAATCTGGGTTCCCCTCCGTGCGTCTTGAATTCACGTCGGATGCGCCGGGGTACCCACCCAAGGGCGCCCAGGAGTCGAGGGGCGAGGGCGCTCAATCTGAATCCTGTTTCCATCTTGGCTACGCCCAGTAATAACGGTATTGCGGCGGGGCGTATCCAAGGTCATGCAGGACCTCCAAATCTGAGCAGCCGCGGACAACGCGGCACGGGCCGTGGAACCCGAATCGAACGTGGGTTTCCACTGGAGGATGGGTAAGCCGCGGCGGTTACGCCGGAACGATGCCGGGGTCTTTCTGTAATCGGCGCAAACTATTTTGCTCCACGAAGCGTCTCGCGGGATTCCTAGCAGATTTCCGGTTGAGGTTGGCCGAACCCTGGGTTTCTGCTGATTAACGGGGGAAAACCGCGTGCCTTCGAAAGTGACGACCACTAAGCCCAAGAACAAGCCGGAGAAGACCGCCGAGGGGACTCCCAAGGAGGTCACGACGGTCGTCGCCATCGCCAAGGCCACCGTGCCGCAAGGCAACGGCGCGCACGACAACCTCTACGAGGACGCGATCAAGGAAATCGTCGCGCTGTCCGAGAACGACACCTACGCCAAGCGCATCGACAACGGCCCCCTCAGCGAAGCCCGCGGCAAGGACACGTGGCGCCTGCACAGCCAACTTCGCGCCGTCGACCAACTGGACAAGAACATCGCCCGGCAATCCTCCACGCTGCAGACGGCCCTCCACGAGGTCGACACCCACCTCCACGAGGACACGGTCGCCGTCACGAAACTCATCTCCAGCACCCGCACGGACATCGTCGAAGAGGTCCGGAGGCTCGCCCAAGCCACCGCCGGCACGGAGGAGAACCTTCGCAGCCAGACGGACAGCTTCAGCAAGGCGGTCGAGAACCTGCTCTCCACGCTCCAACACGAATTCGACAAGAAGATCACGGCGTTCCAGGACGAAGCGACGCGGCTCATCGACAAGCGGTTCAACCAAAGCGACGTGGCCTTCGCCGCCATCCGCGCCGACCAAGAGGTCATCAAGGCCCTCCTGACGGACATCATCAAGGACCGCTTGGGCCGATCTGAGCCCCGCGCCCGGTAGAACGCGCCGCCGGTGGCCCCGGCGCGGCCGGAGCCCCTCCCTCTTCCCGGAGACTCGGAATGCGAACGCTCTACTGGTTGACCGTCGCCCTCATCGCCTCCCCAGCGCTCGCTCCCTCCACCTCGGCCCAGGCCGACCCGGCGCTCCTGCTCACGGTCGAACCCGACCGCCTGAGCCTCGGCCCCGACGGTACCCAGACGCTCGCCGTCCTCTTGCGCAACGCGGGCCAAACGGACGGCGTCGTCCAACTGGCGCTGCCGACCCTCGCCGGGTGGACGTTCACGACCTCCACGCGCCAACTCAACTTGGCCGCCGGCGCGTCCCAGACGGTGAACGTCATCGTCGACGCCGTGCCCACCGCGACGGCCTCACCGGTCGACGGCAGCGCCCTCTTTTCAGGAACCATCGTCCAAGGTGTGACGGGCCGGGGCAATTCGGCTACCGACACCGTCGCCATCGCCTACAACGCCCCGCCGCCACCTGCCGCGCCGGTCGTGCCCGCACCCAACTACGCGCCCTGGATCATCGGCGCCGGGGTCCTCGTCGTGGCCGGCGTGTGGCTGGGCGTCTGGCTCGCCCGCTCCCGCTCCGTCGACCTGAACGTCCGGGACCTGCGCAAGGCCATCGACCGCGGGACCGGCGGCGCGTACCCCGTCCGCGTCGAGAACCGCTCACGCACCCACCGGACGGTCCAACTGCGCATCACCCACGTGCCCGCGCGGTGGGCAGCCGCCTTCAGCTTCCCGGAAGTCCAACTGGGACCCCGCGAATCCACGACGGTCCCCGTCTTCGTCCGCGTGCCCAGCGATTCGCCCACGGGCGGCGTCGGGCGCGTACGCATCCAGGCGCGCCCGAGCCGGTTCGCTTTATGGTTGTCCTCGGTGGAACTCGTCACGACCGTCAGGGACGTGCCCGGAGAGCGGCCCAATGCGCCGATGGAGCCCGTCGCGACGAGCGCTCAGGGCGCGTTCGACGCCGCGTTCTCCAACCGCAACAGGTAGAGGCCCGTGTAGTCGTCCGCGACGTACGCGATCCCGTCGCGCAGCTTGAGATCGTAACTCATGGGGATCCCGTCCTGCTTGAACCCGCCTGGCGCCGGCGCGGGCGGTCGGAACGCGTTGTCCTCGTGCGGCATGTAGTACCCCTTCACGGTGATGTCCGCGGGGTCGTGCAGGTCCAGGACCCAGACGCCTCCGTGGTAGTGGGTCAGCCACAGCGTCTCGTTCTCGACCTCGTAGAAGTGGAGGCTCATGAAGAGCAGCTGCGACCCGTGGTGGCCCGGGTTGACCCACGTGTCCAGGAGCTGGATGCGGGCGGGGTCCGTGGTGTCCAGCGTCCACAGCGGGCTGGGCACGTCCGCGGTGCGGTCCTCGAAGGTCTCGGCGCCCAGGACGGTGATGCGGCGCCCATCCGAGCGGTGGTACGTCTTCACGCTGTGGACGTAGTGGGGCGCGCCGGGCGTGTCGTCGGGCCGCCAGTGACCGCGTTCGACCGGTTGGGTCGGGTCCGTGATGTCCACGATGCGCAGGCCGTCGTACGCGTAGGCGACGTACATCATCACCCGGCCCGTCTCGAGGTAGACGCTCAGGTCGTGTCCATAGACGGTTCGTCGCGTCGCCGTCGCGTCGGGGTTGCCCGCGTTGGCGCGCTCGAGGCTCTCGGCGTCGGCCGCCGCGTACCGGCCCGCGTACGACAGGGCGAGCTTCCCGTCCGCGCCCGGCGCCGCACGCAGGATGTGGACCCCCCAGTTGAGCGCGTACACGTACTGGATGCCGAAGACGGAGAGCGCGTAGATCGTGTGCACGCCGGGCGTGACCCCGCTGGAGGCGGGGTTCGGCGGCAGGAACGTGCCGGGAATCTGGAAGCGGGATTCGAACACGGGGTTCGACTTGTCCTTCGCGTTGATGACGAGGACGCCCGAGTTCTGGGGCATACTGCCCCCGTTCGCGTTGAAGATGTAACCGCAGTCCGCGCTCCAGGCCACGTCGCGGTCGCCGGGTTGCGCGTTCGAGTCCCGGTACTTGCCCACCCAGACGGGGTTCGCCTCGTCCGCGACGTCGACGATGTCGACGCCCGTCTGCCCGCTCTCTTGACGGCCGAGGACGACCCAATGGTCGCATAGGTCGATGGAGTGGGACCCGGGCGCCTCCCCCTCCTGCTCGGTCAAGAAGTGGTGGCCGAGGAGCGTCGTGTTGAGGACGAGGTTGTGCTGGGTCGGATCCGCGTGGATGTGGGACGCGTCGCCCGAGATCGGGTCCACGAACACGAACGGTTTCGGCGTCGGGACCGGGGCGGACCCCTGGCCCAAGCAACCCGCGGCTACAAGGAAGGCGAGGACGAACGCGCGTCGCATCGCGCCGTGACGGAACGCGCTCTATTTGAACGATTCGCGCGCGGGGGCAGCCTTTACGTGCTTCGCGCGTTCTGGCCGCGCGTGCAACGGTACGCGGGTCGCCGCATCGTCATCGCCGGAACGGGCGCGGGCGCCGGACGCGCCCTGGCCGTGCTCTCCGCGCAAGAAGGCGCGCGCGTCGTCCTCGGCGCACGCAACCCGGCGCGACTCGCGCGCACGCGGGACCTGGCGCGCCGCGCGGGTGACGACGAGGCGCTCGGCATCCGCGTGGATTTCTCCAAACGGGAGCCGACCCGGCGGTTCTTCGAACGCGCGCGCCGGCACCTGGGCGCCATCGATTCCGTCTTCTGCCTCACCGGCGGTTGGTTCGAAGGCCAACTGCGCCACCAGACCGAACGACGCGTCCAGGAGGCCTACGAATCGTTCCTCCAGCCCACGCTCGTCGTCAACCAGGTCGCGCCCCCCTACCTCGCCGACGGCCACCACCCCGCGATTGTGAACTTCTCGAGCGTGACGGGGGGAGCCGTCGCCACCTCCGGCCAGACGCTGTACAATTCGATGAAGGCCGCCGTGGCCGAGTTGACGCGCAGCGCCGCCGCGGACCTCCTCGGCGAGGGGATCCGCGTCAATGCGGTGCTGCCGGGCGCCGTGAGCCACGCCTACCACTTCGGTCGCGAGTACCGCTCGCGTCGACGCCTCGGACACGCGCCGGGCACGCCCGAGGACGTGGCGCACGCGGCGCTCTTCCTCGCCTCGCCCGAGGCGTCGTGGATCACGGGCGCGACGCTCGTCGTCGACGGCGGGTTCAGCGTGAACCGGCGGACGAGCTGAGGCCCTTTACGGTCGCCTCGACCGAGTCGCGCAACTGGTCGACCCCCTTGCGTTTGAGATACCGGTACGGAAGGCGCATCGGCTTCGACTCGTCCGAACCGAGGATCTCGAGGTTCCGCTTCGTGAACCGGACGCGGGCGATGACGCGCCGCTTCTTGCCCAAGACGGCCAGTTCCAGGTGCGTCCCCATGTCGAGGGAGATCGACGGGTTCGTGTTGAACGTGAGTCGGTAGGGGACCTTCGTGGCCGCCGTCTTGCCCGGCATGGGCCGGGCATCGCGGCCCCAGGAGAAAGGCCTATCCCCACGCGTACTGGACGCCTTTGCCGCCGCGGGGGTGGTTCCAGGCCGTCTTGGCCATGAGGGCGCACGTGCCGCATTCGACGCAGGGCTGCGTGTCGAGGACGACCTGGGTCGTCTCCTTGCCTTTGGCGTCCACCATCTTCTCGAACCGGTAGCAGCCGCGCGTCGACGTGGGCGACGAGACGGGGCACGTGTAGACGGCCGCGCCCGAGGCCTGGGGGGTCGAGTCGAGGAGTTGGATGTGTTCGCGACCGACGTCCGTGTCGTAGGCGAGGGCGCCGATGCGGTCGTCCAGCGTGCGCAGTTTCGGCAGCACCTTCGCCGTGGGCACCTCGTCGCCGATCTGGCGGGCGATCGTCTCAGGGAGCCCCGCGTAGACGAACTCGGTGTCGGGCGCGATGGAGGCCATGCGGTAGCTCGAGAGCGCCTTCTGGATGCGGCGTTGGCCCCAGCCCGTGCGCACGATGCCGCCTCCGTTGACGAGGCCTTGCAGCATCTTGTTGGCCCACCGGGCGCTGCTGAGGCCGCGCATCATCCGGCCGGAGGCGGTCCACAGCTCCTTGTGGATGAGGCTGCCGCCAAGGAAGCTCGCGTAGAGGCCGCCCATGCGTTCCAGCCGGTCCTGGCTCGAGGCCATGAGGTAGGACTGTGCCGCGAGGATGCCGCCTTCGATGCCGAGGTTGAGGCCCTTGATGATGGGCCCCGCGGCCTTCATGTGCCCGGCGGCGTCGCCCGCGACGAGCATGCGGTCCTTGAAGGGGTGCTGCATCGCCCAGCGCTTGCCGTCCGGGATGAGCTTGGCGCTGTACTCGACCTCTTCGTACGAGTCGGCGACGGCGTTGGCGACGAGGGGGTGCTTGAGGAGCCGGTCGAGGAGCTCCGACGGCGGGACCTTGTGCGCCTGCAGGGAATCGAGGTGGAAGACGGTGCCGATCGAGAGGGTGTCCTTGTTGGTGTAGAGGAAGCCGCCGCCGCGTGCGCCGCCGAAGAGGTCGCCGGCGTAGAGGTGCGCCGTGCCGCCGTACTTGGAGGCCTCGAACGTCTCATTGATGACCTTGGGGTCGACCTTGGCGACGACCTTGACGCCCTGGAACCAGTCCTCGGGTTCCATCCACGTGCGCAGGCCGGAGGCGCGGGCGAGGTTGGACGTGGCGCCGTCGGCGGCGATGACGACGTCGGCGCGGATGGGGTCGAGTTCGTCGCTCACGACGCCCGTGATGTGGCCGTTCTCGACGAGCGGCTTCGTGACGGTGACGTCGGTCAGGAGGCCGCCGCCGTGCTTGCGGGCCTCGCGCGCGGCCTCCTCGGCGAACCAGGGGTCGAACTTGCCGCGAAGGATCGTGTACGACCACCGCGTCTTGTGCGAGTGGAGGCGGGTGATGTCCATCGTGCGGACCTTGGACCCGCTCAAGTTGTGCATGACGTACTTGTGGATCGGGCGCTCGACGGGCGCGCGCTCCTCAAAGTCGTGGACGAGGTAGTCGAGGTTGAACGGCGTGTTCGTCTGGCCGTAGAGGATGCCGCCCGTGGCGCTCTTGGCCCCGGGCTTCTTGCCCCGTTCGAGCAGGAGCACCTGCTTGTCGTGGCGGGCAATCTCGAGCGCCGCCGCGGACCCCGCGGGCCCGGCGCCGACGACGACGGCGTCGAACTTCTCGTACTCCGTCACCTACTTGCCCCCCTTGCGCGTGGACGGGAGGCCGCCGTTGCCTTTGACGACGGGCGCCAACTGGTCCTTGATCTTGGGGACGACGTCGAAGAGGTCGCCCTTGATGAACACGTCCGAGAACTCCTTGATGGGCGCCGTCTCGTCCGGGTTGATGGCGACGATGACGCGCGACTTGTCCATGCCCTTCTTGTGCTGGATGGCGCCGCTGATGCCCAACGCGATGTAGAGGCGGGGCTTGACCATCTGGCCCGTCTCGCCGATCTGGCGCGCCTCCTTCGTGAACTGCGTGAGGGAGGCGTCGACGGGATACTTCGACGTGACGACGCCGCGGCTGATCCCCAGGTCGCCGCCGAGGGCCTGGGCGAGCTCGAGGCCGAGCTTGACGCCGAGCGTCGGGTTCTTCTGGATGCCACGCCCGACGGCGACGACCACTTCGGGGCGCGCGAGGTCGACCTCGATGGGCAGGCGCTCGCGCTTGAGGGTCTTGACGCGCATCGCCTGCGGCGGGAGGTCCATCGTGACGTTGATCCGTTGGCCCTTGCGGCCCGCGGTCCGTTGAAGTGGCTTGAAACTCCCCGGGATGACGCTGCACGCCTGGGGGTGGAAGTCCTTGTCCGGGTCGTCGATGCAGAGGATCGTCGACCACTCGAAGCCGCTGAAGTCGGGCCGCTTCATGTGGAGGATGCGCGGGTAGACGATCTCCTCGATCGCCTCGCCTCGCCGCGTCTTGACGGGGTGCTTGATCGGGATGTCCTGGATGTAGAGGAGGTTGCAGTCGCTTGCGAGCCCCGATTCGAGCGCGGCCATCGCCGTCGCGCTCAGGTCGCGGCCGTTGTTCGTGGCGGGGAAGAGGAAGTAGTGGGGCTTGTCGTAGGTCTTGTACGCGTCCTTGCCCGTCGCGGCCTTGGCCAGGAGCTTCGTATAGGGTTCGAGCCGGAAGTGCTCGAGTTCCGCATGGTCGCACGTGTAAACGACGTCGGCGCCGTGCTCGATGGCGGATTGGGCGAGGGCGTCGATGTGGTGGCCCATGACGACGGCGACGACCTTCTCGGATTCCTTGTAGTCGGCGTTGTACTTGTCCATGAGGCGCCGCGCCTCGCCCAGCATCTCGAGGGTGACGGGCACGAACTCGCCGCGGTTCTGTTCGCAGAAGACCCACATGTCCCGGTGGTTGCCTTTCGACATGGGTCACCTCGCCACGAGTTCGGCGATGGTCTTCACGGCCTGCGTGAGTTCGGCGGCGTTGTCGCCGCGGAAGATGCGCGCGGTGCGTTCCTTGGGCGCGACGGGGATGGGTTCGACCTTGGCGACGATGGTGGGCGACCCCTTGAGTCCGACGAGCTTGGGATCCACCGGCAGGTCAGCCAAGGACCACTGGGCGTACACGGCGTCGATGCGTTCGGCGCGCTTGCGCGTCTCCTCCGACAACTGTTGGAGCTTGAGCCGGTGGCGGGCCATGCGGTAGTGGGCCATGAAGCCCGGGTCCGTCACAAGGAAGGCGGGGAGGGGAGCCTCGACCGTCTCAACCTCTTGGCCGTCCAAGCGTTGGGCCGTCACGGTGCGGCGCTTCTCGTCGACGTCGAACTCGATGACGTGCGTGATCACCGGCATGTCCAGGACCCACGCCGTCTGGGGGCCCGTCTGGCCGGTCTCGCCGTCGGCGCTCTTGAACCCGGCGATGATGAGGTCGGGCACGCCGACCTTCCGGATGCCCGCGGCGAGCGTCTGGGCCGTCGCGAGGGTGTCCGCGCCGCCCATCATGCGGTCCGAAAGGAGCACGGCGCGGTCGCCGTAGATTTCCATCGCCTCGCGCAGGATCGACTTGTAGTTGGGGGGCCCCATCGACATGAGGGCCACGTTGCCGCCGTGCTTCACCTTCACGGACAGGGCCGCACGCAACGCATGCTGGTCGTTGGGGTTGAGGACCGTGGGCGTGGCGCCGCGGTTCAGCGTGTTGTCTTCCTTGAAACTGACCTTCCCCTCGCGGAAATCGGGGACACCCTTGACGAGGACAATGCAGTCCATGAAACCCCAGTCCCGGGGCCCGCCGACAGGCCCCGTTCCAAGCTCTTTTTGCAAGGCAAAACGGGCTTGGCGGGGGCCCGAAAAGGGTCCTCCTATAAGTGCGTTGACCCGGTGTTTCTCGTGCGTCCGACTCGGAGGAGAACGCGCACGTACGAACCGGTCCATTCCGCGTGGACCGGTCGCTTATCCGAGCCCGGCCAGCGAATGCCGCCGGCTCGATGGCTGCCGGGCGCTTCAGGGGACAAGGAACGCGCCGTTGACGTGGATGGTTTGGCCGTTGACGTAACCCGCATCGTCACGGGCCAAGAATGCCACGACCGAGGCGACTTCGTCGGGTTGACCCACGCGGCCGGCGGGGATCTCGCGCAGGCGTCGCGCCCGGATCTCGGGCGTGTCGGAGCGTAGGATGTCCGTCTCGATCGCGCCTGGAGCCACCGCGTTGACGGTGATGCCGCTCGGGGCCAATTCACGGGCCAACGACTTCGTCAGGCCCAGCACCGCGGCCTTGCTCGCCGCGTACGCCGCGCCGTGGCGGGACCCCATCGTGCCCAGGACGCTCGAGAGGTTGACGATGCGGCCCCACTCCTCCTCCACCATGTGGGGGGCGGCCAGCTTCGCGCAGTGGAACATGCTTCCGACGTTCGTGGCGAGCGTCGACTCCCACTCGCTCGCGCTCGTCTCGTGAAGGTACTTGCGGGGGTAGATGCCGGCGTTGTTCACGAGCACATCGACGCCCGGGGCGTACGTCTGGATCTCCTTGAAGAGGCGCTCGGCCTCGGCCCACTTCGACAGGTCCGCCTGGTGGACGTGGCCCCGCGCGCCCGCCTTTTTCACCCGTTGCAGGACGCTCTCCGCGCCCGCCTGCTCGCGATGGTAGTGGACGGCCACGTCGAAGCCGTCGCGGGCCAAGCGCTCGGCCGTCGCGGCGCCGATGCCCCGGCTCGAACCGGTGACGAGTGCGAGGCGGCGCGCCACGTGGTTCGCAAACGAAGCAACCGTTATTAACGGCGCGGCCTAACGTCGCCGGCGTGCCCGCTCGGCTCTTCACCCTCGACGAGGCCAACCGCCTCGTCTCACGCGTGGACGCCCTCGTGGAGCGCGCGCAGGCGACCACGTCGCAACTGCGGGACGTGCGGGACCAACTTGTGGACCTGCGCATCGTCTGGGGCGAGAAGATCGACGACGCCGCGTGCCCCGACTACGCCGAGTACGAATCCTACTTGGGCCGCTTCGCGCAACTCGAAGCCGACCTCGAGCGGACCACGACCGAGGTCACGACGCTCGGGTGCGAGCTCAAGGACGTCGAGAACGGCCTCGTGGACTTCCAGACCAAGCGCGGGGCCGACGTCGTCTACCTCTGCTGGCGCAAGGGCGAGAAACGCATCGGATGGTGGCATTCCCTCGAGTCCGGATTCGCGGGCCGCCAACCGCTCAAGACGCTCTAGGTCCCGCCGGCTTCACGCTTGACGCACTCGCGCCACTCGCCCCACCAGGCGCGGCAGAAGCTCGATCGGTCCACGTGGTCGAGGAAGCCCAACATGAGGTCGGGCAGGCCTTCGCCGCAGAAGGGACACGCGGGCGGGTGGGCGGGGCGACGCCACGGGTTCATGGAGCGGGGGAATTCACGAGCCCCGCAATGAGATAAAGCCTTCGCCCTAGGACTGGGGTTCGATCTCGGCGGCGAACTTCTTGCCGTTGAACGACGCCCGCCGCAGGCCCTCAAGCGTACGCATGGCGAAGTCCTTGGGCACCGTGAACGTCGAGTCGTCGTCGTTGACCTTGATCGTGCCGATGAGGTAGTCCTGGACGCCCGCGGCGCCCCGAATCAGCTTGTGCAACGCCGTGAGAGTCGCCCCCGCGGACCGGCCGAGGCCGATGCGGAAGTGGACGTTGCCGTACCGGTCGCTGATGTGCTCCCAGTCGATGACCTTGCGGACCTTCTCCCGGGTCCGTTCACCCTCCGGCGCCTCGGGAGGCTCGCGCAGTTCGATGAGGCCGCCTGCCAGGCTCTGGACGATCTCGAGCTGACGACGGTCGTGCTTCGAGACGAAACTGATCGCCTTGCCCTCTCGACCCATGCGGGCCGTGCGGCCGATGCGGTGGACGTACGCCTCAGCGTCCTCCGGCAGGTCGTAGTTGACGACGTGCGTGACCCCATCGATGTCGAGGCCGCGCGCCGCGACGTCCGTGGCGACGAGGATGTTGACGTCGCTCGACTTGAACCGCTCGAGGACGCGGGACCGCTTCGACTGGGTGAGGTCGCCGTGGATGGCGGCGGCGTTGTAGTTGAGCCCGCGAAGGTCCTCGGCGAGGCGGTCGGCCATGCGCTTCGTCGCGCAGAAGACGAGCATGAGGCCCCATTTCTCGTGCTCGAGGATCCGCGTGAGGGCCCAGAGCTTGTTCCGGCGCCCCACGCTGTAGTATTCCTGCTGGACGCTCTCGACCGTCAGGTGCGGCGTGACGAGGCCGCGGACGAAGTTCGGGTGGCGCATGAAGTTGTGCACGAGTTCCTTGATGGGCTCGGGCATCGTCGCGCTGAAGAAGAGGGTCTGGCGCGCCTCCTTGGGCGGGCACCGTTGGAGGATCCATCGGATGTCGTCGATGAAGCCCATGTCGAGCATGCGGTCGGCTTCGTCCAGGACGAGGAAGCGAATCTTGGAGACGTCAAGGACGCCTCGGCGCATGAGGTCCATGATGCGTCCGGGAGTGCCGACGACGATGTGGGTGCCGCGGCGCAGGTCCCGGATCTGGGCGTCGAAGCGTTTGCCGCCGTAGATGGGCGTCACGTGGACGCGCAGCCCGGCGCCGATCTTGGCCAATTGGTCGGAGACCTGTTCCGCCAGTTCCCGCGTCGGGCACAGGACGAGGGACTGCACGTGCTTGTCCTGCAGGTGCAGGTGCTGGATGATGGGGATGCCGAAGGAGGCCGTCTTGCCCGTGCCGGTCTTGGCCTGTCCGACGACGTCCTCGCCTTGTAGGGCCAACGGGATGGCCTCCCGCTGGATCTCGGTGGGCGCCGCGAAGCCCATGCCGGCGAGGGCATCGAGGACCTCGCGCTTGAGCGGCCACTGGGCGAAGGAATCCTGGCCGTTTTGAGGCGTCATGCGGGCAACCAAGGGCGGAAGACGGTCACGGAGTTACCGGGAGTAGAAAGAGTTTTTCAGCGGCGCCGCGGGAGCAGGCAGTAGAAGTCGAAGAATTCCTGCAGGAGGGCGCTGAACCATTGGGGGTCCTGGATCTCGAAGAGGCAGTGGCTGCCCCAGGCGAGCTTCAGGAGGCTGGGGTTGTCGCGTCCGCGCAGGACCTTCTCGAACCGGCGGACGTCCGCGGGCGGCACGATGGGGTCGTCGAGGGCGCTCACGATGAGGAGCGGCACGTTGATGGATTCAAGGGACCGGACGGGGCTCGAGCGGCGGTAGAGTTCGGCCACGCTGACGCCGTAGCTCTTGGCCGCCGCGCGCAGGTAGGCCTCGAAGTCGGCGTACTTGCTGCCGCCCAACTGCAGGAGGCGACGGAAGAACCAGTGGAGGAGGGCGCTGGCTTCGCCCTTCTTGGTGCCCCGGACGAGGTGCTGGATCATGCGGCGCGAATCCGGGAAAGGCGAGACCGCCAGGATGGCGCCGTCGACGAGGCGGAAGCCGCGTTCGGACTGGCGGCCGGCGGCGATGATGGCGGCGACGGCGCCCAGGCTCTCGCTGTAGACGTGGATCTTCTCCAGGGGCGCGTGGGAGCGCAGGTATTCGACGGCGGCCTCCACGTCCTCGGATTCCTTCCAGCCGGCCGTGTTGAAGACGCGGCTGGATTCGCCCATGCCGCGCAGGTCCAGAACGAGGACGTGGTAGCCCCATTCCTGGAAGAACCGCAACGCCCGGCCGCGTTGGAGTTCGTTGTCCTTCGTGTTGAACATGCCGGGCACGATGAGGATGCCCTCGCGTGCCAATGGACGCGGCGGCCCCGTTCCCTTCGTTTCCTTGTGGATGCCCATCCAGGCGGTCAGGCGCGTGCCGTCCCAGCTGCGGAAGTGGACCTTGCGGAACGGGGCGGGGTACGAATTGAAGCGACCGCGCACGCGGGCCAACCACTCGGGCGCGCGCGTCACGTAGTCGGTCACGGTCCGCACCGCGAGGGGCAGGTGTCGCACGTCCAGGGTCCGGGGCTGTTGGGGCAGGCGGGCGATCCGTTCGAGGATGTTGCGGGAACTCGCAGGCGTGGCCTCGACCGGGCTGAACTGGGGTTGCGCGACCTTGCGCTTGCGCGCGGGCGTCAGGTCGTCCACTCCTCACGACGCTCGACGACGTCGCTCCAGGAGGGGAAGCGGTTGCCCTCGTTCTCGAGGAAGAGCGAGGCGGCCACGGACGCGGCGCGCAACGCCTCGGGCCAGGGTTCGGACCGGAAGAGGCCGGCGTAGAGCCCGGCGCGGAAGACGTCGCCGGCCCCCGTCGACTCCACGCGCTTGGATCCGCGCACGGGGCAGGCGGCCACGTCAAGCGTCTCCTTGGGCTGGATGAGGCGGGCGCCGCGCTCGCCTCGTGTGACGAGGATCCGGTCCGTGTGGTCGAAGAGTTGGCGCGCGTCGCCGTACCCGAGCAGGTCGAGCGCGCGCGGCAACTCGTGCTCGTTGCAGACGAAGAGGTCGCTGTCGTTGAGGAGCGTCTCGAAGACGCGGCTCGTGTACCGGTAGGCGAGCTCCTGCGCGGGGTCGAACGCGATGCGCTTGCCGGCCTGCGAGGCGGCTTGGGCGGGCTCCAACCAGTCGGCGGGCGCGCCCGTCGTGAAGTGGACCCAGTCGGAGTTGAGCCAGGCGAAGTCGAGCTTGGGCCGCTCGAACGAATCGCCCATGACGCCTTGGTCGATGATCGCGTTCTGCGCGCCGCCGGGCACGCTGACGATCCAGATCTTGGGCGTCGGCCCCGGCACGTGCTTCAAGTCCGTGAGATCGAGACCAGACGACTCCAACAGGTGACGGTATTCGTCTGGAAAGTCGTCGCCGACGCAGGCGGCCAACGACGTCGAAACGCCGAGCGAGGCAGCGGCTCGCGCGATGTTGCCGCCCGTCCCCCCCAGGCGGATGAGGGATTGTTTGACGGACACGGTCCGCTCGGGTCCGGGCAGCTCCGGGACGAGGAGGATGTGGTCGACGTTGACGTGGCCGTAGACGCCCAAGAACGCCATTGCGGCTACGTTCCCTCCTCGAAGGAGGCGAGGTAGGCGCGTTGTCGGGGCGTGAGGGCGTCGATGTCGATGGCGGCGGCCTGCAAGGCCAACCGGGCGACGCGCTCGTCGACGGGGCTCGGCACGGCGTGCACGCCGGGGCCCAGGTCCCGGCTGTGGCGCGCGAGGTGCGCCGCGCAGAGGGCCTGGACGGAGAACGAGGCGTCCATGACTTCGACGGGGTGGCCTTCGCCGGCGGCGAGGTTGACGAGCCGCCCCTCGCTGACGAGGTAGGCGCGTCGACCGCCCTTGAGCGTGTACTCCGTCAGGTGGAGGCGTTTGGGTTTGACCTCTTTCGCGCGTCGCTCGAGGTCGGGGATGCTGATCTCGACGTTGAAGTGCCCGGCGTTGGCCAGGATCACGCCGTCCTTGAGGCGGTCGATGACGTCGCCCGCGACGACGTCGGTGTTGCCCGTGGCGGTGACGATGAAGTCCGCCCGCGTGGCCAACTCGCCCAATGGCCCGACCTCGAACCCGTCGAAGTGCGCCTCGACGGCGCGCACGGGGTCGATCTCGGCCACGCCCACGCGGCAACCCATGCCTCGGGCGCGCATGGCGATGCCGCGGCCGCACCAGCCATAGCCGGCCACGACGAAGAACTTGCCCGCGAGCGTGAGGTTCGTCGCGCGCAGAAGGCCGTCGATAGCGGACTGGCCGGTCCCGTAGCGGTTGTCGAAGAGGTGCTTCATCTGAGCGCCGTTGATGTCGATGAGGGGGACGCGCAATTTGCCCGCCGCGTGCATGGCGCGGGCGCGGACGACGCCCGTCGTGGTCTCTTCGCAGATGCCTTGCAGGTCCTTGAGGAGGCTCGCGTCTTCGTGGACGAGCTTGGTGACGTCGCCGCCGTCGTCGATGGCGATCTGGGGGCGCGCCTGGGCCACGCGGCGGAGGTTCGCGTAGTATTCCTCCGTGTCGACGCCACGTCGCGCGTGGACGTCCATGCCGAACTCGTCACGCAACGCCTCGGCCACGGCGTCGTCCGTGCTCAAGGGGTTGCAGCCCGCGAGCGTGACCTTGGCGCCGACCTCCTGGAGGGTGAGGGCGAGTACGGCCGTCTTGGCCTCGACGTGGAGGGCCATGCCGACGCGCAGGCCGGAGAGCGCTCCGCTCTTCTTGATCTCCTTCCCCGCCTCGCGCAGGATGGCCATCCGGTCGCGCGCCCACTCGATCTTGCGCGTGCCGTCCGATTGTTCCCGCGAGGTCAGGCGCGCCACGCCGGTTCAGAAATCCTCGGCCTTAATAGGGATTCTTCTACGGGTGCGGCGAAGGCAAACCCTCAAGAGCCTCGCGATGGTCCCGCCCCCGATGGCCCGCGCGCCCACGCCGAAGGTGGAAGACTTCGACCTGCGACGGGCGACGGATGCGCGCGGATTCCTCGGCGAATACGCCCGGATGGGAGGCTTCACGCCCAAGGCCCTCGCGGACGGGGTCGACGTCCTGCGCCGCATGACGAAGGACGGCGCGAAAGTCCTCCTCTCGTTCCCGGCCGCGCCCATCGCGACGGGCATGCGCGGCGTCCTCGTGGAGCTCGTGCGCCGTGGCCTCGTGCACGGCCTCATCACGACGTGCGGCACCCTTGACCACGACCTCGCGCGCACCTGGGGCGCCTACCACCACGGGACCTTCCAGGCCGACGACGCCGAGCTCTTCCGCAAGGGTTTCCACCGCCTGGGCAGCGTCCTCGTCCCGAAGGACTCCTACGGCGAGTTGTTGGAGGAACGCCTCACGCAACCTCTCAAGGACCTCTTCGCCAGGACCAAGTCCGTCTCGACGCGCGAGCTGAGCCGCTACCTGGGCGAGACCCTCGACGACGAGCCCGAGCGCGAGACGTCCCTCTTGTGGCAGTGCTACAAGCACGACGTGCCCCTCTTCATCCCGGGCCCGACGGACGGCGCCGTGGGAAGCCAGATCTGGATGCGCTACCAACAGGACCGCTCGATCCGGTTCGACCTCCTCAAGGACGAGCAGGACCTCAGCGACCTCACGCATGGCGCCAAACGGCTCGGCGGGCTCATCCTGGGCGGCGGCATCAGCAAGCACCACCTCATCTGGTGGGCCCAGTTCCGGGGCGGATTGGACTACGCCGTGGCCGTCACGACCGCCGTCGAATACGACGGGTCCCTCAGCGGGGCCCGGCTGCGCGAAGCCATCTCCTGGGGCAAGCTCAAGGCGAAGGCGCCCCACGTCACGATCGAAGGCGACGCCACGCTCATCGTCCCCTTGCTCGTGGCCGGCTGGTTGGCGGCCTAGCCTTCTCCACGTCTCGACCGCGCCCTTAATGGCGACGAAGACGGTTCGATGACTCCGTGGTCCTGCTCGCCTTCGACGACACGGACTCGGTCCAAGGCGGATGCACGACGTACACGGCTTTCGAACTCATCCGGCGGCTCGAGGGCATCGACCTCATCGGGCCGCCCCGCCTTGTCCGGCTCAATCCGGCGGTACCGCACAAGACGCGCGGCAACGGCGCTCTCTGCGTGCGCCTGGGACACGGTCGAGGCCGGCCGATAGTCGCCGGTCGGGATGGGGATCGTCCCCTCGAAGTCTACGCCGACGGCGACCGTCTCGACGAGGCGGAGGCGGACCGTGTCTTCGAGGCCGCGAGGCGGCTCATCGACGCCACCGCCCGCCTCGACTCGCCCAAGACGCACCCGGGCCTCCTCCTCTTCGAACGGGCGCCACCCCCCGAGATCTACGATGCCGCGGTCTCACGCTACGTGGGGCGCACGGAGGCCGAACCGCATTGGCGTGGCGCGGCACGAGTGGCCTCCTGGAAGGAAGGACGCGGCCTGCTCGGGGCCGCCGCCGCCGCTGCCTGGCCCGCTCGGCGCTTCACGTACGAGTGGATCGCCTACCGCGCGCCCGAACGCTGGGGCACGCCACGACGCCTCGAGGGCGACCTGGGCGCCCTCATCGATCGAGAACATCCGACGACATTCGACAACTACGACCCCGAGCACGAACATCTGCGGATCGCGCCGGCAAGTCCGTGCCCCATCCTGGCCGGCGTGCGCGGCACGGACCCCGCCGAGCTCGAGCGCGCCGTGCACCGCCTGGGACCGGAGCAGGCCGCCGGCGGCTTGCTCTTTCTTACCAATCAGGCGACGGACGACCAGTTCCGCTCCGCCGAGGCGGGACGCCTGCGTCCCTACACGAGTCCCATCCTGGCCTTGCGCATCGTCGGCGCGCCGCGGACGTGGAAGGGCGGCCACGTGTTCGTTCGGGCCGCCGACGAGACCGGCGAAGTGGACCTCGTTGCGTACGAGCCCACGAAGGAGTTCCGGGCGCACGTCCGGAGGTTGGGGCCCGGCGACGGCGTTCGCGTCCACGGCGCCGTCGGCGCGGACCCGCGCCTCGTGGCGCTCGAACGGCTCGAGGTCGTCGAACCGTCGCGGCGACGGCAAGTCGCAGCGCCCTCGTGCCCGGCCTGCGGGGGCGGCATGAAGAATCGGGGGCGTGGCGAGGCGCACGCGTGCATGCGTTGCGGCGCGGTCGCCGCCGCGAAGGTCGTGGAGACCACGTGTGCCACCGCCGGCGTCGTCGAGGTGCCCGTGTCCGTGCGGCGCCATCTGACGCGCCCGCTCAAGCTCGCGGGGCGCGCGGCCTAGAGCCGCTGGGCGATCTGTCGAAGAATCGCTTCCTTCGTCTCCTGGGTCTTCTCGATGAGGACGCGACCGCGATGGCTCCCGTTGCCGAACGGTGGCCGCGCGTCCTCGTCCAGTTGGACCTTGAGGCCGAGGGTGCGCGCCGCGTTGGCGATGCTGCCCGCGCGTGGTTCCTCGATGGCCAGCTCCGTCGGGACGCGGCGGCCCTGCGCGCGTGTGCGGGAACGGTCGAAATAGTGGGGCCAGACGACGATGCGGCCCGAGTCGCGGCCGACCACAACGCCTCTACTTGACGAGGATGGCGTTGAGGACGCCGTCTTGGCCGGGCCGGCTCGTGATCCGGGCCTTGCCGAGCTTCGTCATGACGACGGCGCCGCGCGTGAGAATGTTGCGACGCACGTAGTGGGGGTTCGCCGGGTTGTCCGTGACGGTCGTGAAGTCCACGGCCTGCGCCTTGCCCGTCGCGGGGTCCGTGACGTTGACCTTGTTCGAGGCGAGGATGGCCGACTTGGTGTGGCCGCCCATCGTGCGCAGCGCCTGGCGCCTCTCAGTGCCCATGACGGGCAGGATGACCTCGCGGCCGATCTCGGCCTTGCGCTTCTTGTGGTTGAGTCGGCGTCGTCCGCCGGAGGGTTTGCGAGTCGATTCGCCTTGCCAGAGCGCCATAGGGTGACCTTGGGATTCGCGCGATACTAGAACTGGTACTTAAAAGAACGGTTCACAGGGGGGAGAGGGAGGGAAGAGAAATCGGGGCCCCTTGCGAGGCCCCGACTAGGCTCATGTCGCCCGATTAGGCGTTGATGAAGCCGTGGGTGCCGGGGGCGAGTGCAGCGCACTCCGAGAACGTCGGGAGGCCGAGGATGGGGCCGTCCACGAAGATCACGACGCCGTAGAGCGTGTTCCAGTTGCCGAGGCCGCTGACCGACCCGTCGTCGAGGGTGAGGTCGATGCAGAACGACTGGGCGCTCTCAACCGTGCCGCTGACCGTGCCGTCGTCGCCGCAGAGAGAGTCGTCGTTGAAGTCTTGGCAGTAGAAGGCGCCAACCGCGGGGCTGAGGTCGTCCGCGATCGAGAGGGCAGCCTCGCCGGCCGCGTCGGGGACGAGTTCGCCGGCCGCGTAGCCGCCGCCGCCGATGCCGGGGCAGGAGCCGTCGTCACAGTAGACGACGAGGACGTCGCCGCCGGTGACGTATTCGCGGGGGACTGCAGCGTTTGCGGTTCCGGCTGCAACGGCCACCAGGGCGGCTGCAACCATCCAGTTCAGAGTCTTCATTTTGGTTTCCTCTTGCCGGTTGCCCCGCGCTTGCGCACCGGGCCCACCCAGCGATAGCTGCGGAGGAAACATCCACCTTCTTACGTTGCGGTAGGTGGTTGTATGCAAGGCCGGCTCTCGATGTATGCAGTCGACGCATCTGAGCATTCGTCGACCCTTGTGGCCTCTCCATGCGGTGAGCTGACACGTGCCAGGCGTACAGAGTTCGCGGCGACGCATCAGGGACTTCCGCGGGTGCCGACGCGTGTTACGACACCTGCGAGGCGACCCAGAGACACTTGCTCGCCAATAACCTTTATAGCGTGACGGGTGCCACCTTGTCTGAGCTGGGTTCGGATTCGTGCGCGAACACGTCACAGCGACGCCGACGACTGCTCATAAGGAATAAATAGTCCGCGCGCGAAATTGAATACAGGTTTGGAATCGGGAGTTCGGGGAGTATGGGGAAGAGTCCGAGGGACGAAATCGTAACACTGGAAGACCTTCAGATGGCGATCTCGAATCGCATCGGCATCCCCGAAGAGGACGCCGCACGCGACGCGAGCTTCGTCATGGACATCTTCGGCTTCGACGACCGTGTCATCGACAACGTCCTCGAACCCGAAGACCGACAACTGTTCTACATTCTCGAAGAGGAAGGGATGCTTACGACGGAACGTGAAGAGACAACGTTGTACGACGGCCGCGAGTGGCGCACCCATTACTGGCTCTTCAAGAAGGACGCGATCAAGGAGATGAGCGAGAACGAGCGCGAGATGCGCCGCCTCAAGCGCACGTCTCCGACCGAGGAAGACGTCTACAACCAGTTGCCGGCCGAACTCTGGTCGCAACGCGCCATCTAGACGGCGACCCACTTTTAGCCATCCCGGCGTTGGCCATATGGGCTAGTGCGGGGCTGGGTCCGTCGTGCAGTGGTTTCCCTACGAGCCGAGGCCGTTCCAGCAAGAAGCCGTCGCGCTCGTCGCGGCCACGGCACGCGAGGGCGGCCACCTGGCGCTCGAGATGCCGACCGGGACGGGCAAAACCGTCATTCTCCTCGCGGCCACACTGGAGGCCGCCCTGGCCACGGGGCGCCGCGTGCTTTACGTCACGCGCACGAACAGCCAACAAGAGCAGGCCGTGCGCGAGGTCGCCGCCATCCAACGCCGCGCCGAACGGCCGGTGCGGGCCCTCGCGCTGCAGGGTCGCCGTCGGCTGTGCCTCAAACTCGAAGACGAGGCCGACCCTGAATGGGACGATGCGACCCCCGAGGAACTGAGCCACTACTGCAGCCACGCCAAACGCCTGGCCGAGACGGAGGCGTCGACCCCCAAGGCGTGCGGCTACTACGGCCAACTCCTCGGCATGCAACCCGACGAACTGCGCGCGACCGTGGGCGACGCCCCCCGCACCGCCGAATCCTTCAAGCAGGCGGGCCGCGCGGCCGGCTTCTGCACGTACGAGGCCACGAAGCGCCTCCTGCCGGAGGCCGACGTCGCCATCGCGCCCTACGTCTACGCCTTCGACCCGGGCCACCGGCAACGCCTCCTGCAATGGTGGCACACGACGCCTGAAGATATTGTCCTCGTCATCGACGAGGCGCACAACCTCGCCCCGTACCTGCGCGAAGCGTTTTCGCCCCGGCTGAGCCGCGAGACGTTGCGGCGCGCGCTGTCCGAGTCCGAGTCGCTCCAACACCCCGTCGTCGCGCGGGGGATGAGCCTTCGCGAACTTCTTGAGGCCCTCGCCGAAGTCATCGAGCGCGTGGCCCAGACGCACATCCAGGACGAGGACGGCTTCGTGCCCCCCTTCGAGGTCGAGGCGGAGCTCCTGGGCCGTTTCCGACTCACCACCCCCGGCCTTCTGCAGGCCACTGACCACGTGGCCCACTTGGGCGATGTCATCAAGGACCGCAAGCGCCTCATGGGCAAGATCCCGCGCAGCGCCCTCGCGAGCGTCGCCGGGTTCCTGCGGCGCTGGATCGAGAGTGACGATGAGGGCTACGTGAAACTCGTCGGGCGCGAACCGCGTCCCTACCTGGAAGCGCACCTCGTCGACGCCTCGCGGGCCGCGACCGTGCTTCACGAATTCCACGCCACCATCCACGCGAGCGGGACGCTCGCGCCCCTCGCGGAGTACCGGGACACGTTGGGGCTCGGCGAGGCCGCGCGGCTTGAACGGTTCCCCTCGCCGTTCCCGCCCGAACGTCTGACCGTCACGGCGATCCGGGGCCTCTCGACGCGTTACCAGGACCTGCGCTCCGATCCCCAGCTGACCGACCGATTGCAGGAGGCCGCGCGTGGCTTCGTCCAACGATGCGAGGTCAGCGCGGCGGTCTTCTTCCCCAGCCACCAGCTTCTGGAGGACTTTGCCGAACTCGGGATCCTGCAGGCCGGCCACGCCCGTCTCCTCCTCGAATCCCGCAAGCTCGACCAGGAAAGCCTCATGGGTCTCGTCCACGCCCACCGCGCCGCGCCGGGACAGAGCCTGCTTGCCGGCGTGCTGGGCGGCCGCCTGAGCGAAGGGCTCGACTTTCCTGGACGGCAACTGGAGGCTTTGTGCATCGTGGGCGCGCCCTTCCCCAAGCCGACGGCTCGCCAACGGGCCCTCTTCCACTATCACGAATCGCGGCATGGACGCGGTTGGGACTACGCCGTGCATGCGCCCACCGTGCGGCGGCTTCGCCAAGCGATCGGCCGCCTCATCCGCGGACCCACCGACCGCGGCTTCGCCTTCATCCTCGACGAGCGCGCCGCGGGCCTCCTCGAGTCCGCGGGCATCACCTGCCGACTGCAGAGCCTCGACGAGGCGCTCGCGGACTTCGAACGTTGGCAACGCGAACCGGCGCCCGAAGAGGTTAAATGAAACGCGAGGCTTGGGCGCGTCGTGCCGCTTCCGCTCGACCTGCTTGAGGCATCGTTGAACGCGCGGCTCCAGCTCACCCTCAAGGACGGCCGCACGGTCGAGGGCCAACTCGTGGGCTACGACCAATACATGAACCTCGTCCTGGAGGACGCGACGGAGCAAGCGAGCGGCCACTCGCGACCGCTCGGAACGATCGTCTTGCGCGGCAACAACTTGCTCACAATCGCTCGTCCCAAGACGGCCACGGCCCGTTCCACATGAACAGTAGGTCCACGTGACGAATGGACCCGCCAACAGGAGAAAACGACGTCCGTTTTCGCCTCACCGAAGGTGCTTTGCAAAAAGCAATGGTTAAATACGCTCGCTGGTTATACTGCAAATTGGAAGAGGCCCAAGGCTGGTAGTTGTTAGAGTGCATCCCATCCCCTCCTAGTGAGGCCAGCCTCTCTTCCATTTTTTTTGACTGAGCGGACGCCATCGTCAAACGATTCTCGCCGTGCAAGAACCGCTCTCGACAAGGCGCACCTGACGGTAGCGCGTCTGCGCCGCCAGGAAAAAACGTCCCGGAACTAGGCGTACATCGCGGCTGGAACCGTCTGCGTGGGAAGTTCCTTGCGCACGTACTTCTCGACGGCCGCCCGGAAGTCGGCTGCGTCCACCTCGCGCGCTTCGCGCCGGATGGCCTGCATGCCGGCCTCGGTGCAGATGGCCTTGACGTCGGCGCCCGTGGCGCCCTGGCATTGTTGGGCCAACTCGACGAGGTTGATCTCCGGCGCGAGCTTCATCGGCGCCGAGTGGATGCGGAAGATCTCGGCCAGGCCTTCGGCCGAGGGCGCACTGATCCAGATGGTGCGATCGAACCGGCCGGGCCGCGTGAGGGCGGGGTCCAGGATGTCAGGCCGGTTGGTGGCGGCCAGGATGCGCACGTCGCCGCGCGCGTCGAAGCCGTCCATCTCGGCCAGGAGCTGCATGAGGGTGCGCTCGACCTCGCGGTTGGAGGCCGTCGAATCGTCCGTGCGCTTGGCCCCGATGGCATCCAGTTCGTCGATGAAGATGATGCTGGGCGCCTTCTCCTTGGCCAGCAGGAAGAGTTCGTGCACCTTGCGCGCGCCTTCGCCGATGAACTTCTGCACGAGTTCGCTCGCGACGACGCGGATGAACGTCGCCTCGGTCTCGCCCGCGACGGCCTTGGCCATGAGCGTCTTGCCGGTGCCCGGGGGGCCCACGAGGAGGACGCCCTTGGGCGGGTCGACGCCGACGTCCTTGAAGACGTGGGGCTTGGTGAGCGGGTATTCGACGGCCTCGCGCAGTTCCTCGACGCTGTGGCCGAGGCCGCCCACGTCGCTGTAACGCAGGGTCGGGCGCTCAACGACCTCCGCGGCCATGACGTGCGTGTCCTTGCTGGGGGGCAGGAGTCCGACGACGGTGAGGTTGTTCTGCGTCATGCTGACGCGCGTGCCGGGCACGAGGTCCTTGCGTGGGACGGTGTCGGCGACGGGGACCACGAAGTTCGGACCCGTCGACGCCTTGACGACGACGCGACCGTCCTGCAGGACGTCCTCGACGATGCCGACGATGAGCGGGGGCGTACGGGCCTTTTCGAGTTCGGCAAGCAGGCGACGCGTCTCGCGCTTGAGCGACTCGAGTTCGTCCTTGTAGAAACGCACCTCGGATTGCGCGCGCCTCTTCTCCTCCAAGAGGAAGAGGTTGGCCTCTTCGAGGCTCCTTAGGCGGGCTTCCGGGCTCGTGCCACCTTCGCGGTCCAGCGAGGGCTGCGTGTCACGGGAACCGGCATCCGCATCTGAAGAAGCCATAAAATGACCCGAACAACTCGAAGGAGGCTGGGCGCGCGATTTATAGTTTGTGAACTTGGCAGGTCCGACCTTTCGTTTCGCACCGTGGGCCAACCCTTATCAACGTGCCCTTTCTAAGCGCGGAACGTGCAATGCGAGATGTGCGGCGCGACCGTGGGCCGCACGCGACGCGTACTCGTGGAC
>Ga0070694_100000203_pt1 | contig 31619 bp, 28 predicted proteins | sample KBSK1251metaG_FD_65470 | JGI IMG/M metagenome (GOLD analysis project Ga0070694, IMG submission 65470) | Corn, switchgrass and miscanthus rhizosphere microbial communities from Kellogg Biological Station, Michigan, USA - KBS K1-25-1 metaG | ecosystem: Host-associated > Plants > Roots >...
CCCGCTCCCCGTCCACCGAGCTGGTCTCCTTGGACGGCTGCTCCGGCGCCTCCGGCGCCGGGGGCGCCTCCGCGGGCGCCGGGGCCTCCGCGGTGCCCGCGGTCGCGGCCGGGGCCTCCCCGTTCTCCGCGTTCTCGACCGGGATCTCCTCGAGGAGAGGATTCTCCTCGAGCTCCTTGCGCACGACCTGCTCGAGCTCGAGGGTGGAGAGCTGCAGGAGCTGGATCGCCTGCTGGAGCAGCGGGGTCATGACGACCCGCTGGCTCATCCGCTGTACGAGTTTCATAGGGAGAACTTCTCGCCCAGGTAGATCTCGCGGGCCTTGGAGTTGTTGGCCAGTTCGGTCGCGGTCCCGGAGGCCAGGATGCGACCGTCGTAGAGGATGTAGGCGCGGTCGGTGATCGCCAGGGTCTCGCGTACGTTGTGATCGGTGATCAGGACCCCGATCCCGCGCTCCTTGAGCCGGGCCACGATCTCCTGGATGTCGCCGATCGCGATGGGATCGATGCCGGTGAACGGCTCGTCGAGCAGCAGGTACCGGGGGTTCGTCACGAGGGCCCGCGTGATCTCGAGGCGCCGCCGCTCCCCGCCCGAGAGGGTGAACGCCTTGTGGCGGGCGAGACGGGTGAGGTCGAGCTCGGCGAGCAGCTCGCCGAGCCGGGTCATCCGCTCGTGATGGGAGAGGTCGAGCGTCTCCAGGATCGCGAGCAGGTTCTCCTCGACGGTCAGCTTCCGGAAGACCGACGACTCCTGCGGCAGGTAGCCCATCCCGAGGCGGCAGCGCTTGTACATCGGCAGCTCGGTGACGTCCTGCCCCTCCAGGAAGATCCGCCCTCCGTCCGGCCGCAGCAGGCCCACGATCATGTAGAACGACGTGGTCTTGCCGGCCCCGTTGGGTCCGAGGAGGCCGACCACCTCGCCGGGATGGATGTCGAGGCTCACGCGGTTGACCACCACGCGGCTCCGGAACCGCTTGCGCAGACCCTGGGCGATCAGGCCTTCCATCTTACGCGGGGGCCCAGAAATGGCCCCCGCGCTCCCCCAGCCGCGGACGACCATCGAAGCATGTGGACCTGCGTTGGGTGGCTCCGCGCTGGCTTCCGTGCTGGCCCCCGCGCTCCCCCAGCCGCGGACTGCCATCGAAGCATGCGGACAACCGTTCGGTGTCCAGGAGAGGGGCCCGACCGTGACACGGGCACATGCGTCGCGTCGGATTCACTGGCACTGGCCGGCGACCGGCTTGGGCCGGGCGGCCGTCTCGTCCTGGGTCTTGGGGTAGAAGACGGCCTTGACCCGCTCCTGCTGGCCCCCCTCCACGACGCTCCGGTCCTCCGCGAGGTAGATCGTGATGCGCTCGCCGGTCACCACGTTGTCCTCGCGCCAGACTCGCGCGTTGCCGATCAGCACCACGCGCTGCTCGGCGTCGTAGTACTCGGCCCGCTTCGCGGTGCCGCTGCGGCAGTCTCGGGTGATGATCCGAACGTTCCCGGTCGAGACGGTCCGCACGATCCGATCGCCCTTCTCGTCCAGGTAGACCTCCATGCGATCGGCCCACTGGGTGGAGCTGTTCTGGGTGGCCACCACGTTGCCGCTGAACACGACCAGGCCTTCCTTCTGGATGTTCTCCAGCTGGTCGGCGTCCACGGTGACCGGCCCGTTGCGCCCGTCGGCGGACGCCGCCCCGTCGGGCCGCGCCGCGGGCGCGGTCGACGAGGGGCGCGGCGGGCGCGGGCGCGCGGGCGCGCCCTGGGCCCACGCGGGGCCCGCCAGGGCCAGGGCCGTCCAGACCGCGAGCGCGCCGAGCGCCAGGCGTCGCATCACGAGCGCCCGGCCGGAGCGGGATCGGCGGGCACGCCGGCCCCGCGCTTGAACGTCGCGCGCACCCGACCCTTGATGCTGCTGACCTCCTCGGCCACGCGCGACTCGAAGCCGGTGCCGCGCACCACCGCGCCGGCCCGGTAGATCACCACCGGGTCGTCGGTCCACGCGCGCTGGGCGAGGGCGTCCCAGCGGAGCCGGTCGGTCTCGAGCCTCAGCCCATCGCTCGAGATCAGCACCACGTTGCCGCGCAGCTCCACGTTCTTGGTCTCCTGGTTCAGGTCGCCCTCGTCGCCGGTGACCGTCCACGAGCGCGACGCCTGATCGCCCTTGGAGGGCTGGTCCACCTTGACGGTCACCTTCTTCATCGTCGTCTTGTTCTGCTCCTCGAACGTCTCGGAGTACTCGGCGTCGAGCTGCCAGCGCGAGCCGTCCCGGCCTTGCTCTTGCAAGTGGACCTGCTTCAACCGGTAGTCGGCACTGGTCGAGGCGGGCTCGGTGGGCAGCGCCCGAGGAACCCGGGCCCGATGAACGAGCACACCCACCACTACTGATAGGAATACCACGACCAGCGTGAGGATTATGAATGGCGCCTTCCGCATAGCAATCTCCGTGCCACGCTAGCACAGGACCTGCAGCCGAGGCAACGGAAGAAGCAGGCTAGGGTTCGGTCAGCGTGGGGGCCAGGCCCGACGGGCCTTTAGCAGCATCTCGACGGCCTCGCGGACCGCGCCCTCACCACCCCGCCGGCGCGCCACCCAGTGCGCGGCGCGCTTGACCTCGGCGACCGCATTGGCGGGCGCGAGCGCGAGCCCGACCCGGCCCATGGCGACCAGATCGGGGAGGTCGTCGCCCATCATCGCGACCGCGGAGGCGGGGATCCCGAGCCGCTCGCACAGGGCCACCAGCGCGGCGGCCTTGTCGCCGACTCCCTGGTGCACCTCGGAGACGCCGAGCTCGGTCATGCGGCGGGTCACCGCCGCCGAGGCCCGCGAGGACAGCACCGCGATCTGCAGCCCCGCCTTGCGCGCGGCCACCAGGGCGAGGCCGTCGTGGACGTGGAAGCGCTTGGTCTCCTCGCCGGAGGCGCCGTAGAAGAGCCCGCCGTCGGTGAGCACGCCGTCGACGTCGAGCACGAGCAGGCGGATGCGCGGGACGCGAGGCGCGGCGGTCACACGATCTTGGCGAGCAGGATGTCGTGCAGCCGGATGACGCCGGCCGGCCGGCCCGCGTCGTCGGTGATCACGAGGCTCGTGATCCGCCCTTCCATCAGGGACAGCGCGCTGGTGGCCAGCTCCTGGGCCCCGATCACCTTCGGCTCGCGGGTCATGCACTCCCCCGCGCGCCGCTCGAGGAGGGTGGCCCCGTGCGCGAGCTGCTGGCGGCGCAGGTCGCCGTCGGTGAGGATCCCCACGAGCCGGCCCCCGGCGTCGACCACCGTCGTGATGCCGAAGCCCTTGCTCGTCATCTCCTCGATGGCCTCCTTCATCGTCGCCTGCTCCGAGACCACCGGCACCGCCTCCCCGGTGTGCATGAGATCGCCCACCTTGAAGAGCGACTTCCACCCCAGGCTGCCGCGCGGATGCAGGGCCGCGTAGTCCTCGGGCCGCAGGCCGCGCAGGTCCAGGAGCGCCATCGCGAGGGCGTCGCCCATGGCGAGCGCCGCGGTGGTGCTCGAGGTGGGCGCGAGGTTCATCGGGCAGGCCTCCTCGGCCACCCCCACGTCGATCACGATGTCGGCCTGCCGGGCCAGCGTGGAGGCGGGGGCGCCGGTGAGGAGGATCAGCGGGATGCCGAGGCGCTTGAGCGCCGGCAGCAGCGCCAGCACTTCGTCGGTCTCGCCGAAGTTGGAGAGGGCCACGACCACGTCCTCGCGCGCCACCATGCCCAGGTCGCCGTGGACCCCCTCCGCAGGATGGAGGAAGTAGGCCGGCGTGCCGGTGCTGGCGAGGGTCGCCGCGATCTTGCGCCCGATGAGGCCCGACTTGCCCATGCCGGTCACGATGGCGCGGCCGCGGCACCGGTGCAGCGCGGCCACCGCGTCCATGAAGCGGTCGTCGAGGCGGGCGCAGAGGGCGAGCACGCTCTCGCCCTCGAGGCGCAGCACCCGCTCGGCCAGGCCCAGGATCCGGGCGCGATCCATCACGCCCGCCCCGGCCCCGCCGCGATCGCGCGGATCTCGTCGAGCAGCCGCGGCAGGTCGTCCAGGCGGAGCATGTTCGGCCCGTCCGACAGCGGGCGGCCGTCCTCGAGCGTGCGGTCGGGATCCTCGTGAATCTCCATGAACAGGGCGTCCACCCCCACCGCGACCGCGGCGCGGGCGAGGGCCTGCACGTACTGGCGCTCGCCGCCCGACCGGTCCCCCTGCCCGCCCGGCAGCTGCACCGAGTGGGTCGCGTCGAAGACCACCGGATAGCCGAAGCCGCGCATGATCGGAAGCCCGCGGAAATCGACCACCAGGTTGTTGTATCCGAAGCTCGAGCCGCGCTCGGTGAGGAGCAGGTCCTCGCTGCCGGCCCAGCGCACCTTCTCCACCACGTTGATCATGTCCCGCGGGGCCACGAATTGCCCCTTCTTGACGTTCACCGGCCGGCCGCTCCGCGCGCACGCCACGATCAGGTCGGTCTGCCGGCAGAGGAACGCGGGCACCTGCAGCACGTCGAGCACCGCGGCCGCCGGCGCGACCTCCGAGACGTCGTGGACGTCGGACAGCACCGCCAGCCCGGTCTCGTCCTTGACCTTCTGGAGGATGCGGAGCCCCTCCACCAGCCCGGGCCCCCGGTAAGAGTGGATCGACGAACGGTTGGCCTTGTCGTACGACGACTTGTAGATGAAGGGCACCCCCGCGGCCGCGGTCACCCGCTGCAGGCGCTCGGCCATCATCAGCGCGTGCTTGTCGTTCTCGATCGCGCAGGGGCCCCCGATCAGGGCCAGCGGCGCGCCGCCCCCGATGGTGACGGACCCGATCCGGACCGGCCGCGTCGCGGTCACGCGCCGCCCTGGCGGTCGAGCGCCGCCTTGATGAAGGCGGCGAAGAGGGGGTGCGGCTCCCAGGGCCGCGAGAGGAACTCGGGGTGGAACTGCCCGGCCACGAACCACGGGTGATCGGGTAGCTCGATGATCTCCACCAGCTGCTTCTCGGCCCAGATACCCGAGATCCGGAGCCCGTTCTTCTCGAGCCGGGCCAGATAGTCGTTGTTGACCTCGTAGCGGTGCCGGTGCCGCTCCTCGATCAGCCCCTGTCCGTAGGCCCGCGAGGCCGCGGTACCCTCGCTGAGCAGCACCGGGTAGAGCCCGAGCCGCATGGTGCCCCCCTTGTCCTGGACGTGGCGCTGCTCGGGCAGGAGATCGATCACGTTGTGCGTCGGGGTGGGATCGAACTCGGTGGAGTTGGCGCCCTCGAGGCCGCACACGTGGCGCGCGTACTCGATGACCGCGCACTGCATGCCGAGGCAGATGCCGAAGTAGGGCACGTGTTGCTCGCGCGCGTAGCGGATGGCCTGGATCATTCCCTCGATCCCGCGCTCCCCGAACCCGCCGGGCACCAGGATGCCGTCGAGCCCGGCCACGTGGCCGGCCAGCCCCTCGCGCTCGATGCGCTCGGCGTCCACCCACACCACCTCGACCGCGGCCTCGTGGGCGATGCCGCCGTGGGCCAGCGCCTCGTAGAGGCTCTTGTAGGAGTCCTTCACCTCGATGTACTTGCCCACCACCGCGATGCGGCAGCGGCGCCGGGGGGCCTTCACCCGGCGCACGATCTCCTCCCAGCGGGAGAGATCGATCGGCCGAGCGGGCAGCCCGAGCAGCTTCACGATGGACTCGTCCAGGCCCTGGTCGTGGAAGGCGAGCGGCACCTCGTAGATGGTGTCCACGTCGCGGGCCGCGATCACCGCCTCCTCCTCGACGTCGCAGAAGAGCGCGATCTTGGACTTGGTCGAGGGCGTGAGGGGATGGTCCTTGGCGGTCCGGCACAGGAGCACGTCGGGCTGGATACCGATGGCGCGCAGCTCCTTGACCGAGTGCTGGGTGGCCTTGGTCTTGAGCTCCTGGGCGGCCTGGATGAACGGGACCAGGGTCAGGTGCACGTAGATGACGTGGTCCTTGCCCACGTCCTTCTTGAACTGGCGCACCGCCTCGAGAAACGGCAGGCCCTCGATGTCGCCCACCGTGCCCCCGATCTCGACGATCACCACGTCCACCCCCGCGGCCACCTTGCGGATCGACGCCTTGATCTGGTCGGTGATGTGCGGGATGACCTGGACCGTCCGGCCCAGGTAGTCCCCCCGACGCTCCTTCTCGATCACGGTCCCGTAGACCTTGCCGGTGGTGACGTTGTTGTCCCGGGTCATCCGCGCCGAGGTGAAGCGCTCGTAGTGGCCGAGGTCGAGGTCGGTCTCGCCGCCGTCGTCGGTGACGTAGACCTCGCCGTGCTGGTACGGACTCATGGTCCCCGCATCGACGTTGATGTAGGGATCCATCTTCTGCAGCGTGACCCGGAAGCCGCGAGCCTCGAGCAGGGATCCGATCGACGCCGCGGCGAGCCCCTTGCCCAGCGAGGACACGACACCGCCCGTCACGAAGATGAACCTGGTCGTCACCTCACGCCTCCTTTCCCGATGTGAGCCATTCTTTCACGAGTTCGCGCTCCTCGGCCAGCGAGCCCGCCTCTCCGTCCAGCCGACGCCGCCTCAGCATGGCGAGCGCGCGGCCCACCCGCGGGCCGCGCGGCACGCCCAGGGTGAGGAGATCCCCCCCGGTGAGCCGCGGCTGCACCGCTCGCCCCTCCGCCAGGTACCACTCGATCCGGCGACGCGCCCGCGCGCCACCCCGGAGCCACGCGGACAGGGCCGCCGCCGGCGGTGCCGGACGCAGCGCCTCGTCCACCGCGCTCGGCGACAGGCGCGGCGCCTCGAGCCGCCGCGCGAGGGGGCCGGCCATGGCCCCCGTCTCGAGGCGGGCCCGCGGCTCACCGGTGAGCGCCAGGCGGTCGAGGCAGCGCCCGACCGCGGCGGGCGGCCGCCCGACGAGCAAGGCGAGCATGAAGAGCTCCGTGGGATCGACGGCCACCCCGACCGCTTTCGCCCAGCGGCCGAGCCGCTCGGCGGCGGCCAGGAGACTCTTGGCGACGTTGCTTATGCCGAACAGACTTACGGCACCCCATCTCACGAGATACTCGAAGGCCTTCCGCGCGCGCGGCTCGCCGGCCACCAGCTCGATCTCGCGCCAGAGACGCTGCCCGGAGAGGGCCACGTACGGGCGCCGCGCCACCGCGAGCCGGATCGCCGCGCGCGTGGGCCCGTCGAGGTGGAGGCCCAGGCGCGCCGCGTAGCGGGCGGCCCGGAAGATGCGCGTGGGATCCTCGACGAAGGCGAGCGGGCGGAGCACCCGCAGCCGCCGGGCCCGGACGTCGCGCTGCCCGCCGAGCGGATCGATCAGGTGCCCGAAGCGATCCGGGCCGAGCGCCACCGCCATCGCGTTCACCGAGAAGTCGCGCCGGCGGAGGTCCTCGGCCAGGCCGGCCGGCGCCACGTCCGGCAGCGCGCCCGCTCCGGCGTACCGCTCGCGCCGCGCGGAGGCCACGTCCACGCGCCCGAGCGGGGCCCCGTCCACGCCCGCGGCCGCCGGGGCGCGGCCGCCCTCGATCGAGGCGGTGCCGAAGCCGCCGTGCACCAGCACCGTCCCGCCGATCTCCTCGCCGAGCCGCCGCGCGAACGCGATCCCGTCGCCCTCCACGACCAGGTCCACGTCCGGCGCTAGGCCGCCCATGAGCAGGTCGCGGACGAAGCCGCCCACCGCGTACACCGGCGCGCCGAGCCCCTCCCCGATCTTCCCGGCCGACCGGAGGAGCCAGAGCCGCCCCTCGGCGTGCCGGTCCCCCGTCCGCTCGAGGCGGGCCTGCACCGAGGACTCGGCGTGCACGAGCGCGACGGTCTCGCCATCCACCGCGCCGACGATCCGGCCCGCGCGGCGCAGCAGGACGAGCGAAGCGCCCGCCAGGAGCCGCCGCCGCGCCTCGATCTCCGAGGCGGCCGCGGGCAGCGCCGGCAGCTCGCGCCAGGCGATCTCGCGGACCGCGCGCCCGCCGAGCCCCCAGTCCACCGCGCGCGCCAGCTCGGAGGTCCGCACCGCCTCCCGCGGGCCGACGACGACGACCCCGGCCGCGGCGGCCCGCGCGCGGGCGAGCGCGCGGGCGACGCGCAGGGCCGGCGCGCACGTCACCACCCGCGCCGCCAGCGCGGCCGCCCCGGGCTCCACCTGCGGATACACCTGTCCGGGCCGGGCCATGTCAGCCGGCCGCGCGCCGCGCGCTCGAGCGCCGCGCGCGAGGGTGGAACTTCCGGTACATGTCGTGGACCACGCTCGACGGCAGGTGCGTGTAGATCTGGGTGGTCGAGATGTCGACGTGGCCCAGCATGGCCTGCACCGACCGCAGGTCCGCGCCCCGCTCGAGGAGGTGGCTCGCGAAGGAGTGGCGCAGCGTGTGCGGCGAGACCGCGGATCGGAGCCCGGCCCGCCGGGCCGCCCGCCGGATCAGGCTCCAGAGGGACTGGCGCGACAGGCCGCGGCCCGATCGGTTGAGGAAGAGCGGCGCGCTGTCGTGGCGGACGAGGCGGGGGCGCACGGTGCCGAGATAGCGCCGCACCCAGTCGAGAGCCTGCGCCCCCGCGGGCACGAGCCGCTGGCGGCTCCCCTTCCCGGTCACGATCACGTAGCCGGCGGCGAAGTTGACGTCCTCGACCCGGAGCCCGAGCGCTTCCGAGGCCCGCAGCCCGCACGCGTAGAGCAGCTCGAGCAGGGCGCGGTCGCGCAGCCCGTCGGGCCGGGTGGTGTCGGGCGCCTCGACCAGCGCGGCGACGTCCTCCACCGAGAGCGTCCGCGGCAGGCGACGCGCGGGCCGGGGGCTGTCGAGGTGCTCGGTGGGGTCGCGGCTGATCCGCCGCTCGTCGAGCAGGAAGCGATAGAGTCCGCGCACCGCGGAGAGATGCCGGGCCACGCTCCGGCTCCCGAGCCCGCCCCGCCGCAGCGCCCCCAGGTAGCGCGACAGCTCGGTCACGCTCACCGCCTCGAGCCCGCGCCGCTCCCGGCCGAGGAAGCGCTCGAAGCCGGCCAGGTCGCGCCGGTAGGCGAGGAGCGTGTTGCGGGAGGCGCCGCGCTCCACCTCCAGGCTCGAGAGATAGTCGGCGATCAGCCGAGCGGCGGCGCCGGCGGGAGGCGGCGTCGGAACGACCTGGGCCGGTGCGGAGACGGCTCCCACCACCGTGCGGTCCGCGGGCGCGCCAGGTCGGGAGGCCACGCGGTCACATCCGGAGGGGGAGGCGAAAAAAACGACGGCCCCGGTGTCGGCCGACTCGTCCTGCCCGGGCCATCACCGAGGCGTCCCCTGCGAACTCCAGGAGCATGAGGGAGTCTATCATCGGCCCCCCGCGGGTGGCAAGGTGCCCGGGCGCCGACGCAGCATGCCGAGCAGCCCGCGGGTCTCGGACGACCCGAGGGCGGCCGCGCCCGCGGCGTAGACCACCATGCCGCCGACGAGCGCCACCACGGTCCACACGAACCCCTGGTGCGTCGGGGCCGGCACGCCCGGCAGGAGCCCGCTCATCCCCGCGCACCACAGCGCGAGCAGCGCCGAGGCCGCGAGGGTGCGGGCGAGCGACCGCCAGAGATCGGCGCCGCGCGGCCCGTCGAGGCGGCGGCGCAGCAGCCAGCAGAGCCCGAGCACGTTGACGTAGGAGGACAGCGACGAGGCGAGGGCGAGGCCGGTGTGGCGCAGCGGCCACATCAGGAGGAGCGCCAGCACCACGTTCACCGCCACCGAGACGAACCCCACCAGCACCGGCGTGCGGGTGTCGCCGAGCGCGTAGAAGGTCTGCGCCGCGATCCGCGTGGCCGAGAACGCGGGGAGCCCGACCGCGTAGCCGGTCAGCGCCTGCGCGGTGAGCACCGCGTCGGCGGCGCTGAACTCGCCGCGCTGGAAGAGCACCCGCACGATGGGACCCCCCAGGAGCACGAGCCCCACCGCGGCGGGCACCGCGACGAAGGCAGCCATGCGCAGCGCGAACTCGAGGGTCGCCCGCAGCCCCGCGAGCTCGCCCCGCGCGGCCTGGGCCGACATGCTGGGCAGCGCCGCGGTGGCCAGGGCGATGCCGAAGATGCCGAGCGGGAACTCCATCACGCGGTCGGCGTAGTAGAGGTAGGAGACGGTCCCGGCCGGCAGCAGCGAGGCGAGCAGGGTGTTGACCACCACCGTGATCTGCACCGCCGCGAGCGCGAATACCGCGGGCCAGAGGCGGTGGGCGATCCGGGCTACCGCGGGATGGCGCCATTCGGCCGACGGGCGGAGCGGCACCCCGAGCCGGCGCAGCTCCGGCAGCTGGACCAGGAGCTGCCCGAAGCCGCCCACCAGCACGCCCACCGCGAGGGCCATCACCGGCGGATCGATGCGACGGGCGAGCGCGAGGACGGCCACGATCATGGCCACGTTGACGACCGCGGGGCCGAGCGCGGCGGTGAAGAAGCGGTGGTGCGCGTTGAGCGCCCCCATCGCGAGCGCGGCGAGCCCCACCAGCAGCAGGTACGGGAACATCACCCGGGTCAGCGTCACCGCCAGGTCGAAGAGCGCGGCGTCGGCGCGCCAGCCCGGCGCCATGATGGCGACGACGTGGCGCGAGAGGAGCACGCCCAGGGCCGAGACCAGGCAGAGCACCACGATGGCGGCGCCGGTCGCGGCGCGCGTCAGCCGGCCGAACGCCTCGGGCCCGCCCCGGGTCAGGGTCTCGGTGAACACCGGGATCACCGCGGTGGAGAGCGCCCCCTCCCCGAGCAGGCGCCGCAGCAGGTTCGGGATGCGGAAGGCGACCAGGAACGCGTCGGTGACCGGCCCCGCGCCGAACGCCTGGGCGACCACCATGTCCCGCAGGTAGCCGAGCACGCGGCTCGCGAGGGTGGCCAGGCCGATCGCGCCCACCGCGCTGACGACCCCGCGCTGGACGTGCTCGTGGCTCCCGGAGGCGTCGCTCACCGGGGGGACATCGTCCTTGACACCCGGAGGCCCGGACGGTAGGCTCGTGTGTCGCTCACTCCTGAAAGGAGATACGCCGTGGCCAACACCCGCTCCGCGAGGAAGCGGATCAAGCAGAACGAGAAGCGCCGGCTGCGCAACCGCGCGGTCCGGAGCGCGGTCCGCTCGAGCATCAAGGGCGCCCGCGAGGCGCTCGTCGCCAAGGGCTCCGAGTCCGCCGCCGCGGTGCATGACGCCATCCGCGCGATCGACCGCGCGGTGACCCAGGGGGTCATCCACCGCAACACCGCCGCCCGCCGCAAGTCCGCGCTCGCCCGCAAGCTCAACGTAGGGGCTTGACCGGCCGCGGCGCGCGCCGCTCGCCGAGCTCGCGCAGCGCGCCGATCGCGGCGTCACGGACGATCTCCCCGCCCCGCTCCCCGTAGAGGCTGCCGCACGAGACGTAGCTCGGCGTCCGGAAGTGCTGGGCGGCGAGGAAGTACCCCTGGTAGCCGTTGGCCACCCCCGCCACGAAGGTGCGCGCGAATCGCGCGCGTCCCGCCGTCTTGATGTCGAGCCCGAGCTGGGTGTCGAGCTCGCCCGGGATGGCCACCCAGGCGCCCCGCCCCACGCTCACCGCCGCGATCTCGGCGGTGGACGGCAGGGCCGAGCGGAGTCCGAGCCGTGTCCCCCGCGGGATCCACCGCCCCAGGCAGTTGCGCAGCTCCAGCGCGGGCGCGGGCAGGGCCGCGGTCTCGGCCCCGGTGACCACGCGCTGATCGACGTCGGGCGCGATCCGGAGCCACAGCGCGAGCACCCCGGCCGACAGGAGCTTCCCGGTCGAGGCGACCCCGTCCCAGCCGCGCTGACGCGGGCTGACGTCGCCCACCGCGCCGTTGACGTACAGGGTGGGCACCCCGAGCTGCTCCTCGATCCGCGCGCTCGCGTCCCCCATCACGTCGCCGGAGAGCTTGGAGTTGCTCCGCCCGAGCATGGTGCCGTGGATGGCGTAGTTCCACACCGCCGCGATCGGCCGCCGGTCCGCGCCCATGACCTTGAGCACGCCCAGCTCGGGGTCGAGCGGGCCGTGGACGCGGCTGTCGGTGATGCCGGCGATCTCGCCCGACCCGGTCCCCACGGTGGCCGGACGCTTGCGGCGCTCGGCCTGCCGGGCCGCCTCCTCCATCGCCGAGAAGATGCGGCCCCGCACGCGGGGCGACTCGCGGTCGAGGGCCAGGATCCCGAAGAGATCGGAGCGCGCGTAGGCGCCCGGCCCGGAGTGGGTGTGCGACGCGGCCGCGATCACCGCGCCGTAGCGCAGGCCGAGCTGGTCGAGTCGCGCCCGGAGATCGGCGAGCAGTGTGGGATCCATGCCGACCAGGTCCAGCGAGAGCCAGAGCACCCTGACGCTCCCCGACTCGAGGACGAGCGCGCGGACCCTGATCGGGTCGTGCACGCCGGTCGCGGGGCGGAACCAGAACGTGTCGGGATACCGGCCGAGCAGGTCCGGCAGCCACGCGCGGCGCGGGAAGCCCCCGTAGCCGCCGAGCGGGGTGTCGTCGGGCAGGTTCACGACCACGCTCATGGCGCCCGCGAGCAGGCGCGCCGGGGGGGCCGCCGGCGCGGGCGTGGCGGCCGGACCCAGGAGCAGCGCGGTGACCGCGAGCGCGCGCAGCGCTCGCGCCATCAGATCGCGCACAGATCCGCGACGAGCAAGGAGAGCTCGGGACGCGCCGCGCCGCCCTGCTTGAGACGGCGCTCCACGTCCCAGCAGCGCGCCACCTGCCGCGCCGCCGCCGCGGGCGACATCGCCCGGGCGCGCTCCAGCAGCGCGGCGGCCGCCGCCGGGGGCCGGCGCAGGGTCCGCGCGATCTCCTCGGCCGGGCGGCCCGAGCGCAGGGCGCCCGCGGCCTGCCAGGTGGCGCGGGCCTCGCGGGCCAGCATCCCCAGCACGGCCAGCGGCTCCTCCCCCGCGTTCAGCAGCGACTCGAGCAGGGCCAGCGCGGTCCCGGTGTCGCGCGCGGAGAGCGCGCGGGTCAGGTCGAACACGTGGCGCAGGCGGTGCTCGCCCACGACGGCGCGCACCTCCGCGGCGCCGACCCGCCGGTTGTCGGGCCCGCCCGCGAGGGCCGCCTTCTCGACCTCGCCGACCAGCTGGGCGAGGTCGTCCCCCGAGAGATCCACCAGGAGGAGCGCCGCTTCCTCGGTCAGCTCGTAGCCCAGCCCCTGCGCGTGGGTGCGGAGCCAGCCGGCCAGGGCGCGGCCGGTCGGCGCGGGCGCCGCCACCACCGCCGCGGGCGGGACCGCGCGCAGCAGCCAGTGCCCCCCTTCGAGCGGGGCGTCGGCCACCAGGACCAGCGCGGTGGATGGGTTCGGGGCCTTCGCGTAGGCGGCCAGCGCCTCGCCGGCCTTCGCGGTCAGGGCGTCGGCTCCGCGCGCGATCACGAGGCGACGGTCGCCGAGCCACGGCAGCATGAGGGCCGACTGCACGATCGCCTCCGCGCCCGCCGCGCGCGCGTCGAGGACCTCGCGGACCAGGGAGAGCTCGGTCTGGCCGGGGAAGAGGGCGCGGGTCAGCCGGGCGATCGCGTCGTCGAGGAGGAAGGGCTCGGGGCCGTGCAGCAGCGTGACCGGCGGCACCCGTCCCGCGTCGGCCGCCTTGACGAATGCCGCGTAGTCCACCTAGAAGCGGTCCACCGCCAGGTTGACCACCTTCCGCCCGATCTCGGCGGCGGCCTGCTGCACGGCTCCCTGGCCGCGGGCGATGGTATCCGACACCTGCCCCGCGACCTGGAAGTCCGACGTCTCCGACAGGCCCTCCTGCCGCCAGAGCATCGCGCTCCGCCGCACGTCGCGGAACTCCACGTTGAGCACGAGCCGGAGGCGGTAGGCGCGCACGTTGGCGGTGGCGTCGAAGCTCAGGCCGTCGAGGCTGTACCCCACCGCCTCGCCCTGCAGGATGGCGTCGGCCTCGTCGACGGGGACCACCTTCACCCGCCCTCCGCTCGAGAAGGCGTTGACCACGCCCGAGGTGATCGCGCTCTCGACCCCGGGCTCGAGGGTCCGGTTCTTGAAGATGGGGACCGCGACGGTCTTGATGTGGTCGGGGAGGCTGCCGCGCGTTCTGTAGCCGCAGCCGGCGAGGAGGACGGCGGCCAGGACCAGCCCGAGCCCGCGCCGGGCCTCAGCCACGGGTCACGATGTTGACGAGGCGGCCCGGCACCACCACCACCTTCGCGATGCGGCGGCCGTCGAGCCACGGGCGCACCCGGTCGTCGGCGAGGGCCTTCTCCCGCACCTCCGCCTCCTGCGCCCCGACGAGGGCGGTCAGGCGGCTGCGCACCCGGCCGTCCACCTGCACCACGATCTCCACCTCGTCGCGGGCCAGCGCGGCGGGATCGGGCTCGGGCCACCGCTGCTTGAACAGGCTCTGGGTGTGGCCGAGCGCCGCCCACAGCTCCTCGGTGATGTGCGGCGACACCGGCCCCAGCAGGAGCAGCGTGGCCTCGACCGCCTCGCGCAGCAGCCCGGAGCGCTCCTCGCGGGGCATCCCGTCGAGCGAGGCCCGCTCGAACTCGTGGAGCGCGTTGACCAGCTCCATCACCGCGCTGATCGCGGTGTTGAAGTGGAAATCGTGCTCGATGTCGTGGGTGACCTTGCGAATCGTCTCGTGGATCACCCGGCGGAACGCCCGCCCCGCGTCCGACCCCGGTCCCGGCACCACGCGCGGAGCGGTCCGGAGCTCCGGCAGGTTGGCGTGGACGAAGCGCCAGACCCGGTTGAGGAAACGGGAGGCGCCCTCCACGCCGCGGTCGTTCCAGTCGAGGTCCTTCTCGGGCGGCGCCGCGAAGAGCGAGAAGAGCCGCGCGGTGTCGGCCCCGAAGCGGCGGATCAGCTCGTCGGGATCCACCACGTTGCCCTTGGACTTCGACATCTTCGCCCCGTCCTTGATGACCATGCCCTGGGAGAGCAGCGCGTGGAAGGGCTCGTCGACCTTGAGCATGCCCAGGTCCCGCAGGACCTTGGTGTAGAAGCGGGCGTAGAGCAGGTGCAGCACCGCGTGCTCGATGCCGCCGATGTACTGGTCGACCGGCATCCAGTAGGCCACCGCGGCCGGATCGAACATGCCCCGGTCGTAGGTCGGCGAGCAGTAGCGGAGGAAGTACCAGGACGACTCCACGAACGTATCCATGGTGTCGGTGTCCCGCCGGGCCTTGCCCCCGCACTTCGGGCACGTGGCGTTCACGAAGCCCGCCACCTCGGCCAGCGGCGAGCCACCCTTGCCGCTGATCTGCACGTCGCGGGGCAGCACCACCGGGAGGTTCTCCTCCTTCTCCGGCACCATGCCGTCCTTCTCGCAGTAGAGGACCGGGATCGGCGCGCCCCAGTAGCGCTGGCGGCTGATGCCCCAGTCGCGCAGGCGGAAGTTCACCTTGGCCTGCCCGATGCCCTGCGCCACCAGCCAGTCGATCGCCTTGCGCTTGGCCTCCTCGATGCCCAGGCCGTCCAGGAAGCCGGAGTTGATCTTGACCCCGTCGCCGGTGTACGCCTGATCGTCGACCCAGCCCTCGGGTCGCTTCACGGTGGCGATGATGGGCAGGTCGTGCGCCCTGGCGAAGTCCCAGTCGCGCTGGTCCTCGCCCGGCACCGCCATGATCGCGCCGGTGCCGTAGCCCATCAGCACGTAGTCGGCGAGGAAGAGCGGGATCTCCTGCCCGGTGAACGGGTTCACCGCCCTGGCCTTCAGGCGAAGCCCCCGCTTCGGCCGGTCGGTGGCGAGACGCTCGATCTCCGACTCGCGCGCCACCTCGGTCCGGAAGGCGTCCACCCCGCGCCGCTCTAGGGCGTCCGCCACGAGGGCGTCCACCAGGGGGTGCTCGGGGGCCAGGACCGCGTAGGTCATGCCGAACGAGGTGTCGGGCCGGGTGGTGTAGATCGGGATCTTCACGTCGGGGCGCCCGGCCACCGGCAGCGCGAACTCGGCGCCCTCGCTGCGGCCGATCCAGTTGCGCTGCATGGTCAGCACCCGCTCGGGCCAGCCGGGGAGGCGGTCGCACCAGTCGAGCAGCTCCTGGGCGTAGTCGGTGATCTTGAAGAACCAGCCGTCGATCTCCTTGGTAACGACCTCGGAGTCGCAGCGCCAGCAGCGTCCCGCCTCCACCTGCTCGTTGGCGAGGATGGTCTGGCACGAGGGGCACCAGTTCACCCGCGAGCGCCGCCGGTAGGCCAGGCCGCGCTCGAGCATGCGGATGAAGACGAGCTGCTCCCACTTGTAGTAGGCCGGATCGCAGGTGGTCACCTCGCGGTCCCAGTCGTACGAGATGCCCATGCGCTTGAGCTGCGTGCGCATGTTGTCGATGTTCTCGTAGGTCCACACCGCGGGGTGGACCCCGTTGTCGATGGCCGCGTTCTCGGCGGGCAGGCCGAAGGCGTCCCACCCCATCGGGTGCAGCACGTTGAACCCGCGCATCCACTTGTAGCGGGCCAGGAGATCGCCGATCGCGTAGACCCGCACGTGGCCCATGTGGATCCGGCCCGACGGGTACGGGAACATCTCGAGGCAGTAGTACTTGGGCCGGCCCGGGGCCTCGCTCACCTTGAACTGCTTGGCGTCCGCCCAGGCTTTTTGCCACCTGGCCTCGATCTCGGGGAAGGGGTAGCGCTCCGGGCGGTCGTCGAGGGCCATATTGGCCCTGATTTTTGCACGCTTAGGCGGGGGGCGCAAGAAACGGCTCCCCGGGGGCCCGACGGCCCCCGGGGGTTGGGGCGGGCTCCTTACTTCTTCTTCAGGGTCAGGTGGATCGCCGCCGCGGCTTCGTCCGCCTTGGCGATCGACTCGGCATGCTTGCCGGCGTCATGCAATGCCTTGGCCTCGGCGGCCAGGGCCTGCGCCTTCTTCGACGCCTCGTCGGTCTTGCCGGCGGTCGCATCCTGGATCTGCTTGATCAGGAGCGGGCACTGGTTGGCCAGCGCCGGAGCCACCGCGAACGCCACGATCGCGAGCGCCATCATGAGCATCTTCATAGAACTCACCCCCTTTCGGTTCGGTCCTGCACGCTTAACCCCCCTGGCCCGTGGAAGGTTCCCCCTGCCCCGGAGCCGGGTGGAAGAAATCATAGATCCGCTGCGCCAGCTTCGGGGTGATCTTCGGCACCGAGGCCAGATCGGCCACCGAGGCCTCGCGAACGCCCTTGGCCGAGCCGAGGGTCTTGAGCAGGCTCGTGCGGAGCGTCGGCCCCACCCCGGGGATCTGGTCGAGCACCGAGGCGATGGCCCGCTTCTGGCGGAGCTTCTTGTGATAGGTGATCGCGAAGCGATGCGCCTCGTCCCGGATCTTCTGCAGGGCCTGGAGCGCGGGCGAGCCCATGTCGAGCACGAGCGGCTCGAGCCGGTCCGGCGTGTAGACCTCCTCGGCCCGCTTGGCCAGCGCGGCGACCGGAACGTAGTCGAGGCCGAGATCCTCGAGCGCCTTGAGCCCGGCGCCGAGCTGCCCGCGGCCGCCGTCGAGCAGGATGAGATCGGGCATCACGCCCTCGCTCTCGAGCGCCCGGCCGTACCGGCGGGTCAGCACCTCCTGCATGGAGGCGAAGTCGTCGGTGCCGACGACGGTGCGGATCTTGAAGCGCTTGTAGTCGTCCTTCTTCATGTCCCCGTCCTGCCACACCACCATCGAGGCCACCGTCTCCTTGCCCTGGTGCGTGGAGATGTCGAAGGCCTCGATCCGGTGGGGCGGTCCCGGGAGCCCGAGCGAGCGCTCGATGTCCTCCAGCACGACCTGCTGGCGGTTGCCGCGGGCGAGCAGGTGCGTCTGCAGCGCGAGCGCCGCGTTCTCCTCCGCCATCACCACCAGGTCGCGCTTGCGGCCCCGCTGGGGCGCGAGGAGCTCCACGCGCCCGCCCCGGCGCTGGGCCAGCCACTCCTGGGTCAGCTCCGCCTCCGGAAGGGCCTCCGAGAGCAGGATCTCGGGCGGCGGCACCACGTTGCGCGCGTAGAACTGGCGGGTGAACGCGGAGAGGATCTCCCCGTCGCTCCAGCCGGACACCCGGTCGAAGAAGAAGGACTCGCGGCCGAGGAGCCGCCCCTTGCGCACGAAGAAGAGCTGCACGCAGGCCTCCGATCCCTGGCGGACCACCCCCACCACGTCCTGGTCCTCCTCCTCGGTGGAGATCATCTGCTGCCGCTCCCGCACCGTGTTGAGGGCCTGCACCCGGTCGCGCAGGGCCGCGGCCCGCTCGAACTTCATCTCCTCGGCCGCGGTCTCCATCTCCCGGGTGAGCCGGGCCGCGAGGTCGTCGCTCTTGCCCTCGAGGAAGCGCTCCACGTCCTTCACGGTCCGGGCGTAGCCCTCCGCGGTCTCCCAGCCGGTGCAGGGCGCGTTGCAGCGGTGGATGTAGTACTGCAGGCACGGGCGGGAGAGGGTGCCGTCGATCTTGATCCGGCAGGTCCGGAGGGGAAAGAGCTGGCGCACGAGGCGCAGGGTCTCCCGCATCGCGGTGGCGGGGTAGAACGGGCCGAAGTAGCTCGCGCCGTCCTTCTGCACCCGCCGGGCGACCACGAGCCGCGGGAACTCCTCGTTGGTGGTGAGCTTGAGGAACGGGTAGTGCTTGTCGTCCCGCAGGATGATGTTGTAGCGGGGCCGGTGCTTCTTGACCAGGGTGGACTCGAGGATCATCGCCTCGAGCTCGTTGGCGGTGACGATGTACTCGAGGTCGCGGATGTGCCCGACCAGGGCGTCGGTCTTCGGATCGGGGGTGCGCGATTCCTGGAAGTAGGAGCGGACGCGGCTCCGCAGCGAGGCGGCCTTGCCGATGTAGATGATCTGGGCCTTGGCGTCCTTGTAGAGGTAGACCCCGGGCCGGGCCGGGACCTGATCGACCTTCTCCTCGAGGGTCATTCGGCTGACCGCCCTGACTTCATGTTCGAATGCGCTCGGCTCGCCTTCGGCTGCGCCTCGCAAATCAAGGCTGGCGCAGGAGCGTGACCGCGAGCAGGACCAGGGCCGCCACCGCGGGCACCAGCACCGTCCACGTGAGCGTGCGCCGGACGCGCCTCAGGATCGGGGGCTGCGGGCGGCCCGGGCGCGGCGGGTTCATGAACGCGATAGCCTTGCCCAGCACGAAGAGCGCGATCGAGAGCGCGCCGAAGAAGATCAGGACCCACTTGAAGAGCACCGCCCCGCCCTCAGACGCCGATGTCGACCTTGCGGAGGGCTTTGATGCGGTCCCGCAGCTCGGCGGCCCGCTCGAAGTCGAGGCGGCGGGCGGCGTCCTTCATCGCGGTCTCGAGCTCGGTGACGTGGGCGGCCAGGGCCGCGGGGCTCTCCCACTGGGTGGCGGGGGCCTTCTCGACCTCGACGGTGTAGTAGTCGCGCTCCGGCACCGACTCGAGCAGGTCCCGGATCGAGCGGCGCACCGACTCCGGCGTGATGCCGTGGGCCCGGTTGTACTCCTCCTGGACCACGCGGCGGCGCTCGGTCTCGCCGAGGGCCTCCCGCATCGAGCCGGTCACGGTGTCGGCGTACATGATCACCTCGCCGTTGACGTGCCGGGCCGCGCGGCCCGAGGTCTGGATCAGGGAGGTCGCGGAGCGCAGGTAGCCTTCCTTGTCGGCGTCCAGGATGGCGACCAGCGAGACCTCGGGGAGGTCGAGCCCCTCCCGCAGCAGGTTGATGCCGATGAGGCCGTCGAACTTGCCGAGCCGCAGGTCGCGGATCAGCGCGACCCGCTCGAGGGTGTCGATGTCGGAGTGCAGGTAGCGGACCCGCAGGCCGTTCTGCTGGTAGTACTCGGTGAGGTCCTCCGCCATCCGCTTGGTGAGCGTGGTGATGAGCACGCGCTCGTCGCGCTCCGCCCGGGCCCGCACCTCGGCCATCAGGTCGTCGACCTGCGAGGAGGCCGGGCGCACCGTGATCCGGGGATCCATGAGCCCGGTGGGCCGGATGATCTGCTCCGCCATCGCGCCGCCGATCAGGCCCCGGCCGACGCCGCTCCGCTCGACCCCGGCCCGCTCGAGCTCGTAGGGCCCCGGGGTCGCGGAGACGTAGAGGGTCTGCGGCACGAGGCGCACGAACTCCTCGAAGGTGAGCGGCCGGTTGTCGAACGCCGAGGGCAGGCGGAAGCCGTACTCGACGAGCGCCTCCTTGCGCGAGCGGTCCCCGGGGTACATCCCCCGGAGCTGGGGGGCGGTGACGTGGGACTCGTCGAGGATCACCAGCGCGTCCTTGGGCAGGTAGTCCATGAGGGTCGGCGGGTTCTGGCCCGGCTTGCGCCCCGAGAGGTGGCGGGAGTAGTTCTCGACCCCGTGGCAGTAGCCGAGCTCGCGCAGCATCTCCATGTCGAAGAGGGTGCGCTGCTCGAGCCGCTGCGCCTCCAGGAGCTTCCCGCGCGCCTTGAGGAACCCGAGCCGCTCCCGCAGCTCGTCCATGATCCCGGTGATCGCGCGCTCCAGCTGGGCCGCCGGGGTCACGTAGTGGCTGGCCGGGTAGACGCGCACGTCGGCGAGCGTGCCGGTCGTCACCCCGCGCAGGGGGTCCAGGGTCATCAGCCGCTCCACGGTGTCGCCCCAGAACTCGATCCGGAGGGCCTCCGACTCCGCGGCGGCCGGGAAGACCTCGACCACGTCGCCCCGCACCCGGAAGGTCCCGCGGCGGAAGTCGTAGTCGTTGCGCTCGTACTGCACCGCGACCAGGGACCGGATCAGGGCGTCGCGATCCATGCTCTGGCCGGCCCGCAGGGCCACGTGCATGCCGTGGTACGTCTCGGGCTCCCCGATGCCGTAGATGCACGAGACCGAGGCCACCACCACCACGTCCCGACGCTCGAAGAGCGAGGTGGTGGCGGAGTGGCGCATGCGATCGATCTCGTCGTTCACCAACGCGTCCTTCTCGATGTAGGTGTCGGACTGCGGGATGTACGCCTCGGGCTGGTAGTAGTCGTAGTACGAGACGAAGTACTCGACCGCGTTGCCCGGGAAGAACGCCTTGAACTCGCTGTAGAGCTGGGCCGCGAGGGTCTTGTTCGGCGAGATCACCAGCGCGGGCCGGTTGAGGCGCGCGATCACGTTGGCGAGCGTGAAGGTCTTGCCGCTGCCGGTCACCCCGAGCAGCACCGCGTGCGGGCTGCCCGCGCCGACCACCGACACCAGGCGCTCGATCGCCTGCGGCTGGTCCCCGGCCGGGGCGAACTCCGAGGCGAGCGTGAACAATCCCTCGGACATCTGATGGCTCTGGGGGCGGCTCAGGACGTCGACGGCACCGCCACCAGGTACTTCCGCCACGAGTCGAGGAACGAGGTCGCGTGCGGGTGCCGGAGCAGGTGCACCGAGAAGAGGAACTGCGGGTGCACCGGCTCGCGAATGAGCCGGAGCCGGGCCTCTTCGAGGGTGCGGTTGCCCTTGAGCAGGTTGCAGCGCAGGCACGCGGCCACCACGTTGGTCCACGTGGTCTGGCCCCCGCGCGAGCGCGGGACCACGTGGTCGACCGTCAGCTTCTCGCCCCGTCGCGAGCAGTACTGGCAGGTGTAGCCGTCCCGTCGCAGGATGTTCTTCTTGTTGAACGCCACCCGCTCCAGGAACGGCTTGCGGATGTAGACCCCCAGCCGGATCACCGCCGGGAGATGGAAGCTCCGCGAGGGCGAGCGGACCACCCGGGGCGAGGCCTCGACGCTCTCGGCCTTGCCCGCGAGCAGCAGGGTGATGGCGCGCTTGGCGTTGGTGAAATGCAGCGGCTCGTAGGTGTAGTTCAGCACCAGGACCGCGATTTCATCCATATACCCCGAAAGGATAAGCGGGGGGCCGGAACCTGTCAACTCAGCGGGGCTACACCAGGAGGCGCCAGACCAGCGGGCCGAAGCCGGCGAGGAGCACGAACAGGATGGCGGCCGCGTCGAGGGAGTGGGTGAACAGGGCGAGCAGCAGGCACACGAGCGCGAAGCACGCGAGGTAGAACCGGACCTCGCGCTTGTCGAGCCAGCCGCCCTTGCCGACCAGACGGGGCACCTTGTTGATGAGGTAGATCGGCGAGTAGAGGAGGAAGAAGAGCACGATCACCCCGGAGAAGCCCCACACCCCGAGCAGGCCGAAGACCATTCCGCGGAAGATCCAGTCCCAGAGGGTGAGGTTCGTGTCGTTCTTCAGATCGAGGGCGCGCGGCAGGGCCTCCGGGTGCTGGTTCAGGTACAGCATGGCGATGGAGACGAGCGCCAGGACCGACTCCAGCCATCGCCTCACGATCACCCGGGGAATCAGGCTCATGGCGGCTACAACACCACACGACCCGTGGAAGTGTCAACAAAACGGGTCGCGGTGGCGCGCAGTTAGAGCAGGAAGCCCCCCGGGAACGGATCGGTCGGGTCGAGGGTGAGGGTGGCCCGGCCGGTCATCCACGCGCGCCCGGTGATCTCGGGCACCACCGCCGCGGTGTCCGCCACCCGGGTGAGCCCCGCGATCCGCCCGGTGAAGAGGGTCCCGATGATGGACTCGTGGCCGAACGCCTCCCCGACCCCGAGGCGCCCACGCGCGTGCAGGTTGGCGAGCCGCGCCGAGGTGCCGGTGCCGCACGGCGAGCGGTCGAGGCCCGCGGGGGCCACCACGACCGCGTTCCGGTACCGGGCGTCGGGGCGGCGCGCCGGCTCGTAGAACTGGACGTAGAGCAGACCGCGCGCCCCGGGCATCGCGGGATGCACGAGCGGCACGCACGCCTCGATGGCGAGCCGCACGCGCTCACCGATCTCCACGAGCCGGGACGCCTCCTTGGGCTCGAGGGTCAGGCCCAGGGACGCCGCCTCCACCAGCGCGTAGAAGTGGCCGCCGTAGGCGAGGTCGAAGCGGACCGGCCCGCATCCCGCGACCTCCACCGTCCGGTCGAGGGCCACCGAGAAGGCGGGCACGTTGCGGATCGTCACCGACGTGGGCCGCCCGGCCTGCGCGCGCACCCGGCAGGTCACGAGCCCCGCCGCCGTCTCGAGCGTCACGGTGGCGGCGCCGCCCGGCGCGGCCACGCGACCGGTCTCCACCAGCATGGCGCCGAGCGCGATCGCCCCGTGCCCGCACATGTGCACGGGCCCGAGGGGCTCGATGAAGAGCACGCCCGCGTCCGCCTCCGGGGCCACCGGCTCGGTCAGGATCGCGCCGCACATCGCGGCGTGGCCCCGTGGCTCGTAGAGCGTGAAGCCCAGCAGGTCGCGGCAGTTTGCGGCCAGGTGCTCGCTCCGCGCCATCAGGGTGGCTCCGGGCACGCGCCCCACGCCGTCCACCACGATGCGCATCGGCTCCCCCTCGGTGTGGTAGTCGATGACCGACAGGGTACGGGTCGACGGCCTCGTCACGCCGTCGTCCTCAGCAGCTCGCAGAGGATGCCCTCGCGGAGCCCGCGGTCGCTCACCACCACCGTGTCGCGCCCGAGGCGCGCCATCGCGGCCAGGCAGATCGCGATGCCGGGGATGATCACGTCGGCGCGCCCCGGCTCGAGGCACGGCAGCAGCGCGCGGGCCTCCACGTCCAGCGCGCCCAGGCGCGCCAGCTGCCGCTCCACCGCGGCGCGATCCAGACGGTGGCCGTGGACGGCCGCCGGGTCGTAGGCGCGCAGTCCCAGATCGAGCGCGGCCAGCGTGGTGACGGTGCCCGCGGTGCCCACCAGCTGGGCCGCCGCCGCGCCCGCGATGGCCGCCGGCACCTCCACCGCGAGCCGCCGCTCCACGTGCTCGCGCAGCCGCGCGAAGCGGTCCCATCGCACCGGTCCCGGCTCGCCCCACTCCTCCTGCAGCGTCACCACCCCGAGCCGGAGGCTCACCGCGGCGGCGAGGGCGCCGTCCCGCGCGAGGACGAACTCGGTGCTGCCGCCGCCGATGTCGAAGAGCACGAAGGACCCGCCGAGCCCGGGCAGTCCCGAGGCCACGCCTTTCAGGGTCAGGCGCGCCTCCTCCTCGCCCGAGACCACCTCCACGCGCTCACCCGACTCACGCTCGAGACGGGCGACGAACTCCTCGCGGTTCACCGCCTCGCGGACCGCGCTGGTGGCGACGATGCGCACGCGGTCGGCCCCGAGCGCGCGCGCGGCCCGCGAGAACTCGGCCACCGCCGCCGCGGTCCGCCGCATCGGCTCCGGAGCCAGACGGCCGGTGGCCCCCTGCCCTTCCCCGAGCCGGGTCACGCGCTGGGTCTGCTCGAGCGTGCGCCACGTCGCGCCCGCCGGCTCCACGACGAGCAGGCGCACGGTGTTGGTGCCGAGGTCGACGGTGGCGAGGGCCCCGGTCACGCGGGCGGGTGGAGGCGCAGGGCCTCCGCGACGGCGGCGCGGATGCGCTCGGGCTGGACCGGCTTGACCACCATCACGTCCACGCCGGCGCCGCGCACGCGCTCCTCGTGGAGCCGGCGTCCCCAGCCGGTGACGAGCACCACCGCCGAGCCCGAGCTGCGCTCCTTCACCGCCGCGGCCAGCTGCAGCCCGGAGCGGTCGCGCAGCGCGAGATCGGTCACCACCACGTCGATCCCGCCCAGCGCGAGCCGCTCGAGCGCGGTGGTGGCATCGACGGCGGTCTCCACGCGGTGACCGGCCGCGTCCAGGGCCTCCCGCACCGCGGCCTGGACGCCTTCCTCTTCCTCCACGATCAGGATCGAGCCGACCCGGGAAGGCGCGGGCGTCGGCTCCGGAGCGGTGACCGGCGCCGGCGCGGCCGGGTGACGTCCCTCGACCTCGACGGCCGCGTCGCGCGCCCCCTCCGCCGGGAGCCACAGCGACACGGTGGTGCCCCCGGGTCCACTCTGCACGTCGAGATGGCCGCCCGCGCGGAGCGCGACCGCCTGCACCACCGTGAGCCCGAGGCCCAGATGCCCCGGACGCGTGGTGAAGAACGGATCGAAGATCCAGGGCTTCACGTCCGGCGCGATGCCCTGACCGCTGTCCGCGACCACGAGCCCCACGCCGCCCCCGGTCTCGTGCACGTGCACCGCGACGGTGCCGCCGTCGGGCATGGCCTCCATCGCGTTCAGCACCAGGTTGACGATGGCCTCCCGGAACGCGATCGGGCTGCCCTGGACCGGAGGCGTCGGGGGCAGGTCCGCGGTCATCTCGATGCGGCGGCCGGCGTGCGACCCGCTCGGGCCGATCCGCGGGCGGGCGAAGGCCAGCGCTTCCTGCGCGATCGCGCCGAGGTCGCAGGAGGCTCCGACGCCGCGGTCGGCCTCGGCGAGCCCCACGAGCCGCTGCACGACGTCGGTGCCCCGCCACGCCGCCTCCTCGAGCGCGACGAGGCCCTCGCGGAGCGACTCGTCCTGCGCCCGCGCCAGCATGAGCTGGGACTTGCCGAGCAGCAGCGCGAAGACCGCGCTGAGCTCGCGGGTCAGGCCGCCGCCGAACGCGGCCAGCGCGCGCGCCTTCTCGCCCTCCGCCCGCTGGGCCTCGACCGCGGCCTGCTCGCCCAGGGCCGCGCGCAGGTCCTCGAGCCCCCGCCGGGTGTCGAGCGCCACCGCGGTCACCGTCGCGAGGATGCGGGCCAGCTCCACCTCCTCGGTGGAGAACTCCCGGGGCTCGACGTCCGCGAGCACGAGCAGGCCCAGCACCCGCCCGCGCGTGTGCAGCGGCACCAGGAGCACCGCGCGGAGGCCGTCGCGCTCGAGCACCCCGGGCCGCTCCGCGCCCCGGAGCCGCAGATCGCGGATGGCGACCGGGCGCGCGGCCGCGAAGCCCTCGGCGAGCAGGTCGTCCCCCGGATCGATCTGCTCCGGCCCCACGCTGCGCAGCCGGCCCGCCCCGGCCACCGCAGCGATCGCGGCCGGTCCGGAGCCGGCCACCGCGAGGGCCGCCGGCACGTCCGGGAGGCGGCACGCCGCCTCGGAGGCCCGCGCGAGGAGGTCGCGCGGCTCGCGCCCGGGGAGCTGCTCCTCGACCAGGGCCCGGGCCTCGCGGAGATGGGTCAGGTGCTCGCCGTGCCGCTCCAGGAGGCGCTGATGGACGAGCGCCGAGCCGACCCGATCGGCGATGACCAGGAGCAGCAGCACGTCCGTGGTGCTGAAGGGGGCGCCGAGGGCCCGCCGCCCCGCGAAGAGCACGCCCCCGACCTCGCCCTCGGTGCGCACCGGGACCGCGATGCCCTGCCGCACCGGGAAGCGCTCGATGAACGGATCCGCCGCCTCGGGCTCGGCCGCCGCGTCGAGGGTCTGCACGCGCTTCTCGCGGAACACGCGCCCGATCAGCCCCTCGCCCGGGTCGAGCGCGAGCGCCTCCATGTCCTCCCGCCGGAAGCCGCGTCCCGAGCGGGCGACCAGGCGGCCGGTGGACTCCTCCACCACGAAGAGCAGCGCGCGATCCGCGGCCAGGAGGCGCGAGAGCCGGTCCATCGCGAGCGCGAAGAGCTCGCCCGGCGGCAGGCCGAGCGGCGGCACGGACAGGATCTCCTGGAAGATGGCGAGCGTGTGGTCGTCGCGCTCGGCCGCGAGCTCGAGGCGCCGCCCCTCGGCGCCGGCGCCGATCGAGGCCTCCCGGAGGCGCTCGCGGGCGCTCTCGAGGATCTCGCCCATCTCGGCGAGCGTCGCGCGCAGGGAGGATTGCTGCCCCACCGCCCGCGAGCCGGACTCGCCGTTCACCCCGCCACCCTCCGGGTCACTTCCCGGCGAGCGTGCGGATGTAGCGGACGACCGCCCAGCGGTCGTTCTCGGGCAGGTGCCGCCACGACGGCATGGCGCCGCGCCCGGTGGTGATCTTCCAGAAGATCTCGCCGTCCGGCTCGTCCTGGACGCGCTTGGACGTCCAGTCGGCGGGCTTGGGATTGAGCGCGACCGCCGCGGCGCCGTCGCCCTTGCCCTTGCCGCCGTGGCAGGAGGCGCAGTTGACCTTGGCGATCTTCTCGCCCTGCTCGACCGTCTTCTTGTCGCTCGGGAGCGGGTTCTTCTTCGCCTTCTCGGAGGCGGGCGCGACCCAGGGGGCCTGCGCGTGGGCCGGCGCGGGCGGCAGGCCGCCGGCTCCCAGCACGAGCAGCGCGACGGTGCCGAGACCGAGCCCGCCGATGCGGGCGGCAAGCGAGATGGCCATCGAATCCTCCCTCTGAACGGGCCGGTGAGCGGGCCGGTGATGTTGCGGGTATCGCCCCGTCATCATTGACGAAAGGCACAGTCATTTAACACCCGCTCTCGGCGGGGGGTCAAGGTATTTCACCGATTCCCGCTGCCGGGGGCGTGTGCTATCGTCACGACCGAAGATGGCGGACGCACAGGTCCATCTGGTGGCGGTCATCGGCGCGGGCCCGGCCGGTCTCTTCGCCACCCGCGCCCTCGCCGCGCTGGGCTCGCGCGTGGTCTTGATCAACCGCGACGTCAAGCCGGGCGGCCTCGCCGAGTACGGGATCTTCCTCAACAAGTACAAGATGAAGGGCGGTCTGCGCCGCCAGTTCCAGAAGATCCTGAGCGATCCGCGCGTCACCTACCTGGGCCACGTGACCGTCGCGCAGGGCGGCGACCTCACGGTGGCGGACCTGGCCGGGATGGACTTCGACGCCCTCGTGTTCGCGATCGGCGCCCAGGGCACCAAGTATCTCGGCATCGAGGGCGAGCGGCTGGCCTCCGTGTACCACGCGAAGGACCTCGTGTATCACTACAACCGCCTGCCGCCCTTCAGCGAGCGGCCCTTCCCGATGGGCCGGCGCGTGGCCATCGTCGGGGTCGGCAACGTGATGGTGGACATCGCGAACTACTGCGCCCACTTCTGCGACGTCGACGAGGTGATCGCGGTGGCGCGCCGGGGCCCCTACGAGAAGGCGTACGACGACCGCGAGTTCGAGGACGTCGAGGACGCCTTCGATCACGCGCTCTACCGGGAAGAGCTCGAGCGCGTCCGGCCCCGGCTCGAGGCGGCGGGGCAGAGCGCCGACGAGCTGCTCGCCGCGCTGGCCGCGCGGGGCGAGCCGTCGCCGAGAGCGCGCACGCGCCTGCGCTTCCGCTTCCTGGCCTCGCCCCGGCGCGTGATCGCCGAGGGCGGCCGCGTGGTCGGTCTCGAGGTGGAGGAGACCCGGCTCGAGCGCAAGGGAGACCGCGTGGCGGCGGTGGGCACCGGGCTCACGTCGGTGATCCCGTGCGATACCGTGGTGTTCGCGGTCGGCGATCGGGTCGACGAGCAGGCGGGGCTTCCCTACCGCGACGGGCTCTACCTGACCGTGCCGGGCGACGATCCCGCCGCGCCCTACCAGGTCCTGGACGAGACCGCGGGCAAGGCGCGGGCCGGGGTCTACGTGGTCGGGTGGGCGCGCAAGGCCAGCGACGGCGTGGTCGGCCGCGCGCGGCTCGACGCCGAGACCGGCATCAAGCACGTGGCCGCTTTCCTGGCCGAGCGTCCGAAGCGGCCGCGCGCGGACGCGGAGCGCACCATCGAGGCCCTGCGGCGGACCCTGGGCGAGCGGGGCGCGGTGGTGGTGGACTACCCGGCGGTGCAGCGTCTCGAGGCGGCGGAGCGCGCGCGGGCCACCGCCGACAAGGTCGAGGAGTTCAAGTTCGCGAGCGACCGCGAGATGCTCGAGCAGCTGCGCGGCTAGGGATCGCCGCGACCGAGCAGCACCAGCAGCGACCCCGCCACCCCGTAGGCCGCGGCCAGCGTGTGCGGCGCGCTGCTCGCGACCGCCCACGGCCAGAAGACGGCGCCGTCGGGCAGCGGCGAGTGGATCAGCCCGAAGAGCGTCGCCACCGCCGCGATCGCCAGCACCGCCCCCGCGACCGGCAATCGCCTCTCGATGATCGCGACCAGCGCGGCCCCCCACAGGAGCGCGGTCAGGATGAAGCCGTTGCCCAGCACCAGCAGGGCGCTCCACATCGCGCGCCCCTCGCCCGCGAGGTCGGCCGGGCTCTTGCCCGCCCCGCCCAGCAGCATGTTCCCCTGGATGAGCACGAGCGCGGCCACCGCCGGAAGGAAGGCCAGCGCCACCGCGGGGGCGTGCCGCGAGGGCGACGCGACGAAGGCCTGCGCGGTGATCTGCAGGCCCACGAAGACCAGGATCGGCGCGACCGCCGCGTCGGGCAGCAGGCGCACCAGCAGCGCGACGACGCCGATTGCGGCCCCGACGCCGATCAGCAGCCCGGTGGCGAGCGTGTAGCCGGCGCGCGCCCCCATCGCCTTGTAGGCCGGGTGGCCGATGTACGGGGTGTTCTGGACCACGCCGCCGCAGCAGCCCGCCGCGATGGTGGCCAGCGCCTCGGTGAGCAGGATGTCGCGCGTGCGGTACTCGTCTCCCGCCACGATCGCCGACTCGGTGTTGTCGATGCCGCCCACCACGGTGGCGAGCGCGAACGGCACCGCGAGCGGCAGGTACGGCAGCAGCGCGTCGAGCGCGTCGAGCCACGCGAGCGTGGGCACCGGCAGAGCGAGGCCGAGGGTGCCCAGCGCCGGCGCCGGAGACGGCGCCGCGTCCCAGACGGCGGCCAGCGCCCAGCGGCCCCAGAAGATCGCGCTGCCCGCGAGCACCGCGGCGAGCGCGCCCGGCACGCCCCACGGCAGCCGCCGGCCGCCCACCAGCGCCACCAGCACGACGGTGAGCGAGACCACGCCGACCAGGGGGTCGGCGAAGATGCGCAGCGCGGGGAGGAAGGCGATCAGCAGCACCGCCACCCCGGCGATGGAGCCGAGCAGCGCGGCGCGCGGGACCAGGCGGCGCACCCAGTCCCCCGCGAACGCGAGCCCCAGCTTGATCACGCCCATCGCCACCGTCACGCCCATGCCGATCTTCCAGGCCAGGATCGGATCCCGCGTGAGGAGCATGGCCGGCCCGAGCACGCCGAAGACCATCCCGAAGAGGGACGGGGTGTCGATCCCGAACGGCATCGCGGTGACGTCGCTCCGTCCGGTGCGCCGCATGAGCCGCACCGCGAGCCACGTGTAGGCGAGGTCCCCGACCAGCACCCCGAGGGCGGTGCCCGGGACCATCACGCGCAGCACCAGGTCGGAGGGAAATCCGAAGGCCCCGATCAACAGGCCGGAGAGGATGACGAACAGGCTCAGGTTGTCCAGCGCGAGCCCGAAGAACGCGCTCCAGTCGCCGGGCGCCCACCAGCGGACGGCCGGCGCCGTCCTCACCGCTCAGGCGGTGCGCAGCGGGCCCGACTCGGCCGCGGGCAGGTCGTGCGCGAGCGCGCGCACGCGGGCCGCAAGGCCGGCGCACCACGCGAGGCTCCCCCGGTTCTGCGCCACCTCCGGGAAGCCCAGCTCGAGCGGGGGCGCGGGCGGCGCCGGGCTCAGGCCTCCGCCCAGGCGCACGCGCACGCCGTAGCTCTGCCCCTCGCGCGCCCCCTCGGCCTCCACCACCGGCTCGGCGCGCAGGTTCTCGCGCTTGGCGTGCGAGGCCACGAAGTTCCGCAGCCAGCGGGCCACCTCGTCGTACTCACCGCCGGAGAACACGGTCGCCCCCTAGCACTCGTTGAAACCGCAGGAGAGACACTTCTTGCAGCCCTCCTCGTAGACGAGGGTGGCCTGGCCGCACTCGCGGCAGAGATCGCCCACCCGGCGGAGCGGGTGAGCCGCGGGCGCGTCGGCGGGAGCCGGGGCCGGCGCGGAGGCCCGCGGGGCTCCGATGTGCTCGGCCAGGGTCCGGGCCAGCGCGTCGGGCAGCGACAGGACCTTGGCCGCGCCGAAACCGGTGGGCTGCCCGCCCCCGATGCGCAGGAGCTGGCTGATCGCCTCCTCGAGGCGCCGGCGCGGCGTCAGCGGCGAGGGCAGGCGGAGGACGAGCGACACCAGGCGGCCGAGGGCCTCGGCCACCGCCATGGTGTCGGAGCCCGCCTTGCCCACCTGCACGAAGACCTCGAAGGGCTCGCCACCCCCGTTGTCGTTGACGGTGATGAACGCGGTCCCGATCGGCGTCTCCATCCGGTAGGTGGCCCCGGTCAGGCTGTGCGGTCGCGGCTTCACGCCGCGCGCGGCGGTGTCGCTCGCGTGGCCGTCGCGCCGCAGGCCCACGTTCAGCACCTGGCCGCCCTTGGAGCCGTCGCGGAACACGGTGATGCCGAGGCAGCCCAGGTCCCACGCCGTGCGGTAGGCCGCGGCCACGTCCTCCACGGTCGCGCTTTCCGGAAGGTTGATCGTCTTCGAGACCCCGTTGTCGGTGTGCTTCTGGAACGCGGCCTGGTGGCGCACGTGCCAGGCCGCGTCGATCTCGTGCGCGGTCTTGAAGATCCCGCGGGCGGCCTCGGGCACCCCGGGGACCTCCCGCAGCGAGCCCCGCCGCGCGACCTCGGCCATCAGCGACTCGGAGTGGAAGCCGCGGCGCCGGGCCAGGCGCTCGAACGTCTCGCTGAAGAAGGGCAGCACCCGCTCGCCGTCCGGCCCCTTCACGCGGTGCTCGAAGGCCAGCGCGAAGACCGGCTCGATCCCGGACGAGCAGCCCGCGATCATCGAGATGGTCCCGGTGGGCGCGATGGTGGTCACGGTGGCGTTGCGCAGCGGCCGGCCGTGCCGGTAGATCGAGCGCGCCCAGTGCGGGAAGGGTCCGCGCTCCTCGGCCAGGCGCGCGGACTGATCGTGCCCTCGGTCGTTGACGAAGGCCATGAGCCGCTCGGCGAGCTCCAGGGCCTCCTCGCTGTCGTAGGAGATCCCGAGCGTGAACAGCAGGTCGGCCCAGCCCATGATGCCGAGGCCGACGCGCCGGTTCGCCTTCACCATCTCGTCGACCTGCGGCAGCGGGTACGGGTTCACCTCGATGACGTCGTCGAGGAAGCGCACCGCCAGGCGCACCACCCGCTCGAGCTCGCTCCAGTCGATCTCCCACTGCCCCGACCGCTCCACCGCGAACTTGGCCACGTTGATCGAGCCCAGGTTGCACGCGTCGTTGGGCAA
>Ga0070694_100000204_pt1 | contig 31438 bp, 23 predicted proteins | sample KBSK1251metaG_FD_65470 | JGI IMG/M metagenome (GOLD analysis project Ga0070694, IMG submission 65470) | Corn, switchgrass and miscanthus rhizosphere microbial communities from Kellogg Biological Station, Michigan, USA - KBS K1-25-1 metaG | ecosystem: Host-associated > Plants > Roots >...
GAGAACCGCTGCCCGACCGAGGTGCTCATCGCCGTCCGCCCGCTCGGCGCCTACCTGGGGGACGACGGCCTGGCGAAGGGCGTGCCGGTCATCCTGTCGTCGTGGCGCAAGTTCGACCGCACGATGCTGCCGCCCCACGTGAAGGGGTGCGGCCATTACACCAACTCGATCCTGGCGGCCCAGGAGGCGGCGGGGAAGGGGGCGGTCGAGGCGATCCTGCTGAACGCCGACGGCACGGTGGCCGAGGCGACGGGGGAGAACGTCTTCTTCGTGAAGGACGGGGCGCTGATCACCAACGACGAGTCGTCCAACATCCTCCCCGGGATCACCCGCGACACGGTCCTGACGCTGGCCGCGGACTGCGGCATCCCCACGACCATCCGGGCCTTCCGCCCCGAGGAGCTGTTCGAAGCGGACGAGGTCTTCATGACCGGCACGGCGGCCGAGGTCACGCCGGTCGCGGCGCTCCACGGCCGCCCGCTCCCGCATCCCGAGGACGGCGTCACGGCCCGGCTGCAGCGGGCCTATTTCGACAGCGTGCGCGGGCGGAACACCCGGCGCACCGGGTGGCTGTCCCATGCCTGAGATCCTGAAGCCGATCCCGGCCCCCGTGCAGGAGTACGACGGCAAGGGGCGCGGCGGGGACCAGCTTCCCGCGGCGGTCGAGATCTACGACACGACGCTGCGCGACGGGGCGCAGTCGGAGGAGATCTCCTACTCGGTCGAGGACAAGCTGAAGATCCTCAGGGCGCTCGACCGCCTCGGCGTACCGTTCATCGAGGGGGGCTGGCCCGGCGCCAACCCGAAGGACCTGGAGTTCTTCGGGCGCGCGGCCGGCGAGCCGCTCCAGCACGCCCGCCTGGTCGCCTTCGGCAGCACGCGCCGCGTGCGGGGTCGCGCCGACCGGGACCCTGGCCTTCAGGCCCTGCTGTCTGCCGGCACCGCGTGGGTGACGATCTTCGGCAAGGCCTGGGACTACCACGTGCGCGAGGCGCTGCGCACCACGCTCGAGGAGAACCTGGCGATGATCTCCGAGAGCATCCGCTTCCTGAAGGACGCCGGCCGCCAGGTGGTGTACGACGCCGAGCACTTCTTCGACGGCTGCCGCTCGAACCCCGAGTACGCCGTCCTGACGATCCTCGCGGCGGAAGAGGCCGGGGCCGACCGGATCGTCCTGTGCGACACCAACGGCGGCGCCCTCCCCGAGCAGGTGCGGGCCGCGACCCTCGTGGCGCGCCACCGGCTGGGGAGCCCCGTGCCGCTCGGCATCCACGCCCACAACGACGGCGAGCTGGCCGTGGCCAACAGCCTGGCGGCCGTGATCGGCGGCGCCCGGCACGTGCAGGGGACCATCAACGGCTACGGCGAGCGCTGCGGCAACGCCAACCTGTGCTCCGTCATCCCGAACCTCGAGCTGAAGAAGGGGTTGACCTGCCTGCCCGGGCAGGGGCTGCTGCGGCTGACCGCCACGTCGCGCTACGTCGGCGAGATCGCCAACCGCTCTCCGAACGGCCATCAGCCTTTCGTCGGCCGGAGCGCCTTCGCCCACAAGGCCGGCATCCACGTCAGCGCCATCGAGAGGACCAGCCGCGCCTACGAGCACATCGACCCGGCCGTCGTCGGCAACACCACGCGCGTCCTGGTCTCCGACCAGATGGGCTCGAGCAACGTCCTGAACCGGGCGCGCGCCGCCGGCATCGACCTGTCCGGGCGGCCCGAGACCATGCGCGCCCTGGTCGAGCGGGTCAAGGCGCTGGAGTACCGGGGCTTCCAGTTCGAGGGGGCCGAAGGGTCGTTCACCCTCCTGGTCCTCGACGCCCTGGGGAAGAGACCGCGGTACTTCGAGCTGGTCGACTATCGCGTCCTCCTGACGGCGGCCGGATCGCCCGAGGCCACGGTGCGCGTGCGCATCGGCAGGGAGGAGGTCCACGCCGTCAGCCTGGGCGTCGGCCCGGCCCACGCCCTCGACCAGGCGCTGCGCAACGCCCTGTCCGGCGCCTACCCGGAGATCCGCGAGCTGCGCCTGATCGACTTCAAGGTGCGCATCCTCGACGGGCACGACGGCACGGCAAGCCGGACGCGCGTGCACGTCGAGATGGGGGACGGCGAGCGGATCTGGGCGACCACCGGCGTCGATCCCAACATCATCTCGGCGACGCTGCACGCCATCGTCGAGAGCTACGAGTACGGGCTCCTTCTGCGGCGCGCCGCCGACCTGCTGCCGGCCGGCTCGCTGCAGCCGGCGCCTCCGGGGGCGGAACGCGGGACCAGCGCGGGCTCGGGAGGGAACGTCAGCCTCCAGCCGCGCGGCGAAGGCCGCCTGCCGATCGTCATCCTGCACGAGGTCGATCCGGGCCGTTCCGAGATCGGAGCCTGAAAGCCATGGAACCAAACCGTGGCCGACGACGTTTAGCCTTACGCCGACCGGGGACCCTCAAGCGTCAGCATGCAGTACGGCGAACGCTCGAGACCTGACCCTCACCCCGCACTTCCCCCCAACACAGACTGACGCGCCCGGTCGGCGCCTGTCCGCCCGACGCTAGGGCAGTGTCCTTGTCGCCATCCGCCGCATCGGCGTATATTGGCCGACAACAGGATTCTTTCGGGTGGGTTGTGCAGAACTGTCCAATTCCAGTTATGCAGACTAGACCCGTGACGCGTACTCTGATGGTTGTCGGGCTCATCGCAACTCCCGTACTCCTCCTCGTTGCCTGGCGAGCCAACGGGTTGGAGTCCGGCGGGCTCGGGCGGCCTGGCTTTTCGCGCTACCCTGCGTCCTTATGAACGCTGGAAAATCTGCCGTGTGCGAGTTCACGGGCTGCATAACAGCCGGTTGCAGGCGACTGTGGGCGGGTTGGGAGGTGCCGGGCCGGGGCGATGGGCGTTCGCCCATCGTGCCTGAACGGAGGCGTCAGGCGCCAAGCGGGACGCCGTCAGATTGAATCCGAAAGAGCGAAACAGTGAGTATCGCGGCACGGTACGGCATCCTGGTCGCAGTTCTCGCGATTGTTGTGGCGATGCTCGTGCCCTATCCCAGCTTGGTCGTTCCGCCCTGGCGCCTTCAGGTGGTCGATCCTGACGGTAGGCCCATGCCGGCGATCAAGGTCCGGCAACACTGGCAGAACTATTCGTTCGAATCTGAGGGTCATGAGATCGACGCCAGGACCGACGCGGCAGGTTGGGTTGCGTTTCCGGCGCGCGCAGCCTCCAAGAGCGCTCTGTTCAGAATCATCGTTCCGGTTGGCAATGGGGTCTTGGGGGGTGTGCACGCGAGCTTTGGGCCCTCGTCAATGATTCAGGCTTGGAACAACGAATACGAGGGCTGGGTCCATTACAAGGCTCAAGGGCAGTTGCCGGACAGACTGGTCTTGAGCAAGCGCCAATTGCCAGAGCTCCGGTAGCCTTGGCGCCTGACAACCGATTGAAGCTGGCGGCGCGCGGGAGGCCGGTGGCGGATTGAGAGGCTGCGCACGCGCGCCATGACTTGGCCGGGGCGTCAGCCGGTACATATGATCGAGACGACACTTCCAAAACAGAGTGGCGCTCGTTATCTGCGGGCCCTGGCCCGGCTCACGTTCACCACCCTGTGCTATTGGATGGTCGGCTTGACGCCCGAGGAATACCACTGGACCAAGGGAGTGACTTGGGCACAGTTGAGGGCCTATCGACTTGGCGCGCACCACTTTCGCAAACTGCTTACACATAGTGAGTCGGCTGCCGCCCGCGTTTGGCTTGGGTGGTGTTACGGCAATCTCGGAATGTCGGAGGTGGCTGCTCAACATTTTCGACAAGCCTATGCTCAGAAGCCTCATCCCGAGACGGCGCTATTTCTGGCACAAGCGGAGTTGAGGTCAGGCAATCCGGAGAGGGCTCGAGCCTTGCTTGGGGCCATAGATGCGACTCGACAGGAGCTCAATCAGGACTTCAGCGCAGAGCTGAGAATCCTCGAGGAGACACTTGGCAGCAGGCCGCGCTGATCTCGCATTCCCGACGCGACGCAGGGACAGGCCGTCGCGGTCGGCATGCCGCCAACGGACCGGACCTGGGGCAACCACCAGATGCATGTGCGAGACGATGACAGCAACAAGATCGCCTTTGTTCGTCCGGTTGGTCGCTGATGGCGAGGTCGACGGTCGATGAGCTGAGCCGGCCCGCGGCATCGCTCCGCAGCAGATTTCTCGAAGAAAGCTCTTGACATCGAACCTGTGATTCTGTAAATTTACACTCGCCCGCGTCGACATCATCATGGCCATGGGAGAAGGGGGCCCCGGTGATCCTGACGAATGTCGATGCTTTCTCGCTGAACGATCTCCCTGGACCGACTGACGACGGACGCCGTCCTGGCGCCGCGCGCGGATCGTCTCCTGCAGTTGGGCCGGACGGTCATCCTCCTCGACCATCGCCTTGCGTTGGGTCTTCTGATATCCCGTCCCCAGCGGATCGCGCCGGCACATATCGGCGCCTCTATGGTCGAGCTGCCGGCACACATCGGCGCGTCTGTGTTCTGGATGCCGGCACACGTCGGCGCGCGGCCCGTGTGCTCGCAACCGCGGCTGCACACGTTGGCGCCCCTCCACTCACGCCCGTCGGATCCTCCCGTCGTCAAAAGTTCGGAGATCCCACAACCGGGACGGGCCCGGCCGCTGCGTCCGGAGGGGCGGTCTCGATCCCCGCGTTGGGAACCCCGGGTGCCCCCGGTGCGCCCCGACTGCGCACATCGGCGCCCGGACGTTTTCCGGGACCGGCACGAGGCGGCTGCACACATCGGCGTATCGGCCTTCGAGTCACCGGCACACGTCGGCGCGCGGCCGCTGCGCTTGCAACCGCGCCTGCACACGTTGACGCCCCTCCGCGCTGCTGCGGTCGCCGCGCGCCTGCTGAACCGCGCCTTCACCTGCACAAGCTCCATTCGTGGGAGACGAGACTATGGGTCTTGAACTTCGAGGGTTGGTGCCGCTCCTTCAGGTGTTCGATATGCCAGGCTCCGTGACCTTCTATCGTGACATCCTCGGGTTCGAGGTCGTCGCGCAGTCGGAGCCCGGAGACAACTTCGACTGGGGGATGCTCCGGCGGGATGGCATGGTCCTGATGCTCAACACCGCCTACGAGAGAGAGAATCGCCCCGGTTCCCCTGATCGATTGCGCATGGCAGCTCATGACGACACGGCGTTGTTCTTTGATTGCGTCGATCCGGACGCCGCGTATGCGTATTTGTACGGCCGAGGCGTGAAAGCCAAGGCACCTGTGACAACGCACTACGGAATGAAGCAGGTGTACGTTTCCGATCCGGACGGCTACTCTCTGTGCTTCCAATCGCGTGCGGCCTGACCGTCAAGTGGAGCCGGCCGTAGTCTCGCGACAATCTGGAGTGTGCTGTGCCTGGTGGGTGCCGTGCGGTATTGATACCGCACGGCAGAATCCGAAGAAGACTCCTTGACCTGGACCACCCGCCGGTCGTATGAGAAGGATCCATGTCGATGCGCCTCCGGGCCCTTTCGTGGACGGCGGCCGTCCTGCTCGTGGCGGCCGCCGCCGGCGGAGCACTGCCCCGCGGCCGGCGATCCCCCCTGGTGGCGCCGGGGTTGATCGGCTACGTCTATGTCAATGAAGGCACCTCGGACCGCAACGTGCCGGGGGCGGGGAACGTGGTCTCCGGGCTGGCGGCGTTCGCGGACGGCTCCCTTTCGGTCCTGCCGGGCTCCCCATGGAGCACGGGGGGGACGGGTCCCTCCGGGGGGGTGTTCCTCGCCGCGCCGCGCATCGGGATCAGCGCGGCCGGCGGGCGGCTGTTCGTCGCCGACTGGGGGAGCGACGACGTCGCGGTGTTCGCCATCGGCGAGGATGGGGCCCTGCAGCCGGTGCCCGGGTCTCCGTTCGAATCGGGCGGGCGGCGCCCCGAAGGGGTGGCCCTCACTCCCGACGGCCGGTTCCTGTACGTCGGACATTCGCAGAGCCGCACCATCGTCCCGTTCGCGGTGGATGAAGACGGAGCCCTCAGCAGGCTCGATCCCCCGTTCGACGTCGAATCGGCTCCCAACGGCATGGCGGTCACGCCGGACGGCCGCATGCTCCTGGCCGCGCTCCCGGCCCTGGGCCGGATCGCGGTCCTGAGGATCGGCGACGACGGGCGGCTGGCGCCGGTTCCCGGCTCCCCCTTCGCCACGGACGCGGGGACCGCCGATGGGATCGTCCTCGGTCGAGGGGGGGCCACGGCCTACGTCGCCGACGCCGATGCGGCCGGATTCAAGTTGAGCCTCTACGCTCTGGGTGAAGATGGGGGGCTCCTCCCGGCGCCCGGCTCGCCGTTCACCGGTCCGGGGGGGAGCGCCAATATCCTCCACCTGGTGCCGGATGGCCGTCTGCTCGCCGCAACCCTGGTGAACGAGAACCGGATCGCGAGCCTCGTCCTGGGGGCCGACGGCCGGCCGGTCCCGGCCACCGGCTCGCCGTTCCGGAACGCGCCTCTGGGCCTGGCGCCGACCGGCATGGCGTCCGATCCGCTCGGCCGGTTCCTCTACGTGGTGAACGCCCTCTCCGGGACGATCTCCGTCTTTCATCCTGATTCGGATGGGCGGCTCGTGGTGGCCGCCGAGAGCGTGCGCACGACCGTCGCCGGTCTCCCCCTGGCCGGGCTGGTCTTCGCGCCGGCGGGGGACCAGGACCTCGACGGCGTCGAGGCGATCTCGGACAACTGCCCGGGTGCCGCCAATCCCTCGCAGGCGGACGGCGACCGGGACGGCCCGGGGGACGCCTGCGACGACTGCCCCGCGATCGCGAACCCGGGGCAGCGCGACCAGGACGGGGACGGTCTCGGGGACGCCTGCGACGCCGACCGGGACGGCGACGGGATCGACGATTCCCTGGACCTCTGTCCCGCCTCCTCGGACCCGGACCAGGCGGACGGCGACGGCGACGGCCGGGGGGACGCCTGCGACAACTGCCCGGCCACGCCGAACCCTGGACAGGAGGACGGAGACGGGGACCGCGAAGGGGACGCGTGCGCCCGGCCGTTCGTCCGCATCGGCAGGCTGTACGTGCTGACGAACGCGCCGGAGAACTCCCTCGCCGCCTGGGACGTGGACACGCTCGGGAGGCTCAGGCGGCTCCGCGGCTCGCCGTTCCCGACGGGGGGAAGCGGGCCGGCCGGCTCGACCTTCTTCGCGCCGCCGCGCCTGGCGCTCGCGCGTCTCGCGCCCCCCGCCCTGTTTGCGACCAACGAGGGAAGCCACAACGTCACCGCCTTCCGCCTGGATCCCGACGGGACGCCCGTCAGGGCCCCGGGTTTCCCGAGGGAAACGGGGGGGAGCTTCCCGACCGCGGTGGCGGTCCATCCGAGCGGGCTCTACCTCGCCGTCGGCCAGCAGGGACGGATCTCCTTCCTGGTGATCCAGCCGTTCAACCTCAACCTGATCCAGATCCCCCACTCTCCTGCCGCGATCCCGGGCCGGGTGAGCGGCATGGCGATCCCGGCCCACGGGCAGTTCGTCGAGATCTCCCTCCCCGATTTCGGCGGCGCGCGGGCGATCGATTTTCACGAGCCGTTCCCCCTGCTCGGCGGCTCGCTGATCGGGAACCTCGGCGGGAACGGGGCCGGCCTGGCATTGAACAGCCTCGGCGACAAGGTCTACCTGGCCAGCTCGTCGAACGGCCCCGGAATCGTCGGGGCGTTCGCGGTCGATCCGGACGGCCGCTCGAAGCAGCTCGTGCGCTCGCCGAAGAGCGGCGGCGGCTTGAACTCGAACGGGGTCGCCGTGTCGCCCGGGGACCGGTACGTGTACGTCTCGAACCAGGGGGACAATTCCATCGGCGGTCTCCGCCTGGACGCGTCGGGGGCCATGACGGAGATGCCCGGCACGCCGTTCCCGAACGCCCCGCTCGCGCGCGTCCCGGTCGGCATGGCGTTCGATCCCCTGGGGCGTTTCCTGTTCGCGGCCAACGAAGGGACGAACGGGGTCTCGGTCTTCCGCATCGGTCCGGACGGCGCGCTCGAGCCGACCGGCCCGCAGGAGAAGACCGGGGCGGTGGCGGGCCGGCCGCTCGGCGGCATCGTCTTCGTTCCCTCGGGGGACGAGGACGGCGACGGCATCGACGCCTACATCGACAACTGCCCGGAGGTCGCGAACCCGGCGCAGGCGGACGCCGACACCGACGGGGCGGGAGACGCGTGCGACACCTGCCCGGGGCTCGCGAACCCGGGACAGGCCGATGCCGACGGCGACGGCAGCGGCAACGCCTGCGACCCCGATCCCGACGGCGACGGGCTCGTCGGCAGCCAGGACAGCTGCCCTCTCGATTTCGATCCGCTGGAGACGGACGCCGATCTCGATCTCATCGGCGACATCTGCGATCCCTGCCTCGGCGATCCGATCAATGACGTGGATCGGGACGAGAGCTGCGCCAGCATCGACAACTGCCCCAGGGTCGCCAACCCGCAGCAGGAGGACGTGGACTTCGACGGAGTCGGCAACGCCTGCGACAACTGCATCTCGATCTACAACCCGGACCAGGCGGACGAGGATCAGGGGGGCGGAGGGGACGCCTGCCAGAAGGGTTTCCGGCAGGAGGGCTTCCTGTACCTGAACGGCCTGTCGCCGCAGAACCGGGCCGCCGGTTTCGAGACCAAGACGACCGGCACGCTCCTGCCGCTGCCGGGATCCCCGTACCTGACCCTCGGATCGGGAATGCAGAACGACCCGCCCCCTTCGGCCGCCCCCGGGCTGGCCTTCGCCCGGCGCGGGGCGCACCTGGTGGCGCTCAACCCGCTGTCGCGCTCGCTGACGGTCCTCGATCTCGCGGGCTCGGGAATCCTCTCGCCCGGGATCGGCTCCCCCTACGCCGTGCCGCTCGATGCGGCGCTCGGCCTGGCGATCGATCCGGCGGGGGAGACCCTCTACGTCGCGGGACGGAAGCCGGACGATCCCGGCGGCGGGGAAGGGGTCCTGGTCCCCTTCACCGTGGCGCGCTCGGGGCGGCTGACCGCTCTGCCGGGGCCGCCTGTCCCGATCGGAGGGATCCCGGACGGCATGGACCTGTCGCCCGACGGGTCGCTCCTGGCGGTGGCGCTGCCCGACGAGGGAAGGGTCGCCCTCTTCGCGGTCGGCGAGCCGGGAGCCCTCGAGCCCGTGCCGGGATGGCCGGCGGCCGTGGACGGGATCGATCGCCCGGGACCGGTCGCCTTCCTGCCCCGCGCCGCCGCCGGCGCGCCCGGACCGCGATGGGTCCTCGCGGTGGGACAGGCCCCGCCGGGGAACGCGGCGGTCGCCCTCGTGGTCGCGGCGCCCGGGGGCCCGCTCGGCATCTCGAGGCTCGACCTGTCCCAGCCGGGCGGAACACTCGGGATCGTCGCGGACGATGTGCTGGATCGCCTGTTCGTGTCCCTGCCCGGAATCGATGCCGTGGCGGCGATCGAGGACGCGGCCGCCGGATCGCCACGCCTCGCCCCCGGGTCGCCGCTCTCTCTCGGCCCCGGCGCCGATGTCCCCGCGGGGCTCGCTCTCGGTCCGGGCGGCCACAGGCTCCACGTGGTCCTGCGCGGATCGAACAGCATCGCGACGGTGGCCGTCGCCGCCGACGGCCGCCTTCTGCCTGCCGCGATCCCGCCGGTCTCCACCGGCATCCAGGCAGCCAACCCGTCCGCCGGCATCCTGCTCCTTCCCGCGCTGGACGAGGACGGGGACGGGCTGGGACCGTTCCAGGACAACTGTCCGGCGGTCGCGAACCCCGGGCAGGAGGACAGGAACCAGGACGGCGCCGGGGACGCCTGCCAGGCGGAGGTGACGCTCGACCCGGTGGTCCCGGCGCGATTCTCGGCCGCGATCGCGGACGAACCGGTGTCCGTCCTGGCGGCCGGCGCGCGCTTGTCGGATCCGGACGGCCAGCCGCTTCGTGGACGGGCGATCCTCGCGACACGGGAGGAGCGCTTCCAGGTTCTTCTGGAGGCCGCCAGCTCGGGGGCCTCGGGCGACGCCATCGATTGCGGCCGCGGGCTTCCGCTGGAAGAGCGTTCCGGCGAGGGGCTGGCGTACCTGAACGGCTCCGTCGGGGGGCCGACGCTGATCGATCAGGATCTGCTCCTGGCGTGCAACGACGGCGTGCAGGACTACGAGATCGCGGCGGGCCCCTGCGGCGGCGAGGGGCAGGCTTTCGGTGCCATCGTCCCGCTGCAGGGCCTCGAGCTGCCCGCGGCGATGTGCGCCCGCGCCATCGTCGATCCGTCCCGCCGCTTCAACCTGCGCGTGGAGACGATCGACGCCTCGAGCGCCGGCCTCTTCGCCGAGCAGGACATCGCCCGGATCACGACGGACTACTCGGGGTCGGCGCTGCCGGATCCGATCCCCCTGGCGCCGCTGGGCGCCCCTCCCGTCGCGGGGCTCGAGGTGACGCTGTCCCTTTCGGCCACCGACGGACACACGCCCGAGGTGCTCGACCGGCGCGATTTTCTCTGGCACGGCGAGCCGTTCATGGCGCTCGGGCGGCCGCCCGTGGCCGCCCGGCCCGCCAACGCGGTCGTCGAGTGCGCCTCCTCCTCAGGGAGCGAGGTTCTCCTGGACGGATCGGGATCGATCGATCCCGACGGCGGGCCGCTCGAGCACCTTTGGCTCCTGGCCGGAAGCCCCGGCCCGGCGCAGCCGGTCGCGGCGGGGGAGCGGGCGGTCGTCCTTCTGCCTCCGGGCCCTCACGATCTGGTCCACCGCGTGCGCGACGCGGGAGGGCTGGTGGACGAGGCCGGGTTCCGGGTCACCGTCGTGGACACACGCCCGCCCGAGGCCGCGGCCGTCGCCACCCCGGGAGTTCTCTGGCCGCCCGATCACCGGCAGGTCCCGGTGCACGTCGATCTCACCGTGTCGGACGCGTGTTCCGCGTCGGTGGCGGTCCGGCTGGACAGCGCCACGAGCAGCGAGCCGGACGATGCGCCGGGGAGCGGCGACGGCCGCACGTCCGGAGACGTCGGGGGGATCGAGCCCGGCGACGACCGCGACGTGCTCCTGCGCGCCGAGCGGGCCGCCGGCGGCAGCGGCCGTCTCTATCGCCTGACCTACGTGATCACGGACGCGGCGGGCCACGAGCGCCGCGTGCAGGTCGCGGTCATGGTCCCGCGAACCTTCAAGTAGCGGTCGACCCGGTCCGGGACTCGGACGGGCTGGGGCGGGGTAGAATGGTAGCTCTCTGCCTGAGGAGGCCGTTCATGGTGAGGACGCTGTCGACCATGCTGGAGCTGGGCACCCGGGCGCCGGACTTCAGCCTGCCCGATGTCGTCTCCGGCAGGACGATTTCGCTCGAGACCTTCGGGGACGCCAGGGCGCTCCTCGTGATGTTCATCTGCCGCCACTGTCCGTACGTCAAGCACGTCCAGGAGGAGCTGGCCCGGCTCGGGACCGACTACCCGGGGCGCGGAGCGGCGATCGTCGCCATCAGCTCGAACGACGCCGAGGAGTTCCCCGACGACCGTCCCGCGAGCCTGCGGGAGATGGCGGTCGCGCTCGGATTCACCTTCCCGTTCTGCCACGACGCCGGCCAGGAGGTCGCGAAGGCGTACACGGCCGCCTGCACGCCGGACTTCTTCCTGTTCGATGCCGACCGGAACCTGGTGTACCGCGGGCAGCTGGACGACAGCCGCCCGGGAGGCGACCAGCCGGTGACCGGCCGCGATCTGCGCGCGGCGCTCGACGCCGTCCTCGCCGGACAGCCGGTCGATCCCGGCCAGCGGCCGAGCATGGGATGCAACATCAAGTGGAGATCGGGCAACGAGCCGGGCTACTTCCCGGCGCCGAAGTAGCCCGTGTCCCGCCCGGGCGGGGACCCCGCGGGGCCTTTGGGCGGGAAGCGCGCCCTGGTCTGCGGCAGCACGCAGGGGATCGGCAGGGCCTGCGCCTTCGAGTTCGCGCGGCTCGGCGCGCGGCTCACGCTCCTGGCGCGTGACGAGGGGCGGCTCCGCGCGGTGAGCGACGAGATCGCCCGCCTGGGCGGTCCGGTCCCCGACGTCCTGCGCGCCGATTTCTCCGAGCCGGAGACGGTGCGCGCCGTGGTCGCGGAGCACGTCGGCGCGACCGGGCCGATCGAGATCCTCCTGAACAACACGGGCGGCCCGCCGGGCGGGCCGATCGCCGCCGCGGCGCCGGATGCGTTCCGGTCGGCCTTCACCGCCCACCTGATCTGCAACCAGCTCCTGGCGCAGACCCTGATCCCCGGAATGCGCCAGAAGGGGTTCGGCCGGATCATCAACATCGTCTCGACCTCGGTGCGGCAGCCGATCGAGGGGCTGGGGGTCAGCAACACGGTCCGCGCGGCGGTCTCGGGCTGGGCGAAGACGCTGGCGGGGGAAGTCGCGCCGCACGGGATCACCGTCAACAACGTCCTGCCGGGGGCGACCGCGACCGAGAGGCTGCGCTCGCTCATCCAGGCGAAGGCGCGGGCCGCGGGGGTCTCCGACGACGAGGTGGAGCGCCGGATGAAGGCGGAGATCCCCCTCGGGCGGTTCGCCTCCCCGGACGAGATCGCCGCCGCGGCCGGTTTTCTCGCCACCCCGGCCGCCTCCTACATCACCGGGATCAGCCTGCCGGTCGACGGCGGGCGGATCGCCTGCCTGTGACGCGGACGGGGAGGACGATCCGGAGCATGGAGCATCCGTGAAGTCGATTCCCAACTACATCGGCGGGGAGCTGGTCGAGCCGGCCACCGGCCGGTATCTCGACAACATCGAGCCGGCCACGGGGGCCGCCTACTCGTCGGTCGGGGATGGCGACGAGCGCGACGTCGAGCAGGCGGTCCAGGCGGCCCGCCGGGCGTTCCCGGCCTGGTCAGGCCTGCCCGTCGAGGAGCGGTCGAGGCTCCTCGTCGCGATCGCGGATCGGATCGAAGCCCGCCTCGAGGATCTGGCCCGCGCCGAGAGCGTCGATACCGGGAAGCCCCTGGCGCTGGCGCGCTCTCTCGACATTCCGCGCGCCGCCAGGAACTTCCGGTTCTTCGCCACGGCGGCGGTGCATGCCCATTCCGAGTCGCACGCCACCGACCGGAAGGCGATCAACTACACGCTGCGCCGGCCGCGCGGCGTCGCCGGCGTGATCTCGCCGTGGAACCTGCCCCTGTATCTGCTGAGCTGGAAGGTCGCCCCCGCCCTGGCGACCGGGAACACCGCGGTGGCGAAGCCGTCCGAGCTGACGCCGATGACCGCCCACCTGCTGGCGGAGATCGCCCGTGAGGCGGGACTTCCACCGGGCGTCCTCAACATCGTCCACGGGCGCGGGGCCGGCGTCGGCGCGGCGATCGCGCGCCATCCGGAAATCCCGACCGTGTCGTTCACCGGCAGCACCGCGACCGGCGCGGACATCGCGAAGAACGCCGCGCCGCTCTTCAAGAAAGTCGCGCTCGAGATGGGAGGGAAGAACCCGAACATCGTCTTCGCCGACGCGCCGCTCGAGGAGGCGGTGGCCGGCGCCCTCAGGGCGGCGTTCACCAACCAGGGGGAGATCTGCCTGAGCGGCTCGCGCGTGTTCGTCGAGCGGCAGGCCTACGAACGCTTCGTCAGGGACTTCACTGCCGGGGCGGCGCGGCTGCGGCTCGGCGATCCGCTGGACCCCGCGACCGAGCAGGGGGCCCTGGTCTCCGCGGCCCACCGCGACAAGGTCCTGGGGTACATCGACCAGGCGCGGCGGGACGGCGGGCGGATCCTGTGCGGGGGCGGCCCTCCGAAGGCCCCCGTCAGCGAGCGCTGCCGCGGAGGGTTCTTCGTCGAGCCGACGGTGGTCGTCGACTTGCCGATCGAGTCGCGGGTGAACCGGGAGGAGATCTTCGGCCCGGTCGTCACGGTCACGCCGTTCAAGAGCGAGGACGAGGTGGTCGCCTGGGCGAACGGCACCGACTACGGGCTCGCCGCCTCGGTCTGGACCGAGAGCCTGCCGCGGGCCCACCGCCTGGCCGAGCGCATCGCCTCCGGCACGATCTGGATCAACTGCTGGATGCTGCGCGACCTGCGCGTCCCGTTCGGCGGCATGAAGCGCAGCGGCCTCGGGCGCGAGGGGGGGGAGGAGGCGTTGCGCTTCTTCACCGAGCCGAAGAACGTCTGCATCCAGTTTCCGCACGACGCGGCGGGGGACTGAGGCCGCGGCCGGCCGAATGCTCGGACAGGCTCCCAGGAGGGGTTCACGATGAAGGGTGAGAAGGATGGCGCGATCTTCAGCGAGAGGGCGCCCGAGCCGGTCGGGCCGTACCCGCACGCCCGCCGGGCCGGCGGCCTGCTGTTCCTGTCCGGCATCGGGCCGCGGACGCGCGGATCGAAGGAGATCCCGGGCGTGACGCGGGACGCCGCCGGCAGGGTCGTGGGGCACGACATCGCCGTGCAGTGCCGCTCCGTCTTCCAGAACGTCCGCACGGTCCTCGAGGACGCCGGGTCGTCGTGGGAGCGGATCGTCGACGTGACGGTCTTTTTGACCAGCATGGACGACTTCGCGGAGTACAACCGCGTCTACGCGGAGCATTTCAAGGGGGATCGGCCGTCCCGCACCACGGTCGAGGTCAGCCGCCTGCCGACCGACATCGCCATCGAGCTGAAGGTCATCGCGACGATCGACTGAGCCGGACGGAGTCCCCGGTCAGACGCGACTGCGGATCGCCCAGAGGTCGGGAAAGACCGGCTGGAACAGCGATCCCTTCAGGAACTCGACGCCGGGCGATCCGCCGGTGCCGCGCTGGTTGCCGATCGTCCGCTCGACCATCTTCACGTGGCGGTAGCGCCACTCCTGCAGCCCCTCGTCCAAATCGGTCATCAGCTCGAGGAGGATCGCGGTGTCCGGCTGCGTCCGGTAGAGGCGCAGGAGCCCCTCCTGGATCTCCGGGTCCGGGCCGTTCGGCTGGCGCACGTCACGCTCACGGAGGGCGGCCGGGGTCGCCACGCCGCGGGTCGTCAGGAACTGATAGAAGCGATCGACCAGGGACGGCTCCGACAGCCGCTTCTCGAGACGGTCGCGCGCCGCGTCGCCGGGCGGCTGGTAGCGCAGCATGTCCGGCCGTTTCGCGCCGAGCAGGAACTCCAGCTCCCGGAACTGCGCCGACTGGAATCCCGAGGCGGTCTCCAGCCGATCGCGGAAGGCCAGGAACGACATCGGGGTCATGGTCTCGAGGATGTCGATCTGCGCCACCAGGGTCTTGAGGATCATCCGGACCCGCTTGAACGAGGCGATCGAGCCGAACAGGTTCCCCGCGTCGAAGTCCCTGCCGATCTTGTCGAACTCGTGCAGCAGCAGCTTGAACCAGAGCTCGTAGACCTGGTGGATGACGATGAACAGCGTCTCGTCGTGCTCGGGAGGGCTCGAGCGCGGCTCCTGAAGGTCGAGGAGCTCTGGAAGCCTCAGGTACTTCGCGTACGTCAGTTCCATCGCGTCACCTCCGGGAGATCCAGGTCAGAAACGCCGCGGCCGCGAGCAGGGCCAAGGCCGCGGCCAGCGCGATGGCACGGGCCTGGCGGCGGGCGCGGCGGCGCGCCTCGGCGTACGGAATCAGCGTGAAGGAGATCATCATGTAGAGGGGGACGAACCACGCGGGGAACAGGCGGTGCAGTCCCTTCTCGAGCGACTTCCTCGCCAGGAACAGCCGCGATCCGGTGTGGTGCTTCATCTCCTCGAAGTTGGCGATCGACAGGTCGGCGAGCGCGTCGGTGTTCTCCCGGCGCAGGTCCTCGAACGCGGCGAAGGCCGCGCCTGCGTCGCCCGCGTGCCGCCGCAGGCAGTCGTCGAGGACGACGCAGTCCTCGAAGGCGGCGTTGGCCCCCTGCCCGTGGAAGGGGACGACGGCGTGGCAGGCGTCCCCCAGAAGGACCACCCGGCCTCCCTGGCGCCACGGGTTGCAGCGGACCGTCACCATCGAGCCGGTCGGATTGGCGGCGTACTGCGCGGCGACGTCGGGCAGGAGCGGCACGGCGTCCGGGAAGGCGCGCGCGAAGAACCGCTCGACGTCCCCCGCCGACGCGAGGGCCGCGAAGCTGTTCTCCCCCAGGAACGGCAGGAACAGCGTGCAGGTGAACGATCCGTCGCGGTTCGGGAGGGCGATCATCATGAACCCGCCGCGCGGCCAGATGTGCAGCGCGTTCTGCTCCAGCAGGAAGCGGCCGCCGGGCCCCGCCGGGATCGTCAGCTCCTTGTAACCGTGCGACAGGAACGACTGGCTGTACTCGAACCGGTCCTGCTTCATGAGCGCCCGGCGGACCGCCGAGAAGGCGCCGTCCGCCCCGAGGACGAAGTCTCCCCGGGCGGTGACCGATGGATCGTCGGCCCCCCCGGCCAGGAGGACCTCCCCGCGATCGGGATCGATCCCCTCGCACTTGCGCCCGAAGGTGAAGCGGACGTCCCCCGCCCTCTCGGCGGCGTTCACCAGGGCGAGGTTCAGGTCCCCGCGGGAGACCGAGTGGTTCACCTGGTCGGCGCGCGTCCCGTACGGCTGGAAGTCCGTCCGGCCTCCCGTGCCGTGGATCATCCGCCCGCGCATCGGGATCGCCATCGCCAGGACCTCCCGGTCGATGCCGGCCCGCTCGAGAGCGTGGATCCCCCGTGCGGACAGGGCCAGGTTGATCGATCGGCCGGCCTGGATCGACGAGGAGCGCGGGTCCGCGCGCCGCTCGAAGACGCGCACGGCGTATCCCGAGCGTCCGAGCAGGATCGACATGAGCGATCCGCCCAGGCCGGCGCCGATCACGACAACCGTCCCCTTGCCGGGCGCCGCACCGCCGGCCGCCGCCCCGCCGGCCGCAGCACCCCCGGGCGCCGCCGGTGCGGGCGCGGGGGCGCTCATGCGGCGTGCCGTTCCAGGACCTGGGCGAACCGCCAGAGGTCGTGGAACCGGTTGTAGAGCGGCGCCGCGGAGACGCGCAGGACGTCCGGCTCGCGGAAATCGCACACGACCCCGGCCGCGCCAAGCGCCCGCACCAGGTCCCGCCCGCCGCGGCGGACCCGCAGGGAGACCTGGCAGCCGCGCCGCTCCGGCTCGCGCGGTGTCAGGACCTCGAAGCGCGCGGCGCCGAGAGGGTCGATGAGAGCGAGAAGGTAGGCGGTCAGCCGCTCCGATCGGGCGCGCAGGGGCGCGAGCCCCGCCTCCTCGAAGAGCTCCAGCGACGCGAGGAGGGGGGCCATCGACAGGATCGGCGGGTTGCTCACCTGCCAGCCGTCGGCCCCGGCGCGCGGCACGAACTCCCGGGGCATCGCGAAGCGGGTCTCGGGATCGTTCCCCCACCACCCGGCGAGGCGCGGCAGGGTCCGGTCGTCGCCGTGCCTCGCGTGGACGAAGCAGCCCCCCACGGCGCCGGGCCCCGCGTTCAGGTACTTGTAGGAGCACCAGACCGCGAAGTCGACCTGCCAGTCGTGCAGCCGCAAGGGGACGTTCCCCACGGCATGCGCCAGGTCGAAGCCGGCGACGCAGCCGCGGCGGCGCGCCGCGGCGGCCAGGCGCTCGACGTCGAGGACCTCGCCGGTCAGGTACTGCACGCCCGGCAGCAGGACCAGCGCGATCTCCCCGCCGCGCTCGTCGATGAGCCGCTCCAGATCGTCGCTGTGACACGAGGCCTCGCCCCGGCGGGGCTGCGCCTCGATGAGGGAGGTGCGGGGATCGAGGCCGTGGTGCCTGATCTGCGAGGCGACGGCGTACCGGTCGGAAGGGAAGGCCCCCGCCTCGATCAGGACGGCGTGTCTCCCGCCGGCCGGGCGGTAGAAGCTCGCCATCATGAGGTGCAGGTTGACGGTGAGGGAGTTCATCATCACCACTTCGCCGGGCCGGCCGCCGACGAGCCGGGCGCCGCTCTCGCGGAACCGCTCGTGGGACGAGTACCAGGGGCTCGCGGCGGAGAAGTGCCCCTCGACCCCCAGGCGGGCCCAGTCCTCCATCTCCCGGTCGACGAGGGACCGCGCCCTCTTCGGCATCAGGCCGAGGGAATGGCCGCAGAGGTAAACGGCCGGGCTCCCGTCGGGCCCCGCGGGGATCTCGAAGCGGTCGCCCAGCGCCGTGAGCGGGTCCGAGGCGTCGAGCTCCAGGGCGAACGCCTCGTCCGGACGGAAGGTCTCCGCGGTCACGGAAGGAAGTCCTCGCGCCGCCGGCCGAGAAACTCGAGCGCCGTGGCGGCGAGCAGGCGGTCCTTCACGTCGGGAGCCAGGTCGGCCATCGTCTCGATCATCCGGCCAGGGACATCTTCTCCAAGGGGGAAAGGGTAGTCGGATCCGAGCATGACCCGATCGGGGCCGACGAGGCGCAGGAGGAATCGGAGCGTGTCGGGGTCGTGCACCAGCGAGTCGACGAAGAATTTCCCCAGGTAGGCGCGCGGGCTGACCGGGTTATCCACCGCGCACAGGTCCGGGCGGGCATGGAACCCGCGCTCGATCCTCCCGAGGGTCCCCGGAAACGCGCCGCCGCCGTGGGCGAAGGCGATCCGCAGGCGCGGCAGGCGCTCCAGGACCCCGCCGAAGATCAGGGAGCAGATCGCGAGCGACACCTCGGCCGGCATGCCGACGAGCCACGGCAGCCAGTACTTCGGCATCCGATCGGACCCCAGCATCTCCCAGGGGTGGACGAACACCGCCGCGCCGAGATCGCCGGCGTGCTGGAAGACGGGGAACAGCTCCGGCCGATCGAGATTCCAGGCGTTGACGTGCGTGCCGATCTGCACGCCGAGAAGCCCGAGATCGCGGACGCACCGCTCCAGCTCGCGCGCGGCGGCGTCGGGGTCCTGCATCGGCAATGTGCCGAGTCCGACGAAGCGCCGGGGATGATCCCGGACGGTCGCCGCGATGTCGTCGTTGAGAAGCCGCGCCAGGTCGAGGGCGTGCTCGCCGCGGGCCCGGTAGGAGAACATCACCGGCACGGTCGACAGGACCTGCACGCCGACCCCGTGACGGTCGCACTCCTCCAGGCGGCGTGCCGCGTTGTAGCAGGTCTCGGGGACGTCCCGGAAGAACGCCCCGTCGATGCTCAGTCGCGCCGAGCCGGTGCGCAGGTGCTCCATGCGGACGAAGCCGCCGGAGCCGTACCGGGCGCCCAGGTCGGGAAGGGCGGGCGGCAGGATGTGGGTGTGGACGTCAATCTTCAGGACGAGACCTTGCCGCACGACCTGCACGTGCGGAGCGATTCATTGTTCCTGAAGCCATCCAGGATCGGCTTCAGCTGCGTCCCCAGGTCCGTGACGTGGAGCGCCGCCTCGTGCAGGACGGCGCCGCAGCCCTCGCAGTACCAGCGGAAGCGGTCCTCCTCCTCGGCGAGGCGCTGCCTCTCGACCACCATGCCGACGGTGCCGGCCGGCCGCTGCGGGGAGTGCGGTACGAACGGAGGGAGCAGGAGCATGTCCCCCTCGCGGATCGGGATGTCCCGCGGCTTCCCGTCCTCGATGACCTTGAGGACGATGTCCCCCTCGAGCTGGTAGAACAATTCTTCTCCCGCGTCGATGTGGTAGTCGTTCCGCCGGTTCGGCCCGCCGACGATCATCACCTGGAAGTTCGCGTCCTTGAAGACCAGCACGTTCCCGACCGGCGGCTTCAGGAGGTGCCGGTGCTCGTCGATCCAGGCCTTGAGATTGAACGCCGCCAGTTGCTGCATGGCGATCTTCTCCTTACGCCTGAGCGGGGGCTTCCGCCGGGCGATCCGTGCCGGCCTGTACGGAGGGACCGGCGGCCCATTCCCCCACGCGGAGGACCAGGAGGGTCGCGTCGTCGGCCGCATCCATCTTGCCGCGGTGCTCAGCATAGGCCCGCTCGACCCGCGCCAGGAGCGTCTCGGCCCCGCCGCCGTCCCGCGCTCCGGCGTGCGCCAGGAGCGTCTCGAGGCGGGAGGCGCCGAAGTGGGCCCCTGCCTCGTTCTCGGCGTCCACCAGGCCGTCGGTATACAGGAAGAGGCGGTCGCCGGCGCCGATGGCGATCCGGCGCTCGGTGTAGCCCCCGCCGGGCACCAGGCCGATCGGCCGGCCGGTGGGGTCGAGCCGCTCGACGCGGCCGTCCGAACGCAGCAGGAACGGGCTCTCGTGCCCGGCGTTGATGTAGCGCAGCTCGCGCCGCGCCGGATCGAGGATGCTCAGGAACAGGGTCAGGTAGACCTCGGTGGGAGTGCTGGCCTCCACCTCATGGTCGAGCCGGTCGGCGAACGCGGCGAGGTCGGTCTCGAGCGGGAGGCGCGCCCGGAGGGTGGCCTGCAGGTTCGCCATCAGGAGCGCGGCCGGCACCCCTTTGCCGGAGACGTCTCCCATCAAAAGCGCGACTTCGCCTCCCGGCAGGCCGAAGTAATTGAAGAAGTCGCCGCCCAGCTCGTGGGCCGGGATGGAGAGGCCCTCGACGTCCATGAACGGATAGTGGAGAGCCTTCTTGGGCAGGAGCTCGGCCTGGATCTTGCGGCACAGCTCGAGCTCCTTGCGCAGGCGCTCCTGCACGACCAGCCGCTCCTGGTTGGCGCTCAGCTCCTTCGCCATCCGGTTGAACGCCTGCGCCAGCTGGCCGAGCTCGTCGCTCGAGCGCACCGGCACCTGGGTGTCGAGGCGCCCGGCGGCCAGCCGCTCCGCGCCGAGCGTCAGGTCGGACAGGTTCTGCGTCATCCGCCGCGAGAGGGGGAGGATGCCGAACAGGGCGAACGCCGCGAGCCCGAGGCCGGCCCCCAGGTTCCGCGCCGAGGCGCGCTTGATCTCTCCGAGCGACTCTCCCACGGGGCGGGCGAGTCCGAAGGTCAGGCCGGTGGCGTCATCCGCGTGCGTCACGACCACCCACTGCTCGTCCGGCCTGGGGCCGTCCTCTCCGGGGCCGCCGGCGAGGTGGTGCTCCTTCAGCTTCGCCAGGTCGGCGGCGTCGAGCGTGAACAGGTTGCCGGCGCTGTCCCGGGCGAACGGGATCTCCCCCTGGTCCCGCCGGGTCTGCGACATGACCTGCCGGAGCAGCCGGTCTGTCGAGACTCTCGCCTTCAGGCTCCCGACCCGTTCCCCGTCCCGCTTCAGCGTGCACCCGAACTCCTGCTTCAGGTGCAGCCCGTTCTCCCGGTCCTCATCGACCAGGGACGCTTCCTCTTCGTCCTTCTCCGCCTCGGCCTTCCCGGTCTCCGCCTCCCGCCTGGCGCGCGACGCCTCGACCTTCTCCTTCACGATGCGCGCGATCATCTGTCCCTGCTCGCCGAGGCGGGCCATCATGTCCTTCTCGATCCTGGCGGCCTCGCCCGGCGGGATCAGGGCCATCGCCGCCTGGATCAGAGGCGCCACGTCCGGATCCTTGGTCAGCTCGCCGGCGATCTTCGGCAGGTGGACGACGATCGGCAGGCCGCTCCCGGGCGGGGACGGGGCCCCGGGATGGGCGGGGCTCTTCGGCGCATGCGCGGCGCGACGTCCCGAGGGACGCGGCGGCGCCGGCGCCCCCGATCCCGGGTCCGGATGGAACTCGAAGGCCTCGATGAGCGAGGCCGCGTCGCCGAGGGTCGACAGCAAACGGCCGATCATCTGCGGGTCGGCGTCCGCCGCGGGCGCCGACGCGTCCTTGCCCGCGAGAGGGAACGGGATCTCCTCGAGCCCTCCGATGCGCTTGCTGAGGCTGGCCGTGACCGCCCCCATGCGGCTCTCCATCTCCCCGGCGGCGCGGACCGACTCCGCCTCCACCGTGCTGCGGAGCGCTTTCGTGGACGAGTGGTAGGCGTACAGCGTGATGGCGCCGAGGGGCACGACGGCCAGGAGCACGAACGCCAGGATGAGCTGGTTCCTGAGCCTCATGACCCGGAAGGATACCACCGGGCCGCCGCGCCGGCACATCGCGTAGAATGCCGCCGGCCCGGGGCAGGGCGCGCAGGGCCGGAGGAGACCCGACATGACGGACACGGGGGGATGGGCCGGACATCCGCGCGGGCTGTCGACGCTCTTCTTCACCGAGATGTGGGAGCGCTTCAGCTATTACGGGATGCGTGCGTTCCTCATCCTGTACATGACGACCTCCATGGACGCCGGCGGGCTGGGCTTCGACGTCAAGAAGGCCGGCTCGATCTACGGCACCTACACCGGCAGCATCTGGCTCGTGACGATCGGCGGCGGCCTCGTGGCCGACCGGCTTCTGGGCGCCTACCGGAGCGTCCTCGTCGGCGGCATCATCATCGCGCTCGGGCATTTCACGCTGGCGTTCAAGTCGCTGCCGTTCTTCTATTCCGGCCTGGCGCTTATCGTGCTCGGTACCGGTCTCCTCAAGCCGAACGCCACGACCATGCTCGGGTCTCTCTACGATGCCGAGGACAAGCGGCGCGACGCCGGCTTCTCCATTTTCTACATGGGGATCAACCTCGGAGCCTTCATCGGTCCGATCATCGCCGGCTGGCTGGCGGAGCGCGTCGACTGGCACGCGGGCTTCGCCTGCGCCGGGATCGGGATGACGTTCGGCGTCATCCAGTACGTGCTCGGCCGCGAGCGGCTGCGACCCGCGGGATCGGCGGGGCCCGGCGGCCGTCCGGAGGGGCAGCCATCCCGCGCGCCTTCGGGGACGGCGACTCCCGGTGACCGCCGGGCTGTCTTCGGGTTCACGCCGGTTGAATGGACGCGGATGGGGGCGGTCGTCGTCTTCTTCCTGTTCGCCACGCTGTTCTGGGGGGCCTACGAGCAGGCCGCCTCGACCCTCAGCCTGTTCGCAGACAGGCACACCGATCGCAACGTGTTCGGATTCGTCGTTCCGGCCAGCTGGTTCGTGTCGATCCAGGCCTGGTTCGTCATTATTTTTTCGCCGCTCTTCGCCTGGTTGTGGGTGAGGCTCGGCTCGAAAGAGCCGTCGACGCCCGCGAAATTCTCCTGGGGCCTGCTGCTCGTCGGGGTGTCGTTCGTCCTGCTGCTCCCGGCCGGAATGCTGGTGCAGGGGGGGGAGGGAGTTCTCGTGAGCCCGCTCTGGCTCGTCGCGGCCTACATCCTGCAAGTGTGCGGCGAGCTGTGCCTCAGCCCGGTCGGCAACAGCGTCGTCACGAAGCTGGCGCCGCAGCGTGTCGTCGGGTTGATGATGGGGGTGTGGTTCCTGTCGATCGGCGCCGGAAACAAGCTCGCGGGCTTCGCGGCCGGCCTGAGCGAGACGGTCCCGCTGCCGACCCTGTTCGGCTGGATCGCCGGCGTCACGCTCGGCGCCGGGCTCGTCCTGATCATCCTGATCCGGCCGATCAGGCGCCTGATGGGGGGCGTGCGCTGAGGCGCGCCCTTCCCTTGAGCGTCAGGACGTAGACCAGGACCGCCGCGACCACGACCAGGCCCGCGACCCGCCATTCCTCCCGCGTGATGCTGGTCAGCATCCAGGCGATGAGACCGCACGCCAGAAGCGGAGCCACCCCCTGGCGCAGCCGGCTCGAGATCGACCCGGCCGTCTCCGGGTCGTGCCGCGCCAGCTCCCATGCCGACAGGCAGCAGCCGGCGTAGAGCAGGAGCGTCACCAGGTTCGCCAGGATCGCCAGCCTCTCGAAGCCGCTGGTGATCGCCAGCGTGCAGACGAGGGCGCTCTGGGCCGCGATCGCCAGGTGCGGGGTCCGCCAGGTCGGATGGACTCGGGCCATGGCGCGCGGCAGGAAGCCGTCGCGCCCGAAGGCGTAGAGCGCGCGCGGCACCGCGAGGGTCATCCCGCTCACGTAGCCGAACATCGAGACCGTCGCCCCAAGAAGGAGCATCGTCCCGCCCCACGGCCCGAACACGCCGGCCGCCGCCGCGGCCAGCGGGGTCTTCTGGCCGGCGAGACCGGGGCCGAGCACCCCCTGCGCGACCAGCTGGATCGCCAGGTAGACCGCGGTGATCGTGACCATCGCCAGGAGGATTCCCCGGGGGACCGTCCGCTTCACGTCCTTGATCTCGCCGCTCGGCACGAGCGCGCTCTCGACCCCGCTGAAGGCGAAGATGAGCAGGATGGAGGCGCGCGCCACGGCCCCCGCCGAGACGCTCTCGGTCCATCGCAGGTTCGCCGTGTCGATCGCGAACGCCCCGGCGACGATGAGGAGCACGAGCGGGAGAAGCTTGGCCACCGTGGCGACGGCGTTGAGGCGCGTTCCCTGCGCCACGCCGCGGATGTTGACGGCGCTCAGGACGCCGAACGTGGCGATCAGGAAAACCGCCCGGCCCGCCGTTCCCTCGAGGGCCGGAACGAGCACGCCGATCGAATCGGCGAAGATGGTGGAGACCGCCGCCACCGCCAGGGTGCCGAGCAGCCAGACGAACACGCCCGCGAGAAACCCCGCGAACGACCCGAACGCGACTTCGACGTAGGCGTACGGCCCGCCGGTCAGGTCGACCCGTTTCCCCGCCTCGGCGAAGCAGTACACGATGAGCCCCATCGCGCAGGCGCAGACCAGGAACGAGAGGGGAGCCTGCGGGCCGAGCGCCGCCGCGACCAGGGCGGGCAGGCGGAAGATGCCGCCGCCTATCGTGACGTTCACGATGCTGGCCGCGAGCCCCAGGGTGCCGACCGCGCGGACGAGCGGCTCCCCCGATCGGCCGGTCAACTCGACGGCCACGGGCGTCTCAGGTTAGGCTTGGCTCCGGAGGTGGACATGCCCAAGGTTCCCGGCTGGTACAACCAGCAAAAGAAACAGTTTCCGGCGGTCTTCAAGGCCTACGAACAGCTCGGGGACGCCTGCCGCGAGGCGGGCCCGCTCGACCCGAAGACCGCCTCGCTCATCAAGCTCGCGATCGCCGTCGGCACGCGCCACGAGGGGGCGGTTCACTCGCACACCCGCCGTTCGCTCGAGGCCGGCGCCAGTCTCGACGAGTGCCGCCATGTGGTCCTGCTCTCGACAACGACGATCGGCTTCCCCTCCATGATGGCGGCGCTGTCGTGGATCGGCGACGTGGCCGGGGAGGCGACCTAGGAATCTCGAGCCTTCACCCTCAAGGAGGGCAGGAACCGGTAAAAATGCCCACGCAGGTCCCGCAAGGGAATTGCGGAGAGGGCATCCCTTCGAGTCCCGAGCACGATTGAATTGTCGTATCCTGATCGAAGGCGAGCAGCAGACAACACCCGCAGGCGTCGCCCGAGCAGGCCAGAGAGTAGATCCCCGTGCTGACCTGAAATGGCACCGGCCACACCGAGGTATTCCCGATGCGGTCAGTCGCCTGCAGGGACACAGTGAGGCTCGTCGACCTGGGGAACGGGAGCGTTCTGAGGTGCCGCGAGGACAGGACGCAATCGGTGAGAAGCGGCGACCCACCGATGTTGAGCAGAGCGTCTCGGTGCGTGTAAACGGAATCGCCGATCAGCAGGTCTCCCGAGGACGTCGGGTAGTTTGCCACAGAACAGGAGCATACCCCCTGAATCGGATCATTGAAACAGTCTTCCCCGAATGGAGCTCTCTGTCCCTCCAGAACAATCTGAGACGACCCGTCGTCGAGCAGGGGCACGGGGACCAGGAAGGATTCACCTGGCTGGGCAATCGACGCCTGGACCTGAACGATATCGCTCCTGTCGGGCGTACTGTCCTCGTCGGTCACGTGGGCATCGATCCTCATTTCATCGTGCGTGCCGCTCAGGATCACGGGCAGGGTGGCCTCGACTCCCGGGATTCCGAACGTGCACATTGTGGATTCGATCACGTTCGTAAAGTCGCATGCAACCGGCGACTCCGCGCTCTGGACTGATGCCGATTGAAACACGGGCGGCGGTCCGTAGGCTCCCTCGTGACACGCGTACGCGCGTGCCACGGTCTGCGACTTCGTCAGGTTGATGGGAGAGGCCAGCACGGGCAGGGTTTCCCCCACCAGCGGTTCCTGCGCCACGAAGGACACCCTGGGCGACGGAAAGGCCTGGGTCTCCTTCCCGCACCCGTGTGTGACCTCGAGATCTGGATTCATCTTCACGACCAGGAAATTGGCCGGCAGGTCTAGGAAGCCGCATTGGCTGCAGGAGAGATCCTGGCCCCCCGTGACGATGAATCCTCCGCCTCGCGTGGAAATCAGGTCGGTCACACCATCAAATCTGCTGCGAGCTTCGAACGCCCGCTGCTGCGTGATTTGACCGTTTGCATCCAGCCGAAGGACCCAGGGGTCCGGGTGCTGGAACCCCTGGTCGAAGGTGCGGCCCGCCAGGACGTAGCCGCCGTCAGGCATGGCGAGCAGCCTGGTGGTGCCTCTTTCGACAATACTCGGTCCGTAGAAATTGTCATATTCGAGACTGCCGTCGCCTCGGAGCTTGAGGAACCAGATGCGCATTTCGCTCCCGCCGAAAAGACTCGAACTGCCGACGACAGCCAGCCCGCCATCGGACGTGGCCGCGACCTGGCCCGGAGTGTTGCGACCGTTGGCCCTGATTTCCGACGACCAGATCAGCGTGCCATTCGGATCCACCCGAAACACCAGGACTGCCAACGTCAACAGATCCCCCGGCGAGACCGTTCCGGCGACGACGTAATCGCCATTCGACGTCTCCGCGATCGAGATCGCTTCCGTCGAAGGGGACCCGAAAGAGAGTGACCTGTACGACTTGGCCCACTGAATGTTTCCTTCGGAGTCCAGCTTCGTGATGGTCGCGACGCGGCGGCCGCAGCCACAGGTGTCCGACGTGCCGGCGATCACATAGCCGCCGTCCGAGGTTGCCTGAAGATCGTTTCCCCAGTCAAAACCGGTGGCGACGTACCTGGTCTGCCACTCGATGTGCCCGGCGGTTGCGTCGAATTTCACCAGCAGTGGAGAAGGTCCGCTCGATTCAAGCGGCCCCGAGCGGGCGAGCGCTATGTATCCTCCATCGCGCGCAGGGAGCAGTCGACGTATATCCTCGTCGCGCGAGCCGTCATAGGACTCTTGTGAACGAATGTTTCCGTCAGCGTCCAGCTTGACCAGCCACATGTCCCTGTAATGGAAAAGGTCTGGTCGGGTCCAGCCGCCCACGAGGAAGCCGTCCGGCGTCTCCACGACGGCGCCGCCACCTTCGTTTCCACCCTCGAGGAGTTCGGCCCAGTAGGACGGGCCACGAAACAGCTTGGCAGGATCTTCCCATCGTTCGGGAAAGGCCGGAACGGGCAGAGGGCGGCCGAAGCAGGGCACGCATCCCGTCGTTCCCGGCGGCGGGAGGATATTGCGGTAGATGTCCACATCGGCGGGATCAAAGGGAGCGCGCCGGACGCCGAAATGAAGATGTCTTTCCTGGAGGCGGTCTGTGCGGGCGATAACCTGGCCCTGGCTGACGATATCGCCCACCGACACAACGGGAGTGACGAACTCATAGATCGTCTGCAGCAGATCATCGCGCGTGGCTGGATCGCCATCAAGATCGTGCTCGATCAGCACCACCCCCCCGCCCTCTCCGCGGCCTGCACTGACAAGAGAAACAGTCGATCTCAGTGCCGTGACCACGCGGCCGGCGGCGCTGGCCCGGACCGTCATGTCCGGGGCGGGCTGAGCATCGAATCCCGCGTGCAGGAACGGTCTCGACCCGTCCGGGTCGCAGCTCGTTCCCGGCGGGCGATTCGTGCGACACACAGGCTCGCCATCCACACCCGTTGCCACATCGCCCCAGCCGAGCCCCGACTGGACCCACGGGTCGATCGGTGGCAGAAACCGGACGATCGGATCCATGTGCGGCGCAGGTCCGAGATCAGCGCCCTGTGCGGACTGCCGCGGCGGTGGCTTCTCGTCCTTGCGGGGAGGTGCGGCCTGACCTCGACCTGGTCGCTCGGAACCAGCGGAAGGTTCGCCCGGTATCAGTGCCGTCGACGGGTCGACGCTCAGGAGACTCAGAAGGAAAGCAACCCCGATCAGGGGTGGACGAATCGCGCGCATCGTGTGGTCTCCCAAGGAGTTCAGTCCCCTAAGAGTACGTCATGCGCTACCTCTGTCAACCACATTCTGGCTATCCTGAGGGAGGCCCGGCACTCACGGCTTCTTCAGCCACTGGTCGAGCCAGCCCATCACCGTGTCGTGCCACAGGATGCTGTTCTTCGCCTTCAGCACCCAGTGGTTCTCGTCGGGGAAATAGAGCAGCTTCGACGGAACCCCCCTGCGCTGCAGGGCGGTGAAGGTCGAGAACCCCTCGGTCTCCGGCAGACGGAAGTCCTTCGCGCCGTGGACCACCAGCATCGGCGTCTTCCAGTTCTGCACGGACAGGGCGGGGGACCAGCGCTCGTAGGTCGTCCCCGGCTCCCACGGCAACCCCCCGTTCTCCCACTCGGGAAACCACAGCTCCTCGGTCGTGTAGTAGCTGGTGCGCGTGTCGAACTCGCCGTCGTGGCTCACCAGGCACTTGAAGCGGTCGGTGTGTCCCGCGATCCAGTTGATCATGTAGCCGCCGTAGGAAGCCCCCAGGGCCCCCATCCGCTCGCCGTCGACGAAGGGGTAGGTCTTGAGGACGTAGTCGAGCCCCTTCATCAGATCGTCGTACGGGGCGCCCCCCCAGTTCTTGCGGATGGCGTCGGTGAACGCCTGCCCGAAGCCGGTCGATCCGTGGAAATTGATCTCGACGGCGACATAGCCGGCGCCGGCGTAGGCCTGGGGATTCCAGCGATAGTGGAAGTGGTCTCCCCAGGACCCCTGCGGTCCGCCGTGGATCAGGAAGGCGAGCGGGTACCTGGTCCCCTCGCGGAAGCCGACAGGCTTCAGGATCCACCCGTGCACCCTGTCCCCCATCGCCCCTGCGAACCAGAACTCCTCCGGCCGGCTCATCCCGGCGAGCGCCAGCCGGGCCGCGTTGACGCGCGTCAGGGCCCTCGCGTCGCCGCCGTCCGCCCGGCACGTGTGGATCTCGGCGGGGGACACGAGGGAGTCCTGGGTGTAGACCAGCCGGCCCTGCGAGGTCACGGCCACGTCGCTGTTCCAGTGATCGCCGGCCACGACCGTCGCCGTGCCGCGCGCCGCGTCGACGGCGAAGATCTTCCGGCGCGCCTGTTCCTCCGCCGCCACGAAGATCCTCTTCCCGTCCCTCGACCAGGCCGCCGATTCGGCCGACCGGTCCCAGGGCTCGGTGAGCAGCCGGCTCTTGCCCGAGGTGAGATCGAACACGGCGACGCGCTGGCGGTCGGCCTCGAAGATCGGGCGGGCCATGGCCAGGTAGGCGATGGACCGGCCGTCGGGCGAGAAGGCCGGCTGCGAGTCCTGCGCCTCGTTCGAGCAGGTCAGGCAGCGGAAGCCGCCGCCGTCGGTCGAAGCGAGGTAGATGTTGAGATCGGTCGACCAGGCAGGGTTGGCGGCCAGCTTGGCCGTGAAGGCGATCGACCGGCCGTCCGGGGACCAGGCGAACTCCTCGGCGCCGCCGAACGGCTTGGGCGGGCTGTCGGCGTCGGCCCCCTTCATGAGGTCGACGGGGGCCCCGCCGCCCGGCGACCAGACGAAAATGTGGCTGCGCTTCCCGTCCTCCCAGGTATCCCAATGACGGAAGGGAAGGCTCGTGAACACCCGCGCCTTCACCGGATTGCTCTCGGCCTCGCCATCGCGCTTCGCGGTGCACGAGAGGTCGGGGCAGTCCGGATAGACCTCAGCCGAGAACGCTAGACGCTTCCCGTCCGGCGACCACTGCGCGTTGTCCAAGTCGAGCGGGAAGTCGGTCGCCTGCCTGGCCTCGCCGCCGGCCGGGTCGATCATCCAGATCTGGGACGATCCGCTGCGGTCGGACACGAAGGCGATCGTGCGGCCGTCCGGCGACCAGCGGGGAGACGTGTCGTTCCCTTTCGCCGCGGTGAGCCGGCGCGGCTCTCCGCCGTCGATCGACACGATCCACAGGCTCGTGGAGTTCTTGTTGGCGGCGGCGTCGTACACGCGCCGCGTGAAGACGACCCGCCGGCCGTCCGGGGACGGCTGCGGGCCGGCGATCCGCTCCATCGCGACCATGTCGCGCACCGAGAACGGATGGCGCGCTTCTTCTGCAGCGGCCGGCAGGAAGGCTGCGAAACACGTCGCAGCCGCCATCATCGCGGCCATGAAGCGCCGTGGGCGGGGAACAGCGGGGCATTTCATCCGGGTCCTCCAGCAAGGGTCGATGTGTTTGGACGGGCCGCGCCTTTCTATAGAGATGGCGGCGCTCTGTCAAGCGGGCGCCCTGGCGGGCACGATCCCGTCGGCCGAATACTCGGACCGGCTCCTAAGGGGCGGGCTTCTGAAGCGCGAACAGGGCCGTCGACGCGACCCCGAGAACGAGCACGGCTCCGTTCAGGAGGACCGACCGACGGTGCATGGCGTCGAAGCGCGCCTTCGCCTCGTCGTAACCCGGTGTTCCCTCCAGGCCGGGAAGGGCCAGGCGCGCCTGTGCCGCCTGCGGCAGGACGACGCGAGAGGCGTAGACGACGATCCCGGTCATCGAGCCGAGCAGGATCAGCTCGCAGGCGAGGAGGCGCCCGAAGGCCGGCTGGCGGGCGCCCAGGAGGAGCCCGGTCAAAAGGGCGACGGCCCCGCAGGCCGCCCCCAGGGCATAGTAGCGGGGGAAGATCGCCGACACGGCCCGGCCGGCCATGTCGCGCGGCAGGGCGCCGAAGAGCGTCGGGGCGGTGAAGAACGAGAAGAAGACGACGCTCCCGACCCAGGTCCCCAGGGCCAGCAGGTGCACCGTTCGCAGCAGCGCGGTCACGCGGCGGCCGCGCCTACTTGCCGTGGGTGAACTTGTTCGGGGTTCCTTCCATCGCCGAGCCGGCGGGCGGACGCCAGAGGGCCAGCTTCTCGATCTCCTTCGCCAGCGCGAAGTCCCTCTCGGTGATCCCGCCCGAGGCGTGCGTCTTCAGCTTGACCCAGATCTTCCCCCAGGTGACCTCCAGGTCGGGATGGTGGTACGCCGCCTCGCTGAGGAAGCCGATGGCGTTGACCAGCATCAGGGTCGTCGGCCAGCCGTCGGTCGAGTACTTGCGGCGGAGCCAGCCGTCCTGCAGCTTCCACCCGGGCAGCTCCTTCTCCAGGCGCGCCGACACGACGTCGTCCGGCAGGACGGCGGGTTTCTCGGGCATGCGTCACCTCCCGTTCTCGCGTTACTCGAGGATCCACTTCTTCTTGTCGCGGTTGAAGTACATGTGCCGCGGCATGGAGCGGTCTTCCTTCAGCAGGTCCTGGGCCGAGGGCTTCCCCTTCAGCGCCTTCTCGATCGCCTCTTTCATGGCGGTGCGGTTGTTGCGATACAGCTCGTTGAAATCGGCGTCCTTCATGTCCGACAGGCGCGGGTCGACCCACACCATGGCGATGATGCACAGGCTCTCGGTCTTGTTCTTCGGGATGATGCCGGCCTGCACGGCGTCCAGGACGCCGTCGGCGATGCCGGCCTGGACCGGGCCGCCGTAGACCATCACGTCCGCCATCTTCTTGAGCTGGACCTTCGGCACCATGATGGTGGCCGGCTTGACCATCTTCCCGCCGTCCACCAGGCAGAAGAAGCGCGAGAAGCCGGCGCTCTGGCCCATCAGCGTGGCGAACGCCTGACCCACCGGGCCGTCCTGCTCGCCGATCGCGATCTCCGGCTCGGTCCAGAGCCAGTCTTCGCTGCCTGCCCCCATCGCCTCGCCGAAGCGGATCCTGATCCGATCAGGCATGCACGTCCCTCCGAAA
>Ga0070694_100000205_pt1 | contig 31345 bp, 29 predicted proteins | sample KBSK1251metaG_FD_65470 | JGI IMG/M metagenome (GOLD analysis project Ga0070694, IMG submission 65470) | Corn, switchgrass and miscanthus rhizosphere microbial communities from Kellogg Biological Station, Michigan, USA - KBS K1-25-1 metaG | ecosystem: Host-associated > Plants > Roots >...
CAGGCGTGACAATCTGATGAGGCGGGATGCGGCGCTGATACAGCTTTTCAATTCGCCTTAATTGGTTCGGCTTGAGACCGTGCGTATTGCCGTGAAGACTTTTCATCCGCTGGAACTGGGAGAATTATAACACGCGGTGGCACGCGCACCTGCGCGTGATTCAACGGGCGAGGCCGCTCGTGCCACATCAAAGTTAGACAACCCGCGACATGCTCGATAACATGTATCGTTTTTCGAGAATCGATGAGTGATCCCCTGCGCATAACCCGAGTAGAGCCCGCGGCCGGAATTTCCGGAGGCGAGGTGACAGTTGCGTATGCCGGTGCCACGGCGGCAGGCTCCCGAGGGTTGGGCGTTTTGTTTGACGCCAAGCCGGCGCACATCACCGCTATCGGACGTGGCCGCGCGCTGGTATCGATTCCGGAGCTCAGCGCCGAAGGTGGGATCGAGGTTGTGTTGCTCACCGCTGAGCCGCGGCAAAGTTCAGGCGCAAAGTTCATGATCGGGCGCAAGCTGGCGGGCGGCGTTCATCCGGTCGCAAATCCTGCTTTCGATCCTCGCAGCGGGTCGCTGTATGTAACCCGATCCGGCACTCGCGGCGAAAACGTGCCCGTCTCGATTTTTCGCATCAACAGTGACGGAACGGTCGAAGATTTTTCCAGCGACGTGATGAATCCGACGAGTATTGCTTTCGGGAGGACGGCGCGAATGTTCGTCACTAGCCGGTTCGACGGAACCGTCTACCGGGTAACGGCTGAGCGCCAGTTCGTTGCCTTTGCGGGCGACCTGGGGGTGGCAACTGGTTTGGCCTTCAACCGCAGCGGTGAGATGTTCGTCGGCGATCGCAGCGGAACTATTTTTAGAATTAACGAGATCGGGGAAGCAAAACCCTGGGCGGAACACGAGCCGTCGGTATCGGCTTACCATCTGGCCTTTGGACCCGATGGGTCCCTTTACGTGAGTGGACCTACAGTTTCCAGTTTCGATTCAATTACTCGCTTTGATGAAGATGGGAACGCCAGCACGTTTTATCAGGGGTTGGGGCGTCCCCAGGGGTTGGCGTTCGACCGAAAGGGCAATCTGTATGTGGCGGCGTCGTTGCGAGGTCGTCGTGGCATCGTCAGGATTTCACCGGACGGATTGGATGCCCAACTTGTCGTGTCCGGCATGAATGTTGTTGGTCTGGCGTTTGGACCGGCGGGCGAAATGGTTGTGGCCACGAATGACGCTGTTTACACGATACCGCTGGGGATTCATGGAACATTACTGGATTGAGTTTGAGGTGGCGCGCGCATCTTGCGCGTGGTTCACGGGCGGGACGCCCGTGCTACTCAAATAGCTGTTTTGACTCTGGTGGATGCGGGTGCTAATTTGAACTTCTTTTTGATGCCGTCTTGATTACCTCAGGATTAATAGCGCAACTTGTCATTTTTATGGTGGTGCTGCTGTTTTCGATTTCAGCCCACGAGGCGGGGCATGCCTGGATGTCCGACAAATTCGGTGACGATACGGCGCGCCTGCTGGGACGGATTACTCTTAACCCGCTGGCCCACACAGATCCGATCGGCACCCTGTTGATCCCTATCGCTAGTTTCATTTTTAGCCATCTGGGAGCTTCGATTGCCCTGATAGGCTGGGGAAAACCGACGCCTGTCAATCCCTTGCGTTGGCGAAACAAGGATGTGGCGAACGTTATGGTTTCGATCGCCGGCATCCTGGCGAATCTCATAATTGCCATCGTGGCGTTGGGCTTGATGTACCTTGGCGACTTTCTTCATCTTTTTGGGCCAGGCTCAGTTTTGCAGTCGTTTGAAGAGCCAATCATCCTGTTTCTCTTTACCGCCTATAGTCTGAATGTTGCTTTGGCCTTCTTTAATCTCTTACCCTTTCCTCCACTCGACGGCAGCAAGATTCTGTACACAATTCTTCCTGACAGCATGAAACCAGCAATTGAGGCGCTGGAGCGATTCGGTTTCATTATTCTCCTGCTGGCAATGCAAACGGGAATCTTCGGCATCATTTTCAGTCCGGTTCGGCAAGCAATGTTCTATCTGCTTCCGCGCAGTCTAACCGGGCTATGATTGGAACTGAATATTCGATATGCCTAAACGAATTTTCAGCGGCGCCCAGCCAACCGGGAATGTTCACCTGGGAAACTATCTCGGCGCGCTGCGCAACTGGGTTGCCCTGCAAAGTGAGTACGAGAGCTTCTTCTGCATAGTTAATCTTCACGGGATTACGGTCCCGCAGGATCCGAAAGTGCTGGCCACCAAGACCCGCGAGCTGGCGCGCATTTATCTGGCCGTAGGAATCGATCCCAACGTCTCAACTGTTTTTGTGCAGTCAGACGTCCCGGCCCATGCTGAATTGACCTGGTTGCTTAATTGTGTGGCGCGGGTGTCGGAACTTGAACGCATGACGCAGTTCAAGGATAAAGCCCGCAAGCAGGAAGAGAACGTGGGGGTCGGGTTGTTCGACTATCCCGTGTTGATGGCTGCGGACATCCTGCTGTATCAGACGGACCTGGTCCCGGTGGGCGAGGATCAGAAGCAGCATCTCGAGCTGACGCGCGACATCGCCATTCGTTTCAATCGCGACTATGGCCGGACCTTCGTGGTACCCGATCCATTCATTCCGAAGGTCGGCGCCCGCATCATGTCGCTTGCCGATCCGACGAAGAAAATGTCCAAGTCAGATGCAGAGAGTGAGGCCGGGTGCATCATGTTGTTGGACAAAGATGATGACGTACGCCGCAAGTTCAAGCGCGCAGTCACAGACTCGGGCACGGATATCAGGTTTGATGCCTCGCGGCCGGCGATCAATAACCTGCTCACCATTTACCATCTGCTGACGGGCAAGCCCGGGCCCGAGATTGAAGATCATTTCAGCGGCAGCGGCTACGCAAAATTGAAGGATGAGTTGGCAGACGTCACGATCGAGTTCTTAAGGCCGTTTCAGGAACGCGTGCTCGGCATCGATGATGATAAACTGGATCAGATTTTGGAGCAGGGCGCTGAGCGAGCTGAAGCGATCGCTAAAATGACTCTGGGACACGCCAAGGCGAACCTGGGATTGGTTGGCGCGCGCAAGTAAATCGATGGAAGAAACAACGCAAGCGGTCGAAGCCGAAAGCACCACGAGCACGTCTCCCGACGCGCCGCAGACCATCAGCGTCGCCGGCGCTCAGCCCGAAATTGCGTCTGATCGAGAGGGCGATCATTTGAAGATTACCCTCGGGGAATTTGAGGGACCGCTCGACCTGCTGCTCTATTTGATTCGTCAGGATCAGGTCAACATTTACGACATTCCGGTTGCGCGAATTACCGACGAGTACTTGCGTTATCTCTACCTGATGCAGGAATTGGATCTGACCGTGGCTGGCGATTTCCTGGTCATGGCCGCCCAACTTATCGACTTGAAATCGCGCATGCTTTTGCCGCGCGATCCCACGGCGGCCGAGGAAGAAGTGCTCGATCCACGCGCCGAGCTCGTTAACCGGCTGCTTGAGCACGAGAAGTTTAAGGCGGCGGCGCAAATGCTCTGGTCGCGTGCGACTGTTGAGCGGGCAGTCTTCACCCGCGCGGAGATCGAAACCGACAAGAACAATCCCGAAGTCGTCGTGGGCCTCTTCGATTTGCTCAAGGTGTTTCAGGAAATTCTCGCTCGCCACAAGGAAGAAGTCCTGATGGAGATCGAGCGGGAAGAAGTGACTATGGCCCAGATGATTGAGCGCCTGCGGAATATGGTGCGGTCGGCGGGCGAAGTGAATCTGCTGGAGTTTTTTGGACGAGCACAATCCCGCCGCGAACTGGTAGTCGCGTTTCTGTCGGTGCTAGAGCTGGTCCGTATGAGCGAGATTTCGCTGCTCCAGCGCGAAACCTTTGGCGAAATCACGGCGAAGTCTGTCAGTCCGGCTTAGCAGGGGCCACGAAAAATTTATGAGTACAGCCAAAGCAGCGAATGTAGAGGAACCGATTGAAACCGTCGCTTCCGAAGAAGAGAATCCCATCGAGGGCCACCGCGAAATCGGTGATACTGAACTGAAGGCGATCATTGAGTCGCTAATCTTTGTGGCTGACGAGCCGATAAGCGCGAAGGTAATCGCCGATGTGGTTGGTACGGATCGCCCGGTGGTCGAAGCCGCGATTCAGGATTTGGTGAAGGAATACGAGTCGCGCCCCGGCGGCCTGCAGATGCGTGAGATTGCCGGTGGCTGGCAAATCGCCACCAGGGCCGAACATCACGAGCACATTCGCGCGTACCTGAAATCAAAACCCAGCGCCAAACTTTCTCTGGCCTCGCTGGAAACACTCGCCGTTATTGCGTACCGCCAACCGGTAACTGTTCCTGAGATCCTGGAAATTCGCGGCGTCCAATCTCCTTCAGCGATCAAGACCCTGCTCGACAAGCGTCTGATTATTGCGAAGGGCCGGAAAGAAACAGTCGGCCGTCCGATGATGTACGGCACTTCGAAAGAGTTCCTGATTCAGTTCGGCCTGAAGGATTTGTCTGAACTTCCGAGCATTGAAGATTTTCAGGATCTGGCGGGCGGAGCGACTGATTGAATCGTCATGGTTGACCTGACAAGAATTGAGAACCTTACATCGCGCATAGTGCGCGAATTCAATCCCGAAAAAGTTATCTTGTTCGGTTCGCATGCGTATGGCTCACCTACCAAAGACTCAGATGTAGATATTCTCGTGATTTTGCGCTTTTCTGGTAAGCCGGTGCGCAAGGCAATAGAAATCCGCAATTCACTTAATGCCCATGTGCCTCTCGATCTAATCGTTCGAACGCCGGAACAGGTATCCGAACGCATCGCTCAGAACGATTGGTTCATGCGAGAGATCATTGAAAGGGGTCGCACGTTGTATGCAGCCAATCACCCTTGAGTGGATTGCAAAAGCTGAGGCTGATTTTGCCACTGCACAGCGGGAATTGGGTGTGACCGACCGTCCAAACTATGACGGAGTATGCTTTCACGCCCAGCAGTGTGTTGAGAAGTATTTGAAGGCCTTCCTGCAAGAGTCCAACATTGTCTTTCCCAGAACTCACGATCTCTCAGATTTGCTCGGCCTGACTCTTTCAATTGAACCCGGATGGATATCGATGCAGCCGGATCTAAATACCTTGAGTGCATTTGCCGTAGAGTACCGTTACCCTGGCGAGTCTTCGGATATAGACGAAGCAAAAGAAGCTGTTCAGAAGTGCGACAACGTTCGCGGTGTCGTCCGTCGCGCGCTGGGTCTGTAAGGAGTGGGCTACTGTTTTTATGGCCGAACAACGACTGCAAAAACTAATCGCCTCAGCCGGCATCGCTTCACGTCGTCACGCGGAAGATCTAATTGTCGCGCGACACGTCACCGTTAACGGCGAGGTGATTGTCGAACTCGGCGCCAAGGCTGATCCTGAAACAGATCACATCAAGGTCAAGGGACGTCTGATCAATCCGCTGCTCAGCCAACAGAAACCCGTCTACGTCCTGCTTCACAAGCCCAAGGGCTATTTGACCAGCATGTCAGATCCCGAAGGGCGGCCTCTGGTGATTGATTTGATTCCCTCGTCGCTGGGGCGTTTGCATCCGGTCGGCAGGCTCGATTTCAACACCGAAGGTTTGTTGCTGCTGACTAACGACGGTGATTTCACCCGTCACATTACCGCAGCTAAAAGTCACATCCCCAAAGTCTACCTGGCCAAGGTCAAGGGCATGCCGCCTGACAAGGCAGTCGAACGGTTGCGCCGCGGTATCGCTATCGGTGACGAACGTGCGGCGCGTGCCGACGTGCGTATGTTGCGCGAAAGCAAGACGAATGCGTGGTTTGAAGTGACCCTGCACGAAGGCCGCAATCAACAGGTGCGGCGCATGTTCGATGCGATTGGCCATTCGGTCATCAAGCTGGTTCGCACACGCATTGGTAACCTGGAAGAGAAGAACTTGAAGCCGGGGCGATGGCGCAAGCTGAATGAAAGAGAAGTAAAGACTCTGAAAGCACCCCATCAAACTAGAACAGCAACAAAAAGAAACACCCAAAGCAAAACGAAACAACAACAAACGAGAACCACCACCCGCAGAAGACGCGCGGGGGGTAATCGCGTTTAGAGAAGTGGCACGGGCGTCCCGCCCGTGGAATCAAGCGCAAGATGCGCGAGCCACCTCATTGAGTTACAATGCCGAGTTCTAATAACGTCGCGACAGGCACCTCCGGCCTGTCGTTTGATTGTCAGGCGTACCGGGTACTTCCAAAATAATGGAATTCGAACTTACCGAAGAACAACTTCAAATGAAGATGAGCGTGCGCGAGTTCGCTGAAGCCGAGATTGCGCCGCACGTCATGGAATGGGACGAAGCCCAGCATTTTCCCATCGAACTGCTGCCCAAACTTGGCGAACTGGGGTTGTTGGGAATTCTGTTTCCCGAAGAGTATGGCGGCTCCGGTCTCGGTTATGTCGAGTATGCCACCGCAATTGAAGAACTCTCGCGCGTTGACGGATCGGTCGGCATCTCAGTCGCAGCACATAATTCGCTTTGCTCGAATCACATCTTTCAGTACGGTACCGAGGCGCAGAAGCAAAAGTATCTCGCGCCGCTCGCCAGCGGTGAGAAACTCGGGGCCTGGGGGTTGACTGAGCCCGGCGCGGGGTCGGACGCGTCCGGCACGCGCACCACAGCCGTTAAGAGCGACGGCGGCTGGCTGGTGAACGGATCGAAAAACTTCATCACGCATGCCATTCATGCGGACACCTGCGTGGCCTTCGCTTCGAGCGATCGCGCCAAAAAGAGCAAGGGCATTACGGCGTTCATTTTTGAAAAGGGAATGAAGGGCTTTGCGCCGTCAAAGAAAGAGAACAAACTCGGGTTGCGTGCCTCCGAAACGGCGAGTGTGGTCCTTGAAGATTGTTTCGTGCCCGACGAGAATCGTCTGGGTGAGGAAGGGCAGGGATTTGTCAACGCCATGCAGATTCTTGATGGCGGCCGGATCTCGATTGCTGCGTTGGCGGTGGGCATCGCCCAGGGCGCTTACGAGTCGGCGCTGAGATATTCAGCCGAGCGCCAGCAATTCGGCAAACCAATCCGCGAGTTTCAGGCGATCCAGTTCAAACTGGCTGACATGGCCATGCAAATCGAAGCCGCGCGTTTGCTCATGTATCGCGCCGCCGCCATGAAGGACCAGGGCAAAAAGACAACCAGGGAATCTTCGATGGCCAAGTTGTTCGCCAGCGAAATGAGCGTGCGCGTGTGCGAAGAGGCTATTCAGATTCACGGTGGCTACGGCTACACCAAAGATTACCCGGCAGAGAAATACTGGCGCGATTCAAAACTCTGCACCATCGGTGAAGGCACTTCTGAAATTCAGCGAATGATCATCGCGCGGGAAATCCTGAAGTAAGCATGAAAGACTCGCTTTTCGATCGCATCATCGCCGGAGATTCAAATGCCGTGGCGCGGGCGATCTCGAAAGTTGAAGATGGGGCCGAGGGTGTCTCAGACTTGATGAAGCAGATTTTCCCGTGCACCGGACGGGGCTTGATAATCGGTATCACCGGCGCCCCAGGAGCCGGAAAATCGACGCTCGTTGACAAGTTGGCCGCGCATTATCGCAAGGGCGGTGAAAAGGTGGGCATCGTCGCGGTTGACCCTTCCAGCCCTTTTTCTGGTGGCGCGATTCTGGGTGATCGCATTCGGATGCAGTCGCTGGCTCTCGACAAAGGCGTCTTCATTCGTTCGATGGCCACGCGCGGGAACCTCGGCGGCCTGGCTCGGGCAACCGTGGAAGCGGTTGCGATTCTTGATGCGGCGGGCTATGACAAGATCATTGTCGAAACCGTCGGCGTCGGCCAGGATGAGATCGAGATTGCCAAGACAGCCGATGTTTGCGTGGTTGTGCTGGTCCCCGGAATGGGCGACGACGTGCAGACGATGAAAGCCGGAATCATGGAAATCGGCGACCTGCTCGTCATAAACAAAGCTGACCGCGATGGGGTCTTGCGCACTGAAAAAGAGTTAGAGGCCTTGCTCAGCTTGTCGGGCCGCCTGGACGAATGGCAGCCACTGATTGTGAAGACGGTGGCCATCGACAACAAAGGTATCGATGAGTTGGCGACGGCGATAGCTCGGACTCGCGAGGCCCAGCAAACAGCTGACGTTGGCTCTGAACGCAAGCGAGCAATTGCCCGTTGGCGCATTCTTGAGCTGCTGCGAGAACGTCTGGTCTCGGATGTTTTAAACGGCGACTCTGCATCTGAAAAGCTCGATCGTTTGGCTGAGGATGTTGCGAGCAAACAGCGCGATCCGTATTCTGCGGTGGAAGAATTGCTGAAGACTGTCAGTAGTCAGTAGTTAGTTGTCAGTTGGGTGTTCGCCACAACGCCGTCCCTGACTGACAACTGACAACTGACAACTGACCACTGACTAATGAAAATAGATCATATCGGCATTGCGACCGACAGCATCGCGGAGGTGGCTACCTTCTATCGCGAGGCACTGGGTCTTAAGATCGAAGAAATTGAAGATGTGGCTGAGCAAAAAGTGAGAGTAGCGATGCTGCCGATTGGTGAATCGCGGATTGAATTGCTCGAGCCGACGACGTCCGACTCGCCGATTTCAAAGTTTCTCGCGAAGCGTGGGCCGGGCATTCATCACCTCGCCGTTCAGGTGGAAGACATTCGCGAATCTCTGAGGAAAATGAAGGATGAAGGGGCGCGTCTGATCGACGAAGAGCCGCGAACGGGCGCGGGCGGTTGCCTTGTCGCCTTTGTTCATCCATCATCAACGGGCGGGGTTTTAGTTGAATTGGTTGAGAACCAGAAGCGATAAAACATCTCGTGCATTTTTGATTTGAAAGGATCTAATTTTGAACTCAAAGACTAAAGCTTGGATTGCCGCTGGTGTCGGCATCATTTTTGCCGTCGGCCTGATCGTCTGGCAGGTCAAAGCCAGCCACGGCGCGCCAATTAATCTGACCGCAGACGATATGACGCAGATCGCTTCGGACCAGGCGCCGCAGGCGCGGGCCCGCCTGGCCACGGATGACGCAGCGCGCCGCGACTTTGCCAAGAACGTGCGCGAGCTGCTCTCAGTCGCCGAGGAAGCAAAGGCGAAGGGCATCGCTTACCGTCCTGAGATCAGACGCCAGATGGAATTGGTGCGGGCGATCGTAATCGCGCAGACTTTTGCTGAATCTCAAAGCGGCCAGCCAGGTGCTCCGCAAGTTTCGGACGCTGAGATTGAAGCGTTTTTCAAAGAACCAGGCCAGGAAGAACGGTTTCAGCAATTCGTGAAGGACGCTCAGGCGAGCAATCCGATGATGGCCGGCCAGGCTATTCCTGACGAACAACTGAAACAGATCAAACATCAATTAGGTCAGGTATTGATCGGTGAACGGAAGGGCTTAGCCGCCAAGGTCGATCAAAAGCGGAGCGTTGAGTTGCAAATCATGCTCGAGCAGTCGCGACTCCTGGCCTCAACTTACGCAAAAGAAACCCTGATTCCGAATACGAAAGCAACGGACGCCGAAGTGGCGGCTTATGTTGCCAAGCATCCCGAGCTTGATGACAAACAGACTCGCGTCAAGGCTGAGGCGGTTCTGAAGCGCGCCCGTGCGGGTGAAGACTTTGCCGCGCTCGCGAAAGAATTTTCGACCGATCCGGGCAGCAAGGAGAAAGGCGGAGATCTGGGCTGGTTTGGCCACGGCCAAATGGTGCCCGAGTTTGAGAAGGCTGCGTTTGCGTTACAGCCCGGCCAGATTAGCGACATCGTCGAAAGCCAGTTTGGTCTTCACATCATCAAAGTTGAAGAGAAGAAGACAGAAACCAAAGACGGAAAGCCTGAAGAACAGGTTCATGCCCGGCATATTCTGATTGCTGCCGGTGGTGGCGGCGCCAATCCGTTTGGGCCGCCGAAATCCGCGAAGGACCAGGCAAAAGAAGCTGTCGAACAGGAAAAAGAAAAAGCCATGATCGACGAAATCGTGAAGCGACAGGGTAATCACATCACGATTGCCGAGAATTTCTCGGTGCCCCAGCCACCGCAGATGCAGCAGGGATTGCCGCCGGGCCTGTCGCCGGAAGGACCGCCTACTTCCTCGCCGGCGCCTAAAGGAAAACCAACGCCGGCGAAGAGCAAGAAGTAGCCAATCGGTACGCACGCCTCCGGCGTGCAGCCGCGAGAGGCGCATCAGAAGAAGAGATGCAGCACGCCAGCGGCGTGCGTACCATCCTATGCTGTTCGGTGACTATCGCGTCGAAATAATTCCTGACTGTGAGTTCCGGCTCGACGGTGGCGCGATGTTCGGGGTGGTGCCGCGCAACCTCTGGTCAAAGCCCTGTCCGCCTGACGATCAGAACCGCATTCGCATGAACATGAATTGCCTGTTCATCGAAGCCGGCCGCGAACGAATTCTGATAGACACCGGCATCGGCGACAAATGGAGCGAGAAGCATCGCGCCATGTATGGCATCAACCGCGTTCGTTCGCTCGATGAATCGCTGAAAGAGATTGCCGGAGTCGCTTCTTCAGACATAACGATTGTCATCAACACTCATCTGCATTTCGATCACGCTGGTGGAAATACTTTGGTTGATGAATCAGGCCAGGCGGTGCCGGCCTTTCCGCATGCGCGGTACTTTGTTTCGCGAGCTGAATTCGAACATGCTGAAGCTCCTACGGACCGCGATCGAGCAAGTTATTTCGCCGAGAATTGGCAGCCGTTGCGACAGTCAGGCCAGCTCGAGCTGAAGGACTCAGAGTACGAAGTGGTGTCCGGTCTGCGCATGGAAACGCAAACGGGTCACAATCGTTCAATGCAGTGCCCCCGACTCGAGAGTCGTGGCCAGACGCTCTTTGGCTTTGCTGATTTGGTTCCCATGCGCGCGCATGTGCCGTTCGCCTGGGTGATGGGCTACGATCTCTATCCCGTCGAGACGGTCGAGGCGAAGAAGAGGTTGTTGCCGCAGGCAGCGCGCGAGAATTGGACGTGCCTCTTCTATCATGAGCCGGATCAGGCGCTGGGCCGAATTGTTGAGCAGGATGGAAAGTTGCGAGTAACGAATATCGTTTAGAGGCGGCTACTGCCCGCCGTTGATGGTTTCGTTTGTGGCGGGCGGTAGCCCGCCTCTAAAACAGATCGAAGATTGGAAATGACAACAGCGAAAATCGGAATCATTGGCGGCAGCGGGCTCTATCAAATGCCCGAGCTGACGGACGTTGACGAGATTCAACTCGACACTCCGTTTGGCGAGCCGTCCGACAAATTTATTATCGGCACTTTGGAAGGCGAACGCGTTGCTTTTCTTCCCCGTCACGGTCGCGGACATCGATTCACGCCCAGCGAAGTGCCATTTCGCGCGAATATTTACGGCATGAAACTGCTCGGTGTTGAGCGGATCCTCTCGGCGTCGGCCGTGGGTTCGTTGCAGGAGAAGTATGCGCCGCTCGACATGGTGATTCCCGGACAGTTCTTTGATCGCACCCGCGCCCGGGCGCGCGAATCGACCTTCTTCGGAGACGGCATCGTGGCCCACATAGCTTTCGCGCATCCGGTCTGCAAAGACCTGGGCGACATTCTGGAAGAGTCGTGCCAGGCCGCAGATGTCAAAGCGCATCGCGGTGGCACCTACATTTGCATGGAAGGGCCCGCGTTCTCGACTGTCGCCGAGTCCAATGTCTATCGTTCGTGGGGCATGGACGTGATCGGAATGACCAACCTCCAGGAAGCCAAGTTGGCCCGCGAGGCTGAGATTTGCTATGCGACCCTCGCCCTGGTTACCGATTATGACTGCTGGCATCCGGGACACGATGCCGTAACAGTGGAGACGGTGATTGAATATCTGAACAAGAACGTTCGCAACGCTCAATTGATCATGAAGCAGGCGGTGAAGTCTCTGGCCCAAAAGCCGCGGGGCTGCAAGTGCGGCTCAGCTTTGCAGAACGCCATTTTTACTGCGCCCGATTTGTGGCCCGAAGCAACCACACGCCGGCTCCAGGCCATCATTGGAAAGTATCAGAAGAAGGGTTAGAGACTGTACCGCAGGTTGGACAACCTGCGCTACTTGAAGAGGTATAGTTATGAAGAAAAGATTTTTTGTGGTGTCGATTCTTGCCGGGATGCTGTTTCTCGCCGCGACGGTGACGTTTGCGCAGGGCGGAGCGACCCAGGGGCCGGAAGTGACACGTGATCCGGAAATGGAGAAGGAGTCGTTACATAACCTCGAGACGGCGCGGCTCTACTTCAAGCTGCGCAAGGCGTACGTGGCATCCTTGCAGCGTTGTGAAGAGATCCTGGCTGGCAATCCCGCTTTTTCAAAAATTGACGAAGTCCTCTACCTCGCGGGCAAGAGCAGCCTGAATCTTTCTGAGGACAAGGGGAAACAAGCCTCGAAACTTTACGTAATCCACGAGGGCGAGAAAAAGACAACTCTGAGCTCCGAAGAGTTTCGCCAGAAGGCGCGCGAATATTTGTCGCAGCTGGTGTCTCAGTATCCACAGAGCGGCTTTCGCTCCCAGGCAGAAGATGACTTGAAAATATTGGGCGGTGCGAAGTCAGGCGTCGCCAAGCCGTAAGAGTCCCAGGCACAAAGCAGTATCACGTTCTTCCAATCCAAAACTGAATTCAATTTTTGTAGATAATATATGTCACTACTCGTAGTTGGTTCGGTCGCGTTTGATGCGGTCGAGACGCCTTTCGGCAAACGCGATCAGATGTTGGGGGGCTCGGCCTCTCACTTTTCAATCTCAGCCAGTTTCTTTACCGACGTTCGCGTCGTGGCGGTTGTGGGCGGCGACTTCAGCTCTGACGAGTTGGCCGTGTTCGCCAAACACAACGTCGATACCACGGACCTCGAAGTCGTTCCCGACGGAAAAACGTTTCGCTGGTTTGGTCGTTATGAATACGATCTGAACGTAGCGCATACGCTGGACACTCATCTCAATGTTTTTGCGGGTTTCGAGCCCAAGCTTTCAGACGCCTCAAAGAACTCGCGGCTGGTGTTTCTCGGAAATATTCAGCCCGACTTGCAGCGCGGCGTTCGCGCCCAGGTTCCGAATGCGGAGCTGGTGGCGCTGGACACGATGAATCTCTGGATCGACACCACTCGCGAGTCGTTACAGAAGACCATCGAGGTCGTCGATCTGTTGATCGTTAACGACGCTGAAGCACGCCAGCTGGCCGAAGAGCCGAACCTGATCAAAGCTGCGCGCAAAATCCTCTCGTGGGGTCCGCACACGCTGATCGTAAAGCGCGGCGAGTATGGCGCCGCGATGTTTACGAAGGACGAATACTTTGCGATTCCGGCCTACCCTTTGGAAGCCGTCTTCGATCCCACCGGCGCCGGCGACACCTTTGCGGGAGGCTTAATGGGGTATCTGGCCAGCCAGGAAAAACTGGACACCGCGGCATTGCGTCGCGCGATGATCTTTGGCTCGGTTATGGCTTCGTTCAACGTTGAGGAATTCGGCACCGAGCGGGTGCAACGTCTGACGCATGATGAGATCAACCAGCGCTTTCGTGACTTCAAACGCTTCACGAACTTTGAAGAAATCCCGTTTGAACGTGTGGCGCAGGCCAGCAAGTAATTGACTGGTTGACTCACCTCAGCAACCCGAAGGGTTGCCAAGAAAGTAACCGGTGGTCGGAGTCCGCGGAGACCACCGGGAATGCGAGATTAATTGGGTCGCACCCCGGAGGGGTGCCAGATCCTTGGCTGTAAAGATCTTTTAGGTTGGCCTGACGTCTGGCACCCCTTCGGGGTGCGGTCATGACTAATGACTTTTCCGGTGGTCTCCGCGGACTCCGACCACCGGCTACTTTCTGGCAACCCTTCGGGTTGGGCTGAGGTGAGTCAGCTATATTACTGTCTCGCTTATCCGATCCTCCGTCGGGGTTGTAAAGTAAGCTGGCTGACCTTGTTGCTTCGCTCGTGGCGTCGCGTTAGACTGACCTCGACTTAAAAACCCAGTCTCTATCAGAAAATCAGGTGGCAAAATGTTCTGTCCTGTTTGCGAATCAGAGTATGAAGCCGGCATCACCCATTGCGCTGACGATGGTGCCGAGTTGGTGGAGCGTCTCAATCCAGAGGCCGGTGCAACCGATGACAGCGAAGCGCGTTTTGTCATGTTGCATACGATGTCTTCGCCCGCTGAAGCTGAGATGGTTAACGACATTCTCAGGCAGAACGGCATTCGTTCAGTAATTCAATCAGGCGGCGCTGACGCGTTTTCACCTCTGCTCTCTCAGGTATCGCCCGGTGGGGTGCTGGTAGACGAGCGCGATCTCGATAAAGCTACGGAGATTTACTCCTCGTTTTTTGGCGAAGACACTTCACCGCTGACGGGACCCGCGTCAGCGGAAGACGAAGACGAAGAAGAGGCTGAATAGTAGAGTGGCATAGACTTCAGTCTGTGAGTTGCGTTGCGATACACAGACTGAAGTCTGTGCCACTCCGGCTTATGGACCTTGCTACCTCAGAACCGATCGTCGTGCTTATGACTTCGGCGGATGAGCCGGAAGCGGGGCGCATTGCTGAGATGCTCGTCGCCAGGCGTCTGGCCGCTTGTGTGCAAATCCTTCCCGGAATGCAATCGATTTACGTTTGGCAGGGCGAGGTGCAACGCGAAAGGGAAGTGCTCATGCTGGCGAAGACTACGCACGCTAACTTCGATGAACTTGAACGGGAGGTCCGTGCGATTCACAGTTACGAAACTCCTGAGATCATCGCGTTACCCGTCACGGCCGCTTCCGAGCCTTATCTTAAATGGCTGATCGGTTCCTTTGAGGGCTCGTAGGCTTTGACGATCTCTACAATCTCGGCGGGCGAATCTGTCAAGTGTAGTCTGCGAAAATCCTCTTCAACTATTTTACCCTCGCCGAGCATCGGGCCTCGCAACCAATCCAACATCGGCTGCCAGTACTTCGAGCCAAACAAAACGACGGGAAAGTCGTGGATCTTGCGCGTCTGGATCAAAGTCAGCGCCTCAAACAATTCGTCCAGAGTGCCGAAGCCCCCGGGGAAAATGACGAAGGCATTACTGTATTTAACGAACATCATCTTGCGCACAAAGAAGTATTTGAACTTCAGCGACAGCGTGAGGTACGGATTCGAGCTTTGCTCATGAGGAAGTTCGATGTTGCACCCGACCGAAGTGCCCCCGGTTTCGAAAGCGCCGCGATTGGCGGCTTCCATGATTCCCGGTCCGCCTCCGGTAATAATGGAATATCCGGCCTGAGCCAGAAGGGAAGCCGTTTCCTGTGCGGCTTGATATTCAGGGTCGTCCGGTTTAGTCCGCGCGGAGCCGAAGATGGCGACGCCGTGCGTGATATGCGCCAGATCCTCGAAACCCTGAACAAACTCGCCCATGATCCGAAACACGCGCCAGGTGTCCGTATGGAGAAACTCATCTCCACGTGGCGTCTCGAGCAGTCGCTCGTCCTGCGTGCCGCCGGGCTGATGATTTTTGTAAAAGTCTTCGTGGTCCATCGAGGTGGCACAGACTTTAGTCTGTGGCTGTTCGCTTATCCGGACCTGTAACACAGACTGAAGTCTGTGCCACTAAATCCCCATTATGTTGTAACCACAATCGACGTAGATTGTCTCACCGGTGATTCCTGATGCCAGCGAGCTGCAAAGAAACAGCGCCGTGTTGCCGACTTCGCGTGGCTCGACGTTTCGCTTCAACGGGGCTCGTTCAGCAGAATGCTTGAGCATGTTGCTGAGACCCGAGACGCCGCGGGCCGACAACGTTTGAATTGGCCCGGCGCTGATTGCATTGACGCGAATGTTTTGAGCACCGAGGTCCGCCGCCAGGTAGCGCACGCTTGATTCCAACGCGGCTTTGGCCACGCCCATCACGTTATAGCCTTGATAGACTTTGTCCGCGCCGTGAAAGGTCATAGTGACAATGCTGCCACCCTCAGTCATCAAGGGAGCGGCCGCGCGGGCCATTTGGGTTAGCGAGTAGGCGCTGATTTCCAGGGCAGTCAGAAACGCATCACGTTCGACTTTCATGTACTCGCCTTCGAGAGCTTCACGTGGCGCGAAGGCAATGCTGTGAATTACAAAATCGAGACGGCCGAATTGTTCGCCGGCCTGTTTGAATGTCGCGTCGACTTCTTCCTGTTTGGTGACGTCGCACGAAAACAGCGGCGAGCCGGGCATTTCCTCAGCCGTCAACCGCTCGACATTCTCTTTCAGACGTTCACCCTGGTAAGCGAAGGCCAGTTGCGCACCCGCTTCGTGCAGCGCCTGGGCCGTGGCCCACGCGATCGATCGTTTGTTCGCGACGCCGAAAATGATTCCTTGTTTGTCTTTAAGCATAAGTGGTCCTAGTGACTTCTTTCTTCGATCTGAGTCTTCAACTCGGTCGTTCGCTTCTTTGTCACGTCTTCCAGACAGCCCGCATAGATCATTGGCCGCATCGTTCCGCCTTTATACTGATCGGCCACGAAGTCGCAGTTCGCGTCCCGGTACTTTAGCCAGGCGTTCTGGGCCTCTTTGAGCTGGGCCTTTTCTTCCTCGTCGAGTTTGGCAACCATTTGCTTATAGATCTGATTGAGCACCGCGTCGGCAGCCTTGTAAGCATTGGCGGCGCATTGGGTCATCTCGACCTGAGTTTGCGGGTCTGCGCAGGGATCGGTCTTCTTTGGTTTTTGCGCACTTGTCGAAACACCGGCAAGCGACAAGAGTAAAAGGATTGTGAGTAATGTCCTGGACTTTGAATTCAGGGTCATGGTTAGTCACCTTCAGTTATGGTTAGAGTGCCTTTAAACCGCTCTCGGGCCGCATCATATCTTACTTCCCATTTATCCAGTGTGCCCGCGCGGCCGCGATGGTCAATTTGAGCTTAGTGTTTGAAATGCCTGACACCCGTAAAGACCATGGCCAGGCCGTGCTCATCCGCAGCGGCAATCACTTCTTCATCGCGCACTGAGCCGCCCGGTTCAATCACGGCCGTGATGCCGTGCTTCGCTGCTTCGTCAAGGCCATCGCGAAAAGGGAAGAACGCGTCCGACGCCAGGACTGATCCTTGAATGGGAAGCTGTGCGCGCATTGCGCCGATCTTCACCGAATCGACCCGCGACATTTGGCCGGCGCCAACGCCGACTGTCTGCTTATCTCGTACGTAAACAATCGCATTTGATTTGGTGTGCTTGCAGACAGTCCAGGCGAACAGCAAGTCTTCGATCTCTTTTTCAGATGGCGCGCGTTTGGTAACAACTTTCAAATCTTCTTTCTTAAGACGATGCGTGTCGCGGGTTTGGACCAGCATCCCACCGGAGATTTGTTTGTACTCCAGGCCTTCGACATTCTTTGATTCGCCTGCGCGCAACACTCGCAGATTCTTTTTCGCCTTCAATACCTCAATCGCGTCGGCTTCATAATCAGGGGCGATGATGACTTCTGTGAAGATCTCCGTCACGGCACGCGCGGCTGTCACATCGACACTTCGATTGAACGCAACAATGCCGCCGAACGCCGAAACCGGATCGCAGACGAGTGCGCGGCGGTAGGCTTCTTCTGCCTTCTCACCTAACGCCACTCCCGCGGGATTCGTATGTTTAATGATTGCGCAGGCGAGTTCATCGAAGTCGCAAACAAGCTGCCACGCCGCGTCGGCATCGACGTAGTTGTTGAAAGACATCTCCTTGCCGGAAAGCAGTTCAGCGTTTGCGACGCCATCGTCCCAGCCGGCGTCGTACAACGCTGCTTTCTGATGAGGGTTCTCGCCATAGCGCAGGCTCGTCTTTTGTTGCAGTATCAAGAAGCCACGTTCGATGATGTCGTGCATCTGTGGAGCCGGCCGCTTGATCATTCGTGTGATGTTAAAGCCCGTGCCGCCTCCGCCACCTCCCGTGCCCATTGAGATCCCATGCGATCTCGCCGGACTCTCACCGATATCCAGCAGCGACGAAGTCAGATGGCTGGAAATCCTCATGTCATATGCCGCGGTAAGATTAAATGCATGACGCGCCAGCTTCAGTCGAGTTGATCCGCCTAAGGCGCCGTTGTGCCGCCGCATTTCTTCCGTGACGGCCGGATAATGACCCACCGAAACTATGACGGCAACATCGCCGAAATTCTTCGCAGCCGAACGGATCATCGCGGGCCCGCCAATATCTATTTGCTCGATGGCTTCGTCCAACGTCACGCCGCCCTGCATGATCGTCTGCTCGAAGGGATAAAGATTCACGACCACCATGTCGATTGGTTCAATCCCATGTTCGCGCATCGCGGCAACGTGTTCTGCTTTCTCACGCAAGCCCAGCAGCGCGCCGTGAATCTTCGGATGCAGAGTCTTAATGCGCCCATCCATCATCTCCGGAAAGCCGGTGACATCGGAAACATCACGCACTTCGATTCCTGCTTCACGCAAAGCCTGCGCAGTGCCGCCCGTGCTGATTATTTCGACGCCGAAGGTTTTGAGCTCGCGCGCAAAGTCAGCGATTCCGGTTTTGTCTGAAACGCTAATCAGAGCGCGCCTGATCGGTCGCAATCCGTCTTTTTGGTCGGTCATGAAGTTAAGGTGAAACCTTAGATTATCAACTTTGGCGGAGATCAAGAAACGCGCACAGGCTATCTAACCGGGTTCGATTCAGCGCCACCGGAGGTCTGCCGGAGAAGTTACGGAGCTGGGAGGCGGAGAACTACCTGACGCTTAAAACAAGAAGCGTCCAGCCAGCAATATGCTGATGATTATGAGGACTGTGATGACGATAATTTTTACCAGGCTCATGACCGTCTCACCTCGCTTCAGAAATCCTGACTGGCGGGATTCTAATAGTGGTCTCCGAACGTGTCAATGACTTCGTTGGTAAAGATTGTAAAGAATTGTGAATTCAATTTTCTGGATAAGCATACAGAAACCTGACCGTCAGACAAGGCCTTGTTGAGAATCCGGTCCTCCCCTGACGGTCTGACCTCCGGGTAACCACATCTCAACTAAAACCTGATTCCGGCTTGAACTTGAAGCGTTCTTGGCGTCACGAAATGGGTCCCGCTGAAAGTTGAAAGAAAATTGTAAAGGGCGACGTTGTTAGTCAAATTGATCACAGTGAATCGCAGGCTGATTTTTATGCGATCGCCGCGGAATAGATTGTCCGTGCCGGCGCTGAGATCAAGCAGGTGACGCGGAACAATTCGCGGCGGATTGGTGTCGTCATTCTCAGTACCGTTCGCAGGAATGCGCACTCGCAGAGCCCCTCGGTTTGCGGCATTGCAGACGGTGATCGGCTGCGTTGGCGTCGCAAACGTACTTCCGCAAAACAGACCAATCTGTGCCTGTTGATCGGCGGTGAAAGTCAGTGCCGTGTCAAAGTCGGGAACTGCACCTGCCACGAGACCACTGTCATATCGCCAGGTGAAATTCACGTAAGGAAGAAGCCTCTTCCAGCGCTCGACCTGGTATTGCACCTGCGTGGTCTGTTCGAACTTCTGATCGTGATCGATGCGAAAAACGCCGGTAGGCAAATCAGAGTTGAAGAACAGTCCTCCTGTTTCTGGTGGAAAGAAGCGGGCACGGGTGTGACCGGCCACCATGAAAGCGGTCAGCCCTTTGTAGTTGGTTAGATTAATCCTCATGGAGCCGCCATCCAGCTTCGACTTCTGCCACGAGATCGGAAACGCGACCGATGTGTTCAAAAGGACGTTGAAGTCATACGCGTTGTTCGTTCGCTTATTGAAGTAATCGAAGTCCAGGACGATGTGTTTACCGATGACTTGCTGCAAGCCGACGTTGAATTGAGATCGGGTGCCGGGGCGTAAGGGCAGGTTGCTGGTATCACCCAAAACACCGTTGGCTAAACCCCCGCCACCGGTGGTGCTGGAGAGCACCAGGTTCTCGTTGTAGGGCGTCTCGAAGTTTCTAGTGAATGACCCGCGGAGCACGGTCCCTGTGCGCTTGACGTTATAGGAAAGGCCAAGGCGGGGCTGGACGAGGTTGCCCCTGGTAATGCCGTCGTAATTGTCGAAGCGGACTCCCAAAGAAGCAGTAGCGCTGCCAATCGTAATGTTGTCCTGCGCGTAGGCTGCTTCCTGTTTGATGTCGGTGTGGCCATGAAACTGAAAGTAATTGCCGCCACGCGTCAGATCGAAAGGAAGTAACCCGGGCAGAAAATCCGGACTGGCTGGGTCGTTAAAGTCAGGATCGGTGATACCGAAATTGAAGCCTTCGGTCAGGAGCGTGTGCGAGAGCTGTATGCCAAACTTCGCGTTGTGTCGTCCTTTCACGTAGGACACGTCGGCTTTGACGCCAAAGTTATTCAATCGCCGTGACTGATTGAAAGTGATGGTTTGATCGGAAAACGGATTCGGACTGGCGAAGTACTTGAAGGTGTCGAGGCGATAGTACGGATTGATCGTCAGCACCGTCGTCGGACTGAAAATATGAACATAACCAGGCGCGAGATTCAGGCTGTGCACCACCTGTCGCTGGTCCTGGCCAAGCGCCTGTTGATCGAACTGGTTGGGCGTTTCGAAACTGTTTCGTGCCAGGCCCAGATTGAAGTGAAACGTGTCCTTCGAGTTGGGACTGTAGTCAAGGCGCTCGAACAGATTTGCCGAAGTGCCCCGATCGTGAAGCACGGTGAACTCGGGTGCGTCCAGAAAGCGGCCGGACCTTTCAAAGGTGGCGGTGACAAAGTTGCCCAGTTTCGCGGAGCCGTAGCCTAACGAACCCTCCTGGCTCAAGGTGCCGAACGTCCCGTAGGTGGTGCTGACACTACCTGTAGGTTTCCTTTGATTGAGTCCTGACTTGGTAATGGCGTTGACCACCAGGCTGGTCTTGTCGCCGTACTCGGCCGGAGTCGCACCGGTGATCACTTCAAGCGACTGCACAGCGCCGGGCGGGAGTTGCGTCGAGAACGTCTTGCTTTGCTGGTCTGAGATCGGCTGGTTATCGATCGAATAAGAAGTCTGTGCGTGATCGCCCAGCGGGTGGAAGAAGCCGTTCGAATCGGCGACCACACCTGGAGCAGCCAAAGTTATGACGTCGCTAAGACCCGAACCGGCTGAGCGCACCGGGAGACGCGCGATTAGAGTCTGATCGACATCAGTATGTGTGGTGGGTATGTTTTCGATCACCTGCGCAGCATTGCCCATCACATTTACAGTCTCGGTAGTACTACTGACTTCGAGAGGTATCTTCAAAGCGATCGGTACGGCCGTTCGCACCGTGACCGTTTGGGTCGCGGCGGAAAAACCAGTCGCAGACACTGCCAGCTGATAATTGTTCGGTGGCACATCGGCAAAGCGGAATGTTCCGTCAGCGTCGGTAGTGGCCGCGCGCTTGTAACCGGTAATTGGATTTGAGAGTGTCACGCTGGCGTTTGGCACTACAGCCCCGTTGGAATCGAACACTGCCCCGCTGACCGAACCCGCAGTCAACGCCTGTGCTCGGCCTACAACCGATGAATAAGAGACTGTCACTGAAAAAATAAGAACTGCAAAAGAATATCTCTGAGCCTTGATCATGATTTCCTCCATCTGAATACGAGTGCTGACGAGGTTCTCGCGAAGTAGAATCGCCAGAATGAACGTCGTTGTTTTTAGGGAACCCGCACCGGCTAAGTCACGCCGAGCGCGCGGGAACGGAGATTGGGCTTAGAGATTGACTGGCGGGGCGCGCCCGCGTTCGGAGGTGATGAACTGTGTCCGTTGGGCGATGACGGCCGCTGTTGGGCGCGGGAACCGTCTGACTGTGGGCGCTTGATGCGGTAGTTGTACCAGCGCGCCCGCGGATAGATTTTGATGAAGCTGGCAAATCAGGCATTCGTCGCGGGTGGAAGACCGTTTGCGCAATGCCCCGTCGCTGGAGAAGGCGGCGCCTGGCAACGAACCCTGAAATCTGCGCTCTGATTTTCCTTTTGCGAAACCGTGATGGTGAGTTACTTCCGCGGTTGCTCCCCAGCAGATGGTGGCGAGCAGGATGAGCGCGAGCGAACGCGGAATGCCAAATCTGGCAATGCTTAGTTGTGACAGTCTCTCTCGCACCTGTTTTATCCCTGTTCCGGTACTGTCCGCGCCGCCACTCGACGCGCTTGCCGGCCCTCTACCCATTCATAGACCATCGGGAGAATGACGATCTTGAGAGGTCGCGTTACTAATCCGCCGACTACCACAATTGCCAAAGGCTTCTCGATTTCAGCACCGGTGCCGGACGAGATGATGAAAGGAATCAAGCTGATGCTGCCAATCAGCGCGCTCAATAACTCGGCGCGCAAACGCACGCTCGCGCCCTTAATCACCGCTTCGTGCAGTTCGTACCCTTGATCGCGCAGTTTGTTTATATAGGACACCATCACCATTCCGTTCTGCACGGCGATTCCGAAGACGGCGATGAAGCCCACAATCGCCGGCACGCTCAAGGGGAACCCGGAAATCAAAAGAAAGGCCGTGCTCCCCACCAGCGCGATCGGGATGTTGAAGATGATCGTTAGCGTGTTACGAAGTGAATTAAAGCAGGCATAGATGAGCACGAACACCAGCAATAGAGCGATCGGAATTGCGATCAGCAACCTTCGCGTAGCCTGTTGCGCATTTTCAAACTGTCCGCCCCAGGTGACGAAGTAGCCGGGGGGAGTTTTCACTTGCAAAGCCACGGCTTGCTGCGCATCCCGAACGAAGCCACCAATGTCACGGCCTTTGACGTTGCACATGACAACCGCCCGGCGCAGAGAGTTTTCACGAGTAACAAGCGAATCGCCGCTGGATAACTTGAATGTTGCTAGTTGGGCAAGCGGAATTTTCCCGCCGATTGGCGCGGCCACCAGAATGTCGCCGAGCTTATCGACCTGATTGCGATAGTCTTCTTTCAAACGGACAAACATGGCGAACCGGCGCTGTCCTTCCAATACGTCAGTGGCCGAATCGCCGCCGATGGCAATCTTCGCAACTTCCAGGACGTCGGCAATATTGAGCCCGTAGCGAGCGATCAGGTCCCGGTCAACATCGATCTCGAGATGTTCCTCGCCGGCCGACTGCTCGACGGCGAGGTCTTCGACGCCGCGCACGTGCGACATCGCGTCGCGAATTTGATCGCCGAGGTGGCGCAGGGTGTCCTCATCTTCGCCAAAAATCTTGACAGCGATTTGCGCATTGATTCCCGAGATGAGTTCATCGTTACGTGTTTGAATAACCTGGGAGAAATTGAACTTTACGCCGGGAAAACCTTCGACGCGGCGGCGCATGGCATCCACCAGTTCATCTTTGGTTTTTGCGGTTGTCCATTGCTTCTTCGGTTTCAGACGCACGTAGATCTCGTCGTTGCTGACGCTTTCGGGATCGCCCCCCAATTCAGCGCGGCCAATCTTGGCCACAACGGTTTCGACTTCGGGAAACTCGCGCAACGTTTTTTCGATTTGGGTTGAGATTTCTATGGCCCGAGAAAGCGAAATACTTGCCGGCATCGTCGCGCGGACGAGCATGTTACCTTCGTCGATTGTGGGCAGGAACTCGCTGCCAAGGATGAAAATATCTGCGACACTCCATACCAGCAGGAGCGCGGCGATCGTGAGTGCAAGGTAACGATGACGGATGGCCCACTTGAGGGTCGGAACATAAATTCCTTTAAAGAATCGAATGATTGGATTGGGACGCGCTTCGCCTTTCTTCAGGCGCAACCACAAGGCGCAGAGCATGGGCGCAATGCACAAGGCCATAGCCATCGAGCCGATCATCGAGAAAGTGACAGCATAGGCCAGTGGCTTGAACAATTTGCCTTCAATACCCTGCAACGTGAATACCGGAAGAAACACGGCGATGATGATCAGGATTGCGAAGAACATCGGTCGTCCGATCTCCTGCGCCGCCACCAGAATTGCTTCACGAGTAGAGTGCTCGCGATGCTCTTCAAGGTGGCGATAGACGTTTTCCACCATCACGACGGTGGCATCGACCATCATGCCTATGCTGATTGCCAGACCTCCCAACGACATGAGATTCGCGGATTGTCCGAAGTACCACATGAGGATGAAAGCGACGAGCATGCAGAAGGGAATCGCCGCCGCGGTGATGAACGAGCTGCGAAAGTTCCCGAGCAGGAGCACCAGAATAATCAGCACCAGCGCTTCACCTTCGATCAACGATTCGACGACGGTGAAGACGCTGTTATCGACCAGTTCTGCCTGATCATAGAAGTCGACGATCTGAACACCCGCAGGCAAAGCCTTGTTAATCTCGGTAACTTTCTCCTTGATGCGATCGATGACCTGTTTCGTGTTCTCGTTAATGCGTTTGAGCACAATGCCCGTAACGACTTCGCCCTGGCCGTCTTTCGTGACGGCGCCCTGACGAATTTCGTTGCCGATCTCAACCGTGGCGACGTCCCTTACACGAATCGGTGAGCCGCCACGCGAATCGAGGACAATGTTCTTGATGTCTTCGATATCCTTGACCAGGCCGAGGCCGCGGACCACATACTGCTCGTCGCCATGCTCGATGAAATTGGCGCCGGTGTTTTGATTGTTGGCTTGAATCGCGTCGAAAAGAGTTTTCAGCGTGATGTTGTAATTGACGAGCGCCTGCTGATCGACGACGACCTGATACTGCTTAACATCTCCGCCAAAACTGAGGACATCGGCGACGCCAGGCACGGTGCGCAGTTGCAGCTTCACGATCCAATCCTGAATCGTGCGCAACTCCTGATTGCTCTGCCCGTGACCCACGATTTGATAGAGATAGATCTGGCCCGTGCCGGTGGTGATTGGGCCCATCGTCGGCTCAAATCCGGATGGGATGTTTTCTTTGGCGTCGGCGAGACGTTGAAAGACCTGTTCGCGAGCAAAATAAATGTCAGTGTCGTCGCTGAAATACACCGTGACGACAGAGAGGCCGAATTTCGAGTCCGATTCCACGCGGGTCACGCCCGAGATGCCGTTCATCTCGTTTTCGATCGGGAAGGTAATTTGTTGCTCGACTTCCTGCGGCGCCAACCCTTCGGCTTCCGTATCGATTTCAACCTGGACCGGCGTGACGTCGGGAAAGGCGTCAACATTCAGTTTGCGCAACGCGAGAATGCCCCCGGCCACAATCAGCATCGACACCACGGCGACGAGCAAACGTTCACGATAGAAGAAGGCTATGAAATTGTCGGTCATAAATTGGCCTTGCTTTGGAGTGCGGCGGCTTGACACCGCTTTTGCTCAGCACGGTCAGAGTCTTGATTCGCAAAGATCGGCTGAACACAATCCAAAGCGGCGTCAAGCCGCCGCACTCCAAATTACTGTTCCGGTTTGGCCTGTTGCTGTAACAAATAGTTTCCCTTGACGACTACCCGGTCCCCGGCATTAAGCCCATCAACGATTTCAATCCGATCACCGCTCTGGATTCCCAGCTGGACCTCGCGTTGTTTGTAACTCTTGCCGTCGGTGACAAACACAATCTTTTTTCCGCCGTCGTCCAAAACGGCTGATTGCGGCACAGAGACGGCAGTGCTTTTTACGTCGGTGACGATTTCAACATTGGCGAACATGTCGGGTTTCAGCCGGCCGTCAGGGTTGGGGACTTCGGTTCGAACCTTGACGGTGCGCGTATCTGGGTCGACCACGCTGTTGATGAAAATGATCTTTCCTGAGAAGGTCGACCCTGGAAAAGCGGTCACGGTGAGCTTGACGCCCTGGCCGACACGCACGCGCGGCAAGTCCTTCTCGAAGACGTTGGCATCGACCCACACGCGCGAGATGTCGATGATTTTGAAGACGCTGGCGTCGGTACCAACGGTCGCGCCGATGGTCGCATTCCGTTCGATGACTACTCCATCTATCGGCGCGTTGAGCGAAAAGGTCGCGCCCAGCCCTGGCTTCTTGCTCAGGGCATCAATGGCCGAATCGCTTAAGCCAAGAATCAACAAGTGACGGCGCGCGGCTGTCAGCGTCGCCTTCGTTGAGGCCGCATTGTTTTCGGCAGTTGCTTTGGCAAGTTCGAGATCGTGCTCGGCAGATTGAAGGTTTTTTCCCGGCACGATTGTCCTTTCGTAGAGACTCTTGGTCCGATCGTAGGTTTCCTGTGCCAGTTTGATTTCTGCTGCCGACGAGCGGCGCGCGTTTTCGGCATCGGCCAGCGCTTTGAGGTAGTCGGCTTCGGCCTGATCGATGTCAGCGGATTCGAGATCGGCCAGCTTTTGTCCTTTTCTGACGCGGCTACCCTGACCTGCATAGAGCCTTACAATCCTTCCCTCGTTGACCGGACCGATGACGGCAGTTCGATCTTCCGGAACGAGAATCTTTCCGGTCGCGGTGACCACTCCGGCAATTGGGGCGCTCGCAACTATTTCGGTCTCGATCGCTTTATCGGCGGCCGACTGCACCACTGGGGTTGACTGCGCGCCGGTCAGCGAAGCTGGGGTCTTCGCTGATCTCCCGCAGCCTCCGCTCAAAGCTGCGGCGGCGATGAATATAAATAACGTTGTCCGTTTAGACATTGCGTGAATCCTTTCACGAACTACTTAATGAGCGGCGTCGCGGTCGCCAGTTCGAGATCGAGTAGGGCCGACTGATAATCAAAGAGCGTCTGGTAAAACGCCGCGAGCGTGTCGCGCCGTGTGCGGATCGCGTCCAATAGATCGAGAATCGAGCTCTCGCCCGCTTTCAGCGAGTATTCGGTCAAGTTCTGAATGTCATTGACTTTAGTGAGCACGCCCGTTCGATAGAGATCGACACGCCGTTTTTGCATCTGAAAAGCGATCAGTGCTTTATCCACATCGCTGATGATTTGGTTGGTGACCAGCCGTTCCTGATTCTGTGCTCTCTCTCTGTCGATTCGCGCTTTGGCGCGCTCGCCTTGATTCCGATCGTGAATCGGCAGAGTCACGCCCACGCCGAAGGTGTAAGTGCTGCCGCCTTCGGGTACCTGATTTAGGCCGGCACCCAAACTCAGGTCAGGAATTCGTTGCGCGTCCTGCAAGTTGATCGAGGCGTCGGCGGCGCGCTCGCTTAGCTTCGCGGCCTTCAAGTCGGGCCGAGCAGCCAGGGCTTTGTCGCGTAGGTCGGCGAAGGTGAAATCGTAGGTTTGGGGATCCAGGCTACCCGCAGCGTCGACGTCCATCGATTTGTAGTCGCCGCCCAGAGTGACGCGGAGATCGCGCAAAGCGACCTCGTAGTCTCGTTCAGCATTGGCCAGATCGGTATCGAACTTAAGTTTTTCAACCTCGAGGCGGGTGAGATCGAGACCGGCGAGCTCTCCGGCTTTGACCAGTTCCTCAGTATGTTTGACGGTCTCGGCAAATGTTGCCTCATTTTCTTTCGCCAGATTGAGTAGCGCCTGGTTGAGGATGACCGCATAGAATCTTCTCTTTAAATCGTTCGTCAGTTGCCAAACGGCCATTTCAAACTGCGCGCGCGCAACATCGGTATTCGCATTCGCCACGTCGATTCGCTTTGCGCGCTTACCCCCAAATTCAAACGTTTGCGCAATGCTGTACGAATACTGTTGCTCGGCCAGTAGGTTGCCGCTCAGATTTAGTGGCAGGCCCGAAAAGCCGACGCTGATATCGGGGTTCGGTCGTAGTCGGGCCGTTAATTTTTCTGCTTCGGCCGTATCGATGTCATAACGTGCGGCGATTAATTGAAAGTTTTGTTTCAAGAAAATCGACACCGCGTCAGAAAGCGTAATCGGATGTGCGGAACCGGAAGGCGATTGTTGGCTTTGAATTCGTGGCAGACCCGTCGGAGCCGGCCTGTAAATTAGCGAGTCGCTCTTAGGCTCGCCGAAAGGACCGGCGGAACTTTTAATAAGTTGCGCCTGGCTCGGGACGGTCGAAAAAGCAATTAACAACCCCAATGTAATTAGAAGAGTGCTTCTCTGAAGCCGAATCATTCACTGCCTCCTCGGTTCGGTTTGGCCAGCAGCTGCCAGCGCGCGGAAATCACGCGTGAGATGCAAGCGTCGCTCGGGCTGCGAAACGCGCGGGCTCACTTAGAGCTCGCACAGAACGGCGATTGTGGCTTAGAGATTGACTGGTGGAGCTCGACCGCGCTGACTCTTTGAGAAATCCGCACGGTGCAGAGTTAGATCTGGATTGAATGCGAGTGAGTGTGTTTCGACAGAAGCCGTCGCGAGGGCGTGGCCCAGCAGCGTGTTTGAGAGGTTCTGATGAAGCTGACAAATCAGACACTCGGCCGAGGTTCTTGATCGGGAAGACGTTCTGCTTTGGTCGGTGGTCTCGACGGACTCAGTTGTGTCGAACGACGAATTGAAGACTGGCGCTGCCGCGAGCGTGGATTGAGCTCGTAATCCGTGAGTGTGTGTGAACTCGGCAGTCGCGCCCCAGGCTATCGAGGCCAGCAAGAGCGCCGCGAGTAGCCGGACTCGCTTCACAGCCTTAAGCGCAAACAGTTGATTTCGTTTGGCGTTCACGGTCGAACTTTGATGCTAGACTAGCGCCTAGTCTAGTTAGACAAACACAGCATGTCAACGCGACTCTGGCATTCATTCGATCGAAAATTTGTTATCGTGCCGGGCCTTTTGGCGCTCATCGCCGGCGTCAGCCCCGGCGCAGCAGCGCAACAAGTTAGCGTGCGGATTCGAGTGGTCCCTGAAACCAGCCGGATCGAGATTGAGGGCAAGTGCCCCGCCACAGCCAGATGGTCGTTTCCGGACAGTTATGGCGGCGTTCTCGGTTTGGGAAATCGAATCGAGCGTTTTGTGGTACTGGATGAAAGCGGCGCTGAGGTGGAGATTCGGAGAATTGCGCCAGGGCAATTTGATTCGGCAAAGGCGAGTTCGCATTTTCGCTATCAGGTAAATTTGACGGCGCCCGTGAGCAGTTCGGATTCAGCGCGGGTTTCGTGGCTCAACCAACAGCGCGGCCTTTTGATGTTGGCCGATCTGCTGCCAGTGATTTCCGGAAAGCACATTGGCGCCACCCCTGCTTCGGTTAGCTTCGAGGCGCCTGAGTCCTGGACGGTGCAATCCGCTGACCGCGAGAGTTCTCAGTCAGCGGTGGAGGTGTCGGATATTGATCGCGCAGTGTTTGCTGTCGGGAAGAACCTGAGGAGTTCTCGCCTCACGGAATCAGGCATGAGTTTTCGCCTGGTCGCGGATGGAGAATGGGCCTTTGCGGACACTGACGTGTCGGAGCTGGTCGCCAGGATCTTAAAAGCTCATCGCGAAGTTTTTGGAGCTATGCCGGCGAAGCAGGGAACCCTAATCCTTTTTCCGTTTCCCGGGGCGGCCGCGGCGAACCAATGGAGCGCGGAAACGCGCGGCGCTACCGTTACGCTTCTGATGGGCAAATTGCCTTCGAAGATTGGAGCCCTGGCCCAGATAAGCACGCCGCTTACGCACGAGTTGTTTCACTTGTGGGTACCTAACGCTTTGACGCTTGAAGGTGACTACGACTGGTTTTATGAAGGCTTCACGGTTTATCAGGCCGCGCGCACAGCGGTGCGTCTGGATTTGCTGACCTTCCCGGAATTCCTTAATGCGATCGGACGTGCCTATGATGCTGCAAATGCGCAGACGAATTCTATCTCGCTGATTGAAGCTTCCAGCAGAAGATGGACTACCGGCCAATCCGCTGTTTATTCGAAGAGCATGGTCGTTGCTTTCCTTTTTGATCTCCGGATGCGCAGCGTAAGCCACGGGAAGAAATCACTGGACAGTGTCTACCGGGTAATTCTCCAAAAGCATTCGGGCAACGCCCCAAAGTTCGAAGGGAATGAAGCAGTTACGCAGGCGCTGGCCGCGGACGAAGCATCGGAAAACTTTGTGCGCCAATTCATTCGTAATTCGGTTACGATAAAGCTGGCGACCGAACTGGCGCCGTTTGGTTTCGAGGTTGAGACCCTCGGTTTGCGAACTCGGATCGCGGTGAGCGATAAACTGAACAAGCAACAGCGCGATTTGTTGCGCGAGTTGGGTTACAATGACGCGGTGAGATCCCCGCGAAAGTAGACGCTGGCCCTAATCCCTATGAGTTTTTCCAATCGAATTAACAATCTGACAAAAGAATCGGCTCTGGCTGTGCTGAGCTTGGGCATGATGTTGTTGTTGACGGGCTGTAGCACGCTCGCGAGTCGGAACAATACCGGCACGGTTGTGTCTCGCACCGCGCAGATCAGGAGTTCCACCGCGGTGGTGGCGGCGGACCTGCTGGAGGTAAGTCGCGGCGACACCGTCGATATTCTTGACTCAATCGACGTTCCTGATCCTTCGGACAACACTAAGAAGGAGCGCTGGTTTCGGGTCCGTGCGCGTGACGCTGAGAGCACCGAAGGATGGGTCGAAGCGCGGAACATAATGGCTGAAGAAGTGCTGGCCAAGTCGCGCAAACTTGCCGATGACGACAAGAGTACTCAGGCGCAGGCGACTGGGCAGCTGCACGCGGGCTCAAATTTGCGGCTGAGCCCGGATCGCAGTAACAACGAGAACATTATGATGCGGCTCGACAGTGGCTCCAGTTTTGAGATTATCGGCTGGACTCGCGTCCCTAAACTTAAAGGCGCAGAAACGAGCGAAAGCGACACCGCGCCGAAGCCAGGTACGGCCAGCAGAAACAAGAAGGAGACCGACGAGGAAAACCCCGAGGACCTTGAAACTACTGAGCTTTGGTACAAGGTGCGTCTCTCGCCCTCGATTTCGCCGGCGCCCGAAGGTTGGATCTTCGGAAAGCAGGTCGAGTTGATGGTGCCGAGCGACATTATTTACTACCGCACCGGGCGCGAGTTTGTGGCTTGGCGCAGGCTCGATGAAGACACGACCGATGAATCGGCCACAAAGACGAAAGACGTGGCGAAAGATTCTCGTCCAGGCAGTTGGGTGATCCTGGAAAAGAGTTCATCAAAAGAACCGCACAAGATCGGTGAGCCTGATTTCGATCGAATCTATGTGCTGGGTTACGAGAAACATGATCAGGATCACTATACGGCGTATCGTAGTCCGGATCTTGAAGGCTATTTACCTATCCGGGTCGATGGCCGTGCCGCAAACAAGACGTTTACGGTGCGAATCAAGGACGATTCGGGTCAGGTCAGGGATATGACCTTCAGTTTATATCGTGATGAACACAGCGTGATGAAGATCACGCCGCCCGAGCAGATGAAGGCTGCAAAAAGGCGATAGACTAAGACATCCAACCACCAACTCAGTGCGTCTAATGCCCGTCTCTGGGAAGCGCGGACAAGCCTCACAGCGGACCGCAAGAAAGTTATTTATGAAAAACTTCGCTTCCTCGCTTGACAGGCCAACGTTCGTTCGTTAGAGTACACGTTTGCTTGGCGAGGATAATTCCTCAACTGTAGGGAACTTCAGAGTAGTCCTTTAGTCAATCCAAGCCCGATTACAATTCGATCTTTGAAAACTAGATAGAGCGTGTCCGTTTCAATTTAGACCTTTGAGAGTCAAAACGTGAACGATAAAGTTC
>Ga0070694_100000206_pt1 | contig 31045 bp, 23 predicted proteins | sample KBSK1251metaG_FD_65470 | JGI IMG/M metagenome (GOLD analysis project Ga0070694, IMG submission 65470) | Corn, switchgrass and miscanthus rhizosphere microbial communities from Kellogg Biological Station, Michigan, USA - KBS K1-25-1 metaG | ecosystem: Host-associated > Plants > Roots >...
TAGTCCAGGAGACGGTCGTAGCGGCGCGCGTGGGCCCAGTCGTCCGACTCGCCGAGGGCGATGTAGAGCAGGCGCGGCTTCTGGGTCTTCAGGTATTCGAGCGCCAGGTTGAAGGTGACGGCATCGCTCCGCCCCTCCTCCCACAGAGGCATGACCTGGTTCTGCAGGTCGTCGAGGAAGGCCATGCGCGGGGTGGCGATGTCCTTGGGAATCCTCTCGTAGCCGGCGTAGGTGAAAAAGGCGTCCGGCCTGGCGGAGGCCAGCATCTTGAACGGTTCCCAGCCGCCGATCACCGCGACCTGCCGCGGGGAGAGCTTCAGCTCGTCCTTCACGAACTCCAGGACGGTCCGGTGCGGGTAGCGCTTCGCGTCGTTCGAGGTCACGTCCGGCTGGAACTGCCCGGTCAGGATCTCGGCGTACCCCGGGGCCGAGAACAGGTGCGGATTGCGCGGGTGGACGCTGCTCCCCTTCTCCTTGTTGCCGAGCACGATCCCCTGCCCGACCAGCCGCTCCCAGAAGAACGGCAGAAGCGTCCGCCGGCGCTCGTCCGGGGTCTCCCGCCAGTAGAGCCGGCGCGTCCTCTTCTCGTCATAGATGCCGGAGTCCTCGTCCTTGGCGGACACGATCGGGTCCATGCCGGCGAACATCTCCTGGATGCGCAGGCCGTCGAGCGTGACCAGGACGACGTTGCGGGTGCGCAGGGGGGCCGCCGATCTGGAAGCGGGCGCGGCGGCCCTGGAGGCGGGCGCGGCAGCCCTGGAGGCGGGGGCTGCGGCCGGCGCACCGGCCGGCGGCGCTCCTGCCACCGGCCATCCGCCCGCGGCCAGAAGCACAGCCGCGGCGGCAATCGCGAGGGCGGCCCGCGCCCTCATCGGCCCGCCGCCGCGCGCATCCCGCGCCTCGCCCCGGGCCGGCGCTTCGCCGGGCCCTTTCCGGAGGCGGCCCGTTTGGCCGCGGGCGCCCGGCGCTCCCGCCCCTTCTCGAGCTCGGCGAGCATCGCGCCAATCCGTTCGAGGCCGAGGCCCAGGAGATCGGCGTCGTAGCCGTATCCGATCCTCATGTAGCGGCCGATGCCGAAGTGGCTGCCGGGCGTGATCAGGACCGACTGCTCGAGCCTCAGGCGCGTGAACAGCGCCTCGGAGCCGATGGGCAGCCGATAGCCCAGAAGGGCGATCGCCCCCGCCACGGGGCGGATGCAGGTCAGGGTGTCGGCGTGCGCGCCGATCCAGCGCTCCAGGACCGGGAGGTTCTTCCGGATGAGGCCGCGCGTGCGCGCCAGGATCGCCTCGCGCCGGCCGGGCTCCATGGCGATCTCGGCCAGCCGATCGGACAGGCAGGTCGGCGTGAGCGTCAGGTAGTCGTGGTAGCGGCACAGGTGCTCGAGGGTCTTCGAGGGCCCAACGATCCAGCCGCTGCGCAGCCCCGGCAGGCCGAACGCCTTGGAGAGGCCGGCGGTGATCAGCACCTTGTCGTAGCGGCCCCAGAAGGTCGGCGAGGTCCCCCCGTCCACCTCGGCGCCGCGATACACCTCGTCCGAGACGATCCATGCTCCGGCCCGGCGGGCGGCGCGCACCACGGCGTTCATCTCGTCCTCGTCGAGGACGGCGCCGGTCGGGTTGTTCGGGTTGGTGACCAGGATGATCTTCGTCTTCCGGGTGACCGCCTTCTCGAGCCCCTCGAGGTCGAGGGCCCAGCGCCTGCGCCCGTTCTCGGTCCTCTCGACCAGGCGGAACGGATCGGCGTGCCCGCCGTAGGCGCGCGCCAGCCCCCAGGACTGGAGGTAGTTCGGCATCATGACGGCGGCGCGGTCCCCCTTCTCGAGGAGACCCCAGAAGACGACGTAGTTGGCCTCCGAGCCGCCGTTCGTGACCATGACATTGTCGCGCGTCGCGTCGCCGTAGAACCGCGCGATCCGGTCGCGGAGCATCTCCGAGCCGCGCGACGCGGGATACTTCATGCGCAGGTCCTGGAGGGCGCGCCACTCCGTCTCCCCCCCCGCGAGCTCGCCGGCGGTCATCGGCAGGACGCCGCTCTCCGAGAGGTTGAACTCCACCTCGTTCTCGTACAGGCACTGCGTCCGTTCCATCCTGAACAGGTCGATGCGCATCGGCTCTCCGAAAGGCGCGGGAAGGATAACAGAGGACGGCGGCGGCGCGGCGATGCTACTCTTCGTGCCAATGGACGAAACGGAGCCTCCCGACCCGGCGGCCGACCCGCCGATCGAGCTTCCGATCGACGGCACGCTCGACCTGCACGCCTTCGACCCGCGCGACGTGAAGCGGCTCGTCCCCGACTACCTGGCCGCGTGCCGGGAGAGGGGAATCCTGAGCGTCCGGATCGTCCACGGCAAGGGGACGGGTGCCCTCAGGCAGACCGTGCAGTCGCTGCTGGGCCGCCTGCCGGAGGTGGCCTCGTTCCGGACCGCCTCCGAGGAGGCCGGGGGCTGGGGGGCAACACTCGTGGATCTGCGCCCATAGTGGCGCCGAGAGTGTGGAGACGTGTCGTGTGCAGGAAGCCGTTCGCCGGCGGGAGCCGTCCGCGGACAACCGGCCGTCCGCGAACGCGGTGCCGCCGAGACTCGTGAAGATTCCTTCATTCAGGGAGGGGAGACGTCCTGGCGCACCCCTTGAAGATGCATGGACATGGGCCGGCAGGTCGTCGCACTCATCCGGTTCGGTTCCACACTCTGAGCGCCACTATGCTTGACTCACCGCCAAGGGGACAAGTACGCTGCGCGTTTCGGGCCAACCATGCGCTGCCGTTTCGTGACCGCCGACGTGTTCACCGACCGGGTCTTCGGGGGGAACCAGCTCGCCGTCTTCCCCGACGGGAGCGGGCTGCGAACCGAGCAGATGCAGCAGGTCGCCCGGGAGCTCAACCTCTCCGAGACGGTCTTCGTCCTGAAGGCGGAGTCGTCCGCGCACGCCCGGCGCCTCCGGATCTTCACGCCCGGGTCGGAGATCCCGTTCGCCGGGCATCCGACCATCGGCACCGCCTTCGTGCTGGCGGCCCTGGGGGAGATCCCGCTCGCCGAGGAGTGGACGCGCATCGTGCTCGAGGAGGGGGCGGGGCCGGTGCCGGTCGCCATCCAGATGGTCGACGGCCGGCCGCGCTATGCCCGGCTCACCTCGCCGCGGCTGCCGGAGGTCGGTCCGCCCGCCCCTCCCGCCGCCGATCTGGCGGCCATGCTGTCCCTCGAGCCGTCGGACCTGCTCGACGATCCCTGGACGCCTCAGGGCGTGTCCTGCGGGCTGCCGTTCCTGCTGGTTCCCCTGCGCGACCGTCGCGCCGTCGGCCGCGCCCGCCTGCGTATGGATGTGTGGGAGAAGGTCCTGGCCGGATACTGGTCGCCGCACGTCTATCTCTTCGCGCTCGACCCGGAGCAGGCGGGGCGGCAGGCGCGGGCCCGCATGTTCGGCCCGGCCGTCGGCGTGCCCGAGGACCCGGCCACCGGGAGCGCCGCCACGGCGCTCGCCGGCTACCTGGGGGCGCGCGACCCCAGGCGCGACGGCCGGCTGCGGTGGGTCATCGAGCAGGGGTTCGAGATGGGGCGCCCGAGCCTGCTCGAGGCCGAGGTCGACAAGCGCGAGGGGGCGATCACCGAGGTCCGCGTCGGCGGCTCTTCGGTCCTGGTCAGCGAAGGCACGATGGAGGTTCCATGAGACGACACCTGCTTCCCCTTCTTCTCCTGCTCCTGTCCGCCTGCGCCCACGGCGCGGGGCCGGCGCACGACGTCTCCTCTCCCGAGGCGGCCGCCGCGGCTCCGGAGTACACCATCGAGGAGTTCCTGGGAACGACTCGGATCGGCGGGGCGTCGTTTTCGCCCGACGGGGGCACGCTCCTGTACAGCTCCGATCAGACCGGCGTGTTCAACGCCTTCGCGGTCAAGACCACCGGCGGGGACCCGGTGCAGCTCACCCGCTCGACCCAGGACGCCATTGCGGCGGAGTCATATTTCCCGGCGGACGAGCGCTTCCTGTACACCAGCGACCAGGGCGGGAACGAGCTGACGCACCTGTACGTGCGCGAGCGGGACGGCTCGGTGAAGGACCTGACGCCGGGTGAGAAGCTGAAGGCGGGTTTTCTCGGCTGGGCGCGCGACGACCGGACCTTTTTCGTCACGAGCAACGAGCGGGACGAGAAGTACTTCGACCTGTACGAGTACCAGGCGGAGGGCTACGCCCGGACGCTGCTCTTCAAGAACGACGCGGGGTACGAGTACGCCGACGTCTCCCCCGATCGATCCACCCTGGCTCTCTTCAAGTCGCGCACCACCAACGACAGCGACGCCTTCCTGCATGTCCTGAAAACCGGGGAGACGAAAAACCTCACGCCCCACAAGGGGGACGCGCAGAACCGGCCGACGCGGTTCACGCCGGACGGCACGGGGCTCTACCTGATCAGCGACGCGGGGAGCGAGTTCGCTGCCCTGGACCTCTACGATCTGAAGTCCGGCGCCCGCCGATCCCTGCTGAAGCCGTCCTGGGACGTGACCGACGCCGATCTGTCGAAGAACGGCCGATACCTGGCGGTCTCCATTAATAATGATGCGCGGACCGAGATCCGGCTGTTCGAGGTCGCCTCGATGCGCCCTGTCCCCCTGCCGGACCTGCCCGTGGGAACGATCAGGGCGGTCACCTTCTCGCGCGACGAGTCCCGCCTGGCGTTCCATGCGAGCGACAGCCGCACGCCGCGGGATCTCTATGCCATGGACCTCGCGGGAGGCGCGCCGCCGCGCCGCCTCACCCGCTCGCTCAACCCGCGCATCGACCCGAAGAACCTGGCCGACGTCGAGGTCATGCGCTTTCCCTCGTACGACGGCCTGCCGATCCCCGGCCTGCTGTACCGGCCGCACGGCGCCTCGAAGCGTCATCCCGTGCCGGCCATCGTCACGGTCCACGGCGGCCCGGGGGGGCAGGCACAGATCGGATACAGCGGCCTGATCCAGTATCTCGTCAACCACGGGTATGCGGTACTCGACATCAACAACCGCGGCAGCAGCGGCTACGGCAAGACGTTCTTCGCCATGGACGACCGCCGGCACGGCGAGGCGGACTTGGGCGACGTCGTCGCCTGCCGCAAGATGCTCGCCGAGAACGGCTGGGTCGATCCGAAGCGGATCGGCATTCTCGGAGGGAGCTACGGCGGCTACATGGTCCTGGCGGCCCTGGCGTTCAAGCCGGGGACGTTCGCCGTCGGCGTCGACCTTTTCGGCGTCGCCAACTGGGTGCGGACGCTGGAGAGCATCCCCCCGTACTGGGAATCCTTCCGGGAGGCGCTGTACGCCGAGCTGGGGGACCCGAAGACCGACGGGGAGCGGCTGCGCCGCATCTCCCCGCTGTTCCACGCGGCGAACATCAAGACCCCGCTCATCGTCCTGCAGGGGGCCAACGACCCGCGCGTCCTGCAGCCGGAATCGGACGACATCGTCAAGGCGGTGCGCGCCAACGGCGTGCCGGTCGAGTACGTCGTCTTCCCGGACGAGGGGCACGGCTTCCAGAAGAAAGAGAACGAGCTGGTCGGCTACCGGGCGATCCTGGCGTTTCTGGACCAGCACCTCAAGGGTGCGCCCGCGGGTGGGTGACCTGGCCGAGTTCTCGCCCGCGGTCCGCCTGTTCCTGAAGGCCTATCCGTGGCGCCGCATCGACCCGGTCCCCTGGTCCCCTCTCCGCAAGCCCCTCGCCGTCTGCAGGCTGGCCCTGGTCTCGAGCGCCGGCTTCGTGCTTCCCGGGCAGGAGCCGTTCGACGCGGCGGTCCGCGGCGGGGACGTTTCGTTCCGGGACATCCCCTGGGACGCGGACGCGGCGTCGCTCGTCGACACGCACCGCAGCCGCTCGTTCGATCACCAGGGGATCCGCAGCGACCCGAATCTCGCGCTGCCGCTCGACCGGGCGCGCGAGCTACTCGCCGCCGGCCGGATCGGCTCGCTGAACCGCCGCCACCTGTCGTTCATGGGCTCGATCACCGCCCCGGGAAGGCTGGTGCGCGACTCGGCCCCTAAGGCGGCGCGCGGTCTCTCGGAAGACGGCGTCGACGTCGCCCTGCTCATCCCGGTCTGACCGATGTGCACCCAGGCGGTCGGCCTGGTGGCGGCCGAGCTGGAGCGGCAGGGGATCGCGACCGTGGCGATCCAGCTGCTGCGCCACGTCGCCGAGCGGGTGCGCCCGCCGCGCGCCCTGTGCGTGCCGTTCCGGCACGGCTACCCGCTCGACGCGCCCGGCGATCCCGCGCGCCAGACGGCCGTGATCGAGGCGGCGCTCCGGCTGCTCGAGGCGCCGGACTCGAGGCCACCGCTCCTGGCCGACTATCGGGCGACGACGGGCGGACGGGCCCGCATGCGTGAGGATTGTCCATGAGCGATTCGGCCCGGTTCGTCATCGCGGTGGCGGTCGTGGTGAGGCGCGGCGAGCGCGTCCTGGCGATGCGGCGCTCCCCCGCGAAGGACGCCGGGGCCGGGGCGTGGGAGGCGCTCTCCGGTCGCGTGCATCCCGGAGAGCAGCCGCTGGTTGCAGCGAGGCGCGAGTCGCGCGAGGAGTGCGGGCTCGAGATCGCGATCGAGCCCCGCCCCGTCGCCGCCTACCAGGCGAAGCGCAACCTCGAGGACATGGTCGTGGTCGTCTACACGGGCGTCTCCGAATCGGGCGACGTGGTCCTGTCCGAGGAGCACGACGCCTTCGCCTGGATGACGCAGGAGGAGTTCGCGCGCGCCTGCCGGTTCCCGGCGCTGGTCGAGGCGGTCCGTCTCGCCCTGGAGGGCTGAGGTCAGGACGCCCTTCTGCCCCGCCGGTAGAACATCCACCCGAGTCCGAGGAGCAGGACGCACCCGCCGAGGATCTTGGCCACGTACTCGAACTTGTCCGGCGTATCGGGAGGCGGGAAGAGGGCGAACACGATCGCGATGGCGGTGGTGAGGAATCCCACCGTCCCGAAGACGATCGTCCCGGCCCGCCCGCCCGGGACGGGGATGACGCCGGGCAGCCGGTCTGCCGTCCCCAGCTTGATGAACGACGCGAACAGGTACAGGTACGGGATGAAATAGACGATCGTGGTGAACAGGGCCAGCTGCTCGTAGGTCTCCTTGACGCTCGACCCGATGAACCCCAGCAGGATCACGACGCTCGAAATCCCCCCGGTGATCAGCAGGGCGACGTGAGGGGACCCGTAACGCGGGTGCACCTTGCCGAACGCGGAGGGGAGGTATCGATCGATTCCGGCCACGTACGGGATCCTCGACGATCCGGCGAGCCAGGAGCTGATTCCGCCCATGCCGCCGAGCGCGATCAGGAGGGCCGAAGCGCCCGCAAGGAGCCCGACCCCCATCCGGCTCTGGACGGTCGCGATGGCGCGGCCCACCCCGCTCAGGATCCCGATCTCCTGCTGGGGCAGGGCGACCAGAAGCGCGATGGTGCCGAGCACGTAGATGACGGTGATGATGAACCCCGAGATGAAGATCGCCTTGGGGACGTTCCGGCGCGGCTCGATGATCTCCCCCGCCATCAGCGGGCCGAGGTCGAGGCCGGAGAACGCGAAGCAGATCAGGGTGAAGAACACCACGGTGTCCGTCGTGACGATCGGGATGAGGGAGGCGGGCTCGAACGGAGTCGCCGCCCCGTACTTGAACAGGGCCACCGCCCCCAGCACGACGAGGAGCGCGGCCGGGACCCACGTCCCGATGGCCCCGAGGTTGTTCAGCCAGCGCCCGTAGCGCATCCCGAGCACGTTCAGGCCCACGGCGATCCAGAACAGGACCAGGGAGGCCAGCGCCATCACGAGCGAGCTGTTCTCGAGATCGGCGTAGCGCGGCCCCATCATGAAGATGAGATTGCCCACCGTGAAGATCAGCAGGTGGGGGAAGTAGATCAGGTTGTTGGTCCACAGGCACCAGCCGGAGATGAAGCCGTGGTTGTCCCCGAAGGCGTGCTTGGTCCAGGCGTAGATTCCTCCCTCCTCGGGGTGCCGGGTCGTGAGGTGAACGACCGCGATGCCGGAGGGGACGAAGAAGCAGAGGAATCCCAGGAGCCACAGCGGGATCGCGGCGTAGCCGTAGCCGCCGGCCGAGGTCAGCCACCAGCGCAGGCCGACGATGGCGACGACGTTCAGGAGGACGAGGTCCCACAGCCCGATCTCGCGCCTGAGCCCGGTGGACGGAGCACCGGACGCCTGGCCGTCGACACCCCCCGGGGTGGTCATCGGCTCATGCGCTCCCTTACATCATCGCCGAGGGCGGGGCCGGCTCGTCGGCGCGCCCGGCGTTGTCGAGCGGCACCTTGACCAGGAGGTAGACGATCAGCGCGGCCACGAGAAGGCCCGCCACATAGGACGGATCGTGGAACAGTCCCGGGATCGGCACCTCGAAGAAATTGCAGGTGGCCGTTCCGAGGCCGACGAGGGCCTCGCCCGCGATGAGCCCCGAGGCGGCCAGGACCCCCACGTTCTCGACGCGGATCTTCTGGGCGGCGTTCAGGCCCCGGCGCTCGGCCAGGCGATCGATGACCCAGCGGATCATCCCGCCGACGAAGATCGCGGAGGTGGTGGCCAGCGGCAGGTACATGCCGACCGCCACGAGCATCGGGCTCTTGACCTTCACCATGATCATCGCCACGCCCAGCATGATGCCGATGACGATCAGCGGCCAGGCCATCTCTTTGTTGACGATCCCCTGCGCCAGGGCGGCCATCAGGCCGGCCTGCGGGGCGGAGAGCTGTCGATCTCCAAACCCGGTCCCCCCCGCCTTGATGTTCCCTTCGTGCAGGACCAGGAGCGGGAAATACATGACGAGGCTGGCGGCCAGGACGGCGACGAGCTCGACGATCTGAATGGTCCGGGGGGTGCCTCCCAGGATATACCCGACCTTGAAGTCCTGCAGGAGCTCCCCCGCCACCGCCGAGGAGACGCAGACCACCGCGGCGACGCCCAGCACGGCGGCGACACCCATCGGACCCGAAACGCCGAGGCTGACCATCATGAGGGCGGCGATCACGAGGGTCGACAGGGTCAGGCCGGAGATCGGATTGTTCGACGAGCCGATGAGACCGACGAGGTAGCCGGACACCGTGGCGAAGAAGAAGCCGGCGACGATCATCACGACCGCGGCGACGATCGCTCCGGCGACGAGCCCGGTCATGTACATGTACAGGGCGGTCATCAGGATGAAGAACAGGCCGATCAGCAGGAAGATCGTCTTCGAGCTCATGTATCGCTCGGTGCGGGTGGCGCGGGCCTGCGCGGCCGCGGCGCCGACGCGGACCTCGGAAAAGGCCTTCGCCAGCCCTCCGAAGATGCTCTTGCGCCTCATGAACAGGGTGTACGCGGTGCCGACGAGCATCCCGCCCACGGCAATCGGCCGGACGATGAAGCGCCAGACCGCGGTGATCGTTCCCCCCCAGGCCTCGGGATCGCTTCCCGCCGGAAGAATCGTGTTGAGCTCCGGGCCGAGCAGGTAGGCGATCAGGGGGACCATGAGGCCCCAGGCGATCACCCCGCCGGAGAAATTGAGGGCGGCCAGCTCCGGCCCGATGATGTACCCGACGCCGAAATACGCCGGGGAGATGCTCGGGGCGGCGAAGTTCGTGACCCCGCCCGTCGCGACGGCGGGCGCCGCCGCGGTCGCCCCCAGCTTGATCTTGCTGGTCCCGATGGCTCCCATCTTGACCGGGATGTCCTTGTCGATCGCGACGACCCTGAACACGCTCAGGAGAAACGCCCCGGCGCCGAACGCCATGTTGTAGAACAGGTGGCGGGCGGCCTCCGCCCCCCGCTGCCCGGCCTTGTGGATCTCGCCGGCGGCCACCGACTCGGGGAACGGCAGCTCGCGGTCCTCGACCATGACGCGCCGGATGAGGGAGCAGAAGAGCACGCCCAGAACCGAGCCGACGACCATCAGGGCGGTCGATTTCCAGTAGGCGTCCGCGAATCCGAACGACGGCCACACCCCGGCGATGAAGAAGGCGGGCAGCGTGAAGATGGCGCCCGCGGCCACCGACTCGCCGATCGAGCCGGCGGTGCGCGCGATGTTCTCCTCGAGGATCGATCCCTTCCAGAGTCTCAGGATCGCCATGCTCATGACCGCCGCCGGGTAGGTCGCGGCGATCGTCTGGCCGGCGCGCAGGCCGAGGTAGGCGTTCGCCGCCCCGAGGACGACCGTCATCACCAGGCCGATGAAGACCGCCCGCCAGGTGAACTCCTTCATCTCGACCGACGGGGGGACAAATGGCTTGTAGCCGGAGGAATTCGAGGGACGGGAAGACTGGGGCTTGCTCATGCTGAGTGGGCCCTCCGAGTCGTTCAGGTCGCGAGACTCTACATCGCCCCGTGCGGGGGTGTCAACGAAAGTCGTGCCGGCACGGGCGCTTGCGTCCGAGGTCCGGTTTCCCTAGAATCGCCTCCAGGCCGATTCAAATCAAACTCAGGGTTCCATGCCGCTGGATGGAATCGTTCTCGCGTCGCTCCGGAAGGTGAAGCTGCTCATGACGGCTTGCCTCGCCGCCGCGAGCGCGTCCGCCGCGACGCCGGCCGAGCCGGTCCCCCCGCAGGCGCCGATCGCCGCCGCGCCCGAAGCGCCGCCGGTGTACTGCCCGGTCTGCGGGGCGCGCAACCGCGGCGGAAGCCGCTTCTGCCTCAAGGACGGGTCGGAGCTCCCGGCCATCGACCCGGGTCGCTTCAACCCCGCCTTCCGGCGCGCCCTGGAGACCTACTCTCCCGAGGAGGTCCAGAAGGCGGTGCATCGCGCCTCGGCCTCGGTCGTGCGCATCCGGGGGCAGACGAATGTCGAGATGAAGTATCCCGTCCTCCTGCGGGACTCGCGCCGCCTCCTGGTGTTCGGCAAGCTCGAGGTCCTGAAGGCGGAAGAACGTTTCGCCGGGTCGGGGTTCTGCATCAGCGCCACGGGAGAGATCGTCACGAACGCCCATGTCGCCAGCCCCTACGGGACGGAGACCCGGCTGCTGGTGGAGACCCCCGATGGCCGCAGCCTCCCCGCCCGGCTCCTGGGGCTCGATCGGGCCGTCGATCTGGCGCTGCTCAAGGTCGACACCGGGTCGATTCCGCCCCTCGAATGGGGAGACTCGAATGACGCCCGGATCGGAGACGAGGTGTGGGCCGTCGGCAATCCCCTCGATCTGGGGATCACCCTGACCCGCGGGACGCTGTCGAGCCTCGGGCGCGTGCGCGTCGGGCTGAACCAGATCGAGAGCTTCATGCACACCGACGCCTTCATCACGCACGGGAACAGCGGCGGCCCGCTCGTGGACGTCATGGGGAGGGTCCTGGGAGTCAACGACGCCACCGTCATCCAGCCCCGCCACCACGGCTACGCCATTCCCTCCATGACCAGCCGGCTGGCCATCGAACGCCTGCGCAAGTCGGGACGGTACGACCGGGGATTCCTGGGGCTGCACGCGCGCCCGATCGACGCGGAGGCCGTCAGCCGCTACGCGATCACGCACCGCGACGGCCTCCTGGTGGAGTCGATCCTGCCCGGCAGCCCGGCGGAGGGAGCCGGTCTCCGCAAGGGAGACGTCCTGTTCGGCATCAACGGCCGCCGCGCCCCCAGCTCGTACCTGTTCCAGGAGGCGGTCAGCAGCGTCGGCCCGGGAGCCGAGTTGGCGCTGTCCGTCGAGCGGGCGGGACAGACGATGGACGTGAAGCTGAAGACGGCATCGCGCCCGGCCGATCCGCGGACCGACCCGGTGTTGGAATGGGAACGCGGCATGGACATGCGTTTCGAGGCGGATGCGAAGTCGGGCGACGTCGTCGTGCGCATTTCGAACGCGTTCAGCCAGGCCCTGAAATACGGCTTCGAGGACGGCGACCACGTGGTGAGCGTCCTCGCGGCGCAGGACTGGATCGAGGAGCCCATCTTTCTCGAGAACCTCAAGAAGAAAACCCATCCGGTGTCGATAGCGGGGATCGACGATTTGCGCAAGGCCCTTGCGCGGTCCCGCCTGGGACAGCGCATCGGGGCCATCTTTCTCCTGAAGGAATCCGACGCTCCACTGGTCACGGTGGTGTTCGATGAAGTGCTGCCGATCATCCTCTAGCGCGGCCGGGGCGGCCGCGTGCCTGCTGCTCCTCGCGGGCGCGGCGGCGCCCGTCGCCGCATGGGCGGCCCCCGTAGCGGCCGCGGAGGCCGCGCGATCTCCCGAATGCCCCCGCTGCGGCTATCGCTGCGAGCGGTCCTGGAGGTTCTGCCCGTCCTGCTCGTGGGACCTGGAAACGCCCGTCGGCGACGCCGCCACGCGGTTGCTCGACACCCTGGGGATCTCGATCGTGGGAGTCATCGCCACTTTCCCGAAGCCGGTGGATCCGGTCCTCGACGACCTGATCAGGAGATACCGCGTCAAGGTGGTCCACGAGGCGGGACAGACGCGCGCGTACGCCACGGCGTTCCCCCTGGGTGAGGCGGGCCTGTTCGTCACGAATGCCGGCGTCCTGGATGGGGCGAGCGGCGTCGAGGTCCGAACGCTGACCAACCAGGTTCTTCCGGCGAGCGTCGTCGCCCTCGACGTTCCGTCCGGGGTGGGAGTGGTCAAGGCCGAGATCAAGGGGGCAGCCGCGCTCCCCTACCGGGACGTGCTCCCCTCGCCCGGCGACGGCGCCTGGGTGATCTGCATGCCGGTCACCATCGAGGACGACCCGGTCAATCTGGTGCGGTACTGGCCCCAGAGCTTCCACCGGGGTCGGGTCACCGGCACCGGCGAAATCGGCACGGGGCTCGTCACGTTCGAGGACCTGCTGCGCAGCGACCATTCCATCCCCAAGAGCTGCCGCGGCGGGCCGCTGCTGGACCTGCGCGGATCGGTGCTGGGACTGATCGCGGGCAGCCCCGACACGGGCCTGTCCTACGCCGTTCCCATCGGCCAGGTCGCAGAGATCGCGGCCCTGCTGGCGCGCAACGAGAAGCCCGCGCGGCCGTATTTCGGCCTGGGCCTCGTGACCCCGGACGCGTGGCGGACGGCGCAGCTCGGCGTTCCGGCGGACGAGCGGCACGCAGTCGTCCCGTACGTCATCCCGGGCTCGCCCGCCGAGCGCGCCGGAGTCCGTGCCGGAGACATCCTGGTCCAGGTCGACGGGCAGGACGTCCCATCGGTCGGGCCTGCGGGGCGTATGCTCCTGAAGGCGATCGCGGCAGGGCCTCCCGTCCGCCTCGCTCTGCGAAGGGGGCCGGCACCCGTGGAGATTGCCGTGACGCCGGCCGCACGTCCTGCGCGCATCTTCCTCGCGCCGATCGATGAGCTGCGGGAAGGGCTCGAGGCGAGTTTCGAGGAGGTCATCACGGGTCCGACCACGCAGCACGGACTGCGGATCCACGATCTCGTCTCGGGCGGCCGGGGCGACAAGGCCGGATACCGGCGCGGCGACCTCATCGTGGCCGTCAACGACCGGGCTGTCCGGCGATTCGACACGTTCAATCAGATCGTCCGCGACGAGGCCCGGCTGATTCTCGAGAAGGAGGCCACCTTTCCGACGTATTTCCTTTCCCTGGACGTCAAGGCGGGCGGCAGGGATCGCGAGAGCCGTCGCTACCGCAGCGTTTTTCCCGGCACGCTCGCCGCGCCGGTCTACTGAGGGAGGCATGGGAACCCCCGGCCCACCCCGACGGAGGCGCTGGCCCCGGACGATCCGTGTCTGCGTGGCGCTCCTCCTGGTCGCTTCGACGCTGGCGGCCGTCGCCTCCCCGGGCCCCGAGTGCCCGAAGTGCGGCGCCCCTCTGGAGCCCGGGGCCCTGTTCTGCACGCGCTGCGGCCACCGTCTGGAAGGACCGGCCCCCGGCGCGCCTCCGGCCGAGGCGATCTCCGACGCGGGCGCGTCCATCGTGCAGGTGATTGCGACGCACGACAAGGACATGTCCTCGGCCGTCGGGGCCATCTTCATGGGAGAGAACATCCGGGTCGGAACGATGGTCGGGACGGCCTTCGCCATCGCCCCGGGCGAGTTCGTCACCGACTCGGGGCTGGTCTCGGGCTCCCAGGAACTCAGCGTGCGGGTCGGGTCGGGACGGACGACCAGCGCGCGGGTCAAGGGGATCGATGCGCTGGTCGGGGTCGCCTGGATCGTCGCCGACCTCCCCGACGTTCCGGTTCTGCGACTGAGGACCGGGGGCCTGCCGCGCCTCGGAGAGACCCTGCTAGCAAGGGGGTTTCCGTCGGCCCGTTCGGCAGCGCGCTCCGCATCCTCCTCGGGCGGGGTCGTGAGCGGCCTGCACCGGGGCGGCGCGGGCATTCATCCCATCGAAGACTACATCCAGACCGACGCATCGCTGCCGGACGGCTTCGCGGGTGGCCCCGTGCTCGACGCCGACGGCCAGGTCGTAGGCATAAGCACGGCGCTCCTGGTCGGCCCCAAGCTGATGATGGGGGTCGCTGGCATCGGGCGGGTCATTCCTTCCGGGTGGATCGAAAAGAGCCTGGAGTGGATCCGGGCCGGATCGCCCGCGCGGCCCTGGATGGGCGCCGTGACGGTCGCACCGGATGCCGAGATGCGCCGGATGTACGGACTGCCCGACGACACCCGCACCATGGTGGATCTGATCCTTCCGGGCAGCCCGGCGGAGACCGCGGGACTGCGCCGCGGTGACGGCCTGGTGTCGATCCAAAACTTCGATCCCAAGGACGCCGTAACGGTCCATTCCGCCCTGCTGGCGGCCCGTCCGGGGGAGGCCTGGACCTGCCACATCGCGCGCCGCGCCGAGCGCCTTCGTCTGATGGTGACGCTGGCGGCGAGACCGGATCGGATCCGGCCTGGGGCCCTGGACACGCTGCGCTATTTCGGGGGCCTCGAGGTCTCGTCGAAGGAGCCGTACGGGCTCGTCGTCACGCGTGTTCGCGCGGGATCGGAGGCCGGCAGCGCGGAGGTCAAGGTCGGAGACATCCTCACCGCCCTCCTGATCAAGAAGGACTGGGCGCAGGCGCAGAAGGACGATGCCCGCTGGCGTCCGGTCCGGGACCTTCAGGATCTCGAGAAGCTCATCCCCCTCTCCTACGCGGACCTCGATTTCTTCCTGGGCTTGCGGCTGAAGTCGAGCGACGGCAAGAAGCATGATCTGTACCTCTACTCGCTGTTGAGCGCCTTCAACGCGTTCTGATTCGGGAGCGTGCCGCTCCTGACTCGGAGGCCGCTCCCTGTATAATGACCGGCCGCCCGGGACGGAGACGGCGTCATGAGACGACTCGGCAAGGCGGCGATCGCAGGTCTCGCTCTCATCCTGGCGCTCGCGTCCGCGTCCCTGTGGACGACCGCCTGCCGGGGGACGGGGAAGGAACCGATGCCAGCGTCCCGCGACAGCAACACGCGCCCCTATCTCCTGGAGACCGTCGGCGAATTCGCCGTGGCGCGGCTCTACGCCGACGGGTTCGAGTCGCTCGATCGAAGGCAGCGGATCCACGCCTTCTACCTGTACCGGGCCGCCCTGGCCGGCCGGGACATCTTCTACGACCAGATGGGCCGGGACGTCCTGGAGATCCGGGATCTCCTGGAGGAGATCCTGACCCACCCGCAGGGGATGGACGCGCGGTTCCGCGACCGTCTCCTGGTCTACCTGAAGCTCTTCTGGATCAACAACGGCAACCACAACGACCGGACGCGCCGGAAGTTCGTGCCGGAGTTCTCCTTCGAGGACCTCCGCGCGGCGGCCGAGGCGGCGCTCCGGTCCGGCGCGAGCATCAAGCTGGCGGTCGGCGAGACGCTCTCCGGGAAGCTCGAGCGCCTCAAGGCGGCGATCTTCGACCCGAGCGTCGATCCCCTGTCCACCTGCAAGTCGCCGCCGCCCGGGCGGGACATCCTGACCTGCAGCAGCGTCAATTTCCACGAGGGGCTGGCGCTCAAGGATCTGGAGGGGTTCCGGGAGCACTACCCGCTGAACTCGCGCCTGGTGAAGAAGGACGGCAAGGTCGTCGAGGAGGTCTACCGCGCCGGCCGCCGCGAGGTCCCTCCCGGCCGCTACGCCAGGGAATTGAAGACTATCAATGGATTCCTGGAGAAGGCGCGAGCGCATGCCGACGCCCCCGAGTCCGCCATCCTGGCCCACCTCATCGACTACTTCGCCACCGGGGAGCCGGATGCCTTCCGCGCCTACAACATCGCCTGGGTCGGGCAGGACCCGCCCGTCGACGCCGTCATCGGATTCATCGAGACGTACAAGGACCCGCGCGGCCAGAAGGGGGCCTTCGAGGGGATCGTCCACTTCGTCGATCCGCGCATGACCCGGCTTCAGAAGGACCTCGCCCGCCTAGCCCAGTATTTCGAGGACCACGCCCCGTGGGAGGACCGCTTCAAGCGCAAGGGGTTCAACATCCCGGTCGCGAACGCGGTCAACGTCCTGGTCTCCACGGGGGACTCGGGCCCGATGCCCCCCATCGGGATCAACCTGCCGAACGAGGAGGAGATCCGGGAGCGTCACGGCAACAAGAGCGTGGCGCTGGTCAACGTGATGGACTCGAACAACCGGGCGGTGCACGCCCGGGTCGTGGAGGAGTTCTTCCTGCCCGAGGACCGGGCGCTGGTCGAGAAGCACGGGTCCGCGGCCGACCTGCTGCAGACGACGATGCACGAGGTCCTGGGGCACGCCTCCGGCAAGGTCGCCGACACGCTCAAGGGGGATCCGAGGGACCACCTGCGCGAGTACTACTCGGCCCTGGAAGAGGCGCGCGCCGAGCTGATCGCCCTGCACAACTTCTTCGACCCGAAGCTGATCGAGATCGGGGCGATCCCCTCTCTCGATGTGGCCGAGGCCGCCCTGAGGGACTACGCCACCGACGACCTGTACATGCTGAGGCGCGTGCGCCAGGGGGACGTCCTCGAGGACGATCACATGCGCGCCACCCACCTCATCGTCACCTATCTGAAGGAGACGGCGGGGGCGATCGAGCACGTGAAGCGGGACGGCAAGACGTACGCGCGCGTCAAGGACATCTCCGCCATGCGCCGGGGCGTGGCCGAGCTCCTGAGCACGCTGCAGCGCATCAAGGGGGAGGGGGACTACGAGGCGGCGCGGCAGCTGACCGAGCGCTACGCGGTGCGCATCGACCCCGCCCTGCGCGACGAGATCGTGGCCCGCGCCGACAAGGCCTCCATCCCCTCCTACGTCGCCTTCGTCATGCCGGACATCGTCCCCCTGCGCGACGCGGACGGCGAGATCCAGGACGTCCGGCTCGCCTACGAGTCCGACCTGGCGACCCAGATGCTGAAGTACTCGGGCAAGCTGCCTCTCGAGGAGTCCCCGCCGGCCGCTCCAACGTCTCCGACGCCCCCCGCCTCCCCCGCTCCTGCGCGCCCCGGAGGACGCTAGGAGCCCGGCCGGGAATCCGGCCGGCCCGCGTCAAAGCCTTGCGGGCCGGTCCCTGCGCGCAAACCGCTCCGGCATGGCCCGCGCCCTCTCTGCAACCTATATTGAGAGAGGCCGCGCCCCGTCGCGCCGCTGGGAGCGTCATGGCGTCGACTCCACCCCACAAGTCAAAGTGTGCAGGTTTCGCCGTCCTGGCGGCGGTCCTGGTCACGTTGCTGACCGGCTGCCTCGCCTTCCGGCGCTACGACATGGCCCGCATCCATCAGGAGGCGGCCGCGCGGCCGCGAAACCCGGTCATCGTCCTGCACGGGTTCCTCGGCAGCCGCATGAAGAACGTCCACACCCACCAGTCGGTCTGGGGCCGGGTGCTCAATGCCGTCCGCCGGGGGAAACCGGACGATCTGGCCCTGCCGATCGACCGGCTCCCCCTCGCGGCGAACCGGGACGACCTGGCCGCGTACGAAATCTGTGACGCCATCCTGGGGGTGAAGTTCTACGGGGCGATCCTGGACTCTCTCGTCCAGGTGGGCGGGTACCGCCTCGGGGACATCGACGACCCCCGCCCCGGCGACACCGCCTTCGTCTTCAACTACGACTGGCGGCGCGACAACGTCGAGGCGGCCATCGCCCTGGGCCGGGCCATCCGGAAGATCAAGTCCCGCCTGCACGAGCCCGACATGCGCTTCGACCTCGTGGCCCACAGCATGGGGGGGCTGATCGCGGAGTACTACCTGAAATACGGCGCGGAGGACGTCCTCGATCGGCCGGGCGGGGCCGACGTGACCTGGGCGGGCGCGGCCGACATCGGGAGGATCGTCGCCATCGGCACGCCGCACCAGGGGACCCTGTCGGCGTTCCGCATTCTCAACAACGGCATCTCGCGCACCCTGTCCCCGCGCGAGCTGTTCACCATGCCGTCGGTCTACCAGCTGCTCCCCCCCGGCAGGAACGGGCACTTCCTCGACATGGAAGGGAACGACGTCGCGGTCGACCTGTACGACGCGCGGACCTGGATCGACAATCGCTGGTCGATCTGGAGCCCGCGCGAGGCGGAGATCGCAACGGTCCCGAAGGAGGCCGCGCGGTTCCTGCAGGCCGCCCTCGATCGGGCCCGCGCCTTCCGCGCCGCGCTCGACCGGGAGGGGCCGGGCCTCCCGCCGCCGGTGCCGATCCACCTGTTCGGATCGGACTGCGTCCCGACCCTCGACAAGGTGATCATGAACCCCGGGCCGGGAGGGACGCGGCTCCTGTTCACGGACGGCACCGCGCCGTTCAAGAACGCGCGCGAGCTGGAGCCGCTGATGCTCGCCCCGGGGGACGGCACGGTGACCGCCGACTCGCTCACCGGGCTGGGGACGCTGTCCCCGCCCTCCCCGGTCTCCTCGACCTTCTTCTTCTGCGCCACGCACGGGCTGCTGCCCGCCAACAAAGGCTTTCAGGGGAACCTGTTCTACGTGCTACTGGGAGACACCCCGCACCCGCCGGCCGTGCACACGGCCGCCCAGACCCGTCCATAGTGGCGCCGAGAGTGTGGCCAGGGCACCGTTCACCTGCAGGATCTGTCCTGGGTCAACCGCCCACCCCCGAACACTCCGAGGGTCGTTGCTCACGCGACCATGGGCCCCGGCGCGCGTCCATCGCTGGCCCGCATCTTGAAAGATGCCGTACATGGACCGCGCGGTCATCGTCGAGTTGGTACGTCCGGAGTCGTTTGTTCCCGTCTTCTGCCCGTGGCCGGCGTGCCATGAGCACCGGCGGCGCAGTGGGCGCTTGCGGTATCTTCCCCACGGCTTCTATCGACGTCGATGCGACGGCCGCATCGTCCCACGGTTCCGCTGCCTCGGCTGTCGTCGCACCTTCTCCCAGCAGAGTTTTGCGTTCTCGTATTATCTGAAGCGTCCGGAGCTGAGTCGGCCCATCGCCGCCGGCCTGGTGGCCGGCTCGGCTCACCGGCAGATTGCCCGCAGCCTCGGCTGTCACCACAGCACCGTCACCCGGCGCTCCCGCAGGCTGGGGCGCCATGCCCTGCTGCTGCACCACATGGCGCTGCGAGATCTCACTCTCTCCGAGCCGGTCATCGTCGACGACTTCGACAGCTTCGCGGGGTCGCAGTACTTCCCCTGCACCCTGCCCACGGCCACCGGCTCGAACTCCTGGTTTCTCTATGGCTTCGCCTTCGCCCGGGAAAGGCGCCGGGGTACCATGAGCCCCATTCAAAGGAAGCGCCGCGCCGGTCTGGAGAGACTTCACGGCCGGCCGCCGCGCGGAGCGGTCACGGCCGCCTTCGGCTCACTGCTCCGGCGCCTGCCGACCGCCCGGACCCCGCTGCGCATCGTGGCCGATGACGACCCGGCGATCCGGCGTGCCGCTGACGCGCTCCCGCACGTGCAGCTGAGCGTCTATCCGAACCCGGTGCGCGGCCCGAAGGGAAGCCCGCGCAGCCTCGAGGCCCGCCGCCGGGACCGGGCGATGTTCCCCAACGACCAGCTGCACCGCTTCCTGCGCCATAGCGAGGCCGCCCACCGCCGCGAGACCATCGCCTTCGGGCGAAGTTACAACGGCCTGATCGAGCGACTGGCCCTGTTCGTCACTTGGCGCAACCTCGTGCAGGCGCGCTCGGAGCGGCATCCGGCAGAGGGCACGACCGCGATGCGGCTCCGGCTCACCAAAGCGCCGTGGGGATGGCCCCAGGTGCTGGCGGAGAGGCTCCACCCCACACGTGTTCAGGCTGATTACGAGGTGATGCGGCACTACCGGAGGGAACTGGCTACCCCGTCCTTGCCGAACGAGAGGCGTCACATCCTGTCACGCGCCTTCTGACGATTATCTCGCTCTTGGCGCGGCCGATCGAGTCTGGTTCGTTTCCACACTCTGAGCGCCACTATGCTTACGGAAGAGAAATGATCCGTTCGGAAATTGACAAGGAGCCTGCCCGAGCCTCCGGACAGGTTCCTTAGGAGTTGGGTGTCGACGACGAGGCCGTCGCGGTGGCCACGGCCACCGAGGCGCCGCGCGGCGAGATCTTCAGGATCAGCTTGAACAGGAGGGACAGGGCCAGGGCCCCGACGCCGAGACCGAACATCACGCACAGGAAAATGACCAGGAAGAGCAGGAACATGTCCATAAGTCCGTCATCCCTCCGGCACGAAAGTGGGGGTGGCGCTTCCCGCCACCCCCTTCATCTTATCCATCACGTCTTCCGTAACGCGCCCGCAAGGCTAATATAGGCGCCCCTCTTCGTCAAGCAAGCCCGTTCCGGAATCCCCTGAAGTTCCCGTTTCGTTCGCATCGTCGATCGAGCCGCCCAGCCTGGAGAGGTTGCGCCCCGCGGCTTCCGAGCCACCCGAACGGACGGCGGCGCGGTACTCGTCGATGGCGCGATCGGTCGTTCCGGTCCGCTCGTACGCCATGCCGAGGTTGTTGTGGAAGATCCCGGCGGAGGGCTTCAGGCGCACCGCCTCCTCGAGAGAGGGGATCGCGTCCTGGAACCTCTCCGACCGGATGAGGGCGTACCCGAGGTTGTTCTGCGCGTAGGCGTTGGCCGGGTCCTTCTCGACGGCGGTCTGGAAGGCGGTGATCGCCTCGTCGCCCCGTCCGAGGTTCAGGAGCGCCCGGCCCCGCACGTTGTGCGCCTGCGAGTCCTCCGGGTCGAGGCTCACCGCCTCGTCGGCGGACTTCAGCGCCTCGTCGAAGCGCCCCGAGTCGTTCAGCACCCGGCCCAGGTTGACGCGCGCCTTGATCGACTTCGCGTCGAGCGCCGCGGCCCCTTCGAGGGCGGCCGCCGCCTCGTCCAGCTTCCCGTCCTTCCAGAGAGAGATCCCCAGGAGGTACGCCGGATAGAAACGGTCCGGATGCCCCGCGACGTCCGCCTTGAGGTAGCGCGAGGCGGAGGCGAAATCGCCGTCCTTGAAGAACGCCTCCCCCTTGCCGTAGTACGTCTCGCCCTGCTGCAGCACCAGGCTCTCGGTCACCAGGCGATCGGGGATCGACCCGGAATCCGGGATGACCACGGGGCCGGCGGCGACCGCTCCGGACCCACCCTCCATCTGGCCGGCCGGGATGAACGGCGTGGCCTGCTTCGTCGTCTGGTCCGGCTCCCGGCGCGACGTCGTCCCGACGATTACGACTCCGGCGGCCACGACCAGAAGCGCCGCCCCACCGCAACTGACGATCAACCTGCCCGTACGATTCATGCTCATGTGAATCCTCCTGGCGGGGTCCCATAGCGAGACCGATGCCAGTCCGGGACGGCCCTGTTTCCGGGCATTTCCGCGGTTCGTGGGGGTGCCGCCGGCGTCCGTGTCCGCGCCGACACGCCGCGCAGACACGCGGCGTGGATTCCGGGGCACGGGAACGGGGGCCTGGGAGTGTGTGCGACTGTTCTAGGCGCGCTTGCGGCGTTTCATCGGACGGGCCGCGACCGCGGGCTGGTCCGCCAGCTCGGGGTCGAGACGGTCCAGCTCCGACCTCAGGCCCTTCCAGGCCTCACGCGCGAGGCGCAGGTTCCCTGTGGATGCGGCCTCCTCGAGACGCTCGGCCGCGGCGGACGAGGCGGCGGCCCCCAGGGTGCCGAGCGATCCCTTCAGCCGGTGCGCCAACGCCGCCACCGCCGGGCAGCTTCCTTCCGCGAGGGCGCGCTCGATGGCCTTCAGGATAGATGGGCTGTCGTTCCGGAAAATCGCCACGATTTCGGCCACGAGGGCCCGGTCCCCGCCGGCGCGCTCCAGCGCCTCGGCGCGATCGAGAACCGGCGCGCCGCCGGCGACGGGCGCGGATGGCTCGGCGCCCCCGCGGGGCGCGCGCGCCGTCTCGCTTCCGGCCGAGTCGGGCGCGAGGAGATCCTCGATCCTGGCCAGGAGCTCCTCAGCGGCGATCGGCTTGCTGATATAGGCGTCCATGCCCGCAGCGAGGCAGCGCTCCCTATCCCCCTTCATGGCATGGGCCGTCAGGGCGATGATCGGCGTGCGGCGCCCCCGCGTCTGCTCGTACGCCCGGATCGCCGCGGTGGCCTCGTAACCGTCCATTTCCGGCATCTGGACGTCCATCAGCAGGACGTCGAACGACTCCTTGATGACGGCGGCCAGGGCCTCGCGCCCGTTGCCGACGGTCACGACGGTGTGCCCCCGTTTCTTGAGGAGCCGCTCGGCGACCGTCCGGTTGATCGGGTTGTCCTCCGCAAGCAGGACCCGGACGCGGCGGCGGCGCTCGCGGAGCAGGTGCCGGGTCACCAGCGGCATCGACTGCCCGGGTCTCCCCCGGCCGGCGAGGACCGCGCGCATGGCTTCCAGGAGATCGACCGCCTCCACCGGCTTCAGGAGATACCCGGCGAATCCGAGCTCGCGGCAGCGCGCCGAGTCGCCGCGCTGCCCCGACGAAGTCAAAAGGATCAGCTGCGTGTCCCCCAGCGAGGGGTCCTTGCGGATCGCCTCGGCCAGCATGAACCCGTCCATGCCGGGCATCTGGCAGTCCAGGACGGCGATCGACACGGGGCGGCCACGGGAGGCGGCCCGTCGCAGGGCGTCGAGGGCGGCTCCGCCGTCGCTCACCGACTCCGCGTGCAGGCCCCAGCCCTCGAGCATGGCGACCAGGATCCGGCGGTTGGTCCCATTGTCGTCCACCAGCAGGACGCTCAGCCCCTGCAGGCCGGGGTCCGGCCCGGACGCAGCGATCTCGCCGGACAGCCCCAGCCGCACGGTGAACTGGAACGTGCTCCCCTTGCCGACCTGGCTCTCGACCCAGAGGCGGCCCCCCATCAGCTCGACGATCTGTCGCGAGATGGCGAGGCCCAGGCCGGTGCCGCCGAATTTCCGGGTGGTCGAGCCGTCGGCCTGCGAGAAGGCGTCGAAGATGACGCCGTGCTTGTCCTTCGGGATGCCGATCCCCGTGTCGCTGACCGAGAAGCGCAGCGCCACCCCGTCGCCGCCCGCCGCCTCGTTCGCCGCGCGCACCACGATCTCTCCCCGCTCCGTGAACTTGATGGCGTTGCCCACGAGGTTGTTGAGGACCTGCCTGAGGCGCCCGGGATCCCCGACGACGGTTTCGGGGACGGCGTCCGGAATCTCGAACTTCAGCTCGATCCCTTTCTGCCGCGCGCGCACCTCGAGCGGCCGCAGGCCGTCCCGGATGCTGCCTCGCAGCCGGAACGGGATCGGCTCGATCTCCATCCTGCCCGCCTCGATCTTGGAGAAGTCCAGGATGTCGTTGATGACGGTGAGGAGCGACCTGGCGCTGGACTGCACCGTCTCGGCGAACTCGCGCTGCTCGGCCTGAAGGTCCGTGTCCAGGAGGAGCTCGGTCATGCCGAGGACACCGTTCATCGGGGTCCTGATCTCGTGACTCATGTTCGCCAGGAACTCCGACTTGATCCGGGCGGCCTCCTCGGCCGCAACCTTGGCGGCGTTCAGCTCGCGCGTGCGCTCCGCCACGCGCTTCTCCAGTCCGTCGCGCGCCGCCTGCAGGTCGGCGTCCCGGACCTCGATCTGCGTGAGCATGTCGTTGAAGGCGACGGTGAGCGTCCCCATCTCGTCCCGGCTCTCGGCCGGCACCCGGACGGTGTAGTCCTTGTCGACCGACACGCGGCGCGCCGCCGCCGCGAGACGCAGGACCGGTCCCGAGACGACCCTCTGCAGCCGCTCCGCCACCAGGAAGGCGATCCCGAGCGAGAGCAGCATGATGACTCCCCCGGCCGCCGCGAACACCTTCAGGCGCTCGTCGATCTCCCCCAGGTCGGACCGGATGTGCAGATGACCGAGGAGCTCCCCGTCCGAGACCATCGGCCGCCTCACATCGAGAAACTCCCCCGTGAATCGCGCCCCCTCGAAGTCTGCGTCGGGGGCCTCCGTGCCGGGTGCGCCCGGGCGCCCGTACCGGGCGAAGGTGCCGCCGTCCCGGCCGATCAGCCAGGCTCCGACGACGTGCGGCCGGGCCCTCAAAGAGGAGAGGACTTCCCCGGCCGTCTTCGCGTCATTGAACAGCAGCGGCGCCTCGGTGTTGTCCTGGACCATCGTGGCGAGGGCGGACAGGTCCTCCAGCATGGTCGCGCGGGATCGGGCCCAGTCGAAGGCGACGAACGCGAAGTCGGCGAGCAGCAGCACCGCGACGCTCGTCAGCATCGTCACCACGGTGAGCTTCTGCCGGAAGGTCGCGTCCCGGAATCCCTTCATGGGTGGTCGCTCCGGATGTCGCGATCGCCGACCACCGTCGCCACGGCGAGAAGCCGCGAGCTGATCTGGAGCCCGGCGCGGCGCACGGCGTCGGTGTTGATCACGAAACTCACCCGGTTCTCGCGGACCCGGAACCAGACGATCCCCCCGGCCCGGCCGAATGCCTCCGAATCCCCGACGGTCAGGATCGGCTCCCCCTTCAGCTTCTGGAGCGTCGACTTGAGCCGGGCCTCGTCGTCGGCACCGACGAACAGGACATGGCATTCCCCGCCCCGCGGAGGCGCGTCGAACCATTTCCAGACGAGCGCCCGCCCGTCCACCGTCCTCCCCTGGATGACCTCCTCGACGGCCCCCCGGAACGGGTCCGATCCCAGGGACCCCAGGACGATGCTCGACTGGGCCGCGGCGAACGCCTGCGGCGGCCATTCGACGTACTTCGTGAAGTGGTAGAGAAACGCCGCCTTCACCTGGTGCTCGGGAACAGGGTGGCCCGGCGGCCCGGCCAGCGACGGTGCGTCCGTCCCTCCCGCCACCAGGATCAGCAGCGCGCACACCCCGGCCAGCGGCCGGCCCATCGGCCGTCTCCGCGGGAGCGATGCCCTGGTGCGCAAGTCGGTCGGCACGCGGCGCCCGGGGTCTCTTAGAACGTCCAGCTCAGCTGCGCGTCGTAGGAGCGCTCGATCAGGGTCGGCTCGAAGACGCTGTTCTGGGGTCGCGCCTCCCGGTGGACGCGGTCGAGGGCGTTCCTTATCCCGACGCTCGCTTCGATCCGGGCCGTCGGGCGCCAGCCAAGACGCAGGTCCGCCCTCAGGTACGACGGCACATCCTGCTTCGTGAGCTCGTCCACGAACTGGAGGCTCGTCTCGAGGTTGAAGCTGTGCGGCAGCTCGAGCGAGGAGCGCAGGTAGGCGACGTGCCGGGGAACGTCGGCGTCCTCGGATGAGGCGGTGATGGTGCTCGACGGGTCCTGATCGATGGCGACCCGCAGCCAGGCGTACCAGCCGCTGAGCTTCCAGTGATCCGTGACCCGCCAGTTGCAGACCACCTCGGCGCCGTAGGAATGGCCGTCCGACCGGTTGGCGAAGCGCAGCGGGAAGACAAGGTGGGCGGGGGGAGGGCTTGCCTCGGGGAAGGGGGCCTCGGTCTGCGCCGTGCGCAGCCCGTCGTACTCGTTGTAGAACGCCGCGGCGTCGAAGGAGACCGCCTCGCTCCACTGGGCGCGGTAGCCCAGCTCGTAGGCCAGATCCTCCTCCGGACGCTGGTCGGGGTTCCCGAGCACCGAAACGAGCGCGGGGGGTCCGAGGGTGGGGAACGCCTGCAGATTGGCGCGCGCGTCCCGGTCGGCGCGCGACGGGGACCGCAGGGCGCGCGACACGGCCGCCCATGCGGTCGAGTGATCTCCCAGTCGCGCCAGGAGCCGGAGGGACGGCTCGACCTCGAACCCGATGTAGTCGTTGTACTCGAATTTCGATCCGATCGTCAGGTGCCAGCGGCTGTCGGACAGGTTCATCAGGTCCTCGACAAACGCGCTGAAGAAGTCGTCGTCGCGCCGATCGGGCGTGAAGGACGTCCGGAACGTGTCGTTGGTCCTGTCCTCGGTCCGGCGCGCCTGGACGCCCCAGATGAATCGTTGCCCTTTGCCCAGGTCGAAATGGTGCTGGAAGTCGGCGTCGTAGGTGACCCGCCTCTCGCCGAAGAGATCGCTCTGACGGTCGTAGGTGTCCATGTAGACCTGCAGAGACGCTCCGGACATGGAGGACGTCTCGCGGCTCCACCGCGCGAGGACGTTGGCCCCCGCGACCTTCTCCCGGATGTCGGCAGGCGCCTGGTACGGCGGCGAGAGGGACAGCTCGGTGATGGTGTTGTCGGTCCGGCCCCGGTAGGCGTCCCCCTGCACCGTCAGGGAGTCCCCCCCGGCGACGGAAGCGTCCATCCGGAAGCCGGCCCGGAATGCGCGCCAGTCGTCGGCCGCCTGCCCGCCGGCGTCCCGCTCGAACCCGTCGCGGTCGAACGACTTGACGTAGGCCCGGTACGCGCCGCCGTGCTTCAGGGCCCCGCCGTACCGCAGCGAGACGACCCCCTTGTCTTCGGTCCCCGTGACCGCGTGGAGCCGCCCCGCCTGGGTCTCCCGGGCGCTCTTCGTGATGATGTTGATGACGCCGTTGACCGCGTTGGTCCCCCACACGCTCGCCCCCGGGCCCCGGATCACCTCGATCCGATCGAGGTCCCCCAGGACCGTGTCCTGCGTGTCCCAGAACACCCCCGAGAACAGCGGTGTGTACAGGGTCCGGCCGTCCATCAGGACGAGCATCTTGTTGGCGAACTGGGCGTTGAATCCGCGCGCCGTGATCGCCCAGGTGTTGGCGGTGATCTGCGCCACGTCGAGGCCGGGGACCATGCGCAGGAGCTCCGGGATGCTGGTGGCGCCGGACCGCCGGATGTCGTCCTGGGTGATGACGAAGACGGCGGCGGCCGACTCGGAGAGGCTCTGCTCCTGCCTCGCGACGGAGGTGACCTCGACGTTGAGGAGATCCTCGAGCGGCAGCTCCGCCAGGCTCCCGGGCTTCGGGTCCGCCCGGGAGGCGGCCAGCACATCGGGAGGCGCCGGAACCCCGGCGCCCAGCAACAGGCAGATCACCGCGCCCCGGATTACTTGACCTGTTTTCATCGCTTCCCCCCCCCCATCCAAGGCGGACGCCCGCGCCTAAGCCCAATATGGGGCCCGGTCCGGTGGTGGCAAGGGGGTCAACTACCTAACGGGTGCATAGTGGCGCCGAGAGTGTGGAGACTTGTCGTGTCCAGGGAACCGTTCGCCGGCGGGAGCCGTCCGCGGACAACCGGCCGTCCGCGAACGCGGTGCCGCCGTGACTCGTGAAGATTCCTTCATGCAGGGAGGGGAGACGTCCTGGCGCACCCCTTGAAGATGCATGGACATGGGCCGGCAGGTCGTCGCACTCATTCGGTTCGGTTCCACACTCTGAGCGCCACTATGGAGGGCGAATGCCCAGCGCCTTGACCTTGCGGTAGAGATGGCTGCGCTCCAGGCCAAGCTCCCGGGCGGCCTTGGTCATCTGCCAGCGGTTGCGCTCGAGCGCCTTGAGGACGATGTCGCGCTCGGCCTGCTGCAGGCTGTCCTTCAGGGTCGTCCTGGGCGGGACCGAGGCGGCGCCGGAGGGGGCGGTCGCGGAGGGAGCGCCGGGGGGCTCGGCGGACGGCCCGGCAGGCAGGACGCGGCGCACGTCCTCGTCCGTGACCGTCTCTCCGGACGCCGTAAGGGCCAGGCGCTCGGCGAGATTTCTCAGCTCGCGGACGTTCCCCGGGTAGTCGTGCTGCTGGAGGAGGGCGAGCGCCTCCTCCGAGAACCGGGCGGCGCGGGTCGCCCCCTCGCGGCGGGCCTCCTCCAGGAAGCAGGCGGCCAGCGGGGGGATGTCGTCCCGCCGCTCGCGCAGAGGGGGGACGGCGATCGGCAGGACGGCCAGGCGATAGAAGAGATCCTGCCGGAAGGTGCCCGCCGCCATGGCGGCCTTCAGGTCCTTGTTGGTCGCTGCGATCACCCGGGCATCCACGCGGATCGGCCCCTCGCCGCCGAGCCTCTCGATGGTCATCGAGTCCAGGGCGCGCAGGAGCTTCGCCTGGAGCGTCGGCGGGATCTCGCCGATCTCGTCCAGGAACAGCGTCCCTCCGGTGGCCCTCTCGAAGCGCCCGACCTGCCGGCGCAGCGCCCCGGTGAACGCCCCCTTCTCGTGCCCGAACAGCTCGCTCTCGAACAGCTCGGCCGGCAGGGCGGCGCAGTTCACCGCCACGAACGGCCCGTCGCGCCGCGCCGACTCCGCGTGGACCGATCGCGCCACCAGCTCCTTGCCGGTGCCGTTCTCCCCGGTGATCAGGACGGCGCCGGTGCCGGCGGCGGCGCTCGCGATCTCCCGCCTCAGGCCGGTCATCGCCCGGGACTCCCCCACCAGGCGGTGGCGGGACGCCAGGACTCCGCGCAGCTCCCTGTTCTCCCTGCGGAGCCGGCCGAGGGCGAGGGCGTTCTTCGCCGAGAGCATCAGCCGGCCCGGGTCGGGAGGTTTCTCCAGGAAATCGTGCGCCCCCCGCTTGACCGCCAGGACCGCCTTCTCGATCGTGCCGTGCCCGGTCAGCACGATCACGGGCGCGTCGATCTGGAGCGCCTGCATCTCGGAAAGCACGGCGAAGCCGTCGCGTCCCGGCATCTGGAGATCCAGGATCACCAGGTCGACCTCGTCCCGGCGCAGGATGGCGAGCGCCTCGTCCCCGTCCGCCGCGGCCAGCGCCTTGTGCCCCTCCAGGTCGAAGAGCCGCACCACCGAGGCGCGGATGTTCGTCTCGTCGTCCGCGATCAGGATCGTGGCCACGTGGTCTCCTCGCGCGCCGCGGGCCCGTCCGCCCGCGCCCCGGGGGCGGTCCAGGGCAGGAGGACCCGGACCTCGGCGCCGCCTCCGGGGCGGTTCCCCGCCTCGATCCGGCCGCCGTGGTCGAGGACGATCCGCCGCGCGATCGCCATCCCCAGCCCGGTCCCCCCCTGGGTCGTCGAAAGGTACGGCTCGAACAGGCGCTTCAGCACGTGGTCCGGCAATCCCGGCCCCGTGTCGCCGACCAGGACCTCGGCCCCGTCCGCCGTCCCGCGCGTCGTCACGGTGATCGTCCCGCCCTTCCCCCGAAGCGCCTGCAGCGCGTTGCCGAGGAGATTGTTGATCACCTCGCTGATCCGGTCGGGATCGATCGACACGGGGCCCATCGCGGCGTCCAGGTCGGCCACGATCCGCGTCTCCGCGCTCGATCCCGCATAGAGAGTCACCACCTGGCCGACCACGCCGTTCAGATCGGCGGGGCGCGGCCGGGAAACCGGCAGCCGGCCGAAGCGGGAGAAGTCCTCGAGGATGCCGCGGATCCGCTGGATCTCCTCCTGGATGGTGCGGGCGGCCGCCTCGAAGGCGGCGTCGAATTCCTGCGGCCTGACCTGCTTCGTGCGGACCAGCCCCTCGAGAGTCAGGGCGATGGGCGAGAGGGGGTTCTTGATCTCGTGCGCCACGCGCCGCGCGACCTCTTCGGCCGCGGCCAGGCGCTCGGTCTGCCGCAGCCGCTCCCGGCTGTCCGCGAGGCCCCGGGCCATGTGATTGAACGCCGCGACCAAAGCGCCGATCTCCCCGGGGCCCTCGGGCCCGGCGACCGGCTCGTAGCGATCGGCGGCGATGCGGCGCGACATCTCTTCGAGGCGCCTGAGCGGTCCCGTCACGCCGCGCGCCAGGACGAATCCCAGGAGGAGCGACCCGAGGAGGCCCGCGACCACGACCCCGATCGCGATCCTGCCCAGCGAGGCGGACAGCTCCGCGGCGCGGGCGAGCGACACGGCGGCCACGAGCGATCCGATGGGGCGGCCGAGGTGATCGCGCAGGGGGATCATCCGGTAGCTGTAGGGCACGCCGCGGATGTCGAGGCGCCCGCCCCCGGCGCGCGGATCCTTCCAGCCGGCCGGGACCGGGGGCGGGTTCGCCGGGTCGCTGGCCGCCAGGATCGCCCCGCCGTCATCCAGGAGCAGCGTGCGGACCGTGCCGCCGGGCGACAGGCGCCTGAGGAAGTCGGCGTCCAGGAAGCGCCCTCCGACCAGATGGATCTCCTGCCTGCCTGAGGCGGGGCGCCGCGACTGCAGCGTCAGGACCCGGCCGATGCCGGGCGTGATGGTCTCTTCCACGAACGTGGAGCGCGAGTCGGGCAGGTCGAGCAGCCCGGGCTCCGTGCGCCCGGCGGTCGCCGGCGCGTGACCGGAGGCGAGGACGGTGCCTCTGGCATCGAGGATCGAGAGGCAGTCGAGACCGGCGTCCGCCATGAGGGACGTGGTGGCATCGGCCGGGAACGTCGCCTCGCGCCCGCCGGCGGAGCGGAATCGCGGGTCGGTCTTCAGCAGAAGAGCGACGATCTCGAGCGCCCCGGCCGCGTCGTTCCCTTCGCGCGCGATGGCGGCCTCGAACTCCGAGAGGGCGTCGGCGATCCGTCCCTCGTCCTCGGCGCGCACGAGGGGAAGCACGCGCCCCCGGATGATCCAGACGACGGCGCAGGGCGGGGCCACGCTGAGGAGAAGGAGCAGGGCCGTGATGCGCGCGCGCAGGCCGAGTCTCATCGCGGGCGACGATATCACGCCGCGGGGCGGCCGGCGCCCTGCCACCCGGCCCCATACTCGGACAGGCTCCCGGGAGCCGGCCCGGGATCGGCCGCGGGATTCGGGACTAGCGGATTTCGGCCTTCAGCGACTTTCCGGCGGTGAACCGCACCACGCGGCGTGCCGGGATCTGAATCGGCGAGCCCGTCTGAGGGTTTCTGCCGGTGCGCGCCCTGCGTCGTGTCACCGTGAAGGTGCCGAATCCGACGAGGCTGGCGCGCTCCCCCTTCTTCAGCGATTTCATCACGTGCTCAAGGAGAGAGTCGATGACCCGGGACGCCTTGACCTTGGTCATCCTGGTGTCTCTCGCCACTCTGGCAGTCAATTCCGCCTTGTTCATCACGACCTCCTGGAACTAGCGTTGCAGAAGCCAGCTGATTCGGTCCGGTAATTTGATCGCTTATAACAAATGCTCCGTGCGAT
>Ga0070694_100000207_pt1 | contig 30993 bp, 23 predicted proteins | sample KBSK1251metaG_FD_65470 | JGI IMG/M metagenome (GOLD analysis project Ga0070694, IMG submission 65470) | Corn, switchgrass and miscanthus rhizosphere microbial communities from Kellogg Biological Station, Michigan, USA - KBS K1-25-1 metaG | ecosystem: Host-associated > Plants > Roots >...
CAAGCAGGCGGAGCTGGAGAGGCTGTACTCCGAGGCGCAGCGGATCGAGGCGGAGCTGGCCGCGGCGGGGGGCATGGCCCCGTACCCTCCCGTCGGCTACTACACCACGTACCATGTCCTGGCCGGCATCCTCCTCGGGTTCGTCGGCGCCGCCGCGAGTCTCCTGTTCAACGTGGTCGGGTCGCTGCTGGTAGGGCAGCATCCCCTGCAGCTGATCCGCGTCTACCTGACGTTCCCTCTCGGCGGGCAGGCGCTCGATCTCGAGTCGGGGCTCGCCCTCGGCATCGGCACCTGCCTTTACCTCCTCACCGGATCGTTCTACGGGGTGGCGTTCCACGTCGTGCTGAGCCGCTTCTTCGATCGGGCGCCGCAGCGCCGCAGGCTCGCGGTCGCCTCGGCGCTGGGCCTCGGGCTCTGGCTGGTCAACTACTACGCGCTCCTGAGCTGGCTGCAGCCGATGCTGTTCGGCGGAAACTGGATTGTCCGGATGATCCCGTTCTGGGTGGCCGCGCTGACCCACCTGGTCTTCGCCTGGACGATGCTGCTCGTCGAGCAATCCGCCCGGTTCGTGCCGTACTCGCCGCGCGGGCCCGGAGGCGCGTGACGACCGGTGTCCTGGCGTTTCTCGCGGGGCTCGCCTTCTCGGGGCACTGCGCCCTGATGTGCGGAGCCTTCCCGGTCGCCCTGCACGGGGGCGTGCCGGAGGCCGGTCGCGGTCTTCGGGGCCGCCGCATCCTCCTGCCTTGCCTCTATCTCGCGGGGAAGAGCTGGGCCTACCTCCTGCTGGGCGCCGCCGCGGGGATCGCAGGGGCGCGCCTGCAATCCCTGCGCGTGCCGCTCGGAGTCGTAGCGGGGACGCTGCTCCTCCTGACCGGAGGGGCCCGCCTGCTTCCCGGTTCGATCCTGCCCGGGCTGCGCCGCGTCGTGCTCGCGGCGCCCCTCTGCGACGCGATCGGCGGCCTGCTGCGCCGTCCGGGTCCTCTCGCCGCACTGGTGGTGGGGATCTTCAACGGGTTCGTGCCGTGCGGCGCGGTCTACGCCATGCTGCTGCACGCCGCCGCGCTCGGCTCGGTGACGGAGGCCGGCCTGTCGATGCTGTGGTTCGGCCTGGGGACGGCGCCGGCGCTCCTCCTGATCGGCCTCGCGGCGGGCGTCGCGCGCGACCGGCTCGCCGCGTCGCGATCGGCGGGCCGGCTGGCCTGGGCCGCCGCCTGGGCCCCGATCGCCCTCGGACTTCTCACCCTCTGGCGCACCTTCGGCGGCGCGCAGTCCCACCTGCACGCGCCGATCGCGCAGCTGCTCACTCGCTAGCCGGCTCGCGGATCTCCGGATGATGGATCCGTCCCCCCAGCAGGGCGGTGCGTCCCATCACGACGGCGGTGAGGAGGGCGGCGACGAGGACGGCGGCGCCCAGAGGCGCGGGAACGCGCCGCCGGCGGGCCAGCAGGATCAAGGCCGGCGCCGAGAGGACCCCCAAAACGCCGATCGCCCCGGCTGCCCACTCGGCGGACTCCTCGTGTTCGTGGATGAGGGATTTCGCGACTCCGGGGAGGTCCTCCACGCGCTCCTCGGCCGGCTCGCCGGAATAGTAGGCCGGCACCGCCAGGAGCGCCCCGAGGACGAAGACTCCCATGGCGGCCTGGCGGATGTCGTTGCTCCCGCGCAGTCGTGCGCACAGCAGGAGCAGGAGCCCGAGAGGGGGGAGGATGACGGGAAGGTGATTGACCAGGAGATGCAGGTGGGCCGCGTTCATCGGCTCTTTTCCGGATTGCCGGCTGGCGCTTCGTGCGTCCCATGATTGGGTTCGGCGCCGCGTGCCGCCTCGCGCAGGCTCTCGACGTAGTGGATGAATTCCACATAGGACGCGACGTACTCGCGGCCCGCCGCCACCGACGCGCCGGAGCGCTTCCGCGTCTCCAGGACGCGGGCGAAGCGCATCCTGATCCCGTGCTCCACGTCGCGCTCCATCGCCGCGACCAGCGCGTCGGCCGAGCCTCCGTCGAGCGCCTGGTCGGCCAGGACGATTCCGGGTTCCGCCGTCCCGGCGGGCTTCAGCCCCGTGTAAGGCGCCCCTTCACCCTGTCGATGGAGCCGCACGAGCGTTTCGAAGAACGCCTGGTCTGCCAGGCTCCGGGCATCCGGGCCGAGTCTGCGCACCCTCAGGGTCGCGGCGAAGGCGTCCGCGATCGCTTTTTCGTCCTGCGGGCGAACCCATTTGAGCACGGGGGTGACCTGTCCCTCCTGCAGGGCACTCCGCGCGGCGGCCACCACCGGACCGTCCCACGAGTCGCAATGGGCTCGTGCCGCCGGGGGGGAAAACAGGGCGGCTGCCAATCCGATCCAACCGGCACGCCAGAGCGCTCGTCGCATCGTCTTCACGATCGTCCTCCCTCTGCGAGCTCGATCCTGCGGCATCGGGGCGTTGCGTTCTTCGGGGAGTCACGCGTCCCGACACGGACCGCGGATCCGGCGGCCGCCATCGCGATGCCGGGAGCCGGCGTTCTCAGGCGCCGCGTTTCAGCTTCAGGTACTCGCCCACGAGAATGGCCGCGGGATAGAGTATCTCTTCCTCCGTCTCGGCGTGCAGGACCAGCTGCTCCGCGAACCGGACGACCTCGGGCTTCTGATCGGTTTTCGCCGTCACGATGAGGACCTGCAGGGCCCGCACGATCTCGTCGTGCTCGTAGACGAGCCGGGAGAATTCCGCCTTGAGGCGTTCGGTCTGCCTCAGGATCCCCGCCGGATCCGGAATCGGGGCCCCCTTGGCCAGCGCAGCGAGGGCGCTGAGGGGTGGCAGCGCGAATTCCTCCTCCTTGATGCAGTGATCGCGCAGCAGATCGGCCACGCGGCGCGCCGCTTCGCCCGTCCGGCCGCCGGCTTCCACGGTGCGGGCCAGCTCGTGATGCAGCTCCCGGTGCTCGGCTCGCAGTGTCCTCGGGGTCGTGAAAGTCGTCATCGGTTCTCCTCGTCTACTCGACCGGCACGCAGAGCACCGGACAGGGGGCGGAGCGCAGGACCTTCTCGGCGGTGCTTCCGAAGAGCACCTTCTCGAGATCGGCCGAATGGCCCGCCGTACCCAGGACGATCAGGATGGCGGACATCTCGGTGGCCTTCTTGAGGATCTCCTCGAACGGGCGGCCCCAGGCGATCACCGGCTCGACGGCGAGGTCGTCCCTGCCGGAGTCGGCCAGGCGCAGAGCCTCCAGGAGGCGCTGCCGGCGCTCGTGCCCGAGGCGATCGCGGAGCGCGCGCTCCGGGACCTCCGCCAGGCGGGCCAGCTCGGCGAGGCCGTGCCCCTCGATCACGTGCAGCACCAGCAGGACGGCATCCCGCTCGCGAGCCAGCGTGCGCGCGTAGGCCAGCGCCTGCTGGGCCGCCCTGGAGAAGTCCATTCCGACCAGGATCCCTGGCTTCCGGCCCGATTCCCTCGGCTGCTTCGTCATGAGGTCCTCCGCTCCGGCGGCGCCGCCGGGTGTCGCCAGAGGCGCAGGAGGCCGGCCCGCCTGCAATCCAACCAGCAAGAGCGGTGCCACGGGAATTGCACGATGGAGGCGGTTCACGTGATGGAGCCATCCACGCGCCCGGCGCGGGGGTGAGCGACCCGGCGCAAGGGTTGCGTAGCCATCGCTCCAGCCCGAAGTCTTTGCGCCGTGTCTCCGGGTGGGAGCCGGATCCGGCAGGGTGGTCTCGGGTCGGGCACCGCCGAAGTGAGCATGGATTTCGCATGGCCTGTGGGTGTACGGGCCCGGCACGCGCGCGACCCGGCCCATTACTCGGACAGGCTCCTGAGGAGGTGCGCCATGCAGGACCACGAAGCCGCCCGTTGGGACACCGCCAGGGAGAAAGTGATCACGCGCTGGCGGGAGATCCTGGATCGAATCGAGGCCCGGGACGAGGGGGGAGTCCTCGGACTGGCCAACGTCATCGACGAGTTCTGCGAAGAGGCGATGCACGCGAGGGCGGACGCCATGGAGGGGCACGCCCCGCCGGATCCCGGCCTGCTCAAGTACACGCCGGACGACAGGCCGGTCGGCACGCGCTGCATGTTCTGCCGCGGCTTCCTGGAGGCCGGCGGCTGCTTCGGCATCCTCGGCAGCCTCAACAAGCTGGTCCTCGAGGGGAAGTGGGAGGACGCGCGCGAAGTGGCGGAGGAGTACCTCGGCCGCCTGCAGACCATGACCTTCCCGGAGGGGCCCGCCTCCGTCGTGCACTGAGGGAGACCAGACCCCCTTCCGCCGGAGTCCCCCGCGGCCGATTCCTGATCTGGATCATAGGACCCCCCCGGCCACCGGGTTAGCGTCGGCTGCGAATCGGGCCGGCCCCGATCGGGACCCTTCAGACGAGGTGACGGATGAGAAGACGGGCGGCGGCTCTTCCGTTGTTGGCGGTGTTCCTGGGACTCTCGCTGGCCCTGTCGCAGGCCATCCGATCGGAGGGGAGCGCGCCGCAGGATGATCCCGACCTCCTCGCCCTCGGCAAGGCGACCTACGAGAAGCAGTGCGTCGCCTGCCACGGAGCGGGCGGACGCGGCGACGGCGAGGCGGCCTACCTGCTCTATCCCAAGCCGCGCGACCTCGCGCAGGCCTCCTACCGCCTGATCTCCACCTGGGAGAGGACCCCCACCGATCAGGACCTGTTCGACACGATCTCGCGCGGCATGCCCGGCTCGGCGATGCCGTCCTGGGAGCACCTGCCGGAGCGGACGCGCCGTGGCCTGGTGCGGTACGTCCGCTCGCTCGCGGAGACGCCCTGGGAGACGAAGGCCGCCAACGGCCTGGGGCCGGACCAGGGGGCGCCGGCCGGCCTCATCACGGTCCCGCCGGAGCCGCCGTACGACGCGGCCGCGCGCGACAAGGCGAAGCAGATGTTCGCGGAGGCGTGCGCGGGCTGTCACGGCGCGACGGGGCGCGGCGACGGCGTCGAGGAGCAGTTCGACGACAAGGGATACCCGACGCGGCCGCGCGACCTGACGCTCGGCGTCTTCAAGGGCCGGCCGGCCGTCGAGAGCCTGTACCGCCGCATCGTGGCCGGCATGCCGGGGACTCCCATGCCGATGAGCGACTGGTCGTACGGCCAGGACGCCTGGCACCTGGTGCACTTCGTCCGCTCCCTGTCGAGCGACGCGCAGCGGGCACGCGTCGAGATGAAGAGGTTCATCATCCTGGCGCCGCGGGTCCCCTCCCTTCCCGACCATCCGGACAGCTCGGCCTGGAACCAGGCGATGCCGGTCAACCTGCACCTGATGCCCCTGTGGTGGCGCACCGAGCGGCCCGAGGAGCTGACCGTCCGCGCCCTCCATGACGGCAAGGACGTGGCGTTCCTCCTGGCGTGGCAGGACGACACCTTCGATCACACGGCGATCCGCGTGCAGGATTTCCGCGACGCGGCGGCGGTCGAGCTGTCGCCGACACCCGATCCGCCGTTCTTCGCGATGGGCGAGAAGGGGCGGTTCGTCAACATCTGGATGTGGAAGTCGGAGAGGCAGGCGGACATCGAGCCGGCCTTCCAGGACCTCGACAAGGTCTACCCGAACCTGGGGATCGACTCCTACCCGAACTCGATGCGATCGGCGCTCGAGCAGCCGGCGCGTGGCGCCCTGACCCTGCAGTCCGACCCGACCTACGTGACCGGCTGGGGGGCGGGGAACATCGTCTCGAATCCCACGCTCACCAGCCCGGCGGAGGACCTGCAGGCCCAGGGCTTCGGCACGCTCACGGCGCGGCCGCAGGTGGGGGGCGCGCTGTCGGCGAGGGGCATCTACGGCACCGACAGCTACCGCGTGATCTTCCGCCGCGTCATGAAGCTCGAAGAGCCCGGAGCGGTGCGGCTGCAGCCCGGCGCGACCGTCCCCGTCGCCTTCGCCGTGTGGAACGGCAGCGCGGGGGACCGCGACGGCAAGAAGTCCGTCACCATCTGGCAGGACCTGAAGCTGGCTCCCTAGGAGGACGACCATGTCCGACGAGCCCGTCCAGAACGACTCCACGGTCCGGGGGTTTCCGCGTCGCGACTTCCTTCGCTGGATGGGCGTCGGGGCCGGCACGGCGGTGATCGGCATGTCGCTGCCGCTTCGATTGCTCGCCACGGCCGATCCCGACCAGAACCCGCTGGCCGGATCGCCGGGCCGTGACTGGGAGAAGATCTATCGCGACCAGTACCGCTACGACAGCTCCTTCGACTGGGTCTGCTCCCCGAACGACACGCACGCCTGCCGTGTTCGCGCCTACGTGCGCAACGGCATCGTCACGAGGATGGGATCGACCTACGACTACCAGACCTACGCCGACCTGCAGGGGAACAAGGCGACCGCCAACTGGAACCCACGGCAGTGCGCCAAGGGATACACCTTCCACCGCGTCATCTACGGCCCGTACCGCCTGAAGCATCCGATCGTGAGGCGCGGCTGGAAGGCCTGGGCCGACGCGGGATTCCCCGAGCTGACCCCGGAGCTCCGGACGAAGTTCCTGTTCGACGCGCGCGGCCAGGACGAGTTCACCCAGATCGCCTGGCCCGACGCCTTCGACTACATGGCCCGCGCCCTGGTCGCCGTCGCCACCCGCTACAGCGGCGACGAGGGGAAGAAGCGGCTCCTGGCCCAGGGCTACCAGAAGGAGATGGTGGAGGCGACCGGCGGCGCCGGGACCCGCTGCATCAAGATGCGCGGCGGCATGGGGCTCCTGGGCGTCATCGGCAAGTACGGGATGTACCGGCTCAACCAGTCGCTGGCGCTGCTCGACCACAAGATCCGGGGCGTCGATCACGATCAGGCCAAGGCCGGACGCAACTGGTCCAACTACACGTGGCACGGCGATCAGGCCCCGGGCCAGCCCTGGGTGCACGGGCTGCAGGCGTCCGACTGCGACTTCAACGACCTGCGCTTCTCCAAGCTGATCGTCATGGACGGCAAGAACCTGGTGGAGAACAAGCTCACCGATTCCCACTGGTTCATCGAGACGATGGAGCGCGGCGCGAAGATCGTGGTCATCGCCCCCGAGTACGGGCCCCCTTCGACCAAGGCAGACTACTGGATCCCGATCCGGCCGCAGACCGACGCCGCCCTCTGGCTCGGGATCACGCGGCTGATGATCGAGAACGCGTGGTACGACGCGGGCTTCGTCAAGAGGTTCACCGACTTCCCGCTGCTGGTCCGGCACGACACCCTGAAGCGCCTGCGGGCCCACGAGGTGTTCAAGGACTACAAGAGCGGCCTGTCGCCGGACGGCCCGTCCATGAAGATCCAGGGCCTCAGCGCGGAGCAGCACGGCAGGCTCGGTGACTTCGTCGTCTGGGACGCCGCGTCGAAGGGGCCGCGCGCCGTCAACCGCGACGAGGTCGGCCGGCGCATGTCGGACCGGGGGATCGACCCGGCGCTCGAGGGGACCTTCAGCGTGAAGCTCGCCGGCGGCAAGGTCGTGCAGGCGAGCACGCTCTGGTCCCTCTACCGGAACCACCACCTGAAGGACTACGACCTGAAGACCGTCTGCGAGATCACCCAGGCCCCGAAGGAGCTGGTGCAGAGGCTGGCCGCCGACATCGCGACGACGAAGCCGGTCGCCATCCACCAGGGGGAGGGGATCAATCACTGGTTCCACGCCACCGAGATGAACCGGGCCGCCTACCTTCCCCTGATGCTCACGGGGAACATCGGCCTGCCGGGAGCGGGCTGCCATACGTGGGCCGGGAACTACAAGGCCGCGCTGTTCCAGGGGTCCCCCTGGACCGGGCCGGGATTCAAGGGCTGGGTGGCGGAGGATCCCTTCGAGCTGAACCTCGACGCGGACGCCCCGGGCGCCAAGGTCCACGCCCATGCGTACACCCGGGACGAGGAGCCGGCCTACTGGAACCACGGCGACAAGGCGCTCGTGGTGAACACGCCCCGGTTCGGCCGGAAGGTCTTCACGGGCGAGACGCACATGCCGACCCCGACCAAGGCGCTCCTGTTCACGAACGTGAACCTGATCAACAACGCCAAGCATGCGTACGAGATGATCAAGAACGTCAACCCGCACGTCGAGATGATCGTGTCGATCGACATCCAGATGACCGCGTCGATCGAATACGCCGATCTCGCGCTGCCGGCCAACTCGTGGCTCGAGTTCGAAGGGCTCGAGATGACCGCCTCCTGCTCGAACCCGTTCCTGCAGATCTGGAAGGGGGGCATTCCGCCGGTGTTCGACAGCAAGGACGACCTGGCGATCCTGGCCGGCATCGCCGAGGCGCTGGGGAAGGTCACCGGCGATGCGCGCTTCCACGACATGTTCCACTTCGAGCACGCCGGGCGGCGCGACGTCTACATCCAGAGGCTCCTCGACACCTCGACGACCACGAAGGGGTACCGGCTGGACGACATCATGAAGGGCCGGTACGGTCCGCCCGGCGGCTGCCTGATGCTCTTCCGGACCTATCCGCGCATCCCGTTCTGGGAGCAGGTGCACGACGACGAGCCGTTCCACACCGACACCGGCCGCCTGCACGCGTACACCGACGTCCCGGAGGCTATCGAGTACGGCGAGAACTTCATCGTCCACCGCGAGGGGCCCGAGGCGACGCCCTACCTGCCGAACGTCATCGTGTCGAGCAATCCCTTCGTGCGCCCCGAGTCGTACGGGATCCCGCAGACGGCGCAGCACTGGGACGAGCGCACCGTGCGCAACATCAAGATGCCCTGGGTCCAGGCGAAGACGACCAGGAACTTCCTCTGGGAGAAAGGATTCCGCTTCTACTGCCTGACGCCCAAGACGCGCCACCGCGTGCACTCGTCCTGGTCGAACGTCGACTGGCACATGCTGTACGACTCCAATTTCGGCGATCCGTACCGGCTGGACCGCCGCTCGCCGTCGGTGGGGGAGCACCAGATCCACATCAACCCGCAGGCGGCGCGCGACATGGGGGTCAACGACGGCGACTACGTCTACGTGGACGCCAACCCGGCCGACCGGCCCTACGTCGGCGCGAAGCCCAGCGACCCCTTCTACAAGGTCGCGCGCTGCATGCTGCGCGTGAAGTACAACCACGCCTACCCGTACAACATCGTGATGATGAAGCACGCGCCGTTCATCGCGACGGAGAAGAGCGTCAAGGCGCACGAGACGCGCCCCGACGGGCGCGCCCTCTCGGCGAACACCGGCTACCAGTCGAACCTGCGCTACGGTTCGCAGCAGTCCCTGACGCGCAACTGGCACATGCCGATGCACCAGACCGACACCCTCTTCCACAAGGCCAAGGTGTTCATGGGGTTCCTCTTCGGTGGCGAGGCCGACAACCACGCGCTGAACACCGTTCCGAAGGAGACGCTGGTGCGCGTGACCAAGGCGGAAAACGGCGGCATGGGCGGCCGCGGCGTCTGGAAGCCGGCCACCACCGGCTTCACTCCCGACAACGAGAACGATTTCATGAAACGGTACCTGAGCGGCGACCTGATCAAGGTCGAGACCAGGAAAGGGTGAGCCGATGCCGTACGACGATCCCGACCCGCAGGACCCGATGATGCTCATGGGCGTGGGGCTCGAGGCCGGACCGGAGGCCCAGCGCGACATGGCGTACGCCTTCACGGAGGAGTTCGCCCGGCTCGGCTACGACGCCCGGCAGATCCTGGCTCTGTTCATGAACCCCTTCTACGCCGGCGCCCACGGGGCCTTCCGAGAGCTCGGCCGCGACGCAGTGACCGCGATCATCGCCGAAACCGTGGCCGTCTGGGGCCGGATGCGCCTGGTCGATGGCGGGCCCTGCGGATCGCGGGGGCCGTGCGGCCACGAGGAGGCCGGCCATGAGTAAGGTCCACAACTGGCATCTCGGCCGCGAGATGGACTACCCCTACGAGGGGGCGTATCCCTCCCGGCAGTTCGCCTTCGTGTTCAACATCAACCGCTGCATCGCGTGCCAGAGCTGCACCATGGCCTGCAAGTCGACCTGGACCTTCAGCAAGGGACAGGAGCAGATGTGGTGGGCGAACGTGGAGACCAAGCCGTACGGCGGGTATCCGCAGGCCTGGGACGTGCGGATCCTCGATCTCCTCGAGAAGGCCAACCCGGGCGGCCAGGCCTGGTCCGGCGCCCCGTCGGGGGATCCGCGGGCCCCCTACGGACGCTACGACGGCAAGACGATCTTCGAGGCGCGGGGCCCCGTCCTGGCGCCCGACTCCTCGCGGGTGCTCGGCTACCTTCCCGCGGACGAGGAGTGGAACTCGCCCAACATCTACGAGGACAACCCGGTCGGCGAAAAGGGGGTGCCGCGTCAGCTCAGCAGGACGGGAGAGCAGCTCCCGGTGCACAAGACCTGGTTCTTCTACCTGGCCCGCATCTGCAACCACTGCACGTATCCCGGCTGCCTGGCGGCCTGCCCCCGCAAGGCGATCTACAAGCGCCCCGAGGACGGCATCGTGCTCATCGATCAGGAGCAGTGCCGCGGCTACCGCAAGTGCGTGGAGGCCTGCCCCTACAAGAAGACGATGTACCGGGGCAACACGCGGGTCTCGGAGAAGTGCGTCGCCTGCTATCCGCGCGTGGAAGGGAAGGACCCCGAGAGCGACGGCGCGCCGATGGAGACGCGCTGCATGGCGGCATGCATCGGGCAGATCCGCATGCAGGGCCTGGTGAAGATGAACCGGGACGGCACCTGGGCGGAGGACCGGCACAACCCGCTCTACTACATGACGCACGTGGCCAAGGTGGCGCTGCCGCTCTACCCGCAGTTCGGCACGCAGCCGAACGGCTACTACATTCCGCCCCGCTGGGTGCCCCGGCCGTACCTGCGCCAGATGTTCGGCCCGGGCGTCGACGACGCCATCGAGCGGTACGCCAGCCCCGACCGTGAGCTCCTGGCCGTGCTGCAGCTCTTCCGCCGGTCCAACCGGATCATCTACCGCTACGACATGAAGGAGGGCCCGAAGATCTACGAAGGGGAGGTGCGCGGCAGGAAGGTGACGATCTACAACGACACGGTCATCGCCTACGGCAAGAAGGACGAGGAGCTGTTCCGCACGACGGTCGAGGAGCCGATCCACGTCCGATCGGCGGAATACGCGAACTCGATCTAGGCACACGGCCCGGAGCGATTCCGGGGAGGAGGGACGCGTGAACACCACCATCGAGGCCCCCGCGGACGCCCGGCGCGAGCGCGACGCGGCCCTGTGCCGCAGCCTGATCTACGAGGCCCTGTCGCTCGGCTTCCGGCCGCCCGACGCGCGCACGCTGGACAGGCTCGCCGCGCCCGACGCCGCCGCGGCCCTGGCCGAGGCGGCCGGATACCTGGACGACGAGGCCCCCTATCCCGCGGAGCTGGGGCAAGGGAGGCTTGCCCCGCTGGTGCGGGCCCTGCCGCGGGCCGCGGACGCGCGCGCGGTCGACATGCTGATGATGAGCCACCTCAGGCTGTTCGGCCACACGGTGCGCGGCCCGGTGCCGGCCTACGAGACCGAGTACGGCGAGGACACGCTGTTCCAGAAGCCGCAGGAGATGAGCGACATCGCCGGCTTCTTCTCGGCGTTCGGGCTGGTCCTCGATCCGCGCGGGCACGAGCGGATCGATCACATCTCGTGCGAGCTGGAGTTCCTGGCGTTCCTGTGCCGCAAGGAGGCGCACGCTCTCGAGACCGGCGAGGCGGAGATGCGCGAGGCGACCCGCCGGGCGACGCGCCTGTTCCTTCGGGATCACCTGGCGCGCTTCGCCCCTTCGTTCGCGCGCCGCGCGTGCGCGGCCGACCCGGCGGGGTTCTATGGCCGCCTGTCGCTTCTCTGCCTCGACTTCGTCCGGTCCGAGTGCCGCCGCTGCGACGTTCCCGTGGGACCCGAGATGCTGCGCCTGCGCGAGCCGATCGACGACGGCGCGCCGATCGCGTGCGGCGCGCCCGGAGGGTGCGGCGTGCCGGGCCCCTGCGGCCCCGGCGTCGACGCCGAGGCCGGCCCGGACGGCGGCCCGGCAGCCGGTCCGCCGGATCGGGCCGGAGGATGAGGGCGCCGGTCGCCTTCCATCCCCGGCTCGTCGAGCAGGCGGTCTGGGCCGCCCTCCGCGGGCGGCCTGACGCCGGCGCTTTCCATCGCGAACGGGAGCGGCTCTACGACGAGCCCGACCCCGCGGCGCGCGAGCGCCTCTTCGACGGTCTCCACGCGGACTGGTTCGAGAGGCTCGGCCTCGCGGAGCCGGTCCGGCTGGCCCTCGGAGAGCAGGCCGAGGCCCTGGCGCCCGCGCGCCGGGTCGTGTTCGCTCCCGTGGACGGGCCCGGGCGGGAAGGCGCGGAGCTGTTCGTGGCGTCGCCGGGCGAGTTCTCCGTCGTCGTCACGCTGCGCCCCTCGACCCTCGCGGCGGCCGGCCAGGTCCTTCCTCTGCTGCGCCGCGAGCTGGCGCACGTCGGCGACATGCTCGACCCCGCCTTCGCGTACGAGCCCCGCCTGCCGGAGCAGCCCCTCGGTCCGGCGCATGACCGCCGGCTCCTGGAGCGCTACAGCATCCTGTGGAACGCCTCGGTCGACGGGCGCCTGGTACGGCTCGGCCGGCTCGAGCCTCGCGTCCGCTCGGAGCGCCGGACGGAGTTCGAGATCGCGTTCGCCTGCCTGGGACCCGAAGGCGAGAGGTGCTTCGAGCGGATCTTCTCCGGTGCGCGGCCGCCCCATCCGGAGCTCGTCGGGCTGGCCTCCGACCCCGTGGCGGGATTCGGGCTGCGCGCGCCGTCCTGCCACGACACCGGCCGCTGCCCGCTGTGCGGTTTCCCGACCGTGACCCTCGAGCCCGATCCGGAGGACCTGCCGGACGAGATCCGCGGCGCCATCGCGGCGGACTTCCCCGACTGGCGCCCGGAGCGCGGCATCTGCCCTCAGTGCGCCGAGCTGTATCGCTCCCGCGTGCTCGACCCGGTGGAGCTCTAGGAGCCCATCCGCACCCGGTCTTGCGCCGCGGCGCGATCCGCTGCATGATGCACCGTCCGTAGAGGGCTCATGCGGCGCGAAACGATCCGATTCCTCGTCCCGGCGATTCTGCTGGCGCTGCCCCCGGGGCCTGCCTCGCTCCCCGCGCGGGCGGCCACGGCGCCGCGGCCGGGCGGCGCGGCCTACGTGTCCTCCAAGAACTGCGGCGCCTGCCACGACGTCATGTACAAGGCGTGGGCGGACTCGCCGCACGCGCGGTCGGCGACGAGCCCGGCGTTTCTCGAGGCCCTGCGCCTGGCGGTCGAGGCGGCGCCGGACAAGCAGGCGACCCGGCAGGGGTGCGTCTGGTGCCACGCGCCGACGACCATCCTGAGCGGCGACCACGAGCTGCGCCAGCCGGTCTCGCGCGAAGGGGTCACCTGCGATTTCTGCCACACGATCGCCGACGTGGACCTCGAGAAGGAGGGGAAGCCCTTCGTCCTGGAGCCGGGGAACGTGAAGCGGGGGCCGTACGAGTACGCCGGGAAGGTCCAGGGGCACGCGACCGCGTACTCGGCGCTGCACCGGGCCAGCCCGCTCCTGTGCGCCTCGTGCCACGAGTTCAAGAACGCCCTCGGCGTGGCGGTCCTGTCGAACTACAGCGAATGGAAGGACGGCCCCTACCCCGCGCGCGGCGTGTCGTGCCAGGACTGCCACATGGCGCTCGTTCCGGGCTCGCCGGCCCGGGGCGCCGCGCCCAGGAGCGGTCTGAGGGTCGTCAACCTGCATCGGCTGGTCGGAGGGAGCGCCATCAGCCAGCTCGCCCGGGGCCTCGATCTCAAGATCGACTCTCTGACGATCTCCGGCGGGACCGCCGAGGTGGCCGTGATCGTCACCAACGCCGCCGCCGGGCACTCGGTCCCCGGCGGGCTGGCCACCAAGACCCTGGTCCTCGCCGTCGCCGCGGAAACCGCCGACGGGAAGCTCGAGAACCGCCAGGAGCGGCTGTTCCGCAGGGAGCTGAAGGACGCCCGGGGCGTCGTGGTGGGGACGGTCGCCGACATGTTCCTGAAGGCGGCCTCGGTCGGCAGCGATTCGCGCCTCAAGCCGAAGGAATCCCGGCGGGAGCGGTTCAGCATCGGCGTGCCTTCCGGGGCGCGCGCCATCACCGCCCGGCTCGAGTACAGAGACGCGTCGGACCCGCGCAGCGCTCCGACGACCGTCCTGATCACCGAGATCAAGCGTCCGCTCGGCGCGCGCTGACCGGTCAGCCCGGCCGAATACTGTCCTGGCCGGCCCGGGCGCGCAGCCTCCGGGCGAGATCGCGCACGGCGGGGTACAGTGCATCGGGGTCGCAGGCCGGCGCGGCCCCCTTCGCCTCGGCCGCGCGTCCCCGCAGCGGGCCGCCGAGGGCCGAGAAGAGGGTCGTCCCCATGGGCGACTCCAGGGGCGGAGCCGCCTTCCTGTCCCCCTCGCCCAGCACCCCCTTCACCGGAGCGGCGACCGATCCGGCCTGGATCGCCCGCTCGCACGCCGCGCGGGCGTCCTCGCGCCGTCCCTCGAGCCAGTCGAGGTAGCCGATCAGGAAGGCGGCCTCGACGCATTTCGGATTGGTGCGGAGCGCCGATTCGAGCCAGAAGCGGGCCCGGGCGGCATCCTCCCTCACGATGGCGATCTCGCCGAGCCGCACCATCGGGCCGGTCTCCTCCCCGTTGATGGCGTGCGCGCGCTCGAAGTGCTGCTTTGCGCCGAGGAGATCGAGGGGAAGCGACCCGTCGGCCGAGGCCAGGAGCGCCCCCAGGGCCAGGTGTCCCCGGGCGCTCGACGGTTCGACCCGCACCAGCCGGATGAACGCCTCGAGCGCGCCGGTCGGCTGGCCGATCTCCTTCCGGCACTGTCCGAGGTAGTAGAGCGAGTCCTCGTGAGCGGGATCCAGGGCGAGCGCCCTCTCGTAGGCCGCGGCGGCCGCCGCGAAATCGCCTCGGGACCGCAGCGCCGTCCCCTGGTGATACGCCTCCCAGAACCGCACGATCGAGGCCCGGTCGGTCGCCGCCACGGTCCGTTCCGTCGCCGGCGGCGCGGCGGAGCCGGACGCGGACGCCGCGGGCCCGGGCGTCGCGCCCACGACGGGGGCCTCCCCCTCGGTCACGGTGACGGTCGAGTTCCTCGGCAGATCGGTTATCTCCTGCCGCGAGCCGTCGGGCCAGGCGATCTCGAGGCGATCGACCGCGGCCGCGGCGCCGATCCCGAAGTGGGCCTCGCCCGGCGGGGACTGGCTGAGGTAGGACGGGCCCGAACCGATCTCGCGGATCTGCTTCAGGCCGCCGGACGTGAGGCGCACCAGCGCGCCCGTCGCGAACGAAGTCGTGGCGAATCGACGGCCGCGCGGACCCCCCGCAGCGGCCGTGCGGACCGCGCCCGCGCTCCCGGACCGCGGGCCGCGCAGAACGACGCGCAGGAAGCCCGAGGCGTTGCCGCCGTCGTTGCGCAGCAGCCGCGCGTCGCCGCCGTTCACCTGCACCGCAACGTCCAGGTCGCCGTCGCCGTCGTAGTCGGCGATGGACGCGCCGCGTCCGACGTTCTCCTCCCCGAGGGCCGTCCCCGCGGCCGCCCCGGCCTCGAAGAACCCCTCCTTCAGCCCGGCGTTCCAGAACAGCAGATTGCGCATCGGGACCAGGAGCGACGGGTCGTCCTCGCGCTGGAACGTGCTGCCGTTCGTCACGAACAGATCGAGCCGGCCGTCGTTGTCGAAATCGAAGAAGCCGGTCCCCCAGCCGACGAAGTCGAGCGCGATCTGCCCCAGTCCGACCTGATCCGCGATGTCCAGAAAGTGGAGCGGGGAAGCCGGGCCGCCGGCTCCGGATTCGCGGCCGCCCGGGGAGGTCGCGCCCTGGTTGTCGTACAGGGCGTTCTCCTGCGCGATCCAGTGGGTGATGAACACGTCGAAGTCGCCGTCGCCGTCCCAGTCGCCTATCCCGAGCCCCATCGCCCCCCGGTGGTCGGCGACCCAGGCCGGGTGGCTGATGTCCTCGAACCGGCCGTTCCCCAGATTCCGGTACATGGCGTTGTCGGAGATGTCGTTGGCCACGTAGAGATCGGGCCAGCCGTCGCGGTCGAAATCGCACCAGGCGGCGGACAGCGAGCGGCCGGTCGGGTTGTCCACACCGGCCTGGCGCGCGACCTCGCGGAAGGCGCCGCCGTCGTTCCGGAAAAGAAGATTGCGCTCCGGCGGATAGGAGGACGGGTTCAGCGTGTACGGCACGACGGCGCGGTACTGCTGCGACGACTGCCCGGCCAGCCGCGGGTCGTAGCGGTAGCGGACGTAGCCGGTGACGTACAGGTCGAGATCGCCGTCGCGGTCGTAGTCGGCCCAGACGGCGCCGGTCCAGAACCCGCTCTCGGCGCCGATCCGCGACGCCCGCGACACGTCCGTGAACGTGCCGTCGCCGTCATTGCGGTACAGGAGGCTCGTCCCGAAGCGCGTGACGGCGAGGTCCAGATCGCCGTCGCCGTCGTAGTCTCCCCAGGCCGCCCCCATGCCGCACCCGCGCGCCCCGACGCCGGCGGCGTCGGTGACGTCGGTCAGCCGGCCGCCGTCGTTGCGGTACAGGGCCGAGCGCGCGGGAGAGCGGTCCGCCTCGCCCGGTGCGGCCGACAGGGGGCCGTCCTCGTTGACCAGGACGAGATCCGGATCGCCGTCGTTGTCGTAGTCGCCCCACGCCAGCCCGGAGCCCATGTCCTCAGGCAGCTGCGTGCTCCGCCTGCCTTGGAAATGGCGGAACGCCAGGCCGGCCTCGCGGGCGGCGTCGGCGAACGTGACGCGCGGAAAGCCGGCGGGAACCGCGCGCGACAGGTGCCGCGTGATCTCCTCGCCGGCCCCTTCGTCCGCCCCGGGCGTGTATGGCACCGGCCGCGGGCGGAGCAGGACGAGGAGGGCGGCCGCGCCGGCGAGCGCGAAGCCGCCGGCGAGCAGAAGCAGGCGCCGGCGCCGCGTGCGGCGCCCGCGATCGGCCGGAACGGCCGGCGGCGTCACCGTCCTCCGGCCGAACCGATCGGGCGGGCCGGGGCGGCGGCCCTCGCCCGGTCTCCCCGCACGCGAATGGTGGCCTCCGCCCGGGCCATCTCGGTCACGGGGGAGGTGAGCCCCGCCTTCTCCCCGAACATGAAGTTCAGCAGGTACTGGTCGATCTTCCGGTACATGAGCCGCGCGGTGACCCTGAGCGCGCCGGTCCCGCGTCCGCCGGCCGGCACGGTGAAGGTCTTGTCGTAGGCGGTCGGCTCCGCGGGGCCTCCGGCGTTGCCGGGGCAGCGGAACGTGTACTCGGCCGTGTCGGAGAAGCCGGGGAAGAGGGATCGCCGGAACCGCACGCCGACCATCTCCCAGAGATTGTGGCGGTCGATCAGGTTGCCGTACTGGTCGACCGGCTCGGCCTTGAACATGAAGGAGCCGGGCTGGATGAAGTGACGGTCATCCACGGCCCCGGACTGGAAGACCGTGCGTCCCGAGCCGTCGACGACCGTCATCTCCACCCACGACTGGATGATGTCGAGCGGGCCGGTGGGGAAGTCGTGGCCGACCTTGTTGGAGGTGATCACCGCCCGCAGCGCCACCGGTCCGTCGCCGGAGACCTCCTCCGGCGCCTGGATCTCGATGCCGACCGCGGCGCCGCGCGTCCACTTGTCGGCGATCTCGGGGATCTCATACTCGCCTCGCAGCCACTTGCCGGTCAGCTCGATCTGCGTGTCGGCCCCCGGGATCTTGAGCGCGGCCGGCATGAACTGGTTGGCGCCGATGAAGCGATGGCTGCGGTGCCGGCCGTCCCGCGGCGTGCGGTTGTAGTCGAGGGAGTCCCCCGATGCCGGCTCCTCCGAAGCGACGAGCGGCATGTGGCATTCCCGGCATTCGATCGTCTTGCGCGGATCCCCCGGATGGTTCCAGCGGCTCTTGCGCCAGTTGTCGTACTGGTTCTGCAGCTGCACCCAGCCGACGTTGTTGACCTCCTGGTCGATGAACTGCTTGTGGCAGGCGGCGCAGTACTCGGGGGTCTTGAACAGCCGCTTGCTGAGCTGCTCGGTGTGGTGTCGCGGGTAGGCGCGGATCAGGAAGTCGCGCGCCAGCCGGGCCCCCCTCCCGTCCTTCAGCTCGAACAGGTAGCGGTCCGGCTGCGCGATGACGTAGTTGGCGTTTCCTTCCAGGTCGGTCTTGCGGATCGAGTGGCAGGCGAGGCACGAGACCCCCTCGTTGTAGCCCGCCAGGGCGGTCAGGTTCTCGTTGAAGATGTTCTTGGCCCCCGAGAACAGCGAGATCGGATCGTGGCAGCCGCCGCAGTAGCGCGTCGACTCGGCGCCGTTCTGCTTGGCCATCTCGGTCTGGATCCTCTGGAAGCCGACGTCCATCGCGGCCCAGCGGTGCGCGCTCACCCGCCACTCGGCGACGATCGAGGCGTGGCAGCCCGCGGTCCCGCACGACTCGGACCCCGACAGGGACCGGGGGTCGTACGCTCCCGAGGTCGCCGTGCGGGCGAGACTCGGCGTGAACGGCCGGTTCGCCCCGTACTTGAACGAGTAGTCGGCGGGGAAGGAGTTGTCGAAGCGATCGCCGGGAACGATCCCCCAGCCGATCGCGACCGGGACCAGGAGAGCCAGGAACATCGCGCCGGCGCGCAGCAGGCCCCGCCGCTGGGCGCGCAGAAGCCCGCCCGCCTCGCCGCGCAGCGCGAGGGCCCGGTCCCGGAACAGGATGACCGCGACGTGCGGCAGGAGGAAGGCGACGACGGCGAACGTGGAGATGACGTGCGCCGTGTCCCAGGCGTAGCCGATCCGGGAGCCGAGCAGCGCCTGCCAGCTGAGGACGCCGCCGCTGACGATGGTCACGAGAGTCGCGGCGGAGGCCAGGTATCCCATCACCTTGACGGACGACGAGGGGCGCTCCCAGTAGACCGCCAGGTGGCGTACCTGGTAGGCCAGGACGGGGACCAGGAACACCACGCCCAGCAGGGTGTGGATGAGCACCATCCACTGGTTCGGGACCGAAAAGGGCAGGAAGTAGATGGACAGGCCGCTCACCGTTTCGAAGGCAAGCCAGGCCAGGGCGAGCGCCGCGAGCCTCCTGCCCCATTCCGCCTCGCGAAGCGACAACCCGGTACCGCCGTTCGTCGTGCCCTGGTGCGTGGCCATCCGATGCCCCCTGTCCTCTCGCAGATTTTGCGCCGGTTTTCCGTCCGTGCGATGACACTTCGGGCTGCAAGAGCCGTGCCCCGGCCGAGGAGACTCGGAGGATGCCGAAGTCCATTGAGTGGTGCCCCGGGAGGGCCGGGGAGTCCACGCAGGGCGCAAGAACTTCCTGATCGGGATCATAGAATTTACAGATCATGACTGGCGCCCTGGGCCCGCCGGGGGCATGCTTGAACCACCCGGGGCGGCCGCGAGTCGGCACGCCTCTTGCTTCACGGAAGGGGCAGGCCCATGGAAACCGACGTTCGGCGCAACCCGGCTCTCCTCAAGCTCGACCTGTACTGCAAGGGGATCCGCCTCGACGACTCCTGCCTGGTGCACGACGACGGCGGGCGCCCGATCCTCAGGACCCGGGCCGGTCTCGGAAGCGGCATCGAGGTCGTCCTTCCGGGCGGGCTCTGGACGAACGTCCCGGTCAGCGAGCCGTTCGCGCGGCGCTCCCCCTACGTCCTGTACCGCGAGGGGGGGGAGTACGTGATACGCCGCCACCGGGAACGGGCTGCCGCGTCCGGCACCGGGCTGCAGGTCGTCGCGCCTCGGGCCGACGACGTGGCCTGGGTCCGGCTGGCCCCGCGCCCCGGCTGGTACGACCGGAAGACGTCCACCGGGAAGCCGATGACGCGCATCGGCACCCTGCAGGGGACGTACCTGGGGGTGTACCAGGCACGGGTATGCGATTACTGGAAGGAGGATCCGAAGTCGAACTGCCGCTTCTGCTCGGTCGGGCTGAACCTCGGGATGGACGACGCCGCGGACAAGACCGTGGACGAGGTGATGGAGGTGGTCCGGGCGGCCCGCAGGGAATCGGGGATCACCTATGTCGACTTCAACACCGGGCACTACGAGGGAGAGACCTACCTCGACCTGCTCGAGCCGTTCATCCGCCGGATCAAGAAGGAGACCGGCCTCCTGGTCGGCATCCAGACGCCCCCTCATCACGACCTGAGCCGCTACGACGCGCTGCGGAAGATGGGACTCAACCGCGTCTCGTTCTGCTTCGAGATATGGGACGACGCGACCTTCCGCGCCGTCTGCCCCGGCAAGAACCGCGAGTACGGCCTGAAGCGCTACCTCGACGCCGTGGAGCACTGCGGGCGGCTGGGTCGGAGCGGCGGCCGCGAGCCCTGGGTGTCGAACGGCGAGATCATCGCCGGGCTGGAGCCGCCGGCCTCCTCGATGAAGGCGATCGACTGGATCACCTCGGTGGGGGCGGTCCCGACCGTGTGCGTATTCCGGCCGCTGGTCGGCACCGACATGGAGGACGTCCCGCCCCCGAGGACGGAGGACCTGGTCCCCGTGTTCCGGCGCCTGTACGAAGCATGCATGGAGCGGAACCTGCCGATCGGCATCGCCCCGAACGTCCACGTGAGCCTCGTTCTGCTCCCCGAGGAGTGCCGCTGGCTCCTCGACAATCCGAGGAAGTACTGGAGGCGTGAGCTGAAGCTGAAGGCGATGTCGGCGCTGTTCCGGATGCGGTTCGAGGCGGCGCTTCCCGCTATTCGTCCGGCCTGACCCGCTCCAGCCTGGACCGGTCGGGGATGCTGAAGCCGCCGTCGGCGGTGTGGACGATGTCGTCCTTCCCCCAGCGGCTCATGACCCGGATGGCGGTCTCCTGCGTCGTGCCGATCAGGTCGGCGATCTCCTGCCGGCTGAGCGGCACGGGGACGAAGGTTCCCCGCCCGGCCGGCTTCCCGGTCCGATCCGCCAGGGTCAGGAAGAGCCGGGCCATCCGGTATTCCACGCGGCTCGAGCGCTCCGACAGGCGGCGCGTCAGCTCGATCATGCGGCGCGTCAGTCCGAGGAGCAGGCCGCGGGCGAGGCCCGGGTTGGCGGCCAGGAGGACGAAGAACTCCTGGCGGGGCACCGACAGGAGGCTGGTCGCCTCGAGCGCCACGGAGGTGGCGGGGAAGTCCCGCTCCTCGTAGGCCGCGATCGCGCCGACCGGATCGCCGGGCCCGAAGATCTCCAGGATGACCTCGCCGCCGGAAGGGGAGGCCTTGACGATCTTCACCTGGCCGCCGAGGATGAAGTGGAACATCTGCGCCGGCTCCCCCTCGCGGAAGATGACCTGCCCCTCGTCGTACGAGCGGATGCGCACCAGCGGGCGCAGGCTGTCTCGCTCGGCCGGCTTGAGGCTCTGGAACAGCGGTATGGCGGCCCAGGGGACGTTCGGATTTCCGGCGGACGGGGCCAGCGGCGCACCTCCGAAGGCGTGATCTTAGCACCGGCCGCGGGCGCCCCGGAGGAAAGCTCCGGGGCTGATCCAGATCATGCCGCCCGGTCGCCGCAGGGACGATCATGAGTGCAGGCGCTCCGTGTGCGGGGCGCGGGGAGACGGGATGGAACAGGCCGCCGGCAGGCAGGGCTTCTCGGACGCAAGGCAGAGGTTCGCCCGCTCTCCGCTGGTCGTGATCTGGGAGGTGACGCGCGCCTGCGACCTGGCCTGCGTCCACTGCCGGGCCTCCGCCATCCCGCAGCGCGAGAGCGGCGAGCTGTCGACGGCCGAGGGGCTCGCCCTGATCCGGCAGATCCGCGAATTCGGCCGGCCGGTGTTCGTCCTGACGGGCGGGGATCCCCTGAAGCGCGGCGACCTGTTCGATCTGATCCGGGCGGGGGCGGACGCCGGGCTGCCGACCTACATGAGCCCCAGCGGCACGCCGCTCCTGACGCACGCGGGACTGCTCAGGGCGCGCGACTGCGGCCTGCAGGGAGTGTCGATCAGCCTGGACGGCTCGACCGGGGAGATTCACGATCGCTTCCGAGGCGTGCGCGGATCGTTCCGGCTGTCGCTCGACGCGGCGGCCTCCGCCGTCGCCCTCGGGCTCCGCCTGCAGATCAATACGACGCTGACCCGGCACAACCTGCGGGACCTGCCGGCCATCGCCGATCTGGTCGGCTCGCTCGAGGCGCAGCGCTGGACCGTCTTCCTCCTGGTGCCGACGGGCCGCGCCCTCGCCGGCCAGCAGGTCTCGCCGCAGGAGTGCGAGAGCGCCTTCGCCTGGCTGTACGAGACCTCGAAGACGGCCCCCTACCGCATCAAGACGACCGAGGGGCCGCACTACCGGCGCGTCGCCCTGCAGCGGTCCGGCACGCTCCCGGACCGGGCGGGGGATTCCCTCGTCGTCGACACGGGATCCGGGGGCGGCCGGTTCGTGCCGGGGATGAACGACGGGTCGGGGTTCCTGTTCATCAGCTCGAGGGGCGTGATCCATCCGAGCGGGTTCCTGCCGCTGCCGGCGGGAAACGTCCGGACCGACTCGTTGACGAAGGTGTACCGGGAGCACCCGCTGTTCGTGGCGCTGCGCGACCCCGGGCGGCTCTCGGGGCGCTGCGGGCGATGCGAGTTCCGGGCGGTCTGCGGGGGCTCGCGCGCGCGCGCCTTCGCCCAGAGCGGCGACGTCCTCGCCGAAGACCCGGCCTGTCTCTACTTGAACTGAGGAGGGTTCCATGCCGATCGATCCCAGCATGACGGTGGCCGACATCATCAAGAAACATCCGGGGGCGCGGGCCGTCCTGCAGCGCTTCGGGCTCGACGCCTGCTGCGGCGGCGCCCATCCGCTCGAGTTCGCCTGCCGGGCCCACAAGGTGGATCCGGGCGAGGTCCGGAAGGCCATCGACGCGACCCTGGCGACGGGCGTGGTCATCCACCGCGACATGACGGTGCGCGAGATCCTCGAGGCGTATCCCTCCACGGTCGGGGTGTTCGATCGCCACGGCCTCATGGGCTGCGGAGGGGCGCAGGGGCCGGTCGAACCGCTCGGCTGGTTCGCCCAGGTCCACCACGTCGATCTCGACACGCTGATGGAGGATCTCCAGGCGGCGGCCGTCTCGGGGGCGGTTCCCGTCGCGGAGCCGATCACGCCGCAGGCCCTGGCGCGCGAGAACCTGTATCGCCGGTTCCTGAAAACGGCCCTCCTGTTCACTTTCAGCGGCGGGACGCTGCTGGGCGCGCTCGCCTTGATCCTGATGGCGGTGCGCGGCGAGCTGGGGGGGATCGGCCGGGGGATCATCCAGGTCCACGGCCACTACCAGCTCTTCGGCTGGGTCGGGCTGTTCGTCGTCGGCGTGGCGTACCACATCCTGCCGCGGCTGACCGGCGTGCCGCTGCCGTCCTACCGCATGGCGTCGCTGTCGTTCGTGCTCCTCGTCCTCGGAACGATCCTGAGGGTCGGGCAGGCCCTCGATCCCGGGGGCGTGCGAACGACCACGCTTCTCGCGGGCGGGCTGATGGAGGTCCTCGGCTGCGGCCTGTTCGCCTGGGCGGTCGCGCGCCTCCTGATGCCCCGCGCCTCCCGGCTCGAGGCCTACCAGGCGTACCTGGTCTTCGGCACCGGCTGGCTCGTGGTGGCCTCCCTCCTGAACCTGTCGCACGCCTGGTATCTTTCGTCGCGGGCGGTGTTCGAGGTCCCCCCCTTCCTGAACGTTCCCTATCTGAGCGTCTTCCTGGTCGGCTTCGTGACGTTCTGGATCCTCGGGGTGTCGCTGCGGACTCTGCCGGTGTTCATGGGCCTCCAGGCGCGGCCGAACGTCGCCTGGGCCGTCTCGGTGCCCCTCTCCCTGTCGCTCGTCGTGATGGTCATCGGCGAGTCGTCGTATCTGGCGGGGGGCGGCGCGGCGGCGCGCACGACGTTCGGCGCCGGCGGGATCCTGCTGGCCGTCTGCCTGGGGATCGTCACCTGGGCGCTCGGCATCTTCGGGCCGGCCGGCGAGCGGGAGCCGGGAATGGACCGGGGCTACGAGAAGTTCCTGCGGCTGGGCTACGCCTGGCTGCTGATCTCGGGAGGCATGCTGGCGGTCTTCTCGGTCCTGGCGATTCGGGGGGCCGACATGAACCACGCCCTCGTCGGCGCCTACCGCCACGCCCTCACCGTCGGCTTCATCACGACCATCATGATCGGGATGGCGAGCCGGATCGTCCCCGTGTTCCGCGGCGTGCCGATCCATTCCGTGCGGATGCGGGAGTGGAGCTTCTGGCTGCTGGCCACGGGGAACGTCATCCGCGTCGCCTTCCAGTCCCTCTCCGGGTTCTACGGTGCCGCATGGCTGCGGGTGGCGGGCCTTTCCGGAGTCCTCGAGCTGACGGCCCTGCTGCTGTTCGGGTTGAACATCTGGAGGACGCTGAACGCCGAGACGCCGGACGACGTGGCGGTGAAGGACTGGAAGCCGCCGATCGCCTCGGAGACCCGCGTCGGGGATCTCCTGGCGGCCTACCCGGACCTCCTGCCGGTGTTCGTCCGGAACGGCTTCGCGCCGCTGGCCAATCCGATCCTGCGCCGCACGGTCGCGCGCAGCGTCAGCGTGGCCCAGGCGTGCCGCATGCACGGCGTCGACCTGCCGCGGTTCCTGGGGCAGCTCACCGAGGCGCACGGCCGCCCCTCGGCGTGAACGCAGAGGGCGCCCTTCCGTCGCGCCTTCTGCCGGTCCTCTACTTCGGCCTGGCGCACCTGTCCCTGACCACGGCCTTCGCGGCCATGGTCATGGACCCGGCAGGCGTCGCCGGGTTCTTCTACCAGCCCCGGACGATCGGCATCGTCCACCTCGTCACCCTGGGCTGGATCAGCGCCTCGATCCTCGGGGCGCTCTATGTGATCGGCCCGCTGGCGCTCAGGATGCCCCTGCCGGCCGGAGGGGTCGACTACGCGGCGTTCGCCCTCGTGGCGATCGGCACCTCCGGTATGGCCGGGCATTTCTTCATCGCCCGGTACGCGGGGGCCGCCTGGTCGGGCGGGCTGGCGCTGGCCGGAATCCTGATCGTCGCCCTGCGCGTGCTCCCGCGGCTCGTCGCGGCGCCCGTCCAGGAGGCGGTCAAGCTCCACGCCGGCCTGGCGTTCGGCAACGTGCTCCTGGCGGGGCTCATGGGGATCGCCCTCGCCGTCCACAAGGAGCACCCGTTCCTGCCGGGTCCGCCTCTCGGATACGTCTTCGCGCACCTGCACGTGGCCGCCCTGGGCTGGGCCGGCATGATGGTCCTGGGGGTGGGCTACCGCATGATGCCGATGATCCTGCCGGCCGCCATGCCCCCGGGGCGCTCCCTGCATGCGAGCGCGGTCCTTCTCGAGGCCGGCATCCTCGGCCTCGTGGCCGGTTTCCTGCTGGGGGATCGGCTCCTGCCGCCGTCCGCGCTTCTCGCGGCCGCCGGGTTTGCCGCGTTCCTGCTGCAGGTCCGCTGGATGCTCGCCAACCGGCGCCGGCGTCCCCCCTGGCTGCGGCTTCCGGACTACGGGCTCCTGCACGTCCTGGCGTCGATCCTCTACGTCGTCCTGGGCGCCGTCCTCGGCGTGACGCTGTCGATCCTCCCGCAGTCCGATCGCTCCCTGCGCGCCGCGGCGGCGTACGGGGTGGCGGGGCTCCTCGGCTTCCTGGGACAGATGGTCCTGGGAATGCTCTCGCGCGTCCTGCCGATGCTCGCCGTGTGCCACGCCAACCGGGGCGCGACCTGCGATGCGCCGCCGGTCACGCCGCGCGAGATGGGGATCCCGGGATTTCCGGCGGCGATCTTCGTCCTGTGGAGTGCGGGCGTGCCGTTGCTGGCGGCGGGGATGTTCCTGCAGGCCGCGCCGGCCGCAGGCGCGGGCGGCGCCGTGATGTTCGCCGCCTCGGTCCTCCAGGCTTTCCAGGCGGCGGACGTGCTGCGCCATGCCTTCCGGCGACCGCGCGGGGGCGGGCCGGCCCTTCAGTGATCCGAGCCGGGCACGGCGGGCTCGGCCTCGACGTCCTCGCCCGGCTCGTCGTGGCGCGCGTCGATGGTCGCGCCCGCCTGGCGATACTGCTTGATCTTGTACTGGATGGTGCGGGCGCTGATCTTCAGGATGGCCGCCGCCCGGCTGGTCGACCCGCCCACGGCCTCGAGGGTCTTCAGGATCGCGTCCCGCTCGATGTCCTCCAGGCTGGCGCCTGGCACCACCGGCCCGTCCGCGCGGTGGGCCGGCTGGGCCGCCTTCGGCAGCGACGGGAAGAGGGACAGGTCGAGCTCCCGGCCGCGCGCCAGGATGACGGCCCGCTCGATGGCGTGCTCCAGCTCGCGCACGTTCCCCGGCCAGTCGTAGGCCATGAGCGCGGCCAGCGCCTCGTCCGCCAGCCCCAGGACCTCCTTGCCGTTCGCCGCCGCGAACCGGCGCACGTAGAAATCGACCAGCAGCGGGATGTCGTGCGCGCGGACCCGAAGCGCCGGCAGGGGGATCTCGATGACGTTCAGGCGGTAGTACAGGTCCTCGCGGAACTTCTTCTCGCGGATCAGGGCCGGCAGGTTGTGGTGCGTGGCGGCGAGGACGCGCACGTCCACCGTGAGCGTCTGGTTCCCCCCGATCCGCTCGAACTGGTGCTCCTGCAGGAAGCGCAGCAGCTTGACCTGCATCCCCATCGGCAGATCGCCGATCTCGTCGAGGAAGATGGTGCCCCCCGCGGCGATCTCGAACCGGCCGGCGCGGCGCGCGACCGCGCCGGTGAAGGCGCCGCGCTCGTGCCCGAACAGCTCGCTCTCGAGGAGGGTCTCGGGAAGCGCGGCGCAGGCCACCTTGACGAACGGCGCGTCGCGCCTCGGGCTGTGCTGGTGGATCGCCTGGGCGATCAGCTCCTTGCCGGTGCCGCTCTCGCCGGTGATCAGGATCGACGCCTGGCTCCGCGCCACCTGCTCGACGAGACGGAAGACCTCGAGCATCTCGGGGCTTCTCCCGATGATGCTCTCGAAGCTGTACTTCTCGTCCAGCCGCTCGCGCAGAAGGAGCGTTTCCGCGACCAGGCGCCTCCTGCCCATGATGCGCTTCAGGATCCTTTCCAGCTCCTCGACGTCGATCGGCTTGGTCAGGTAGTCCTCGGCGCCCTCCTGCACCGCTTTCACGGCGCTCCGGATCGTGCCGTGCGCCGTCATGATCAGGAGCGCCACGCCGGGGTATCCCTGCCGCACCCGCGTCAGAAGCTCGTGTCCGTCGAGCTTCGGCATCCTGAGATCGCTCAGGAGGATGTCGGGAGAGTGCTGGGCGACGAGCCGCAGCGCCTCCTCGCCGTCCTGGGCCAGGAACACCTCGTAGCCGTCCTCGGTGAGGATCTGCCCCAGGCTGCGGCGCGCCGCCTCTTCGTCGTCCGCGATCAGAATGCGTCCCTTGGTCTGAGTCATGGAGCCGCCTCCGCCTCGATGGTGGGCCGACCGGGTTCGGGGATCTTGAACGTGATGAAGAACGTCGTGCCCAGCCCCGGCTCGCTCTCGAACGTCAGCTGCCCGCCGTGGGCCTCGACGATCCGCCGCGCGATGGGCAGGCCGAGGCCGGTGCCGCCGCGTTTCGTGGTGGTGAAGAAATCGAACACGTCCAGCCCCGCCTCGATGCCGACCCCCGTGTCGGTCACCTCGACCACCGCGGAGTCGCCCGACAGGCGGGACGAGATCGTGACGGAGCCTCCCTCGGCCGTCGCCTCGATGGAGTTGCGCACGAGGTTGATGAGGACCTGCTTGATCTTCTCGCGATCGAGCAGCATGCGCGGCAGCGGATCGCTCACCCCTTCGACGAGGGCCAGCCCTTTCTGCGACGCCACCGGGATCAGGAGGCCGAGGACCTCCCGCAAGAGATCGAGGAGATTGTCCTCATGGAGCCGCACCCGATCAATCGTCGACAGGGACAGGAACTCGCCCACCAGGTTGTCGAGGCGATCGATCTCGCGACGCGCGGTCTCGATCAGGGAGGCGAGCTCGGGATCGGGCGCCTGACCGAACCGGGCCACCCGCCGCGACAGCAGCACGAGCTGCAGGCTGATCGAGTTCAGGGGGTTGCGGACTTCGTGCGCCAGGCTCGAGGCGAGCGTGCCGACCGCCGCCATGCGCTCCGCCCTCAGCATGGTGTACTGGGCCTGCTGCAGCTTCACGACGGCCTCCCTCGCCTCGCGGTACAGGCGGGCGTTCTCGATCGCCACGGCGGCCTGCCTGCCGAGAGCGTCGGCCAGCTCCACCTCCTCCCTGGTCCAGGCGGACGCGACGGTGCGGGTGGCATGCAGGACCCCCTCGAGGCGGTCGTGGGTCACGAGGGGGACCAGAATGGCCGAGCCGATGCCCCAGCGGCGCGCCAGGTCGGCGTTGCTCGCGGGGTCCGTGGCGGCGTCCGCCACGACCAGCGGACGCCGGCGCCGGGCCGCCTCCGGGAAGGCGCGAGAGCCCAGGGATCCCAGGTCGGCCGGCCGTCCCGGCTCGAGGCCCTCCATGGGCGGACCCGAAAGATAGGCGAAGGTCAGGGAGTCGCCGTCGCCGAGGAAGAGAGCGCAGCGATCGGCGGAGAGCAGCGCGCGGGCATACTCGCCGATGGCGGCCAGCACGCGGTCGAGGTCGAGGCTGCCGCCGATCGACCGCGCCAGATCGGTGAGGGCGCGGGCCTCGGCGTTGCGCTGGACCTCGGCGCGGACCGCGCGGGTCTTGTCGACCGCCAGACAGATCTGGTTGCCGGCGATCTCCAGGAAGCGCAGCTCCTCAGCCGTGAAGATCTGACCGGGGCGATTGGCGATGTTCAGGACGCCCAGAACGCCGCGCTCGAACTTGAGGGGAATGCAGGCGTGGGTCATCGGCTCGTTCCCGCGCACCAGCTCCGGCAGGCGAGGACATTCGATGGTGTTGCGCGCGAACCGGAGCCGCCCGGTGGCGAACACGTCCTGGCACAGGCAGGCGCCGATGCCGCTCGTGCGGGATCGAGCCACGAATTCATCGGCGAGGCCGCGACACGCCGCCAGCTCGAGTCGCCCGCCCGACTCGTGGCCCCAGAAAATCCACCCGGAGGTCAGCCCGAGGCGCCCGAGGACAAGATCGAGTGCCGCCTGCAGCAGATCCTCCTCCCGATCCAGGCCGTGGAGCCTCCCTGCCAGCTCGCCCAGGGCCTCGACCTCCACGTTGCGCTGCGCCAGGGACTCCCCCCGCCGGCGGAACTCGTCCATCATCCGCGCCGACCGCAGCGCCGCCGCGATGGTGCGCGCCGCCAGGCGTGCGAAGTCCCGGGCCGGCCCTCCCCAGTGGGCGGGGCGGTCCAGGACCAGGGCCCCGTCCACGCCCGTGTCGCGGGGAAGCGGAACGATCACCCGGGACGAAGATCCCCGCGCCGTCGCGACCTCGCGCATGCTCTCCTTCACATCCACGATCTCCCTCCAGGTCGCTCCCGGGTCGCAGGCCGGGGGCTTTCCCCAGGCGGCGACGGCGGCGGCGGCCGGGGCGTCCGTTCCGGTCGGCATGAGGAACAGTCCGCCCCTGGCGCCGAGGGCGCCCGCCATCAGGGCAAGCCCCTCCCGGCGGATCTCCTCCTCGCCGGCGGGGGGCGCCGTCAGCCGCACCAGCTCCTCGAGCGATGAGACACCTTTCGCGGCGTTGAATCTCGACCTGGACATGGCCCAAGAGTAGGTGGATCGCTCCCTCGGGTCAATCGCCGCGGCCGGAGCGGATGGCTTCAGGCGGCCGCCCGCGGGGAGCGGACGACCTCCACGTTGCACGGGGCGTGGGTGACCAGGGCGTGCGACACGCTTCCGAGGAACAGCCTGCCCAACGCTCCTTTCCCGTGCGATCCGACGAGAACCAGGTCGGATCCCCATTCCCGGATCGCGTCCAGGAGGGCGCTCTTTACCGCGCCCTCGCGCACCCCGAAGGTCGGCTGGATGCCGGGCTTCGACTTGAGCTTCTCGACCGCCGCCTGCACGCTCCGGTTCGCGTTCTCGCGCAGCGACTGGCGGACGCTTTCGCTCAGCGGGGGGTAGACCTCGAGGCCGCCTGCCATAGGATGGAACATCGGAGTCTCGATCACCATCACGAGGCGGACCTGCGTGCGTTCCGGCCACGGTCTCTGGATGACGAGGTCGATGACCGCGTCGGCGGCGGGGGAACCATCGTAGGCGACCAGGATCTTCATGAGAGCCTCCTTATCCAGCCCTTCCAAGTGCAGCCGGCGTGCCAATGGTCAGGGACAAACGGAAGGACCGGCCCGCTGCCGAGAGACTCAAGCGCGGTGCATTTCTTGCGGCGGGCGGTCGAAGACTCGCCGATTCCGAGAAAATTATTCGCGGTTGCCGGCGGCTCCGGAGCGGGACCAGGAGCCGGTTGCGACGGGATCGACCTGCGGCGGAAAAAAATGAGACCTCGACCCTATTGACATTCCTTCGCGCGGCGTCGAGGATATCGTGGGTGAAATCGACCGACACTCGACTCATCCACGAATCGCCATCTTCGATGATGATGTGAACCAGTCGCCAAACCTCACAGCGGTGCGCTGATGCCCTTAAAGCGGTGGCTGGCATCCAGGCTTCTGGTATTCGCAACCATGCTCGTTCCGGGCTGGCTCCCGTCCGTCGCGCAGGAGGCCGGGGCACCGCCGGCGGCCGCCTACGCCGAGCCCGGCCAATGCGCCACATGCCATGAAGAGCAGGCCGGCGCCCTGCAGGCGACGGCCCACGGCAGGACCCAGGCGAAGACCTGGGATGGGATCGCCGGGTGCGAGTCGTGCCACGGCCCGGGCGCCGCCCACATCGAGGCGGGAGGTGACAAGACCAAGATCCGGAACCCTGCCCATGTCGCCGCCGCGGAGCTCAACGCCATCTGCTTGACCTGCCACGAGCGGGGGGACCGGTCGCACTGGACCGGGAGCCCGCACGAAGGGCGGGGGCTCGCCTGCACCACGTGCCACAGCATCCACCACGCCGCCTCGCCGAGCACGAAGCTTCTGCTGAAGAAGACCGAATTCGAAACCTGCACGTCCTGCCATCTGAAGCGCAAGGCGTCGCTGTTCCGGTCGGCCCACATGCCGATGCGCGAGGGGCACATCACCTGCACGTCGTGCCATAACCCGCACGGCAGCAACGGTCCGTCCATGCTGAAGCAGTTCTCCGTCAACGAGAACTGCTACAGCTGCCACGCGGAAAGGCGGGCGCCGATGCTGTGGGAGCACCCGCCGGTGAAGGAGAGCTGCGTCACC
>Ga0070694_100000210_pt1 | contig 30823 bp, 18 predicted proteins | sample KBSK1251metaG_FD_65470 | JGI IMG/M metagenome (GOLD analysis project Ga0070694, IMG submission 65470) | Corn, switchgrass and miscanthus rhizosphere microbial communities from Kellogg Biological Station, Michigan, USA - KBS K1-25-1 metaG | ecosystem: Host-associated > Plants > Roots >...
CCGGGACGTCGCCGACACGATCCACGTCATGCACGAGGGGCGCCTGATCGAGTCGGGGCCCCCTGCCGAGCTGTTCACCGCGCCGCGCGACCCGCGCACGCGCGAGTTCCTCAAGAGTTTCCTGTGAAAGGGGCCATCGTGGCCGCCGCCTTCGCCCTGGGCGGCGCGGTTGCGCTGGCCTCGGGCCCGCCCCCTCCGGCCGAGTCCCTGCGCTGGGGGGCCGATTCCGAGGGGGGCGCGCCCTACGTCTTCCAGGACCCGAAGGACCCCTCGCGCATCGTCGGCTTCGAGGTGGAGCTGGCCGAGGCGCTCGGGCGGGAGCTCGGCCGCCCGGCGGCCTTCGTGCAGAACCAGTGGGACGGGTTGATCCCGGGCCTCCTGCGGAACAACTACGACATCGCGATGAACGGCGTCGAGATCACCCCGGACCGGGAGCAGGTCATCCGGTTCACGATCCCGTACTACGCCACCTCCGAGCAGCTGAGCGTGCGCCGCGAGGAGAACGGCATCCACGATCTGGAGGATCTGAAGGGGCGGACGGTCGGCACGTTGAAATTCTCGCTCGCCCAGAGGATCCTCGACCAGCAGGGCGGCATCGACGTCCGCAGCTATGAAGGACAGATCAACGCCTACGAGGACCTGGCCAACGGACGCCTCGAGGCGGTCTTGATGGACTGGCCGATCGCCCTGTACTACGGCAAGCCGAACCCGGCCCTCAAGTTCACCGGGCCGCCGATCGGCCACCTGGAATACGGCATCGGGGTGCGCCCCGGCGACACGCGGCTCCTGGCGCAGCTCAACGAGGCGCTCGTGAAGCTCGCCCGCGAGGGGACGCTGCGCGCCATCTACGATCGCTGGGGGATGTGGAACCCGGAAACGGAGACCCTGTTCAAGGAGCAGGTCCAGGGCGCCCGCTCCCTGGAAGAGTTCACCGCGGCGATCTCCGTCGAGCGCTCCTGGCGCGAGCGTCTCCGCCAGTATGCCGGCTACCTTCCCCTCCTGGGGCGCGGCGCGGCCATGACCCTGCTCATCTCGGTGACCGGCATGGCGATGGCGGTCGCCCTGGGGCTCGCCGTGGCCCTCCTGTATCTGTACGGACCGCGACCGGTCGCCTGGGGGGCGCGGGCCTACGTCGAGCTGTTCCGGGGGACGCCCCTCCTCATCCAGCTTTACCTGATCTTCTACGGACTCCCGAACATCGGCATCCGCCTCACGCCCCTGCTGGCCGCGGTCACCGGCCTCGGCCTCAACTACGCGGCGTACGAGGCGGAGAACTACCGCGCCGGCATCCAGTCGATCCCGCGCGCCCAGAGCGAGGCGGCCCTGTCGCTGGGGATGACGCAGTGGCAGGCGCTGCGCTACGTGATCGTGCCGCAGGCGGTGCGGCTGGTGATCCCGCCGGTCACCAACGACTTCATCGCGCTGTTCAAGGATTCGTCGATCGTCTCGGTGATCACCATGGTCGAGCTCACCAAGGTCTACGGGCAGCTCGCCTCGACCTACTACGACTACATCGGGATCGGCCTCCTGACGGCGGCGATCTACTTCCTCCTGGGCCTGCCGTTCGTCCGCCTGGCGCGCTGGGCCGAGTCCAGGATGAGCGTCGAAGGCAGGACCCCGACCGGGGCGCGCCGGCGCTGGCTCGGGATCGGCTCCAAGCCGGCGATGGATTGAGGTCCCCCTCTTGAAGCGCTCCGAGGATGCGCTCCTCTCGACGCGGAGGCAGGCCGCCCGGTACGGGCGCAGGCTCCTCGACGTCACGCTCGACCACATCTACGGCCGGGCGCGCAAGACTTACAGCGGCGCCTCGATCGCCGAGCTCGACCGGATGTTCGAAGGGCCGATCCCCGAGAGGGGCCGGGCCCCCGAGGCGGTGCTCGACGAGTGCCGCCGCACGATCTTCCGGCACTCCATGCACATGTCCCACCCGAGGATCTTCGGCCTGTTCAATCCCGCCCCCCTGCCGGTGGCGGCGTTCGCCGAGCTTCCGGCGGCCTTCCTGAACCAGTCGGTCGACGCCTGGAAGGCCGCCCCCGCGGCCACCCACCTCGAGATGCGCCTGGTCCGCTGGATGAACGACCTGATCGGGTTCGGCAGGGGGGCCTTCGGCGTGTTCACCAGCGGGGGAGGGGTGGCGAACACCATCGCGCTCAAGATGGCGCGCGACCGCACCCTGGGTCCCGGCTCGCGCCGGCACGGCCCCCCGCGCGGCCTAGGCGGCCGGCTGCGGGTCTATGCCTCGGATCAGGCGCATTTTTCCATTCCCCGCTCCCTCGACCTTCTCGGCCTGGGGGAGGACGCCCTGGTCCGGATTCCGGTCGACGGGCGGATGAAGATGCGCACCGACCGGCTGGACGAGGCCATGCGGAAGGACCGCGCCCGGCGCCTGGTGCCGATGGCGGTCGTGGCGACCGCGGGGACCACCAACACGGGGAACATCGATCCCCTGCGCGAGACCGCCCGGGTGGCGCGGGCGCACCGGGTGCATTTCCACGTGGATGCGGCGTACGGCGGGGCTTTCCTGGTGTCCGAGCGCTTCCGCGACCGCCTCGACGGCATCGAAGCGGCCGACAGCATCACCGTGGACCCGCACAAATGGCTGTTCCAGCCCTTCAGCCTCGGGGGCCTGTTCGTAAGGAGCGGCCGGGACCTGAATCGGAGTTTCCGGATCGAGCCTGGATACCTGAAGAAAGAGCTCGAGGCGGAACGGGAGAGGCTCGATTTCTATCATTATTCACTGGAGGGCTCCCGGCCCTTCAGAGGCCTGAAACTCTGGTTTACGCTCAAGTCCCTGGGCCGCCGGGGCCTCGGACGGCTGGTCGACCGGACCATGGACGTCGCCAGTCACCTCGATCGGCGGGTCCGGGAAGAGGCCTGCTTCGAGCCGTTCCAGGCCCCGATGGAATGCGCCAGCGTCTGCTTCCGCTACCTGCCGGACTGGGCCCGGGACGTCCCCGCCGCCTCCCTGCGGCGTGCCACGATGCGGGACCGCCTGAACCGGGCCCAGGTCCTCGTCCAGCAGGCTGTCGAAAAGGGCGGATTTGCATGGTTTCCGACGATCGCGATGGGGCGGACCGTCTATTTCCGGTTCGGGGTGTTCAATTACCTGACGCGCCCGGAGGACGTGGACGCGGTCCTCCATCACGTCCGTCGCACTGCCGCGAGGCTCCGCCTCTGAGCCTCTGAAGCCCCCGCCGCGCGGGACCCCCGGAAGCCATGGCGGGGCCGCAAGATGGATTGAAGTTGACTCCGGAAGAGTTTCACCGTACATGAACGAATGAGACGGGCGGTCGCAGCCGCGCACTAGCCTGAAGCCCTCGGCTGCGCCGAACCTGTCACGGTTATCGTGCTTGCCAAGACAATCGGAAATCGACCCGATTCCCCCCGAGAATTCATCGCCCTTTTTCCGCTCACGCAAGAGGGAGGTCCCCATGGGTTCCAGCCTTAAGCGACGATCCCTGGCCAGCGTGGTGTGCGCGTCCCTGGTGACCGGCGGCGCGCTCGCGCTCTTCAGTCTCGCCACTTGGGCAGCGCGCGACCAGCACCGGCCCGCCCGCGAGACGGACGTATCCCGCGAGATGGCCGAGGGCGAAGTTGCACGGAAGCTGCAGCGGCCGACCGGATTCGAAAGGCCGCAGGGCCGCTCGCCGATGGGCGGGCTCGAGGCCCGCTGGGACATCGCCCCGGGCCAGAGACACAAGATGATCGAGACCCCGCTGGGATTCGTCGATCCCGCCTCGGTCGGGGAGCTGCGCTCCCGCGTTCCGGAGCTCGCCGGCGCCGCCGGGCACCGGCTGACGGGCCAGGGGAGGCGAGGCGAGGTGGCCGCCGGGTTCACCGCCATCCAGGTGAGCGAGGCGTCCCTCCGGACCAGGTCCATGGACGCCATCGCGGACGATCTGAAGAAGCTCGGCGTGAAGGTGCACGATGCGCTGGAGAGCCGGTCGCTCCTCGTCGAGGTGCCGGCGAACGCAGTGGACGCCCTGGCTCGATCCGGCTTCGTCGAGGCGGCGCTGCCCTGGGAGGCGTTCCTGCGGGTCGATCCGAAGCTCGGCCGGACCGCGATGCTCCAGAAATCCCGCGCCCTCAGCCCCGATCTGGACGTGATCGTGAGCTTCTTCCGGGGCACCGATCCGGACGATGCGCGGCGCACCGTCGAGCAGGTGGCCGGCAACGGCAAGGCGGCCCAGTACTCGCTCGACGGCCTCTCCTACGAGACGACCGTGCACTACTCGAAGATTGCCCAGCTCGCCAGGAAGAGCCGGGTGAGCTTCATCTACGAGCGCCCGGAGTTCGTGCTGTCGAACACCGAGACCCCGACCGTCGCGATGGTCGGCAACATCAAGGAGAACCTGCCGTTCCAGAAGCCCTACCATGACGCCGGGATCGACGGCGGCGGCATCGACACGAACGCCGATGGGCAGCGGGTCAACAACGGCACCGACGTCGTCCCGCCCCAGATCGTCGTCGTGACCGACAACGGCATTTCCGGCGACTCGGTGCAGTTCGCGCAGACGGCGACGCAGGTGTCCGATATCGTGCACGCCTACCCGTCCACGAACCACCGCAAGGTCCATTCGATCCAGAACGCGGGAGACGGCGGCACGTCGTGCGACGGGACCCTGTCGGGGAGCGGCACGCACGGCAACGTGGTGGCGGGAATCATCGCCGGAGACGGCTCGTCGCTCGGCGCGCGCATCTCCAAGCACACCTACAACATCCGCCCGCGCGTGGACAACCTCGACATGGACGGCCTGGCCAAGGGTGCGCGCATCATCATGCAGGACGCCGCGACCCCCGACCTGTGCACCATCAACGAGCTGCTGGAGCGCGGCGGCAACGTGGTTCCCGGCTCGATCGAGGCCCGCCTGCAGCTGGGGCTCTGCCCCAGGTCCGGCGGCACGGGCGCCTGCCTCAGCGTGGTCGGCGGCGAGAACGAATCGCACCTTCACGTCCTGCCGTTCGGCACGCCCAACTTCGATCTCCTCCTGTCGAACCCGACCACGGACGGCACGTACCCGCAGGAAGCCCGCGACATCGACAAGTTCCTGGTCAACAATCGCGATTACATGGTGTTCGCCCCGGTCGGCAACGAAGGCACGAAGACCGGCCAGCAGTTCTTCTCGTCGTTCAACGGCGCGGCGCGCAACCAGTACCCGGACCTGTTCGACGGCACCGCCTCCGACAACGACCCGAACGCGATCGCCCCGCTGCAGGTGTCGCCTCCCTCGACCGCGAAGAACCTGGTCTCGGTCGGCGCGCACTTCCAGGACGTGGGCACCGCCTTCACCATGAACCTGGAGGAGAACATCCTGAACTTCTCCTCGAAGGGCCCCGCCACCGCAGGATCGCTGCGTACCGCGCCGATCGTCGTGGGAGTCGGGGCGGACATCACCGGGTTCTTTTTCGGGCCGAACACGGTCTCGCACGCGGTCTGGAGGAGCCGTGACAACGACTCCGCCCCGCCCGTCGACGCGATCCTGGACGACATGAACTTCGGGACCTCGTACGCCGCCGCGGAAGTCGCGGGGGTCGCGGCCCTGATCCGGGACTATTTCGCGCAGGGCTTCTACCCGACCGGCTCGCGCGTGACCGCGGACCGGGTTCCCAACCTCTCGGGTTCGCTGGTGAAGGCGTCGATCGCCGCCTCGGCGAACTTCCTCGAGGAGCTGGACTCGGAATTCCCCACCAACAACGATCAGACGCTGGCGTTCACGCGCGCCGTCAACCTCGGCACCGTGAGCGGCACGCCCGTCGGCGTCATCGGCAACAATGAGCAGGGCTACGGTCGCCCGGTGGTGAGCTCCGTCCTGCCCCTGGCGAACTGGCCGGCCGGCAAGGGGATCGGCGCGCCGAACACCATCGAGTACCCGGCGGCGGGCCTGATCATCTACGACGACATCGCCACCGGCGAGCCGCCGATCAACAACACGACGACCCTGATCGAGCACAACTTCACGGTCGATTCCGACACCACGATCCCGAGCGGGGCCGGCCGGGCGGTGAGCCGCGGCCAGCTGCGCATTGCGATGGCCTGGAGCGATCCGCCGAGCCTCGCGGCCAGCGCCGGCTCGCTCATCAACGATCTCGATCTCGAGGTCGAGTCCCCGGGTCCCGACGGCCTGATCGGCAACACGACCGACAATATCGTGTATGACGGCAACAACTACATGCTCGGCGGCGTGAAGCTGGGCCAGTGGAGCAACGGGCGGGGGACCGGCGCGCCGGACGTGGCCGACCGGCGCAACCCGATCGAGGCGGTGCACCTGTCGTCGGATCCGAACGGGGACGGCAACGCCTCCGACTCGCAGCTCATCGCCGGCACCTGGAAGGTGCGGGTGAAGCGCGGCGCCGGCGGCGCGACCCCCGGCCAGATCACCGTGATCACGGGGGCGTCCGAGGACGCCAACGGCAACTTCCGGCTGGATGCCGGGGAAGACACCGACGCCGACACGCTCCTCGACTCGAACGGCCAGCCGTTCGGCCTGGTCCTGGCGGGGCCGATCCAGGGAATCGGCACGCAGACCATCGCCGGGACCTCGAGGACCTTCCCGGCGTCGACGGCCCGGCTCGACAAGAGTCTCTATGGCTGCGCGGACGAGCTCACGGCCAGCATCTTCGATCTCGGCACCAGCGCGGGCGCCGTGGGGACCGCCTCTACCTTCGAGGTGGTCACCAGGACCGGAGCGGTGGTGGACACCGAGCGCAACGTCGCCTTCACGCCCGGATCGAGCAATTCCTACGCCTCGGCGCGCCTGCCGCTGCGGGACGGCAGCCCGGCGGTCTCGAACAACGGCATCCTGGAGACGAACGGGATCACGTCCGAGGAGCCGTACTCCGTCCGCGTGCGGTACACCGATTCGCCGCGCGACGCCATCGCCGCGGCCCGCATCTCGTGCACGCCGAACCTGGTGGCCTGGCGCTTCACGATCGAGAACGAGGACTACACGCAGCAGGCCTTCATCGGGGGCGGCTGCGACAAGGACCAGTTCCTGGATGCCGGCGAGAACGTGACGTACTCCGTGACCTTCGCCAACACCAACCTGGACCATGATTTCTCGGACGTGACCGCCACGCTGACCGCGAGCGGCCCCGGCGCCGCGGCCATCCGCATCCTGAACTCCCCCCTGTCGATCGGGCGGCTTCCGGGCGGCCAGATCAGCGCGGCGACGTTCGCCCTGCGGATCGACGCGCCGACGGCCAACGCGCTGAGCGTGGCGAACCGGCTGGTGGACCTGAAGCTGACGCTGCAGGCCAACTCCGGCAAGATCCAGCTGCCGCGACAGACCTTCACCTTCCGCCACGCCATCAATTCCGATTACGAGACGTTCCACTATTCGACCGATTACCCCCAGGGGGGCGTGCGCGAGCTCCGGGACTTCAACCGGAATCTGCAGATGGACCGTGCGGACGTCACCGACCCGTTCCTGGGGATCGTCCTGCCGGACGAGGACCTGACCTGGAACTCGATGTTCATCGTCGGGACCTCGGGCGGGTTCGTGAGCAACATCCTCGGAGAGGACCTGAACAACAGTGGAACGAGGGACCCGAACGAGCCCGACCTGATCCCGAACGGCATCCTGGACAAGGGAATCCTGTTCTCGGCCACCGGGCCGACTCCCGGAAGCGACAAGGCCCCGTTCCATTTCGATCTGAACAACGGCGGGTGGAACGCATTCCGGTATCCCGGGAGCAAGCCGGGGACGGCCCTGCCCTTGTCCTGGGAATATGTCACGACCGGGGTGTGCGGGTTCCAGACGGCGAATCCGGACGGGAACCCGGCGGCCCTGTTCCAGAACAACCAGGCGGGCATCTGGCACACCGGCGACGGCAACCCCGCGACTCCGGGGACCGGCGGCGTGTGCGACAACCATCTCACCGCCGTCGACGTCGCGACGCCTCCGGGCTCGGAATTCGTCGAGGATTTCGTCATCTCGCCGATCATCGCCAAGGTCCACCAGACGCTGGACAGCCGCGGCCTGCCGTACACGGCCGAGTTCCAGCGCTTCGGATTCAACGCGATGCAGCAGACGCAGAACGAGAATACCGGCGGCAACTTCAACGTCGACAACAACCTCGACGACGACAGCGGCAACTGCCTGATGTGCCAGGAATTCGACCTGAGCTACGGCGGGATCGACTACCAGGTCGGGTTGTTCCTGACCTCGTCGGGGACCGGCTACTATCCGGGATCCCCCACGCCGCCTCGTACCTTCGGTCTCCTGATCGATCCCGACGGGTCGATCACCAGTGGCGGGAACAAGTTCGTGAGCGGGGACGAGGTCGGCTTCCCGGGGTTCACGCAGAACTCAAACCCGAACAGCAGCTCTCCGATGCCGGAGGGGCTGTCGAATGAGCTGCCCTTCCCGCCGCCCGGCGCCCCGGTGGTCATGAGCTCCGTCCCCCCCATCGTGCCGTGGACGAACAACGTCGAGGGCCCGGTTCGAAACCTCGATTTCGACCTGGTCAACTACGCCGGCGGGTTCATCTCGCCGGTCACCGGTCCGGGCGGCCCGACGTCCGCCATCACGCCGTTCGACGTGAACCCGGGCGTGCGCTGGGGGCTGGGCATCGGCTTCTGGACCGTGGAGGACGCCGCCAATCCGGCCGACTACGGGCTGGGTATCGACGACGTCGTCTTCGAATGGGACGAGCGGCACCCGCTGGACGAGGGGGCGTTCGTGCCGGCCCACACGCCGGCCTGCCAGAGGTTCGGGCAGCCCGGTCAGGCGGCCGGGCAGCAGTGCGCCACCCTCTCGGTCGACCGCACGGCGCTGTTCGAGTGCAACGAGGTGCTGGTGGTCACGGTCAACGATCCGAAGCGCGCGGGCACCGGATCGGTGCCGGTCCTCGCGTCCTCCGACAGCGACTCCCGTCCCTTCTCGACGGGCGTCGTGTCGGCCCTGCACCCGATCAAGACGTTCTCCCTGGCCGAGTCGAGCACACCCGGGATCTTCGTCGGCAACATCACCGTGAGCCAGGCGCTCAATTCCCCGTCGTCGCTGTTCGTATCGACCGGGGACACGACGATCCAGTTCTACTACCAGGACCCGCTGTGCGACGGAAGCGGCAACGGCGTCGTCGCCCAGAACGACTTCGACAACCTGGACGGTGACGGCGTCCTGTTCGCCGCCGACAACTGCAAGTTCGACTACAACCCGACCCAGGCGGACGCGGACGGTGACGGGATCGGCAACGCCTGCGACAACTGCCCGGGCGCCAGCACGCCGAACGCGAACCAACAGGACTCGGACGGCGACGGTGTCGGCGATGCCTGCGACCTGGACGATATCGACTTCGACGGGATCGTCAACCAGGTCGACAACTGTCCGGACGTGTACAACCCCTTCCAGCAGGTGGGAACGGGAGGAAGCGGGCGCGGCACGGCGTGCGATCAGAACACCGACCGTGACGCCGACGGGACCGTCGACCGCCTCGACAAGTGCGTGCGGACCCCGAATGCCACCCAGATCGACACCGACGTCGACGGCGTGGGGGACGCCTGCGACGGGGACTGCAACGGCGCCCACGCGCAGAACCTGGCGACCGGCTCCTGCAGCCGGTCCAGCCATATTCAGTGCACGACCAGCGGACAGTGCCCATCGAGCGGCTTCTGCCAGGAGGACCCGACGAAGGTCTGCACCGGAAACGGGCCGCAGTGCACCTGCATCAACTTCACGCCGGAGTTCTGCTCGCTCGTCGGCGTCGTCAACAGCGGCGGGTGCGCCAGCCTGAACGACGACATGGACGTGGACGCGGTCGTGGACAACATCGACAACTGCCCGGTGGCCAGCAACCCGCCGATCATCTCGGGGACCTTCCGGCAGGCCGACGCCGACAACGACGGAGTGGGGGACGCCTGCGACTCCGCCTTCATGGTGGACGGCGACAACAACGGCATCCCCGACGACGTCGTGTCGTTCGGCGTCCTGGTCAACTGCAGCCGGCTGCCGCTCCCGAACCTGGTCGTCGAGGCGGTCCAAGTCGCCGATCTCAACGGCGACCACGACGCCTTCTGCGACAGCGGCGAGAAGTGCGAGATGACCATGAGCGTCCGGAACACCGGGCCGATCCCCCTGAGCGACGTGACGCTCTACATCGCGACGGCCGACACCGACATCCAGTGCGTCAGCAAGCCGTCCGTCAAGGTCGGGAACCTGGCGGTCGGCGCCCGCGTGGACACGGCGAACATCGGCGGCCAGCGCCGGCCGTTCGAATTCACCGTCGGAGCGGGCACACAGACGACCGTGGCCGCCGACCCGGCGAAGGGGGACTTCACCCTGAACGTGACGTCGCGCGAGGCGCTCGGAACGGCGCGGAAGGTCGGCTTCCTGATCCTCCTCGACCTCGACCTGCCCACGGGCGTGACGCTGACGCCCGTTCCGTCTCCACGGCCGGGCAAGCCGGCCGGGATGGTGTTCGAGGACTTCGACGTGGACGCGGACCTCGCCAACGGCGTCGACCTCAGCGACGGGCGCCAGGGCATTGCGAACGACACGATCGGCTACACGGTCGGCAGCGCCCAGGGCGGCCTCAATTCGCTGGCCGGCATCGGCTGCGGCGGCCATCTCGTGCCGCCCCAGGACCCGGGCTGCATCATCGATCCGGACAACGACATGCAGTGGCACGTTCACTGCCCGGCCGGGACCTGCCCCGCGACGCGCGTCGTGGGGTCGAGGACCGATCTGATGGCGACACCGACCGGCGGCGGAATGGCGTACTCCGGCAACAACTCCCTGCACTGGGGCCGCCACACCGACGCGGCCGGCCGCGTCGGCGACACCACCGGGTTCCGTGAGATCTCGGCCTTCACGACCCGGCCGATCAACCTGACGCCGCTCCCGGTGGCGGGGGACCTGGAGCTGTCGTTCTTCCACATCGCCGACACGATGGACAACATCCAGGCCGACATTCCGCGCGGCTCGGCCGTCGATTACGGCGACGTGCAGATCCGCGTCGACCTGAACCCGGATCCGACCCCCGTCAGCGGGGACACCTGGGGCCCCTGGGACAAGCTGGCGCCGTTCGAGAACGTCTACGACCACATCCCGTACGTCTGGAGCCACTACGGCTCCCGCGTCACCTATTGCAACCTGACGCCGACCGACACCGGCACGGCCCCGCCGGCCCCGCGTGGCGTGCACGAGACGATGTGCTACCCGCTCGGCGTCTGGTCGCACTGCGGCAACGCCTGGGGGACGAACACGACCTACGGCTGCCCGGGCCCGGGCGTCCAGGGGAACCTCGCGCCGGCCAGCGGCGCCCTCTGGGTCCTCACCAAGTTCAACCTGACCAACTACCTGGGCGCGCGCGTGCAGATCCGCTGGATCGGCTCGAGCTGGGAGTTCGATCTGAACGGCCCGACGCAGGACTACCAGACCTACGGCTGCGGCGCCGGCACCTGCTGGAACAACAGCCTGAACGAGGACGGCTGGTGGGTGGATGACATCACCATCACGGGGGCCATCACGACCCAGGCGTCCCCTGTCCCCGATCCGGACACGGCTCCGGCCTCGACCTGCGCGCTCACACAGGCCGGCAAGTGCGATTCGACCCAGGGCGACAAGGGGTTCGTCGTGAGCCTGACGTCGTCGGAGGCCAGCGGCAACGGCATCTACGAGAGAGGGGAGGCCCTCGAGCTGTCCGCCAGCGGCACGACCAACCCCGGCGGCTGCTCCGACGGCGAGGTCCAGTTCCGGTTCCTGAAGGACGGGGCGATCATTCAGGACTTCTCGGCGCAGTCGATCCTGAGGGATTCACCGCTCGTCGACGCCACGTACCAGGTGATGGCGCGCTGCAACAGCAACCCCGCCTGCACCACGACGACCGGGGCCACCTCGTTGATCAAGGTGTACCCGGGAGACGGAACGGACGTCGACTTGAGGCTGACGCACGATCGCGCGACCGGCGTCACGACCCTGAACTTCCTGGCCAGGCCGCAGCCGGCCACCATGTCCGGCTACGACGTGTTCAGCGGCTCGCAGGTGGATGACGGCCTGTCGACCACGCCGGGCGTTCCGGATACGGGCCTCGCCAGCCTGGCGATCATCCCCCCCTGCGGGACGGGAGTCGGCGTCCCGGTCGGGAACAACATCGCGGTCACTCCGGCGACGCTCCAGCCGGTCACGAACTCGATGTTCTACTACCTCGTCGGCCACAGCAGCATCACGGCGGGGGCGAAGACGGCCCTTGGCCGCGGCGTCAACAACACGGTTAGGCTGACGCCGCCCGCGGCCACCTGTCCGTAGCCGTCAAGAGAGTCCAGCACCACAAAAGAGGCCCGCAAGGGCCTCTTTTTTTTGGTAGGCTTCGCGCCCGGTGACCGCCACCTCCACGCACGGCCTGCGCCGCGGGCTGGGTGTCCTGACCCTGGCCGGGACCATCTTCGTCTTCGTCTCGTCGGGTCCATTCGGGCTCGAGGCGATGGTCCGGGACGGCGGCCCCGGGGCGGCCGTCCTGATGCTCATCGTCGGGCTGGTCTTCTGGGGGCTGTCCCACGCCCTCGTGGCCACCGAGCTGTCGAGCGCGGTCCCCGAGGAGGGGGGGTTCTTCCGCTGGGTCGAGCTGGCCTTCGGGAGGTTCTGGGGCTTCCAGACCGCCTGGTGGTACTGGATCAAGATGCTCGCCGACACATCGATCTACCCGATGCTCTTCTGCGAGTACCTGAAGTACTGGGTGACCGACATCCCCCTCTGGCAGGAGCGGCTCCTGCGGGTCCTGGTCATCTGGCTGTTCGTCTGCATCAACCTGCGCGGCATAAGGACCGGCGGCGGCCTGGCCGTCGGCTTCACCCTGTTCATCCTGGCGCCGTTCGTCCTGTTCGTCCTGCTCGGGGCGCCGCGCTTCAGCCCGTCGGCCGTCAGCCCGCTGGTCTCCGCGGGCAAGGGGACGCTCGAGGGGCTCGGCCTCGCCCTGATGTACGGGATGTGGTGCTACAACACGCTCGATTCGGTCTCGATCGTGGCGGGGGAGGTCCGGGACCCGACCCGCGCCTACGGGCGCGCCTACGCGCTGGCCATCCCGGCCCTGTTCCTCGGCTACCTGCTGCCGATTCTGATCGGCCTCGCCATCGACCCGGCGTACGCGCTGTGGGACGACCACCACTTCTCGACCCTGGGGTACCGTCTGGGCGGCGAATGGCTCGGCGGCTGGATCGCCATCGGCGGCCTGATCAGCAACGTCTCGCTGTTCCACGGCGCGCTCATGGTCAACACCCGCGTGCCCCTGGTCCTGGCCCAGGAGGGGCGCTTCCCGGCCCTGTTCGCGTCGGTCGGCGCCCGGTTCGGCGCCCCCTGGGTGTCGCTCGTCTTCGAGGGGACCGCGTACACGGTGATCGCCCTGACGATCGGCAGCTTCACCGACATCGTGGTGTGGAACCAGTGGCTGAACCTGGGGATCTACACCCTCATCTACCTGTCGTTTCTCAGGCTGCGACGGACCCGTCCCGACCTGCCGCGCCGGTTCAAGGTCCCGGGAGGTTGGATCGGGGCCGTCGCGATCTGCATCGGGCCGTTCCTGATCTGCTGGGCCGGTGTGCCCATCGGGGCCAGACGGCTGGCCTGGGCGGGGATTCTCGGGCTGCTCAGCGGGCCCCTGGTCTACCTGGCCCTGCGGGCACTTCTCGGGAGACCGGGAGCGCCGCCTCGAAACGCTCCAGGTACCACCGCTTGAACGTCCCGGAGTGGCTCTCCTGCGGCGTATAGACCCCGTGGTCGTGGGACCGGGAAGAGACCCCCTTCTGAACGAGCTCGCAGACCGCCCAGTCCTGGCGCCCAATCAGGTTGATGAATTCGATGGCGTCGGACGGGTCGAACCCGGGCTGCGCCATGGTCTCCGGATCGAACAGCCATTCGGTGACGATGCGCGTGCGGTCGGGCGCCACCGGACGCAGGATGCGGTACTGCGCGTAGTCGGGGAAGACGTTGAGGAGAAGCGTTGGGAAGATGCTTTCGCCGTCGTACCGGCGCTTCTCGTCGTCGCTGAGCCCCTTCAGGAACGGCCGCCTGGTGACGCCGCCCATCGTGAAGGTGGTCGCCCCCTCCCGGAACCAGGCGATCTCGTCCGACCCGGCCGCGTCGACGATCCCCTTGCGGTACAGGGGGACAATGTCGCAGAGCTCCGGATGCACTCCGGGGCAGTGGTAGCACTCCAGGTAATTCTCGACGAGGATCTTCCAGTTGCATGCGACCTCGTGCTCCTCGCGGGCGCCGATCCGGAGCGTGTCCAGCGGGTAGCGACGCAGGCGCTCGGGGAGGGGGCCCAGAACCTCGACGAGCGGCACCGCCCGCTCCCCCTCGAGGTTGATGAAGACGAACCCGCCCCAGGTCGAGACGGCCACCGGCCGGAGGGAGAACTGCTCCTTCGGCAGCCCGGCGGCCTCCCACAGGTGCGGTGTTCCCGCCAGCCGTCCGTCCAGCGAGTAGGTCCAGGCGTGGTAAGGGCAGCTCACCGCCCCCTTGAGCCGCCCCTCCGGTTCGGTGACCAGCCGCGAGCCGCGATGCCGGCAGACATTGAAGAAGGCTCCCAGGCGCCCCTCGCGGTCGCGCACGACGAGGATGCTCTCCCTGCCGACCTCGAGAGTCAGGAACCGGCCCGGCTCCGCCAGGCGCTCCTCGCGCCCCGCACAGATCCACGTCCGTCCGAAGACCCGCTCCCATTCCGTCACGAGGATCGAGCCGTCCCAGTAGAAGTGCCCGGCCAGCGTGGCTTCCAGCTGCATGTCCGCTCCGATGCGGGACATGGTACACCCGTGCGGCGCCGCGCGTGAAGGATGTAGAATGACCCGCGTTCACGAGGCGTGGGCCGTTAGCTCAGGCGGTAGAGCATGTGCCTTTTAAGCACAGGGTCGCTGGTTCGAGTCCAGCACGGCTCACCACTCTCGTCCCACCGGAGGCCGTCATGGATCCGCTCTGCGTGCCGGCCGTCCCCGAAGATGCCGCGACTCTCCTGGACATGATGCGGGACTACTATCCGATCGAGGGGGCGTCGTTCCGTCCCGAGGTGCAGGGTCCGGCGCTGCGGTCGCTCCTCGCCGATCCGGCGCTCGGGCGGGTCTTTCTCGTTCGCCACGGCGCGGAGATCGCGGGATACGTCGTCCTCACCTTCGACTACGGCCTCGAGGCGGGCGGCCGCGAGATGTTCATCGACGAGCTGTTCCTCGTCGAGCGATTCCGGGGCCGGGGCCTCGGTGCGCGGGTGCTCGAGTTCGTCTCGCAGGTCTGCCGCGATCTCGGCGGCCGGGCGCTCCACCTCGCCGTGGGATTGGAGAATGCCCGCGCGCGCAGGGCGTACGAGAAGCACGGCTTCGCGGCGACCAGGCGGGAGATGATGACGCTCTCCCTGGTGGATTGAGCGCCTCACGTTGCGTTTCTTGACAGCCGCGCGAAGCGGCGGCTAACATTCGGCGCTCACAGTGAAGCGCGAGCCGGAAACCGGCGCGTCCCCATCGTCTAGCCTGGCCTAGGACACCGCCCTTTCAAGGCGGTAACACGGGTTCAAATCCCGTTGGGGACGCCAGTTTTCAGCCATCCTAGGCTCCGGTGCCTTCCTGGGTGCCTTTTTCCTGGTGGCCTACCGCGTCCAGTACCAGAGCGGTTGCGATGCGGCGCTCGTCCTTGATGTGCGCGTACCGCAGGGTCATGCTCATCGACTTGTGCCGGAGAAATTCCTTCACGTCGCCCAGGTCAACGCCCGCGTGCCGCAGGTCCGTGGCCGCTTGGTGCCGCAGGTCGTGAAAGTGAAAGTCCTTCACGCCCGCCGCCTTGCACGCCCGCTTCCATGCCCGGTTGAACTGGATTAGCCACGTCCCCGCGTTGGGCGCTTGGTGGTAGCCGGGGAATACGAATTGCGTACGGTCGATAGGGGAGGGGAGAGAGTCCAGAAGGCCGCGCACCGTGGCGTTCATCATCACCGTTTGGTCCGCCCCGGTCTTGGTGTCTTTGAGCGTGATAACGCCGCGCTTCAAGTCGCAGTCCTTCCAGCGCAGATGCAACGCCTCGCCACGACGGCAAGCCGTGAAGCGGCAGAATGTCGCAATGGCGCGCAGATCGTCGGGCAACGCCTTCATAAGCCGCGCAAGCTCGGCCGCTTCAAGGAACCGCACCCGGTTGTTCTGCACCTTCGGCATTTCCAGGCCGTCAACTGGATTGGTCGCTGCACGGCCCCACCGGATCGCCTTCTTGAACAGGCGCTTGAGTGTGCGTAGCTCCTTGACGACCGTCGCCGGTGCGCGCTTCGCCTTGATTAGCCGCGTCGCTTTGAAGTCCTCCACCATCTCAGGCGTAATGTCCGAGAGGTTGCGGCCCTCCCACTGAACCTTGAACATCTCTATGATGTCCTGGTCCCGGTCGGCAGACTTCTTGTCCGAGCACGCCTTCTTGAGGTACGAGGCCGCGAAGTCCGCGAACGTCAGCGGCGCGACGGCTTCCGGCTTGGGATTAATGATGGCCTCGGCAACCTCGCGCTTGCGCTTGGACTTTCCGGACCCACAACTGCAATGATCACGTACTGGTGAGCGTCTCTGTTACTCCGGAGTGTTCCAAGTCCGATTTCAGGGTTTCACCCGATTGATCTCAGCCCGCCAACGATCCAAGTTGACACTCTCATCGTGTCGCATCGGAGCGGACCAAAGTGCCGGGTGACGTACAGAATCGCCCGAGAACCGCTCACGTTCAGAACTTGTGCGTCAGACAAGACCCTCTGAACGCTACACAATAGGTGTGATTTAGAGATGGCTAGTCATTGACGTCGTTCGCTCTTGGCTCAACGGCGAGCCCTTCGAGCCAGCCTTTGAACACTTCGTCGGACCGAGTGATCCGGAGGCGTGAGAGGGGAGAAGGATTCGAGTGGTAATGCGGGCAAAAGTACAGGCACGTTCCGCGCCGTGAACGGATAGGCCCCAACTGCAGAACTGCGGCCCTCAGGCCGAGTGATCCTACGTGTCACCGCTGTTTCGGCAATGAGTCGCTTCACAGTTCTGCTCAACCGACGTTCTTGCATCGGGAGGAGCCCATGTTGAGCATGAGATCGAGAATGACGCCTTTGTGGTGTGCGTTCATTGTTTTCCTGACGGGTGGTCTTGTAGTGCCGATCCGCTCTGGCCTCAGCAGCCCGCGCGACGCTGATCCCGACCCCGTGACAGACTCTCGCGAAGTGCACGGCCCGCACACGACGCCCGAATGGACCAGCCAGATCACCGATGAGATTCGGCTCTCGGAATACCGATTCTCTCACAATGAAGACGGGTTATGGTCTGCCCCAAACCGCGCCCACGGGCTACGGACTCATCTGGACGCGACCGGTCTCAGGGTTACATCGCGCACTCAGGGCAGCAACGCTCAGGAAGGAGGTTGGGAACTCCGGATTCTCTTGAGCAGCGTTGGGTACGAAGGCAGCCTGTCGGCAGTGACCGCAGCCACACCCCACGCGGTGGGCGAGAGAATCGAAATCGCTAGCGGGACAGTGTCAGAGTGGTACGTAAACAACGAGCGTGGGCTTGAGCAAGGGTTCACTCTCGCATCTCCACCGCGCAAGGGCTCCGCGGGAGCCCCGCTCATCCTTGACATGATTCTAGGAGGTAGTCTATCAGGCTTTGTGAGCGAGGATGGGCAACTGATCACCTTCAGGACTGCGAACGGAGAAGACGTATTGCACTATGGTGGCCTTAAGGTCAAAGACTCCCGCGGCACACCTCTAGACGCCTCGTTGGTGCTACTCCCAGGGCGTTTGCAGATTCGCATCAACGACGAAGGCGCAGTCTATCCCCTGACGGTGGATCCGATAATGACCCTGCCTTCCTGGACCGCCGAGAGCAACCAAGCCTCGGCCGAGTTCGGCATATCCGTATCTACCGCGGGAGACGTCAACGGCGACGGCTTCAGCGATGTCATTATCGGGGCGGATCGCTTCGACAACGGTCAAACCGACGAGGGAGCAGCCTTTGTTTATCTCGGATCATCGGTCGGCCTCGGACTCACACCGGCCCGGATCATAGAGAGCAACCAGGCGTTCGCGTTCTTCGGCTATTCGGTCGGTGCCGCAGGCGACGTCAATGGTGACGGCTTTAGTGACGTGATCATAGGGGCCACGGACTTCGACAACGGCCAAGATAGCGAGGGGCGCGCATTTGTCTATCACGGCTCCGCGTCTGTCCTTGACATGACTCTCAATTGGACTGCTGAGGGTAACCAATCATTCGCATTCTTTGGCTCAGCAGTCGCTACGGCCGGTGATGTCAACGGCGACGGATTCGATGATGTCATCATTGCGGCTCCAGGTTATGACAACGTTCAATCAAACGAGGGGCGTGCGTTTGTTTATCACGGTTCTAGCGGGGGCCTCCCCGCATCGCCCGCGTGGACCACTGAGACCAACCAAAACAACGCTGGTGTATTCGATCTTGCCGTCGCGACGGCTGGTGACGTCAACGGCGATGGTTTCAGCGATGTCATCGTCGGGGCCCCCCAATACGACAACGGCCAACCAGACGAGGGGCGTGCCTATGTTTATCATGGCTCCAGCTCGGGCCTCGCCTCCACCCCCGCATGGACCAAGGAGATCAATCAGAATTCAGCTTGGTTTGGCCGGTCAGTCGCGACCGCAGGCGACGTCAACGGTGACGGCTTCAGCGACGTCATCGTCGGGGCGCCTCTGTTCGATAATGTTGAGGTGAATGAGGGAAGCGCTTTTGTTTACCTTGGCTCCTCTTCAGGCCTGGGCAGTTCTCCATCTTGGACTGGTGAGAGCATCAACCAGGGATCTAATGTCGGCTACTCGGTTGCCTCGGCTGGGGATGTCAACGGCGATGGCTTTGGCGACGTCCTTGTCGGTGCGTTCCTTTCCGACAACGGTGAGACTGATGAAGGACGTGCGTTCATGTATCTCGGCTCTTCGTCGGGCTTGGCCAACTCCCCTATTTGGACGGAAGAGAGCGACCAGACGAACGGACTGTTCGGCATTTCAGTGGGCACTGCAGGAGATGTGAACGGCGATGGATTTAGCGACATAGTGGTTGGCGCGTCCGGTGTCGACAACATCGAAACCGATGAGGGGGTAGCGTACGTCTATCACGGCTCCGCCTCAGGGCTCGCCAGCGCAAATCCTTGGACTGCGGAGAGCGACGTGAATGGCTCGCAGTTCGGATACTCGGTAGCCCCTGCCCAAGACGTGAACGGCGACGGCTATAGCGATGTCATTGTCGGTGCGTACGCCTTTGACAACGGCCTGGGTGTCGTGGGTCGCGTGTTCGTCTATCATGGGTCTAGCGCTGGCCTTTCACTCTCCCCGTCGTGGACCGAGGATGGTACTCAAGTGGGCGCATTGTTCGGCTACTCGGTATCCACCGCGGGGGACGTCAATAAGGACGGCTACAGTGACGTTATCATCGGGAGTGTCCAATTCAGCAATGGCCAGAACCTAGAGGGACGAGCAGACGTATACCATGGCTCATCGATGGGTCTCGACCCTTCGCCTGCATGGGGTGTCGAGGGCGAAAAGCCCAACGCAGGTTTTGGTAATTCTGTGGCGACGGCGGGCGACGTGAACGGCGACGGTTTCAGCGATGTCATCGTGGGTGCTCCGGGCTACACAAACGGTCAGGCTCAGGAGGGACGCGTGTATGTCTATCACGGCTCGAGCTCGGGCCTTTCCAGCACCCCTTCGATCCGCGAGAGCGATTGGAACAATGCGTATTTCGGCTGGTCAGTTGCGACGGCGGGCGACGTCAACGCTGATGGCTTCAGCGATATCATCGTCGGAGCGTATCGCTATAGCAACGTTGAGACAGACGAGGGACGCGCATATGTCTATCATGGCGGTGCCGGTGGCATAGCGTCATCACCGGCATGGACTCAGGAGAGCAATAAATCCGCAGCAAGGTTTGGCTCCTCGGTTGCGACGGCAGGCGATGTCGATGGTAATGGATATAGTGACATCATTGTCGGTGCTCCCCTATACAACAGCACGGGAACAGCCCAGGGACGGGTCTTCGTCTACCAGGGGTCCAGTTCTGGCTTGTCAACTGGCCCAATCATCACGGGTGACCAGAGCCTTGCACAATTCGGGATTGCCGTAAGCACGGCTGGTGACGTCAACGGTGATGGCTATAGTGATGTTATCGTCGGTGCCCATCTGTACGACAATACAGAGGACGCTGAGGGTAGGGCATATGTGTACCATGGTTCGTCTTCTGGACTCCTCCTCTCCCCTGGCTGGACGGGCGAAAGCAATGAGCCATCAGCGCAGTTTGGCATCTCCGTGGCGACCGCGGGTGACGTCAACGGGGATGGCTTTAGCGACATCATAGTGGGAGCCAATCTGTTTGATAACAATCAGACAGCTGAAGGACGCGCCTTCGTGTTCTACGGCAATGGCAGTCCCGGCCTTTCGCGCATCCCAAACCAGGCTCGGTCGAATGACACAGCGCTCATCGTTCACCTCGGAAAATCCGATGCAGCAAACTCTTTCCGGCTGAGGGCCGACGGCCGGACTCCGGCCGGTCGCGGTAAGGTTCGGCTCCAGTGGGAGATCAAGGCGCTCGGGACCGCATTCAACGGCACGGGACTCGGTCAAGGATCCTTTGTAGACACGGGCACGCCTGTGCCAGGTTCAGGTAGCGCCGTCTCCCTCAATGAGCTAGTCAGTGGGCTCACGGCCGGGACAGTATACAAGTGGCGGCTTAGGACCGTTTCAGGGAATGCTTTCTTCCCTCGCTCTCCTTGGTTCGTGCTGCCATACAATAACCGTACGGAAAGCGACCTTCGCACGCCTTGAACAAGTGAGAGACACGAGGGCGCCGGCGACCACACCGATGGGCGCCGGCGCCCTCACCTCAATCAACCACAAGGTGGCGACAGGAGTCGGTGCGTTCCACGGCTGTGCTGGCAGGTCTTGCGCCGCTGCACTCAGAACAACCGCTTGGCCTGGGACCGCATGAAGCGCTACACCAATTGCACCCCGGGCGATCAGATCCGTGGCCGCCTGATGCCGCAGGTGGTGGAATCTGAACTCCGGCACGATCCCGGTGCTCCGGCAGGCCCGGCGCTTCTTCCTGCACTTCCGATCGAGGGGCTGGCCAACGCAGGTGCACTCGGTGCCGACCCGGGCCGCCCGGCAGGCCCGTTTCCACTCCCGGTTGAAGCGGACCTTATTCACCGGTCTGAACACCCGCTGTGATCTGCTGATCGGCTTCGGCAGCGACTCCAGCAGGGCACGGGTGGTGGTGTTGATCACCACCATCTGATCCTCGCCGTTCTTGGTCTCGCGCAGCACCAGTGTCCCGGCCTCCAGGTCCACGTCGTCCCACGCTAGCCGGTCGACGCTGTCCCAGCGGGCCCCGGTGTAGTGGACGAAGATCATCCCGGGCTGGGCCCACGATTGCAGCGCATCCCGCAGACGCACGATCTCCTCGGGCGTCTTGTGGGCGAACGCTGCCGAACTGTGGAAATGTGTCACTTCGGCGGGATGTGGCGCGGCTGAATTCGATGAACGCCTTGCTGGACGCGGACTTGATGCCAATTCGGGAGTGTGGACGGCAGAATACACGTGACGTGGTCGCAGCGGGGAAGGCGGACCCCGATTCGCGCCCGTCAGGCGATCCGGGCGAAGGGATAGAAATCCGCTGAAAGCCGTACCACGTCAACGTTTCCCACCGTTTGCCTTGCCATCCGCTTTCAAGGCGGTAACACGGGTTCAAATCCCGTTGGGGACGCCAGTCTGTTGTCCAGCAGCCTCCCCTGTGATACTTAAGATCACATCAGAAGGAGGAGCCATGAAGCGCGTCCTGAGGTTCACGGTTCGCGTCCTTGTCCTTTGCGCCGTCATCTCGAGCGTGACGATCCTGAGCGGTCTGTCGCCCACGACCACGCCCTACCTGTCGGCGCTGGCCGACCTGGGGGCAAGCCAGGCGGTGGCGGCCCCGGGTTGCGAGTTCAAGGCCTGCGCCAAGGGGCCGGGCGGCGGGCCCAGCTGCAAGAGCTCCGGGTCCCCATACAACTGCAGGAATGTCGGGGGCGGCTGCCAGATCACCGCCTGTTGAGGTCCCGGGTCACCGGGGCTGCGGCGCCTCGTTGATCTTCCTGTCGTCGCTCGTAGACGTGCAGGGTGTACGACTGCGCGGGCGTCCAGTTGTACCGGTGGTTCCTCTCGAGCACGAGGCGGTAGTCGCGCAGGAACGAGGGGTCCTTCATGATCGCCTCGTCGATGCGAAATCCATCGACCAGCACGAAGAATCGGGGCGATCTCGCCAGGAGCGACTCCACCGGGTAGCGCTTCTCCAGGAAGCCTCCCGGCGCCCGGGCGATCTCCGGCTCGGTCAGCCCGGAGATGTCCAGGACGGGAAGCCCGCTCTCGTAGCCGATGATCCCGACGTCCATCAGCGCCACCAAGTCGTCCGGGCGGGCCCGCTGCCTGAGAAACTCCGCGATCTCGTGATGGGCGTGACGGTACCCGGCGGCGTTGACCTTGAGGCCGTTCGGCCCGTTCCGCTTCATCACGGCGGCGGTCACCGAGCCGAGAGCGAGGAGAACCATGAGCCCGGCCACGGCGGGCCGGAATCGCGGCAGCGCCGTCGCGATCTCCCTGGCGAGCGCGGCGATCAGGAGGCAGAGAGGGGCCAGCGCCGGGACCCAGAATCGGTGCAGGACCATCCAGTCGCCTCCTTCGAACAGGACCGCCGCACCGATGGCCAGCACGAGGAGGGAGGCGCTGCGCAGGCCGCGGCGGGGGAGCCCGTAGGCCAGGAGGATCACCAGGAGGACCATGCCGAGGAAGGCCGTCAGATCGTTCGCGACGCCGAACCCCGGCACGAGGGACGACAGGAACTCCCTGCTGTACGAGATCCCGGCCTGCAGGTTCGACATCAGGCCCTGGCCGGTCTTGGCGTAGTAAGTGTTCGGCAGCCAGGCGCCGAAGTAGAGCCGGCGGAAGGCCAGGAATGGAAGGAAGAACAGGGCGACGACGCCTGACCAGAGACCGAGGTCGCGCAGCGTCCTCTGCGGCTCCCGGTCCCGGCGATCGAACCACCGGCCCGTCAGGAGGGCCGCGGCCAGGATAGGGGTCTCCGGGCGGACCAGCGTCGCGAGTCCCACCCAGAGCGCCGATCGCCGTCCGGCGCCTCGCGCGATCTCGCGCGCCTGATCGTGAAGCGCCAAGAGCATCAGGAGGGCGAACGGGACCGTCTCGAGGCCACCGACGCTCCAGTAGGCGAACGAGGGATGGCAGAGAAGGAGGACGGGCGCCAGGCGGTCCCATCCGTCCTCGGTCCTCCCGGTGATCGTCGCCGAGGTCGCCGGAAGCAGGACGATCATGGCCAGACCCGCCAGGGCGGTCAGGACGGGCGCCACGACGGGAAGCGGCAGCCCGAAGAAGGCAAACGGCGAGAGGAGCACGGTCCACAGGAAGCAGCTGACTCCCTCGACCCGCGTCCCGGGGTTGAAGACCAGCCCGTCCCCGCTGGCCAGGTTGGCGGCGTAGCGGTAGACGATGTAGGCGTCGTCGACCTGGAAGACGGCCATGTAGGCGAGCCATGCGGCCACGGTGAAAAGACCGAGGGCTGCGGCGGGGCGGACCCGGGGCATAGGACGGCGATCCTAGCGTATGCTGTCGCGCGGGAGGGATTCCATGTACGCCGTCGCACTGGTTCGCTATCGCAGGCCGCTGGAGAAGGTCCTGGAGCATGTCGAGGCGCACCGCGCGTACCTCAGGGAGCTGAAGGCGCAGGGGCGTCTCCTGGCCTCCGGCCCCCTCGATCCGCGAAACGGCGGGGCCCTTCTGCTGCGCGTCCCGGATGACGACGTGGCGACGCACCTCGATCGCATCCGGGATGGCGATCCCTTCGTCCGGGCCGGCGTGGCGCAGTACGAGATCTGGCCCTGGGCGCCGAACATCGGCAAGGAAGACCTAGATCGTCTGTGAGCGGCGCAGGCGTTTCATGACGGCGTAGATCAGGGCCGGCGCCACGAGGGCCGCGGTCCCCGCCTTCCAGTCCTCGCGGGCGGTGCAGGCGAGAACGACCCCCCACGTCATCGCGGGCAGCAGGACCACCAGCCAGGCCCCCAGTCTTCCTCCCGGCACGCGGAAGCCCGTGAACGCTTCGGCGCGCCTGGAACGCAGCCGCACCAGGAGCGCCAGGATGGTCGTGCAGTACGCCCCGGTGACCCACATGTCCAGGACCAGCAGACGCTCGAAGGGGATCCAGACGAGAAAGGAATAGACCGCGGCGTAGATGAGGATCGTCACGTACGGGGTTCCGTGGCGCGGATGCAGGCGCGTCAGGGCCTTGGGAAGCGAGCCGTCCTCGGCCATCGCCCAGGTCAGGCGCGAGTACCAGACCATGTAGGCCAGGAAGATCACCATGTAGCCCGCGACGCTGCCGAGAAACGCCCAGGTCCCGAGCGTCTTCCCTCCAAGGAGCTCGCCGATCACCGAGAACTGGCCCGAGTTCCAGCCCTGCCAGCCGCCGATCGACGTCAGTCCGGCGAGCACCGGGACGGTGTAGCTCAGGATGATGACCGGGACGACGAGCAGAAGCGCCAGCGGGATGGTGCGCTCGGGGCGCCGGATCTCCTCGGCGGCGGTGCTGATCTCGCTCATGCCCGAGTAGAGCCACATGACCAGCGCGATGCCGGCGCCGAATCCCTCGAGGCTGTCGACGCCGGGGGCGCGAAACGGCACGATCGGATTGAACCGGGCGTTCAGAAGCCCCGCGCCGACGATCCAGATCAGCGGTGCGATCAGGAACAGAGTCAGGAACACCGAGGTCGCCCCGACGATCTGGATGCCCCGGTAATTGACGAAGGTCAGGACGAGGACGAACCCGACCGCCGCGAGCCCCTGCTGCCAGAACGGGAGGTCGGGGAACCAGTACAGGAGCGCCTTGCCGAACAGGACAGGATAGAGGGCGTTGTCGAGAAGAGACGCGATGATCGTCCAGCCGCCGACCTGGAATCCCCAGAAATCGCCGAAGATCTCCCGCACCCAGCGGTAGTAACCCCCTTCGACGGGACGCATGCAGGCGAGCTCGGCGGTGGCCAGGGCCATGGGGACTCCCCACAGCCAGGGGGCGACGAACAGCAGGAGGATCATCAGGCCCGGCCCGGTCTGGGCGACGTAGTCCTCCGTTCCGTACGGCCCGCCGCAACCCGACGCGTAGATCAGGGCCATGACCGACACCAGGCCGGCCCTGGCCTTGAACTGGTGGGTTGTATCGGGCTCGCTCAACGGGGGACCTGCTCGCGCCGGGTCTGACAGGGAACGCACTGCGTGGCGAAGGGGACGGCGCGCAGGCGCGCCAGGGGAATGGAGCCCGAGCAGGAGGAGCACAGGCCGTACTGGCCGGCATGGAGTCGCGCGAGCGCCGTGTCGATCTGCTTGAGGGTGCGATCGAGGGTCTGGAGGACCTCGAGGTCGGCCCCCCCTTCACGGCTCGCCTTCCAGCCGTGCACGCCCTCGCTGTCACCCGCGGCCGATCCGCTCAGCTGCTGCGCCAGGGCCTGCTTGTAGCGGGCCTCGGTCTCCTGCCGACGGGCGGTCAGGAGCTGCAGAAGCTCGTCAAAACGGCTCGATCCCTTCTCATCGTGATCCATCCGCTGCTAAAATGCCCCTCTTTTCCTGCCGCTGAGCGAGGCAACGGACCGCGTCATGGCCATCTGGCTGGTACCGACACTGGTGAGCCTGTTTCTCTACGGGATCGGCCAGGGTCTGGTCAAGAAATATATCTCAGAAGTGCCGCCCGCCCGCTTCTGTCTTTACTTCGTGGCGGCCAAGACGGTCCTGAATCTCTCGTACTTCGCGCTGTTTCAGAAGACGGCACTCCTGCCGTCGGTGGGTTCGCCCTTCTCGCTCGCCTGCGTCCTGGTCTACACCATCGACGGAACGGCCTGGATCCTCTATTTCTTCGCCATCGTGCACGGGCCGATCGCCATCGTCGGGACGCTGAGCGCCGCCTATCCCGCGCTGACGATCCTGTTCGCGCGCCTGTTCCTGAACGAGCAGCTCACGTACCTCCAGTACGCCGGCCTGATCCTCGTGCTGGGAGGATGCATCGGATTGTCCTACGCCCCGTCTGCACCGGGGGCGGGGCCCACGAGCGGCCGGTGGATTCTCCCCTCGTTCGTCGCGCTCGTCTTGTGGGGTTCCTCCTCCACGCTGCTGAAGGCCGCCTATGGCCTTCCAGGAGCCGACGAGGCGAACGCCCTGGTCTTCGCCCTCGTGGGAGCCCTGGCGACGCTCGGACTGTACGGCCTGGTGCGCGGCAGGCAGGGGGCGGCCGATCACCGGGAGTGGAGGCGAGCGGCCATCCCGATGCTGATGCTGGCGGGGGGGGACATCGGGTTCATCGTGGCGACGCGCTACGGTCCGGTCTCCCTGACAACACCCCTGAGCGGCGCGTACCCGGCCGTCACGGTCGTGTTCGCGCGCTTCGCGCTGGGAGAGCGGATCGCCTTCTGGCAGGGAGTGAGCATCGCCGCCATCCTGGTCGGCATGGCCCTGACGCCCGGGGTCGGGTGATCGCGGCGTTCCGCGCCGGTCTCAGTAGCGATAGCCCAGGGAAACGTACGGGAAGGCGTCCCCCCCGAGCGAGCCCAGCCCCCAGCCGTAGTCGATGCGGATCACCAGGGGATGGCGGGGGACGATGAAACGGATCCCCACCCCGGCGCCGGCGATCGCCTCGTTCGTGCCCGTCGTGCTCCTGGTGACCGAGCCCCCGTCCACGAACAGCGCCCATTTGAGAAGGCGCGCGGCGCGCGGCTCGACGGGGATGAGGGCCAGTCCGTCCCCGGGGTCCTCCGATCCCGTCGCACCCCTCGCCGGCGTCGACGTGCGCACGAACGGCAGCCAGAGCTCCGCCTGCAGGGCGGCGACGTGCCGGCCGAGAAACGAGTCCTCGCGGAAGCCGCGCACCGTGGACGCGCCGCCCAGGCTCCACAGCTCGAAGGAGGGGACCTCGCGGTCGATCGTCCCCCCCTTGAGATGAATCTCGGTTTCGAGGCCGGAGGCGTATCGGCCGTGCAGCGTGACGTCCAGGCCGGAGCGCACGAAGGTGCGCTCGCCGCCGCCCGCCCGCGCGGCGAAGTCGAACGACGGCTCGATCCGCGCCGACAGGCTCGGCCGGCGGAAGGTGTGCCGCCATTCGTACGATGCGCCGATCTGGACGGTGTCGGTGTGGCCGTCCTCCTCGCCGGGGGGCGCGTCGCTCAGGGTGGTCCTGGCGCGGCGGACGCCTGCGTAGTAACGCAGGCTGTGGGGGGCCTTCAGCCCCAGAGGGCGCACGCCGACGGTGGCGGAGAATCCGGCCTGGCGCTCGTCGGTCAGCACGCCGTCGAGCAGCCGGTTGTGCCGGAACTCCGAGAACAGGGTCAGGTCGAGGTCGTACAGGCTCCGCGGCTCCTCGCGGCGGGAGAGGAGCGGAGCGGCGTAGCCCACGGTCCCTCCGGCGGCGGCGTTGTACGAGGGCGCGACGCTGAGCCGGTCGAGACTGCTGAACAGGTCGTCCTTCTGGTAGAGGAACCCCAGGGAGCTCTTGGTGCGCGGGCCGTACGAGCCGGTGCCGCCGAGGTAGTTGGTCTTGCGCCCCGGCCCGGGACCGGCGGTCCGGGGCGTGAGGCTCTGGATCAGGTACGCCCCCGAGGGGAAGGACGAGCCCGGCTTCGCCTCGCCGGGAATGAACGCCACTCCGTACCCCATTCTCTGCAGGGCGTCGCTGTCGGCCCTGTACCGCTCGAAGTTGTAAAGGTCCCCGGCCCGGGTCTGGAGGAGGCCGCGCAGGACCGCCCGCGGCGCGTCCGGGGGAACGGGGTAGAGGCGTCGCTCCTCCTCGAAATCGGCGGAGGGCCGGACGCCGATCTGCGCGAGGTCGGCGGGATCGAAGGTGATGAGATCCACCGTGTGGCTGCTCTCGCGCACCCGCAGGCGCGCGCCCCGCTCCGTGCACGTCGCTTCGAGACGCGGCACGTATCCCAGGAACCGGTACTTTCGCTCGAGAACCCCGGCGATCGCCTTCTCCTCGCATCGCGACCGGAGGAGGGGCCGGATGGTGTCCGCGATCTCGGCCTGCGACAGCACCGGGCGGCCGTCGGATGGAGGCGGCGGGGGGACGATCTCCACCTCGATCTCCGGATCGCGCTGCGCCGCGCGCAAAGGAACGCCGCAGAGGACCGCCACGAGCAGGACGCCGAGGATTCCGCGCTGCATCCGGGGTGTGTATCCGCGATGCGGGCGGGTGTCAATAGCGCCCCGGGGCGGGCGCGGATCGCAAGACGCACCACCCGCGCCGCGGCGCATTTTCCAGTTGATCCGGAGGGCCGGGCAGGACATACTCCTGCGTTCCCGGCGCTACGGCCGGGCGCTCCTGGAGGATCGCCATGCCCCCCGCCCACCGAAATCGTTTCATCCGGGTCCTGGCCATCGGGCTGCTCCTCGTCCCGACGCTCGCGGCCGCCCGCGACGCGGACAAGACCTGGGAGTTCGGCCCGTACACGATGATCAGCCGCTACAACAACGGGACCGGCTTCGACAGCACGCTGGGCTTCGGGGTCCGGGGCGGCTACCACCTGAAGGCCATCCACGAGCTCGAGGTCGATCTCGACATGGCCACCGCGGATCACAAGGTGATCTCCGGACTCCAGTTCGACATCACGAAGTTCGGGGCGAGCTACGTGCGCAACTTCCTGATCAAGGGGCACGAGAAGATGACGCCGTTCGCCACCTTCGGACTCGGATGGGTGACGGTGGACGACGGCTCGGACAGCGAGGGCTCGACCGTCTACAGGGTGGGCGGCGGGTTCAAGTACTGGTTCACGTCGCACGTCGGTTTCCGCTGGGACGCGCGCGTCTGGCGCTGGCACGGAAACGGAGACGTGGTCTCCCGCGACCCCTTCTTCTCGGCCGACATCGTCTTCGGCCTGAGCTTCCTGACGGGTGGAACGAAGTAGTGTGAAGATCGCGAACTCCTCGATCGAAGTGCGCTCCCCGGGGCGGGTCGCCATCGTGAATGTCACCGGCGAGGCCCGGTCGGCCTTGGCGCGCTCGGGCCTGCGCAGCGGCATCGCGCTGGTCACCGTCCCCCACACCACCTGCGGCCTCTGCGTCAACGAGGACGAGTCCGGGCTCAAGGACGACCTGGCGCGGCTGGCGTCGCGGCTGGTCGAGGTGATTCGTCCTGCGGAAGGCTTCCGCCATGACGCCGTGGACGACAACGCCGGCGCCCACCTGTCGGCGGCCCTCTTCGGCCATTCGGTGACGCTTCCGGTCGTCGACGGGAGCCTGGTTCTCGGGACCTGGCAGAGCCTGTTCCTGATCGAGATCGACGGACCTCGGACCCGCAGGCTCGACCTGGCGTTCCTGGGGGAGTAGGAGCCGGCCCCGGCCTTGGTCCGGGCCCCGCATGCCCGAAATCCTGCGCGCGTACCTGGTCACCACGCTCTGCGGCTGGTCGGTCTTCCCGCTCCTGCGCGCAGTGCTCGGCCGACTTCCGGACCAGGGCTACGCCGTCTCCCGCTCCTTCGGCCTCGTCCTGTCGGCCTGGGTCGCATGGATGGCGGCGGGAGCCGCCGGACGTCCGCTCTCGCGGCCCCTGGCGCTGGGATCGGCGCTGGCCCTCGGAGGGGCGTGCTGGGCGATCGCCCTGTGGTGCCGCCGGCGTCAAGTTCCCCGCTCCCGGGAGACGCACCCGTCCGCGCCCGATGCATCATGGCGAGCGCCGTGGCGTCCTGTCGTCCTGGTGGAGATCCTGTTCGTGTCGGGGCTCCTGCTCTTCACCTGGATCGGAAGGCACAACCCCGCGGTCGACCCCGACAGCGAGCGCTTCATGGACTATGCCTTCCTGCGGGCCGGCCTGCGCAGTCCCGGTCCGACGATGACCGATCCCTGGCTCGCCGGGAACGACTTGGCCTACTACCATTTCGGATACGCCGTGACGGCGTTCCTGGTCCGCTGCGGCGGCGGCGACCCGGCCCGCACGTTCACCACCGCCGTCGCGCTGCAGCACGCTCTCGTGTGGATCGGCGCCCTCGGGATCGGTCTCGCCCTGTGCCGCCGCGCGCGCGGCGGGCTGGCCGCGGCGGTCCTGGTGCTCGGGGCCGGGAACCTCGAGTGGATGCGACAGTGGGCGCACAACGGGATCGGGACGCGCCTCGACTGGTTCTCCTCGTCGCGGGTGATCGCCGATGCGATCAGCGAATTCCCCTGGTTCAGCATGCTGTGGGGGGACCTGCATCCCTACGTCCTTGCCCTGCCGATGGTCGCCTGCGCCCTGGCGTTTCCCCTGGCGGAATCCCTGCCCGCACCCGCCGCGTCCGCCGGGGGCCGGGACACGCCGGGACGTCTGGCGCGCCCCATCTGTTTCGCCTTCCTCTGCGGCGCGCTCTTCGCCACGCATCCGTGGGACCTGCCGATCGTGGCGCTCGCCGCGCCGGCGCTCGTCCTGGTCGGGGCCGGCGATCGCCGCCCGGCGCGCGCGGCGCTCTGGGCGGTCGTCCCGGCGCTTTCCTGGCTCCCGTTCCTGCCGTTCCTGCGCGGGCTCACCGGGGCGCACCGCGCGATCGTCCTGGTGCAGCGGGGAAGCGATCCGGTGGAGTGGCTGATGGCGTTCGGGCCGTTCGTCCTGCTGGCCGCTTGCGGCGCGATCGTCCTTCTCGGGCCGGGGGCCCGGATGGCGGGGAGCGACGAACCGGCCGACCGGGTGCGCGCCCGGATCGCCCTGGCGCTGGCGGCCCTGGGAGCGCTCTGCGCGGCCGTCCCCGAGTGGGTGTATCTGAGGGACCTGTTCGACGCCACGCCCCTGGCCCGGATGAACACCGTGTTCAAGCTGCATCGTCTCGCCTGGCTG
>Ga0070694_100000211_pt1 | contig 30779 bp, 23 predicted proteins | sample KBSK1251metaG_FD_65470 | JGI IMG/M metagenome (GOLD analysis project Ga0070694, IMG submission 65470) | Corn, switchgrass and miscanthus rhizosphere microbial communities from Kellogg Biological Station, Michigan, USA - KBS K1-25-1 metaG | ecosystem: Host-associated > Plants > Roots >...
TCGCGCCCGCCGCTGCGCACCACGATCCGGCCGTCCCTGAGGAACGCGCCGTCCTCGACTTCATGGAGGCGGCTGAACGGATGCACGCGCGACTTGAGGGTCTTCGACAGCCCCCACACCTCGGGATCGTCCCGGTTCAGGATCGCCTTGTCGGCCGCCCCCTGGTTCCTGAAGAGGCGCGTCTTGGCCTGGTAGTACGACAGGGGGCTCTCGTAGCGATCCTGGTGGTCCGGGGCCAGGTTCAGGAGGGCGGCGATCCAGGGACGGAACGTGTCGATCGCCTCGAGCTGGAACGACGACAGCTCGACGACGTAGTACTGGTCCGGCGCGTCGCGCGGGATCAGGTCGGTCAGCGGCAGGCCGATGTTGCCGCACGCGGTGGCCTTCAGCCCGGCGCCGGACAGGAGGTGGGCGGCCAGGGCGGTCGTGGTGCTCTTGCCGTTCGTGCCGGTGATGCCGATCAGGATCCCCTGCAGGAACCACGAGGCGAGCTCGATCTCCCCGACCACGCGCACGCCCCGGCGGCGCGCCTCGGCGATCGGGGCGATGGACAGCGGCACGCCCGGGCTGACGGCCACGAGATCGGCCGCGGCGAAGGTGTCGCTGGAATGCATCCCGAGCTCGAGCCTGGCCCCCTCGTGCGCCAGCTCGGAGACCGCGGGCCCGAGCTCCTCCCACCCGCGGACGTCCGTGAGGACGACCCGGGCCTGCCGGGACAGGAGGAAGCGGGCCATGGCCAGGCCGCTGGCTTTGGCGCCGACGACCACGATCGTGCTGCCGGCGAGCTTGGGCGGTGCGGGACGTTCCTGGATCGCGTGCATGGCTCCTACCGCAGCTTAAGGGTGGACAGGCTCAAAAGCGAAAAGATGATGGCGACGATCCAGAAACGGATGACGACCTTCTGCTCGGGCCAGCCGCTCAGCTCGAAGTGATGGTGGATCGGCGCCATGCGGAAGATCCGCTTGCCGCGCATCTTGAACGACCCCACCTGCAGGATGACCGACAGCGCCTCGATGACGAACAGCCCGCCCACGAACACCAGAAGGACCTCCTGCTTGATCGCCACCGCCACCGTGCCGAGCGACGCGCCGATCGCCATCGAGCCGACGTCCCCCATGAAGATCTGCGCCGGGTTGCAGTTGAACCACAGGAAGCCGAGCGAGGCGCCGACCAGGGCGCCGAAGATGATCGCCAGCTCTCCCGCTCCCTTGACGTTCGGGACGTCCAGGTAGCCGGCCACCTTCGCGTGGCCGGCGATGTAGGCGAGGATGGCGTACGTGGCGGAGGCGATGAGCGACGAGCCGATCGCCAGGCCGTCCAGGCCGTCGGTCAGGTTGACGGCGTTGGCCGCGCCCACGATCACGATCATCGCCCAGGGCACGTACCACCAGCCGAGATCCGGCGTCCAGTTCTTGAAAAACGGCATGCTGAACTGCGTCGTGTAGCGGCCCTGATCCGCGAGCCACAGGACCCACAACCCGAGCAGGAGAGCCACCGCCCACTGCGCAACCATCTTCTGCTTTACGGTCAGCCCGAGGGACCTCTTTCGTGTGATTTTGAGGTAGTCATCCGCGAATCCGATGACCCCGTAGAGGAGCATGGATACGAGAACCATCCACACGAAAGGGTTGGTGAGATCCGCCCAGAGGAGCGACGGAAGGCCCACAGCGGTGATGATGAGGAGCCCCCCCATGGTGGGGGTGCCTTTCTTCGTTTGGTGGGAAAGAGGCCCCTCGGGTCTGATTTGTTGCCCTATCTGAAACTCCCGCAACCGACGGATCAGCCTGGGTCCGAGCAACAGGCTGATGAGGAGCGCGGTCAATGTCGCCAGGGCCGCCCGGAACGTGATGTACCGGACGACGTTCATGATCTTGATCGACGGGTAGAGCGCGAACAGCAGGTGGTAGAGCATCAGTGCCCGCCCCCCGCGCCGCCCGCGGGCGCGCCGCCGGCGGCGAGGAGCGCCTGCACCACGCGCTCCATCTTCATGCCGCGCGAGCCCTTGACCAGGACGAGGTCCCCCGGGCGCGCGGCGGCGGCGACGAAGGCCGCGGCCGCCTCCGAGTCCTCGAAGTGCCGCACCTCGGCCGCCCCCGACGAGGCGGCGGCGCCGGCCGCCTTCTTGTGCAGCGGCCCGACGGCGACGAAGAGATCGATGCGCGCCCTGGCCACCTGCCTGCCGAGCCGCGCGTGCGCCGGCCCGGCGTAGTCACCCAGCTCCAGCATGTCCCCCGACACCAGGACGCGCCGTCCCCTGGGCGTCGCGGCGACCAGCGCTTCGAGGGCCTTCTCCATGGCCGCCGGGTTGCTGTTGTACGAATCGTCCAGGACCTCGACGTCGTTCGGCAGGCGGTGCAGGACGCCGCGCATGCTGGCCGGCCGGACGGTCTCCAGGCCGCGGCGGATCTCCTCGCCGCCCAGGCCGAAGGCGCGACCGATCGCCGCGGCGGCGAGGGCGTTGTAGACGTTGTGCCGCCCCGGCAGGGACAGGCTCACCGGCACGCGGCCGCCGTCATGGCGCAGGACGAAGCGCGAGCCCCGCAGCCCGTCGACCTCGATCCCCTCGGCGCCGATCGCCGCCTTCTTCGTCGTCAGCCCGTAGGCGATGGACGGGCCGGGAAAGGCGCGGCCGAGCCGGGACACCAGGCGGTCGTCCGCGTTGTACACGGCGACGGCGTCGGGCCGCATGCCGGCGAACAGCTCCCCCTTGGCCTCGGCGATCCTGTCGATCGTCCCGAAGTGCTCGATGTGGACCTTCAGCACGTTCAGGATCGCCCCGACGTCCGGGTCGGCGATCTCGACCAGCCTGGCGATCTCCCCCTTGTAGCTCATGCCCATTTCGAGAACCGCCGCCTCCTGCTCGTCGCGCAGCCGCAGAAGCATCAGCGGCAGCCCGTACGTGTTGTTCAGGTTCCCTTCCGACTTCAAGAGCGTGAAGCGCTGCGCCAGGACGGCCGCCGTCATCTCCTTGGCCGTCGTCTTGCCGGCGCTGCCGGTGATGCCCGCGACGCGCAGCGGCCGCGCCCGCCTCGCGTGCGCCCCGAGATCCTGGAGCGCGCGCGTCGTGTCCTTCACCCTGACGATCGCCGGGGCGTCGGGGAACGTTCCCGGCCCGCCCCGCTGCACCACGGCCGCCACCGCACCGGCGGCGACCGCCCGGCCCACGTACTCGTGACCGTCGACCCGCGGTCCGACGATCGCGAAGAACAGCTCTCCCGGCTTCACGGTGCGCGAGTCGATGCTGTACCCCTCGACTTCGTGCTCCGCGCCCCCCGCGGGGGGACGGGCCCCCAGCGCCACCTCGCCGCCCAGAGCCCGGGCGATGGCCCGAAGGCTCAGCCTGGGCATGTCCCTTCGGCCCTCCCGCGCACGCCGCCCTCAGCAGGCCGCTTGGCCGCGCGCCGACCCGCCGGCCGGCGCGCGCAGGGACTCGCGCGCCACCTCGCGGTCGTCGAACGGGATGGTCCGATCCCCCAGGATCTGGTACGTCTCATGTCCCTTGCCCGCGATCACCACGCAGTCCCCCTCGCCGGCCAGCGACAGGGCGCGGCGGATCGCCTCCTTGCGATCGGGAATCACCAGGCAGCGCTCCTCGACGCTCCGGCCGCGCGGGTCGGCTTCGAACGCGCGCCGCGTTCCGGGCAGGATGTCCTGGATGATCGCCATCGGGTCCTCGCTGCGGGGGTTGTCGGAGGTGACCACCACGAAGTCGCTCCCGGCCGCCGCGGCGTACCCCATCAGCGGGCGCTTGCCGCGGTCGCGGTCGCCGCCGCAGCCGAAGACGGCGATCACCCGCCGGGGGCTCAGGTCGCGCACCGCCATCAGGAGATTGCGCAGGGCGTCGTCGGTGTGGGCATAGTCCACCAGCACGGTGAACGGCTGCCCTTCGTCGATGCGCTCGAAGCGGCCCGGCACCCCCCGGATGGACGCGAGTCCCCGCTCCACCTCGTCGGGCGAGACGCCCAGGGCCAGGGCGGTCGCGGCGGCGGCCGCCATGTTGAAGGCGTTCGGCCTGCCGAGAAGCGGCGAGCGCACCCGCAGCCGGGTGTTTCCGGCGAGGCCCGGCGCGAGCGCCAGGGCGATCTCGGTGCCCGAGATGGAGGCGCGGACCTCCTCGAGGCGGACGTCCGACCCCTGCGACTCGCCGAAGGTCACCACGCGCGCCCGCGTCAGCCCGCGCAGGCGGGCGGCGTGGCCGTCGTCGGCGTTGAGGACCGCCACCGCCCGGTCGTCGAGCCCGCGGAACAGGGTCGCCTTGGCCTCGAAGTAGCGCTCCATGGTGCCGTGGAAGTCCAGGTGGTCCTGCGTCAGGTTGGTGAAGACGGCGGCGGCGAAGCGCAGCCCCGCGATGCGATCGAGGACCAGGGAGTGGGACGACACCTCCATGGCGCAGGAGCGGGCCCCGGCCGTGGCGTAGCGGTCGAGCAGGCGGTAGAGATCGAGGGACTCGGGCGTCGTGCGCCCGGCCTTCGTCTCGTCGCGGTTGTAGCGGTACAGGACGGTTCCCAGGACGCACGGCTTGCGCCCCGCGGCGGCCAGGATCGACTCGAGCAGGAACGCGACCGTGGTCTTGCCGTTGGTGCCGGTGACGCCGATCATCGTCATCTGCTCGTCGGGGCGGCCGTAGTAGTTGCGCGCCATCCACGCCAGCCCGCGGCGCTCGTTGTCGACCTGCACCCAGGCCACCTCTCCCTGGCGGCGGCCCCGCCCGCGATGGGACAGGACGGCCACCGCCCCCTTCGCGATCGCGGCCTCGACGAAATCGTTCCCGTCGCTCTTCTGGCCGCGCAGGGCGGCGAACAGGTATCCCGGCTCGACCGTCCGCGAGTCGTACGACAGGCCGCGGATCGAGGTGGACGGGCTGCCGTCGAGCCTCGCGTCCGTCAGGCCTTCCAGAAGCTGCCAGAGCTGCACGCTGTGTCCCTGCCTCCCGGTGGAGCGATCGCTAGAAGTTCACGGTGCATGGTGTCTGCGGGGTCACCGGCGAGCCCGCCTCGGGCTCCTGCCGGACCACGCTCGAGCCGTTCCGGTCGTGCCGGCACGACAGCCCGGCCGATGCCAGGGCCTCGGTCGCCTGGCGCAGGCTGAGCCCGACGACGTCGGGCATCGTCACGTCCGTCGGGGGCGTCGAAGTCCGCACCGGGAGGGGGCCTGCGAGCGAGGCGCGCAGCGCGCCGCCGCTCCGCCGGAGCGCCTGGACGGCGCCCGCGGCCGCCGGGTCGCGGCGGGCGCGGCTCACGGCGTCCCGCGAGAGGCCCGCGTCCCTCCGGGCACGCTCCGGCCGGCCGCCGTCGTCGTCGGGCTCCGCCTGTGCGAGCAGCGATCGGTCGAAGACCAGCGGCTCCTCGTGATCCGGCGGCACCTTGAGGTACATGAGCGCCGAGGCGGCGATGCGCGAGAAGACCGGCGCGGCCACGTCGCCGCCGTGGAATCTCGGCCCCTTCGGCTCGTCCACCATCACCACGATCGCCAGGGCCGGGGTCCCGGACGGCACGAACCCGGCGAACCACGAGACGTGCTTGTCGCGCGCGTAACGGCCGGACGCATCGATCTTCTGCGCCGTGCCCGTCTTGCCGGAGACGCTGTAGCCGGGGACCGACGCGGCCTTGCCGGTGCCGTCGGTCGTGACCGCCTGCAGGATGGCGCGCAGGGTGCGGGCGGTGCGCGCCTCGATCACGCGGCGCTCGTCGGGGACAGTCGGCGCGCCGGGGGCGGGGACCGCGTCCGGAAGGCCGCCGTCTCCCGCGGCGGCCCGCGAGGGGAGGCTGTCGGCGGGGAGGCCGGCGCGGCCGCCCGGTGACGGCAGGAGCTCCTGCACGATGCGCGGCCGCATCCAGACGCCGTCGTTGGCGATCGCCCCCATCATCGCCGTGAGCTGCAGCGTGGTCACGCCGATCTCCTGCCCCATGGCGATGGACGCCTGCGACAGCCCGGACCAGTCGGACACGTCGCGCAGGATGCCGGGGCTCTCGCCCGGCAGGTCGATGCCGGTCTTGCGGCCGAACCCGAACTCCCGGATGTACTCGATGAACTCCGGGGCGCGCAGGCGCTGGGCCACCTTGATCGCGCCGACGTTGCTGGACTTGGCCAGCACCTCGGAGAAGGTCAGGTTGCCGAACGGCAGCCGGTCCTCCTTGAAGCGGTGCTTCGCCACGACGATCGAGCCGTTCTCGCACCAGATGACCTCCTTGGGGTGCACGCGGCCTGCGTCTAGCGCCGCGGCGGCGGTCACCACCTTGAAGGTCGAGCCGGGCTCGTAGTAGTCGCTCGTGGCGCGGTTGCGGCGCGACGTCTCGCGCGCATCGGAGTACGCGTTGGGGTCGAAGACCGGCCGGCTGGCCAGGGCGAGGACCTCCCCGGTCTGCGGCCGCATCACCACGACCGTGGCTCCCTCGGCCCGGGTCTCCCGCATCGACTCGTCGAGGGCGCGCTCGACGTCGTACTGGATCACCTCGTCCACGGTGAGGCGCAGGCCGAAGCCGGGGGCCGGCTCCTTCTTCTCGCGGTCGAGGACGCGCCCGCCGCGACCGTCGCGCAGCGCGACCATCTGCCCCGGCGTGCCGCGGATGGCGCCGTCGTACATGAACTCCAGCCCGGCGAGCCCCTGGTTGTCCATGCCGCACGCGCCGATCACGTGCGCCGCCAGGGCGCGCTTCGGGTAGTAGCGCCGGCTCTCGCGCACGAAGCCGACCCCGGCGATCTTCAGGGCCTCGATGCGCCGGCGCAGCTCGGGCGTGATCTTTCTCTTGACCCACACGAAGTGGCGGTCGCTGGCGAGACGCTCGCGCAGCTCGGACGCCGGCACGTCGACGACGGGGGCCAGGCGGCGGGCCGACGAGGCGGGGTCGTCCACGGCGCCCGGCTCGGCGAACACCGAGTCGACGTCCACGCTCACCGCCAGCTCCTTGCCGTTCCGGTCCAGGATCGGGCCGCGCAGCGGATCGAGGGTGATGGTCCGCTCCTGCTGCGAGCGCGCCTGGTCCAGGAGCTCGGGGGCGCGGATCACTTGAAGGTGCGCGCAGCGCCCGAAGATGGCGAGCAGGCCGGAGGCCACGCCGACCACCAGCAGGATCAGCCGGGCCCGCTGGCCCTTCGAGGCGCTCTCGTCACGCGGGGCGCGCGCCTGGCGCCCCGCGAAGGAGCGCGGACGCCCCGCGCGGGCCCGTCCCTGCCGCCGCCATCCGCTGTCGATGATTCCCAGTCCTCGCCTCACCGTCGTCCCCCCGCCCGTCCTTCAGGGCCTGGTCGTGTCGCCGGGCTTCGCCTTCCTGACCGTCCCCACCGAAGGAATGATCCCCAGGCCCGCCTCGACGAGGGCGTTGTCGCCCGCGCCGTCCGCGGCCGCCGCAGCGGCGTCCCCCCGGCTTCCGCCGCGCGGGGCGCCGGACCGGGCCTGCACCTGGTTGATGCGGCCGTCGATCACCGACACCCGGCGCACGTCGGCCGGCGACGGATCGACGAGGCCCAGCTCCTTGCGCGCCATGCGCTCGATGCGATCCGGTGACATCAGGAAGGAGCGCTCGACGGCCAGGTGCTTGTTCTCCTCTTGAAGCCCCTGGCGCTCCTTCTTGAGCGCCTCGACCTGGTACGAGATCTTGAGAAAGTCGACGCGCTGCCAGACGTAGGCCAGGAGCGGCACGAGGATCGCGGCGCCGTAGATCAGCAGGCGGCGCAGCTCGCGCGCGCGGGCGCGGTCCTTCTCCTTGACCATGCGGGCATTGATCAGGAGGCGCGGCGCCTCGGCGCGGTGGCTCACGCGGCGCTCTCCAGCCGTTCGTAGGCGCGCAGCCGGGCGCTGCGGCTGCGCGGGTTGGCGTCGATCTCGGACGCCTGGGGCCGCACGGCCTTCGGCGTCACGGCGCGCAGGATCCCCGGGCGGCCGCAGCCGCACACCGGCAGGTCGCGCGGGCAGATGCAGCGGCGCGTCATGCCCCGCAGAGTGGTCTTCACGATCCGGTCCTCGAGAGAATGGAAGGCGATGACGGCGATGCGGCCGCCCGGCAGGAGGCGCCGCGCGGCCTCCTCGAGCAGGCGATCGAGCCCGTCCAGCTCGGCGTTCACGGCGATGCGCAGCGCCTGGAAGACGCGGGTCGCCGGGTGGATCCGCGCGCCGCGGCGCTCCGGGATGGCCGCCGAGACCAGGTCGGCCAGGGCCCGGGTCGTGAGAATCGGTACGGTGGCGCGGGCCCGCGCGATGGCCGAGGCGATGCGCCGCGCGCGAGGCTCCTCGCCGAAGCTCCTGAAGATCGAGGCCAGCCGATCCGGCGGGAGAGAGTTCACCAGAGCGGCCGCGGTGGCCGCTTGCGTCCGATCCATCCTCATATCGAGAGGCCCGTCCTCGCGGAAGGAGAAGCCGCGTTCCGGGTCGTCGAGCTGCAGGGACGAGACCCCGAGGTCGAGGAGGATCCCCGAGACGCCCTCGAGGCCGAGCTCATCCAGGAGGTCGGGGAGGCCCCGGTAATCGGCGTGCCGCAGAAGGACGCGCTCGCCGAAGGGGGCCAGCCGCCCCGCGGCGACCCCGAGGGCGGCCTGGTCGCGATCGCAGCCGAGAAGGCGCCCGTGAGGGGCGGTCGCCAGGAGAATCGCCTCGGCATGGCCGCCGGCCCCGACCGTGCCGTCGACCCAGAAGCCGCCCGGCCGGCAGCGCAGCGCCTCCAGCGTCTCCCGCAGGAGGACCGGCCGGTGCGTCGTGCCGTCGTTGACGTTCCGCGTTGCACGCTCTCCTCAGAGGCCGAGGTTGGAGAGGGCTTTGTAGTCGTCGTCCGACAGGGGCTCCGCGTCGAGCTTCGCCTGGAACTTCTCCCGGTTCCAGATGTCCAGGTAGGACAGGTTCCCGAGGACGGCGACCTCGCCGTCGATGCCGCTTTTCGTGCGCAGGAGCGGATGGATGAGAATGCGCCCCTGGTCGTCCATGGCGGCGGCCTGCCCGTAATAGTTCACGAAGTCCCTGAAGCGGGCCACCGGCGGGCTCATCGCCGAATGCGCGGCGATCTTCTTTTCGATCTCGAGCCAGACCGGCATGGGGTAGACGCGCACGAAGCTGCCGGTCAGGGAGGTCACGAAGCACTCGCGGCCGTACGTCTCTTCCAGGTGTTTTCTGAACTGGGTCGGGATCTTGAGGCGCCCCTTGTCGTCCACCTTCGCCGGGGTGTTTCCCCTCAGCATCCGATCCCTCGTCGGTCTTTCCGGCCTCACGCACCGGCGGGGATGGACGGTGACTCAGCCCCCCCTGAGGTGTCTGGCCCGATCAGCAATTTTCTAGGGTCGAATGGCCACTTAAGGCCACTTTACTCCACCGGGCGAATATAGATAGTCACAAGAGTGTTGTCAAGAACAAACTTAAACACCTCCAAGCAGATAGACGACGTTTCGATCTGTGGACGGCTAGGGCTCAATATGTAGGAACCCGTTTCATCATAGATACTAGATAGTGTGGAAAATAGCGATTCGCCGATTCAACCTGTGATAGCATCCCGCCCATGAGGCGGGCCTCGGCTGTCGCCCCGTTTGCGATTCTCCTGGCGATATGTTCGTATTCGCGTGAAACCCTTGCTGCAAGCCAGCCAGGGGACTACTCGTTCTTCGCGGGGATCGGCGAATCCGGCACCAAGAGCGACAATTCCTACAGCAGCGACCAGACGCTCAGCTTCTCGCTGCAGTACCAGAAGAGCGGCTACGCCGCCTATCGCGCCTCGACCGGGTTCTTCTCACTCAGCGGGCGGGAGACCATCAGCCCCAGCATCGGCACCCGGGACGCCAACGCGTTCTTTCTCACGGGCGACGTCCTCTTCACCCCCCGATTCCGCGTGGTGAACCCGTACGTGGCGGGCGGGATCGGCTTCTACGACGTCCGGTTCACCGATGACCGGGACACCCGGAACGACGTGGCCATCGGAATCAACTGGGGGATCGGCCTGAACGTCCAGCTTTTGAGGTGGTTCGCCATCCACGGCGAGCTCTCCTACCACTATATGACCGGCGACATCTCGAACCCGGTGCAGCTCATCACCGTGGGCGGCCGCTTCGACTTCTAGCGTTGCTCCGACCCGGATCCCACCGTACACTTAGCGCCGCATGAGAGTCGCGTCGTCCGCCCGGGCGGTCTACGCCGCCCCGGTCCTCATCCTTCTGGCCCTGACCGCTCCCGCTGCCGGCCCCGCCAAGGGGGCGGGGGACGCGGTCGCGGAATCGGCCTGGGAGCGCAAGCTCGACCCGTTCCTGCGGCGGCTGGCCCTGGGGACGGTGAAGACCGAAGGGCGGTTCCGGGAGGCGGTTTCCGGCCGATCGGAGAGAGTCGCCCGGTCGCTCCCCCCGTTCGTCCAGGTCCAGAAGACCGCCGAGCCGCTGGTCCACGTGAAGGCCGGCCTCGCTGCCGAGGGGCCGACCGGGGCCGGCGCCTGGAAGACTCTCGAGCGCGACCTGCCGGGCCTCGGCATCCTGGTGAAGGGGCGCGTCGACACGGTGGCCTCGCTCCGGGTCCCGTCCGCCGCTCTCGAGGCGCTGGCCCGGCGGCCCGAGATCGCCTGGCTCAAGGCGGCGCACGGCTACAAGCTTCTCAACGACGTGAGCACGACCGCGGCCCACCTCGGGTCGGACGAGGCGAACACGGCCTTCACGAAGGGCGCCGGAGCGATCGTCGCCATCGTCGACACCGGCATCTCATGGGCCGATGCGGACTTCAGGAAGTCGGACGGAACGACCCGCATCCTCGGCATCTGGGACCAGACCCTGACCGACGCTTCCCACCCGCCCCCTGCGGGGTTCTCGTTCGGCGCCTGGTATCCGCAGAGCGTCATCCAGACGGCCATCAACACCAGCACCCTGCTCCTGACCGGGGACGGCCACGGTCACGGGACGCACGTCGCGGGGACCGCCGCGGGGAACGGCCTGCGTACGGGAAAAGGGGTGCCGCCCGGGACGTTCGCGGGGGTGGCCCCCGAGGCGGACATCCTGATCGTCCGGGTGTTCGACGACAGCGGAATCTTCTGCGGCGCCTGCGACCTGACGGCGGCCGTGCAGTTCATCAGCCAGACGGCGGCGGCAGCCGGCAAGCCGTGGGTCGGCAACATGAGCCTCGGCACCGACATCGGGGCGCACGACGGGACCGACCCGGACGAGCGCTCGATCGACGCGCTGGTCGGGCCCGGGCGGCGCGGCGCCCAGATGGCGATCGCCGCCGGGAACTCGGGCGGCCGGGACCGGAGCCCGCACGCCCACCACTGGGAGCAGGCGCTGGCGGCGGTCGGCTCCTCGGCCATCAACACCTTCACCCTGTCGTACGCCCCGAACGGCGGCCCCGACAATGATTTCATCTGGATGGACCTCTGGTACAAAGGGGCGGACCGGGCCACCGTGAGCCTCGTCTCTCCGACCGGGATCACCGTGAGCGCGGCGCGCGGCGCCGACTCCGGGATCGTCTGCACCGCCGACGGCGCGGTGCAGGTCGACGCCTCGAACGGGCCGGACCCGCTCAACGGCGACAACGAGGTCTTCATTCAGCTCTGGGACAGCGGCACGTGCGCCACGCCCTTCCCGCCGAAGACCGGCGGCTGGACGATCCGCGTCACGACCGATGCGATCGGCTCCGCTTCGCCGATCTTCGATCTGTGGAACGAGGCCGACGCCGGGGCGGTGGCGTTCGTCAGCCTGGCCGTGTCCAGCACCACCAAGAGCCTCTCCGTCCCGGGCACGTCGCGGTACGCCATCACCGCCGCCTCGTACGTCAGCAAGGACCGCTGGATCAATGTGGTCAACCAGCAGACGACCGCTCTTTTGAGCACCTTCGGCGGGGTCGGGAGCCTGTCCGGCTTCTCGGGCCTCGGACCGACGCGCGACGGGCGGATCAAGCCGGACATCGCGGCCCCCGGCGAGTACATCGGGTCGACCCTGACCGGAACGATCGGGGCGTCGCGCGGCAACTCCTTCACCGAGCGCGACGGCGAGCACGGAGACATCCGCGGCACGAGCATGGCGACGCCGCACGTCGCGGGGACCGCCGCGCTCCTCCTGGCGATCAATCCGAACCTCGAGGGGCCCGAGGTGAGGGCGGCGATGACCGCCTCGGCGCGATCCGACGCGTTCACGGTCGCCCCGGGCCCGCTGCCCAACACCTTTTACGGCAGCGGCAAGCTGCGCGCCCTGGAGGCCGGATACGTCGCGGCGTCGCTCGTCACCGATTTCACCGACACCGCGACCGGCTTCACCGGCACCGACAGCCCGTTCGTGGACACCTACAACGTGTATCGCGGCACGATCCCCGGCATTGGGCCGAGCGCCTACGGCGCCTGCCTCATGACGGGGCAGCCCTCTCCCACGTTCAGCGACCTCACGAACCCGCCCGCAGGTCAGGCGTATTTCTACCTGGTCACCGGCGTGCACGCCGGCGTCGAGGGGATTCTCGGCACCGACAGTACCGGACGCATCCGCCCCAACACCAGTCCCTGCCTCTGATACCATGCGCCCCGAGGCGCCTGCCCATGTCCCTCATCGTCGAGCCGGACGTGGCGATCCGGCCCGCCTCGGGACCGATCGGATCGGACGGGGAGCAGCCGCGAGATGACGGGCACGCGCGAGACGGATGACGGGCTCGTCCGCGCGCTGGGCCTGTGGGACTCGACCCTCCTGGTCATCGGCCTGGTGATCGGGTCGGCGGTGTTCCTGGTGACCGGCGGGGCGAGCGGCGTGGCGCGCCTCCTGCCGACGCCGGGGCTCCTCATCCTCGGCTGGATCGCGGGCGGGCTCCTGTCGTTCGCCGGGGCGCTCGTCTACGCCGAGCTGGGCGCCGCCATGCCGCGCGCCGGCGGGCAGTACGTCTTCCTGCGCGAGGCGTACGGCGACCTGACCGGCTTCCTGTACGGCTGGACCCTGTTCACCGTCATCCACACCGGCAGCCTCGCGGCGCTGGCCGTGGGGTACGCGCGCTACTTCGGCGTCTTCGTGCCGGCCCTCGGCACCGATCGGATCGTGGCCGCCCTCCCGCTCTTCGGCCACACGCTGTCGATTTCGGCCGGGCAGCTCAACGCGGTCGCGGTCATCGTCTTCCTGTCGATCGTCAACTACTTCGGGGTCAAGGAGGGGAGCCTGTTCCAGGGGATCGTCACCCTGGTGAAGATCGCCTCCTTCGCCGGGTTCATCCTCCTCGGGATCGCGATCGGCAGGGGCTCGTGGTCCCATCTCGTGCCGCTCTTCGGCGCGGCCGCAGGCGCGACCGGCTCGGAGGCGGCCGCGACCGCCCCGGCGGTGACCGGCGGCGCGGGCGCATTCGGGATGGGCCCCTTCATCCTGTCGATGATCGCGATGCTGTGGGCCTACGAGGGATGGAACAACATCACCTTCACGGCCGGGGAGATCAAGGACCCGCAGCGGAACCTGCCGCGCTCGCTCATCCTGGGGATGAGCGCCATCACGCTGATCTACGTCGGGATGAACCTCGTCTACCTGTACGCCATGCCGATCGGCGACATGGTGGCGACCGACACGATCGGCGAGGCGGCGGCCGGCCGGCTGTTCGGCCCCCTGGGCTCGACCCTCATGTCGCTGTGCGTGCTGGTCTCGGTGTTCGGCTGCATCTCGGCGACGGTGATCTCCGGACCGCGCGTCTTCTACGCCATGGCGAAGGACGGCCTGTTCTTCCGGCGGATCGCCGCGGTGCACCCGCGCCACCGGACGCCGGCGCAGGCCATCCTCTGGCAGTGCGTCTGGTCGAGCGCCCTCTGCCTGTCGGGGACCTACGACCAGCTCTACACCTTCGTGATCTTCGCCGCGGTCCTGTTCTACGCCCTGGCCGGCGCGTCCGTCATCGTCCTGCGCCGCCGCCACCCGGAATGGCCGCGCCCCTATCGCACCTGGGGCTATCCCGTCACCCCGATCCTGTACGTCGGCGTCAGCGTCGTCGTCCTCGGGAACACGCTCATCAACCAGCCGGTCGAGTCCGGGTGGGGCCTCGCCATCCTGGGCTGCGGCCTTCCGGCCTATGCCTACTGGCGGCGCAAGAGGACCGCATGAACGCGCGGGTGCTGCTGACGGCCGCGGCCGCGCCGGCGCTCGCCGCCCTCCTGCTCGCGGCCCCCCGTTCCCCGGCGTCTCCGGACCCGGCCGCCTCGCCGGCGCCATCGGGCCCGGCCGCGACCGGGGACACGGGCATCTTCGGGTTCCTGCGCCCCTCGCTGCCGCGCCAGCGGGAGATCGAGGCGCTCCTCCTGAGCCTGCCCGACGCGTCGAGGGTCGAGGCGCACGCGCGCGTTCTCACCGAGGAGCCGCACGTCGCCGGCACTCCGGGGAACGCCCAGGTGCAGCGGTACATCGCGGACCGCTTCCGGGAGGCGGGCCTCCGGGTCGAGATGAAGAGCTACGACGTCTACATGGGGTACGTGAAGAAGGCGCTCCTGGAGCAGATCGCCCCCGAGCCGAGGCTCCTGACCCGTCCCGAGGAAGGGGTGCCGGAGGACAAGGACGCGGCCGACCCCCGGGCGTCGCTCAACTGGAACGCCTACTCGCCGTCGTGCGACCTGACGCGCGAGGTCGTGTTCGCGAACCATGCGCGGCCGGAGGACTTCGCCGCGCTCGACAGGCTGGGTGTGTCGGTGAAGGACCGGCTGGTCCTGGCGCGCTACTACCGCGGCTACCGCGGCGGCAAGGCGCACGAGGCGCAGAAGCGGGGGGCGGCGGGGATCATCTTCTACAGCGACCCGATGGAGGACGGCTACTACCGGGGGGACGTCTACCCGGACGGGCCCTGGGGGCCCGAGAGCCATTTCCAGCGCGGCGCGACGGCGTACGACTACCTCGTTCCGGGCGACCCGCTGACGCCCGGCTGGGCGTCCCTGCCGGGGGCGCGCCGCATCGACCCGCGCGAGGCGGAGAACCTGCCGCGCATCCCGTCGATCCCGATCTCGTGGCGCGACGCGCTGGTCGTCTTCAGAAACCTGGCGGGCCCCGCGGTCCCGCGCGGATGGCAGGGGGGCCTGCCCCTGACGTATCACATCGGGCCGGGGCCGTCGCGCCTGCACCTCAAGATCGAGGCCTCGTTCGAGACCCGCGCCATCACGAACGTCATCGGTGTCCTGCGCGGCTCGGCCGAGCCGGAGAAGATCGTGCTGCTCGGCAACCATCACGACGCCTGGGTGTACGGCGCGGTCGATCCGGTGAGCGGCACCGCCGCGATGATCGAGCTGGCGCGCGTCGCCGGCGAGCTCAAGCGCCGCGGCTATCCGCCGCGCCGGACGCTGGTGTTCGGCAACTGGGACGCGGAGGAGTGGACCCTCACCGGCTCGACCGAGTGGGGCGAGGAGCGCGAGGCCGACCTGGCCCGTCACGGCGTCGCCTGCCTGAACATCGACTCGGCCGCCGCCGGCACGAACTTCCAGGCCTCCGCCGTGCCGACCATGCGGCGGCTGATCTCCGAGGCGCTTCGCGACGTCCCCGATCCGAAGAGCGGCGAGGACCTGTTCACCGTCACGCTGCGCGGCGACGAGGAGGAGGCGTTCACGCCGATCTACAACGCCCCCGCCGTCGAGCGCCGGGCCCACCGGATCAACTACGACATCCTGGGCAGCGGCTCGGACTACACCGTCTTCTTCAACCGCATCGGCATGCCGTCGCTCGACGCCGCCTTCGACGGCCCGTACGGGGTGTATCACTCGGTCCTGGACAATTATTTCTGGATGAGCCGCGTCGGCGATCCCGGGTTCCTCTACCACACGGCGATGGTGCGCGTCTGGGGGCTCCTGGCCTACCGCACCGCCAACGCCGACCTCCTGCCGTTCGAGGAGTCTCCCTACCCGGCCGACGTGAAGACGTACCTGGACGACCTCGAGAAGGGCGCGGCCGCGGCGCGGCTTCCCGACCTGGCCGACCTGCGCGCCGCCCTCGCGGAATGGGAGAAGGCCGCCGCCGAGTTCGACGCGCGGGTGGCGGCGGTCCTGGAAGCCGGGGCCGCGGCGCCGCCCGGCGACGCGCAATCCCTGCGTCCTTCGCCGCGGGCGCTCGCCAAGGCGAATGCCGCCCTGATGCGCGCCGAGCGGGATCTGCTCGCCGCGTCCGGTATCCCGAACCGCCCCTGGTTCCGCCACCTGATCTACGCGCCACTCCCGAGCTACCAGGCGGAGACCCTCCCGGGCCTGCGCGAAGCGATCGGGGACGGGGACGCGCCGCGCGCCGCGGCCCAGACGCGCGCGCTCGCCGCCGCCGTGCGCGCGCGGACCGCTACCGTGAGGAAGGGGACGGAGGCGCTGAGCCGGTGAGTTCGGAGCCGCGGATCGAACGGCCTACAAGCTCATGACCTGCACCGATTCCAATCCGATCTCCCGTGGCCCCCGGCAGCACCCGTTCTACGTCGATCGGGGCTGGAACCGGGAAGAGGCGGTCATCGTCCGGGCGCCGGCATCCATGAAGGCCGGCCAGAGCCGCCCGGCCATCAGCACGAAATCCGTGATAGGGAACCTGATCCTCACGTGCATGCCGCAGGCAGACGAGTCATTCGAGTGCTCGCGAGCCTTCGTCGTCAGGCGCAACCGATGGCCCGCGAGCGAGCAGGCCAACATTCGAGCCATGTTCGACAAGATCGTCGAGGCGGATCGGACCACCGCTGCGTTCCAGCAACCGGAAGAGGACGGGGCGGGGCGATGAGACGGCGGCGCGAGGAGGGAGACATGAAGCGACATGAAGCCGGTCGTCGAATCGCCGGCGTGCTGCTCTGTGGGGCTCCGATCATCCTGACGGCGACCCTGGTCGTCCCGGGCAGCGCGGCCGGGAAGGATGACGCCGCCGCCTGGCCGGAGATCACCCAGGAGGAACGGGCCCTGAAGTCGATCGCGCAGGATCCGGAGGCCGATGCCGTGATCCTGCGACACACGAGGGACGGGAAAATCGTTCTCGAGAAGGGGTACTACGTGAATGTCCTCGATTACCACTGGCGCCTGAAGGTGCTGAACGAGCGGGGGAAGATCTACGCGGAGGTCCACATTCCCTCGTACAAGTACTCGCGCGTGGAAGGAATCGAGGCACGCTGCATCAAGCCGGACGGGACCATCCTGCCGGTGGCCGCGGACCAGATCTTCGAGAAGCTGGTCCAGAAGGGACGCGGCTACAAGTTTACGGAGAACGTGTTCAACTTCCCCGCGGTCGAGCCGGGCGTCATCCTCGAATACCGGTACAAGCGTCACCGGGAGGGTCTCTTCGGGCTGGTCTACATCGAGCCGTGGGACTTCGCGGGGCCGGAAGTCACGCTGCTCTCCCGGGTGACCCAGGCGCAGCCGGGGGGCGCGGGCTACCGGGTGCTGTGCAACCAGTGCCCGAACCCCGACCCCCAGACCGAGCTCTGGCAGGAGGGGAAGATCAGGGGGAGGCGGCTTACGTTCGAGATCAAAAACGTCCCGGCGTACAGGGAGGAGCTGATGATGCCTCCCGCAGGGGTCGTCAGCCCGAGGATGGAGATGGTCCTCGTGAAGTGGATCAATGTCAGCTGGGAACAGCTGGCGCGGATGGACGAGTTGTTCACGGACTGGAACGCTGTCGCCACCTATGCGCGCTACTATTACCAGAAGGTCTACAAGCTCGACGAGGTCCTGATGAAACGTACGGTGGCCGCCTGGATCCAGGGCGTATCGGATCCGAAGGACAGGCTCAAGGCGGTTTTCCGCCATGTCCAGGAGGACTTCCGGTACGTTCCGGACGACTTTGTGTACGGTGATGTCTCCTCCATCGCATCCATGCTCAAGGAGAAGACGGCCGACAACGAAGAGAAGGGCGTGCTCCTGGTGGCCGCCCTGAGATCGATGGAGGTGCCGGCCAACCTTGCCCTCGTGGTGGGAAAGCACAAGGGGAAGCTGCAGACGGACTATCCCAGCCTGTCGCAGTTCAGTCACGTCATTGTCGGGGTGCCGCAGCCGGACGGTTCGGCCCTCTGGCTGGATCCCACGGTCACGTACGCCCCCTTCGGCTTCGTTCCGTGGCAGGACTCGGGCGTCGGGGCCCTCTACATCACGGACGGGTCCTCGGTGCTCATCAACCTGCCCCGCAAGGAGGAGATCAACGGCACGCGCTATGCGATCACGGCGAAGCCGGCCGCTGGCGGCCGGACCGCCCTCGACATCGTCGCCGAATTCGAAGGTGAGGACGCCATCGCAATGCGCCAGGAGCTCGCGCCCGCCGCGGAGGGGGCGCGCACCACCTTCCTTGAGACGTGGCTGAGCGAGGCCCGTCCCGGCGCGGCCCTGCGCACCCACGAGCTCGAAAACCTCGAGGACCTCGAGAAGCCGCTGCGCATCAAGATGGCCGTCGAGGCGCCCGGTCTCGTGACGCAGGCCGACGACGTGATGCTCGTCCACGCCTGCATCCTCGAGTGCAGGGAGGTGAACCCGCTCTCGAAGCGCGAGCGCCTGTATCCGTTCTACATCGACATCAACGTGAACGAGCGGCAGACGGTCACCCTGATCCCTCCGGCGGGCATGAAGGCGGCCTCGGTCCCGGCGCCGGTGACCGCGAGGTCCGCGATCGGGTCGATGAACTCCCTGTGCACCACGCTCGCCGACGGCTCAGTCCGCTGCGAGCGCAGCTACGTCCTGCCGCGCAACCGCTGGGCCGCGAGCGAGCAGGCTGGCATCCGCGCCATGTACGACAAGATCGTCGAGGCCGACCTGGCGACCGTGGCCCTGGAGCCCGTGGAAGGCGGATCGCCGGGCCGATAGGTGCCGCGGGCCGCTACCGTCCGTCAGGCAGGGAAAACATCGATGCGATGGGCTCCGATTCGAGCGTGAGGGCGTTCGCCTCCGCCTCGGCCAATGACGAAACAAACGTACGGAAGGCGGGGTAGTCCGCGGGCGGAATCTCCCGCCGCGACACCGTCACCGATCTCTTGAGCACCAAAACCTGGTGGTCCTGCTCCCTGACCAGCTCGAAGCGGGTGACCGCGGAGATTCCCGGGCCGTTGAGCGTCCAATCGGCGGGCACCTTCTTGAGATTGCGGGTCGGCGGGAGATGCAGCCGCATCTCCGAGGTGTCGCTGAACAGGTTCTTGAAGAGCAGAGGGACACTTCGCGTGGGATAGGCCGCAACATCCGTCAGGTCCTTGAAGCGAACGAGATACGGCGAGATCACCTCCCGGGTCCCGGCGCGAATGGTGAATCGCTTGACACCGAAGCGAAGCGAGGCGCTCGCCGGGGCCTGGAGATCCGGCGGGGCCTTGATCTCCTGGCTCTGCAGAATGGCACCCGGGCACAGCGAGCTCATCAGGCGCGCCAGGGCCCTCTCCCGCTGCGCCGGCTTGCTTGAGAGGATCTCGATCAGCACATCGCGCCGCTCCCCCCAGGCCTGAATCTCGTAGGTGCCCTCGAGCTCGCCGGTCACCTTGAGCTCGGCCATGACACGAGTGTGCACGAGGTTCTTTTCGGCTGGAACCAGGGGAGTCTCCACCAGGTCTCCGTGTCCGTCGTCCTTGACGACGAGGACCGGAACACCCTGGTCGACCCACGGGAGCTCGCCGTAAGGAGTCTGCTCCGAGGTCGGGTCCATGAAAAAATACGTCCCGTCCTCCCGCGGCACGGCGACGATGACGTGATTGAAGGCTCCGGCATCGGGAGAGTCCCTGTCCATCAGCCCGACGTTTCGCGTCAGCACAAGGACCGAAAAGCTCCGCAGACCGACTGCGCGCATCAGGCTGATGAGGAGCGTCGCCTTGTCCTTGCAGTCGCCGTAGCGATTCCGCAGAATGTCGCCGCTCGCATGCGGCTGCCAGCCTCCGATCCCCAGATAGATGGCGACGTAGTTCACCTTCTGCCGCGCAAAATCGTAGAGACGGCGGGTCTTTTCCTCGGGCGTGCTCGCACCCGCGGTCAGCTCCCTGGCCATCTGTTCCACCGCAGGCGTCGGAACGATCCGATCGCGCTCCAGGGCCCATTTCCATGCGGCGATACCATCCCAGGTGGAGGCGTCGATCTGCCGATCGTCCCACTGAATGGCCTTGGGAGTGATGATGATCCGGGGCACGGCGTCCGCCCCGGGCGGACTGTAGGGGTCCTCCCTGAGGGCGGGAACGTCCTTCACCTGCCACCGGTGCGTCACGAAGCCATCTCTTTCTTCGTGACTGTATTCCGGAGTCCCGCCACGAATCGACAACCGGATCGGATACGACACCGGCGCCTTGAGGGTCACCGTCTTGAGCCTCACGGGCACATGCTCCTGAAGGGAGACCCAGTCAGGCAGGAAGAAGACGCTGCGGAAGGACTGCTCGTATTCGAATTCAACCGTCGAGCCGGGAACCGTGCCGGCGAAATTGAGCGTTCGCACCTTGTCCTCGGAATAGAGCTCGAACGAAGTGTAGCTGCTCTCGGATATCGCCTGCTTCTTGAGCTCGACGCGTTTTCCCGAAGGGGAGACGACCGCCCCGCGCAGCTCGCGGATCTCGATCCAGGGGTTGTACTCAACGCTCTCCGAGCCGAAGAAATCGGCCCCGTTCGCGGTCAGGATTTGAACGACCCTCCGGTGACGCAGGCGCGCCTGATTGCCGGAGACAATCTCGATGTCCATGTTCTCTTCGAGGATGACGGCATCGTCCATCGCCGCCGTGTTCGCAGCGCGGGCGGGCCGTTGCGCTCCGGGCGTGAGCATCAAGAAGCACACGAGCGCCCATGCGGCAATCGGGTCGCGTCGCATGGTCATGCGTTCCCGGCCTCCCAAGGCCCGTCTTCAGAAGAGATTGACAGTCGCCGCGTGCCGGGTAGAATACCATCAAATCTCAACCACCCGCGAGCGGGAAATGAGGTCGCCCATGTGCCATGGCCTTCGCAAGCTCGGTCGTCACCCCATCGTGGTGTTCGGACTGATGATGGTCTTCGCGGCACACGCTGCTCCCGTTCGCGCCGCGAAGAAGCCGGCGGCCGAGTCCAACTCCGAATGGCCCGAGATCACGCCGGCGGAGCGCGCCATGATGAAGGTCGACGAGGATCCGGAAGCCGACGCCATCGTCCTGATCAACGATCGCAGCGGCAAGATCGCACCGATGAGCAATGGCGAGTGGGTGAACCAGCTCGTCTACCATGTGCGCATCAAGATCCTCACCGAGCGAGGGAAACGCTACGGAGAGGTGAGCCTGCATGCCGACAAGTACTCGCGCATCAGCAACCTGCACGCTCGCACGGTCAAGCAGGATGGAACGATCGTCCCGGTCGCTCCCGACCAGATCTTCGACAAGGTCCTGCTGCAGGTCGGCAAGTACAAGCTGACGGAGACCGTGTTCAAGTTCCCGTCGTTGGAACCAGGCGCCATCCTGGAATACCGCTTCGAGCGGTACAACAACAATCTCGTCTACATTTCCCCCTGGTTCTTCGCGGGCGCCGAATTCACACTGCGGTCGCGGTTGACGCAGACCGTGCCGGCCGGGACCGGCTACACGGTCCTGTGCGATCTGTGCGGAAGCGCCAAACCCGAGATCACCGACTCGTTCGAGGCTGGAGTGAAGGGCATGACCTATTCCATGGAGCTGCGCAACGTACCGGGGTACCGGCGTGAGGAGTTCATGCCGCCCGCGCGGGACGTGACGCCGCGCATGGAGATGATCATGCAGTCATTGAAGAACCATTACTGGGAGGAGCTCAAGCGCCGGGACGGCTTGTTCACCGACTGGGCTTCCGTCGCGACATACACCGCGTACTTCTACCAAAAGGCGATCAAGGAGGGACAACAGGCGCTCAAGCCTTCGGTGGACGAGTGGACCAAGGGAATCACCGAACCCCAGGAGAAGGTCAAGGCGATCACGGCCCACGTCCTTCGTGATTTTCGGCTCGCGAAGCTCGACTATGTGGATCTGTATCCCGAATCCTTCCAGACACTCCTGAAGGACAAGGTCGCGACGGAAGGCGAGAAGGCCGTGCTGCTCATGGCCGCCTTCAAGCAGATCGGACGCGAATCCTACGCCGCGCTGGTATCCGGGAAGCAAGGCGGCTCGCTGAACCCGAAGTTCGTGAGCCCCAGCCAGTTCACGCACACGGTGGTCATGCTCCCCCAGCCGGACGGCACGAATCTGTGGATCGATCCGAGCGAGTCCCACGCGCCGTTCGGATTCATGCCGTGGTTCGATGCCGGCGCGGAAGCGCTCCTCCTCAAGGGTGTTCAAGGTGAGCTGACGACCCTGCCCGCCAAGAACGAGCTGAGCATGTCGCGGTTCCGGGTCACGGTGAAGCCGCGCCCGGACGGCAAAGCCGATCTCGAAGCGGATCTGGAATTTGTCGGGCAGGATGCCGCCGACATGCGCGCAGACCTGGCTCCCGCATCGGAATCCGACAGGGTCGACTACCTCAAGGAATGGGTGTCGACGAGACGCCCGGGAGCGGTTCTGCAGTCCCAGTCGATCGAAGCCCTGGAGGACGTCGAGAAGCCGCTCAAGGTCAGGCTGACTTTCGAGGCGCCCGATCTGGTCACGAAGGCCGATGATCTCTTGATCGTGCGGGCGTGCGTGCTCACCTGCATGGAGTCCAATCCGATTTCCAAGGGCAAGCGGCAGCATCCAGTCTACGTCGATGAGGGGTGGAACTGGGACGAGACGGTGATCGCGCTGTCTCCCGCGGGGATGACGACCAGCCAGTTGCCGCCGCCGGCGGTGGCCAAGTCCGTGATCGGAACCTACATGCTGACTTGCAGTGCGAGAGCCGAGGGCGGCGCCAAGTGCTCGCGGCAGTTCGTGGCGCGACGGAACCGCTGGGACTTCGACCAGTTCTCCAACGTCCGATCCATGTACGACAAGATCGTTGCGGGGGATCTGACGACGGTGGCCTTCCAGAAAACCGAGGCCGGCGCGGCAGGGGGCCGCTGAGCCTCAGCGCAGCGACTTCTCCATGCGCGTGAGGCCGCGGCCGAGGCGGGCGACGAGGTCGTCCATCTCGGCGGGGGTGATGGTGAACGGGGGGGCGATGATGAAGTGGTCGCCGTCCTGGCCCTCGCGCGTGCCGGAGCCCGCGTAGATCAGCAGCCCCTCCTCGAGGCACGCCTCGTACAGGCGGCGCGACACCTTGAGGCGGGCCGGATACGGCTCGCGGCTCTTGCGGTCCTTCACGAGCTCGATCCCCCACATCATGCCGAGGCCGCGCACGTCGCCGACCGAAGGATGGCGGCGGAGGGCGCCGAGCTTTTCGCCCAGCGTCTTCCCCAGGCGCGCGGCGCGGACGATCAGCCGGTGCCGCTGGACGTAGTCGAGGACGGCGCTGCCGATGGCGGCCGACAGGGGGTTGGCGCTGTAGGTGAAGCCGTGCTCGAAGTAGCCGCGCCCGGACGCGATGGCGTCGGCGACGAAGCCGCGGGCGATGACGGCGCCCAGGGGCGCGTAGCCGCCCGACAGGCCCTTGCCGACGACGATCAGGTCGGGGACGACGCCCCAGTGATCGACGGCGAAGTTCCTGCCGGTGCGGCCGACGCCGGTCATCACCTCGTCGGCGATCAGAAGGACGTTGTGCTTGGTGCAGATCTCTCGCGCGCGCTTCCAGTAGCCGTCCACGGCGGCCACGGCGCCGAGCGTGGCGCCGACGACCGGCTCGGCGATGAAGGCGGCGACGGAGTCGGGCCCCTCCTGGTGGATGGCGGCCTCGAGGTCCTCGATGCAGGCGACGTCGCACGAGGGGTACTTCAGCCCGTACGGGCAGCGGTAGCAGTAGCACGGGGGGATGTGCGGCATCGGCGCGAACATGGGCGTGTAGAGAGCGCGGCGCGCCACGTTGCCGGTGATCGACAGGGCCCCCATGGTGCTGCCGTGGTACGACTGCCAGCGGGCGATGATCTTCGACTTGCCGGGGTTGCCGGTCTCGATGTGGTACTGGCGCGCCAGTTTCAGCGCGGTCTCGACCGCCTCGCTGCCGCCCGAGACCAGGTAGACGCGGCCGGTCTTTTTCATGTCGCCCGGGGCCAGCGCCGCGACGCGGTCGGCCAGGCCGATCGATTCCTTCGTGATGAACTGCGAGGAGTGCGCGAAGGCCAGGCGCTTCGCCTGCTTCGTCATCACCTCGGCCACCTCGGCGACGCCGTGGCCGATCGAGCAGACCACCGCCCCGCCGCAGCCGTCGAGGTACTTCCGGCCGGCCGCGTCGTAGATCCAGATCCCCTCGGCCCGCACTGCGACCGGGTATTCGGCCTTCAGGTTCCTCGGAAACAGGTGCGGGGCGGCGGCGGGGGCCGGCGCGGCGCCGGGGCCCTCGGGCGAGTCGTCTTCGGCGGGCGTGCTGCGCGAGGACGAGCGGGGCCTCTCCGGGGCCGCGAGCCTCGTCACGATGGCGGGGGCAGGGCGCGACCGCGGCCGATCCGCGCCTTCCCTCCTGGCGCGCAGGAAGTACTCCTCCTCTTCGTGCGGCTCCGGGTCTTCCTCTTCCTCATCGTCGAGGAGCATCTCGATCTGCTCGGCCGCCCTCAGGGCCTCCTCGGCGATCAGGGCGGGCTCTCCGGCGAGCGACGACCTGAGGGACGCCGCGGCCCGTCCCGTCGCCCTCGCCAGCGCCGAGTCCTGCAGGATCGGCGCGCGGCCGGCGGCCGGCTTGCGGCGGCGGGCCCCCTTGCCGGCCCGGGCGGCGCTCTTTCCGTGCTTCCGCGATGGCGCCCGCCTGGCGGGGGCCCGTTTCGCGGTCCGGCGCTTCCTGGAGGCGTGCTTCATCGCGTCACCCGGCCTTCGACTTGAGGAAGATCCCCTGCGGATCCAGCTCGTCGCGGATGATCCGGATCTCCTCGGGAGTGGGCGGAGGCGTCTCGGTGAGCTCGCGCGTCACCTTGACGTCCCAGCCGATGTTCTCTTTGATCTTCTGAACGGTGACGCCGGGATGCATCGAGACCAGGACCATCTCGCGCGTCTCGGGGTCGAAACGGTAGACCCCCATGTCGGTGATCACCAGCTCGGGGCCACCCTTCAGCCCCAGCGACTCGCGCTCGCGGCCGCCGCGCAGGTAGCCCGGGCTGGTCACGAAGTCGACGCGCTCGGGAAGGGTGCGCTTCGAGTTGCCGATGGTGATGACGACCCGCTTCGCCAAGGCCGCGATCTCGCAGGCGCCGCCGCTGCCCGGCAGCCGGACCTTCGGCTTCGCGTAGTTGCCGATGACCGTCGAGTTGATGTTGCCGAACCGGTCCACCTGGGCCCCACCCAGGAAGCCGACGTCGATCAGGCCGCGCTGCAGGTACAGGTTGAACACGTCGAGCATCGGCACCACCGCCAGGGACCCGGTCACCAGGCACGGATCGCCGATCGAGATCGGCAGGCGCTTCGGCACGCAGCCGACCGCCCCCGACTCGTAGATCATGCAGATCCCCGGCGCGTGCATACGGTAGGCGAGATTGACCGCCAGCGACGGCACGCCGATGCCGACGAAGACGACGTCGCCGTTCTTCAGCTCCTTCGCCGCGCGCGAGACCATCAGCTCGGAGGTCGTGTATCCGGCCATCGTCAGAACCCGTAGTTGACCGGCTCGCACACCTGCCGGTCCGCCTTCAATTCGTCGAAGCGCGCCGCCATCTTCTTTATATAGGCGGCGCGGTCGGGAAGCCCGTGCACCCACTCGTCGAGGTACTTCTGGAAACCGGCCTCTTCGCGCGACACGGCGTCCCACTTCAGGTAGAAGTCGTTGTCCCGATCGTACGCCCCCTGCACGAACGACGGGTGCGCGCCGAACGGCTCGTGCACCACCGCGCTGACGATGGCGCCGGGGATGAGGGTGCGGTTCGGGTCGGAGCGGATGACCGACGAGTCGACCACCTCCTCGACCGACACGATCACCCTGCGGCTGGCGAACGCCGCCTCCTTCTGCACGCCGTACAGGCCCCAGACCTGAGTGTTCCCCTCGGCGTCGGCGCGCTGGGCGTGCACGATCGTCACGTCCGGGTGCAGCGCCGGCACGCACCACAGCTCCTCGTCGCCGTACGGCGAGCGGATCGTCTTGAAGTGCGGGTTCACCTTCGTGAGATCGGTGCCGGGATAGTTGCGCGTCGGCAGGAACGGCAGGTTCGACGCCCCGGCCATGAACCGCAGCACCATGCCGAAGTGCGTGTACTCCTCGAGCTCGAGCGGCCGCGGCCTCCCCTGCTCGACGGCGCGGCGGAAGGCGTGCAGCGGCCCCACCCCCGGGTTGCCGGCCCAGGAGAAGATCATCTTGCGGACGCAGCCCGCGGCGATCAGCTGGTCGTAGATCAGGTCGGGGGTCAGGCGGGCCAGCGTCAGGTCGCGCCGCTTCTGGCGGATGATCTCGTGCCCGGCGGCGAACGGGATGAGGTGGGTGAACCCCTCCATGACGACCAGGTCGCCGTCGCGCACGAAGCGCGCGATGGCGTCCTTCATGGTCATCTGCTTGGACATGTCCTGCGTCCCCGGTGTCCCGGCCACCCGGCGGGGTGGCGGCCAGCAAAGGCCCGAACGACGAGGGCTTCGGCCGCATCCGCTCTGTGATTCAGGGTGGGCGCGGAACGCGAAGCATAGCACGAGTCGCGGCGTGCCGCGGCCGGGCCATCCCCCGCGCGACTCTGGCATAATGGCCGGAGGCGGGCCCGGGCACGGGTCGGATTCAGGGAGGGCAGGGACGATGAGGGTCGGCAGCGCCATCGCGATCGCGGGTCTTGCAGTGGGGATCATCCTGGCGTCGGGCGCATGCGGCGGGTCGTCCCGGGAGACCGGGAGCGCCGAAACCACCGCGCCGGCCGCTTCGGAAGGCGGGGGGCCGGGAGCAGGGTCGGCCGGGGGGATCAGCCCCCTGCCGTCGCACGCCCCCGCCCTCTCCGGAGGGATGGGGGAGGCCCCTTCCGGGGAGGTGGCCTGGACGGTCCCGAAGGAATGGGTCGAGGAGACGCCGAAATCCGGGATGCGCAAGGCGCAGTACCGGCTGCCGGCGGTCCCGGGGGACAAGGAGGACGGCGAGTGCGTCGTCTATTACTTCGGCGCCGGGCAGGGAGGAGATGTGAAATCCAACCTGGACCGCTGGGCCTCCCAGTTCGGCGGCCGGGGATCAACGCCTCCTAAATTCACCGAGATGAAGGCCGGGGCCCTCACCATCAGCCGTGCCGAGGCCAAGGGGACCTATACGGGCTCGCCGATGTCCATGGGTGGCGGCCCGGAGCCCCAGCCGAAGCCGAACTCGATGCTTCTGGGCGCGATCGTGCCCGGCCCGGAATCGAACTGGTTCTTCAAGTGCACCGGACCCGAAAAGACGCTGGAGGCGAACCGCGCGCGTTTCGATGCGCTGCTCGCCTCGATTCACCACGCCGGGAGCTGACATGAAGCAGCTGTTCGAGTCGATCGGCAACACGCCTCTGGTGCGGCTCGCCCGGATGCCGGGGCCCCGGAGCGCCGAGGTCTTCGTCAAGCTCGAGGGGGCGAACCCGACCGGCAGCATGAAGGACCGGATGGCGCTGTCGATGGTCGAGGGGGCGGAGAAGCGCGGCGTCCTCAAGCCGGGGGGCACCGTCGTCGACTACACCGGCGGGAGCACCGGCAGCTCCCTGGCGATGGTGTGCGCGGCGAAGGGGTACAAGGCGCACTTCGTGTCGTCGGACGCGTTCGCGGAGGAGAAGATCCAGACGATGCGCGCCTTCGGCGCGACGGTCGAGATCCACAAGAGCGTGAACCGCAAGGTCACGCCCGATCTCATCCAGGCGATGATCGCCCGCGCCCGCGAGCTGGCGGCGCAGCCGAACCACTTCTGGACCGACCAGTTCAACAACCCCGACAACCGGGCCGGCTACCACCCGATGGCGCGCGAGATCCTCACGGCGCTGGACGGCCGCCTCGACGCCTTCGTCATGGCGGTGGGCACGGGCGGCTGCTTCTCGGGGAACGCCGAAGTGCTCAAGGAGCGGGCCCCCGGCGTGCGCTGCGTGGCGCTCGAGCCGGCCGCCTCGCCGATGCTCTCGAAGAGCGGTCCTCTCGGAGGGCACCGCATCGAGGGGACCGGGCCCGGGTTCGTGCCGTCGATCTGCCGGCTGGACCTGGCCGACGCCATCGTCGCGGTGAGCGACGAGGACGCGTACGCGACCGCCCGGCGGCTGGGACAGGAGGAGGGGATCCTGGCGGGGATCTCGTGCGGCGCGAACCTGTGGGCCGCGCTGCGGCTGGCCCGCGAGCTGGGGCCGGGACGCCGCGTGGTGACGGTGATGGTCGATTCGGGGTTGAAGTACCTGCAGGGCGATCTGCATCGGATGAAGGCGACATGAGCGAGATCCGCCGGGTCCGGTCGATCGTCGAGCCGCAGGGGACGCTCGAAGGGGCGGGGGTGCGGCTCCACCGGAGCATCGGCACGCGCGAGGTCAACTACCTCGATCCGTTCCTGCTCCTGGACGACTTCTCGTCGCACGACCGGCGCGATTACGAGGCCGGCTTCCCGCAGCACCCGCACCGGGGGATCGAGACGGTCACCTACATGCTGAAGGGGGCGGTGAACCACCGGGACACGCTGGGAAACGCCGGCAGCATCGGCGCCGGCGACATCCAGTGGATGACGTCCGGGCGCGGCATCCTGCACGAGGAGATGCCGCAGGTCCGCCCCGAGGGGATCGCCGGCTTCCAGATCTGGGTCAACCTGCCGGCGAAATCCAAGATGACCGCGCCGCGCTACCAGGACGTCCGGTCGGACAAGATCCCGGAGATCGACGGCAAGGACGGCGCGAAGATCCGGGTCGTCGCCGGCACCGCCGGCGACGTCCGCGGGGCGGTGACCGACATCGCGGCCGATCCGATCTATCTCGACGTCCTCGTCCCGCCGAACAGCGCCTACCGCGAGCGCGTGGCGCGCGGCCACACGGCGTTCGCCTACGTCTTCCAGGGGAAGGGCGTCTTTCCCGGCCCCGGGCGTGAAGACGTCGTCGTTTCTGCCCCCAGGCTCGTGGTCCTGGGTGATGGTGACGCGATCCACGTCAAGACCGGCGCCGATCATGCCCGGTTCCTGCTGGTCTCCGGCAAGCCGCTCGGCGAGCCGATCGCCCGCTACGGCCCCTTCGTGATGAACACCAAGGCGGAGATCGAGCAGGCCCTCGACGACCTCCGCCGCGGGACGTTCGTCCGCTGAAAACCTGACCGGGCTGCCGGGCAGGCCCACTGCCTTCCCGCCGCATGGACATTCGCTCCGCGATTCACTATCCTCCGCGCGTCGTCATTCGAGCCGGCCTCGGCCGGCGGGAGGAAACAGATGAAGTCAGCGCACGTGCGGCGTATCGCGGCGGGGGCCGTCCTGGCGGCGGGAGTCCTGGTGCTAGGCACACTCGAAGTCCGGGCGCAGGCCGGCGGGATGCCGGCGGGGACGCCGCCCGCGATGGTCAAGACGTACGAGAGCCTGGCGGACGCCATCCTCGCGGTGAAGACGACTGAGGCGAACCTGGTGCGCGCCATCCTCGGCGCCGGCTACGCGCACGCGCAGGGCGAGCTCGACCGGGCGCGCAAGGCGATCAAGGCGAGCGACACGAAAGGGGCGCAGGCGGCCCTCGAGGCCCTGGCGTCCGCGGTGGGACAGCTCGGCACGGAAGGGGACAACGCGGTCGGCGCCGTGCGCAAGCGGCTCCTCGAAGGGGGCCACCATCACAACGCCGCCGGCGAGGCGAAGGGGATCTACGACGAAGGGTTCGTCGTCGTGACGCGCGTCGCCAAGCAGGCGTTCCTCGACTCGTCGAAGGCGATCGGGCTCCTGGCCCGCGCTCCGAAGGGGGACGCGCTCGAGAATGAATGGAAGAAGGTCGAGGCGACCTGGGCGTCCATGATGAAAGGCGGCGCCTGATCGCCCCGGGTTTCCCTCGCTCATGAGCCTCACGCGCCGGGGGGGACTAATCCGCCCCGGCGCGGCGTTGGCCTGCCTCGCACTGTGCGCCTGCGTTCACACCGGCCCGGCCGCGCCCCCGACATCACCGCCCAAGCCGGAAACGGGGCGGTTCCACTTCGTCGACGTCGCCGCCGGCGCGGGCATCACGCGCGTCACCTGGGCGGGGCGGCCGGGGAAGGACCACCTCCTCGATTCGGCCGGGACGGGGGCGGCCTTCCTCGACTACGACCGGGACGGACGCCTCGACATCTACGTGGTCAACGGCTGGCGGCTGGAGGCGCCGGACGGCCCGGCGCCTGAGAAAACGCGGGTGATCGAGCGCGGCCGCAACGCCCTGTACCGCGGCATGGCGGACGGCACCTTCCGGGACGTCACCGACGCGGCCGGCGTCGCCGGCGAAGGGCTCTGGGGATCGGGCGTGGCCGTGGCCGACTACGACGCCGACGGCTGGCCCGATCTCCTGGTCACCGGCCTCGGCCCGAACGTCCTGTACCGCAACAAAGGAAACGGGACCTTCGAGAACGTCGCCCCGCGCCTGGGGATCGAGGCGCCCGGATGGAACACCGGCGCGGCGTTTCTCGACGCCGAGGGGGACGGCGATCTCGATCTCTACGTCGCGTCGTACATCGTCGTGACCATGGACGAGGTGCTCTCGGCCCGGCCGACGCTCGACTGGAAGGGGCTCGAGAAGGTGGCGTTCGGCCCGTTCGGCCTCACCGGGGCGCCGGACCACTACTTCAGGTCGGAAGGGGGCCGGCGGTTCGTGGACGCCACGGCCGAGGCGGGGCTCCTGGACAAGGGGCGCGCGTTCGGGTTCGCGGCGCGCGCCGCCGATTTCGACGACGACGGCGACCTCGACCTCTACGTGGCCAACGATTCCGATCCGAACTATCTCTACCGCAACGAGGGGGACGGGACGTTCAAGGAGGTCGGCGTCTGGTCGGGGTGCGCCCTCGACGCGAACGGCGCGGCGCAGGCCAGCATGGGGGTGGCGGTCGGGGACGCCACGGGGGACGGCGTGCTCGA
>Ga0070694_100000212_pt1 | contig 30685 bp, 34 predicted proteins | sample KBSK1251metaG_FD_65470 | JGI IMG/M metagenome (GOLD analysis project Ga0070694, IMG submission 65470) | Corn, switchgrass and miscanthus rhizosphere microbial communities from Kellogg Biological Station, Michigan, USA - KBS K1-25-1 metaG | ecosystem: Host-associated > Plants > Roots >...
CCTTGTGCCATACGTCTGTACCCTCTCTCCTTGGGCGGGGATGGGCCGCCCGCTAAGCCCCGCGCCACCATGGCTGGGGATTCCCCCGGGATCGGGGGGAACAACAAAAAAGCGCCGATGAGGGGCCTAGGCCCTCACGGCGCTCACATTCCCTAGAACCGAGTTTCGTTCACGTACGAAAGGAACCAACTTCAGAGTCCCCGAAAACGCGCGCAGGTTAGCAAAGGAGCGGAACGACTGTCAAGGCCGTTTCTGGTGCCCGAGGACCGGGGGTGACGGGGGGGTGGGAGACCGCGGGCCGGGCCCCGGACCGTCCGGGGCCCGGCAGGTTCGACGCTAGACCTTGCGGACGTTCGCGGCCTGGAGCCCCTTCGGCCCCCGGGTGACCTCGAACTCGACTCGATCGCCCTCGGCCAGGCTCTTGAAGCCCTGGGCCTGAATGGCGCTGAAATGCACGAACACGTCCTCGCCATCCTCCTGAGAGATGAACCCGTACCCCTTCGCGTCGTTGAACCACTTCACGTTGCCCTGAGCCATCAACTGTCCTCTTTCGTGAGGCGTCGTGCGCCTCGGTGATTCCCCGTCACCATGACGGGGGTGTCCTCCTGAATCGGAGGACAAACAAAAACGCCGCCCGGACTTGAGGTCCTCGCGGCGTTGGTCTCGAATCTCTGAATCCGACTACCGGGTGAACCTACAACCTAGCAAGAAACATAGCGGACCGGGCCCGACCTGTCAAGGAGTATCCCGGATCGGCACGGTCACCGGGCGCGAGCCGTTCTTGGTTCCTAGCCAGCCCGGGATTGCCATCGAGAAGCGCCCGGCGGTGCCGCCCGCCACCACCACGTGCAGCTCCTCCGGGGAGGGGAACTTGGGGATCGCCTGATCCGGCAGGGGCTCGCCCCCCTTGGCGAACCGCAGATTGGTGCCCTCGCCGTTGTCCTCGGCCGGCTTCAGGAGGCGGTACGGCACCCGGACGGTCTCGAAGATGTGGCGAACGAGATCGTCCTTGCTCCAGCCGTCGTCGGCGAAAGTGCGCGCGTGTTCGGGCCCCACCACCAGCATGGTGTGCGAGTAGAGCGGGAAGTGCTTGGCGTTCCACAGCGAGGCCATGGACCAGCCCAGCGAGCCGGCGAGCGCCCGGGCGGTGCGGCTGGCGTGATCGGAGATGCCGTGAGGCGCCTCCCCCGCGAACACCGTCACCGCGCTCTCGGTGGCCGCGAGCCCCCGGCTCGCGTGATAGGGCGGCCAGGGGCTCGCCTCCTCGTGCTCGCCGATGCAGTACGTGTAGCGGCCGGGGTGGCCGAAGGTGGACATCGACGTCTCGCCGGGGCGCGCGCCCCCGACGTTGATCATCACGAGACGCAGGGCGCGCCCGATGGTGGCGTTGGCGCGGTAGCCCGGCCCGAACACCCCGAACGAGCAATTGAGCCCGATTCGCGAGCGGATGGGGCCGTGCACGACGACGAGGGGGCCGGAGAAATGGGTCGACGTCGACACACCGTGCAAATTGAACGACGGGTCGCACGCGGCCTCGACCGCGGCCAGCACCACCGGGAAGTACTCGGGCCGGCATCCGGCCATGACCGCGTTGATCGCGACCTTCTCGACGGTCGCGCGGCCGTAGTTGGGCGCCACCTCTCCCACCAGGTCGGCGCGGTCGCGGGTGGAGGCCGCGAGCATCCGCTCCACGCGCGCGCGCGACGGAGGAACCACCGGCAGACCATCCGTCACGCCCTTGTCGAACCAGATCTCGAGGTCGTCCACCGGCGTCATCGTCACACAACCGCCCCGCGGGGGCCAGCGCCGAGGAGCGGCAAGCCGGGGGGCGTGGTGGCTATAATCGGTCTCGTGAATCCGTGGCACGACGTGGAGCTGGGCACCTCGATCGAGCAGCACTTCCGCTGCGTGATCGAGATCCCGAAAGGCTCCAAGGTGAAGTACGAGCTCGACAAGCAGACGGGGCTCCTGTGGCTCGATCGGGTCCTGCACTCCGCGGTGCACTATCCCGCGAACTACGGGTTCCTGCCCCAGACGTACTGCGACGACGGGGACCCGCTCGACGTGCTCGTGCTGGGCCAGGAGCCGGTGGTCCCGCTCTGCATCCTGCGGGCGCGCGCCATCGGGGTGCTCACCATGAGCGACGAGAAGGGCGCCGACGACAAGGTGATCGCGGTCCACGTGGACGATCCGGAGTACGCGCACTACCACGAGGCCGCCGAGCTGCCGCCCCACCGCCTGAAGGAGATCCAGCGCTTCTTCCTCGACTACAAGGTTCTCGAAAACAAGACCGTCGACGTCGAGCAGATCCGCGGCCGCGCGACCGCGGAGCGGGTGATCCGTGACGCGGTGCGCCTCTATAAGGAGCGGATCGCTCCGACGCTCCGCCGGGCTCCCGGCGGCCGGGCCTAACCCACCGGAATCCCGCCAGTTTTTCCGGGCCCCGATTCGCGACGAGCGCTGGGTGTCTCGGCGCTGGCCGGTGACGTCCATCCTCTCGAAAATCCTAGGTTTTCCTTGTTGCGAAAAATTCGGAGTGCTAGACTCAGCCGTGAGTTCGAATAGTCATCGTCACGCGTCTCAAACCACCGATCTCATACGGGTGCCTTATGCTGATTAGCCTCCTCGCCGGGCTCTTCTCCAACGACCTGGCCATCGACCTCGGTACCGCCAACACGCTCGTCTACGTCCGCGGCGAAGGCATCGTGATGAACGAGCCCTCCATCGTCGCCATCCATCAGGCCGATCACTCGGTGCTGGCGGTCGGGCACGAGGCCAAGGCGATGCTCGGACGCACGCCGGGGAACATCACCGCGATCCGGCCGCTCAAGGACGGCGTCATCGCCGACTTCGACGTGACCGAGAAGATGCTGCACTACTTCATCAACAAGGTGCACCGCCGCCGTACTCTCGTGCACCCCCGAATCGTCATCGGCGTGCCCTCGGGGATCACCCAGGTGGAGAAGCGCGCGGTCCGCGACTCCGCGATGCAGGCGGGAGCGCGCGAAGTGTATCTGATCGAGGAGCCGATGGCGGCCGCGATCGGCGCGGGCCTGCCGATCCAGGAGCCGGGCGGGAACATGATCGTGGACATGGGCGGCGGCACCACCGAGGTCGCGGTGATCTCGCTCTCCGGCATCGTGTACTCCAAGTCGGTGCGCATCGCGGGCGACGAGATGGACGAGGCGATCGTGCAGTACATCAAGAAGCACTACAATCTCCTCGTCGGCGAGCGACGCGCCGAGGAGATCAAGATCAAGCTGGGCTCGGCCTATCCGATGGGCGGCGAGCGCATGACCATGGAAGTGAAGGGCCGCGATCTGATCGACGGGATCCCGAAGACCATCGTGGTGACCGACGAGGAGATCCGGGAGGCCCTCCGCGAGCCGGTGATGGCGATCGTGGACACGGTCCGGACCTGTCTCGAGCGCACTCCGCCCGAGCTGGCCGCGGACATCGTGGACAAGGGAATCGTGCTGACCGGTGGGGGCGCGCTGCTGCGCGGACTGGATCTGCTCCTGCGGCAGGAGACCGATCTTCCGATCACGGTCGGCGACGATCCCCTGTCCTGCGTGGCGCTCGGCACCGGCAAGGTCCTGGACGAGCTCGAGCTTCTCAAGAAAGTGGCGATCCCCGCCTGAACGCCGGCCTCGGGCCAGCCTCGCGCTGATCGGCCGTAAGGGTGACGGAGCGGTGAGAGTTCGGAGATACGGAATCCTGCTCGCGGTGCTACTGGTATCTCTACTGCTCCTCACGGTGCAGACGCGGGGCGGGGGCACCGGTCGCGCCGGCGACCTGGTCACGATCGCGATCACCCCGCTCCAGAGCCTCCTGGTCCGCGTCCACCGCGGCGCCCTCAACCTCTGGGCCAACTACGTGGACTGGAAATCGGTGCGGCGCGACAACGCCGCCCTCCGCGAGGAGAACGAGCAGCTGCGCGTCCAGTCCATGCAGGCCGCCGAGAACCGCGAAGAGAATGCGCGTCTACGCCGGCTGCTGGTCCTGCGTGATCGGCTGCCCCTGGCCACGGTTGCCGGCGAGGTCATCGGGCGCGAGGCGGGGGGATGGGTTCGCTCCTTGACCGTGAACCGGGGGCGTGGTGACGGCATCGCCCAGCAGACCCCGGTCATCGTCCCGGACGGGCTCGTCGGCCGGGTGGTGCAGGTCCACCGGGGCGCGGCGGTGATCCAGCTCCTGAACGACCCGGCCTCGACGGTCGGCGCGGTGGTCCAGCGCACCCGGACCGCAGGGCTGGTGGAAGGCGACGCCGGCGGCACCGTCCGCTTCAAGTTCATGGCCCGTGACGGGGCGAGCGTCGCGCCGGGCGACCTGGTGGTCACCTCGGGCCTCGGCACGCTCTTCCCCAAGGGCCTCCCGGTCGGCCGAGTGGTGAAGATCGAGGACAAGGGTTCGGCGCTCTTTCACTTCGCGGTGCTCGTCCCCGCGGTCGACTTCTCCCGCGTCGAGGAAGTCTTGCTCGTCACCGGGCAGACCACCCAGGACGTGGCCGCGCTGTTCCCGTCGGAGGGGTGAGCCGTGCTCCGCCTCCTCCTCCTGCTCGTGATCGTGGGAGGCGGCGTGCTTCAGTCGACGGTGGTCGCGGTCGCGGGAGTGGGCGGGATCACTCCGGACGTGCCCCTGATCCTCACCGTCCTCATCGCCCTCCGCTACGGGCCCGAGTCCGGCTGCCTGGCCGGTTTCGTGGCCGGGCTCCTCCAGGACGCGAGCGGCGGCGGCCTCGTGGGCGTGCAGGCCCTCACGAAGGGCCTGGCCGGCTTCGCAATGGGCCTGCTGGTGGGGCGCTTCTGGGTCAGCAATCCTCTCGTGCAGGTGCCGGGCCTCGTGCTCCTGACCATCGCCGAGGGCCTGGGACGCTTCCTGCTCCTGCAGATGTTCCACTATCCGGCGGCCTTCGGCGACCTGATGCTCCACGTCATCCTGCCGCAGGCCCTCTACAACGGCGTGATCGGGACCCTGTGCATCCTGGCCGAGGCGAGCCTCGAGCTGGTACGGAGGCGGGCGTGGCATTGAGCGCGCCGCCTCCCAATCGTCGCGAGGCGTGGGGCCGGCGCGTGCTCGCGCTGGCGGTGGTCACCGCGGTCGCCTTCCTGGGCCTGGTGGGCCAGCTCTGGTACCTGCAGGTGCTCGAGGGCGGGCGCATGCACGAGCTCTCCGAGAAGAACCGCATCCGGATCCGACCGGTGGCCGCGCCGCGCGGCATCCTGTTCGACCGGAACGGGCTGGCCCTGGTGGACAACCGCCCCGCCTTCACCCTCTCGTTGATCCCGCGCGAGATGGAGGATCGCAACTCGGTGGTGGCGCGACTGTCCGTCCTCCTCAAGATGCCGGTGGGCGACCTCCTGGAGGCGCTGGAGCGCGTGCCCGCGGACTCGATCCGTCCGGTGCGGGTGCGACGCGGGCTTTCCCTGGAGGAGGTCACCAAGGTCGAGGAGCGCAAGCTCGAGCTCCCGGGCGTGATCGTCGAGGTCGAGCCCCAGCGGGTGTACCCGACCAGCACGTTCGCGGCCCACCTGCTGGGCTACGTCCGCGAGGTGAGCGACGAGCAGATGAAGCAGGGGCGCTACCGCCGGGGCGACATGATCGGGCAGTCGGGCCTGGAGCGGCTCCTCGACGAGTACCTGCGCGGCCGCGACGGCGGCGAGCGGATCGAGGTCGACGCGCTGGGCCGGCCGGTCCAGGTGATGCGGCGCGAGGAGCCCGATCCGGGGGCCCAGGTGATCACCACCATCGATCGCCGGATCCAAGAGATCGCCGAGCAGGCGATGGCGGGCAAGGCGGGCTCGGTGGTCGTCCTGGATCCCCGCAACGGCGACGTGCTGGCGCTCACGTCGAGCCCCGCCTTCCCTCTCGATCGCCTCACCGGGAACATCGACCGGGAGGAGTGGCTGCGCCTGGTCAAGGACCCGATGGCCCCACTCATGAACCGCGCCCTGCAGGGCCAGTACCCGCCCGGCTCGGTGTTCAAGATCATCGTGGCCGCGGCCGGGCTCCAGGAGGGCTCGCTCGCCCCGATGGATCAGGTCTACTGCAACGGGGCGTTCAGCCTGGGGCACTGGACGTTCAAGGACTGGAAGGCGGGCGGCCACGGCCACGTGGACCTGCGCTCCGCCATCGCCCAGTCGTGCGACGTCTACTTCTACCAGGCGGGCCTCAAGGTCGGGGGCGACGCGATGGCCCGGTACGCGCAGGCCTTCGGCCTGGGCGCGCCCACCGGCATCGACCTGGGCGGCGAGCGGTTCGGGCTCGTGCCCTTCTCGGCCTCGCGCCCGCGGTCCAAGCGCCCGTGGCAGGCCGGCGACACCGTGAACATGTCCATCGGGCAGGGCCAGCTCCTGGTCACCCCGCTGCAGGTGGCGCGGATGATGGGCGCGGTCGCGAACGGGGGCATCCTGTGGAAGCCGCGCCTCGTGCAGCGGGTCGCGCGCGCGGACGGCTCCCTCGCCTACAGCGCCTCGAGCAAGATGACCGAGCGGGTCGAGCTCTCCCCGGTGGTGTGGGCGTTTCTCCGCAACGCCCTGGCCGCGGTGGTCAAGGAGGGCACCGGCGCGGCGGCGCGGCTCCCCGGCCTGGACATCGCGGGCAAGACCGGCACCGCGCAGACCATCGCCAAGAGCGACTCCGCCAAGGGGCAGGACCACGCGTGGTTCGCCTCGTTCGCGCCCGCCGACGACCCGCAGGCGGTGGTGGTGGTGTTCGTCGAGCGGGGTGGGCACGGAGGCGAAGTGGCGGCGCCCATCGCGCGCAAGATCTACGAGGCCATCTTCCTCCAGAAGGTCGCTCAGGTGACGCTCGGCGAGTCCGGTTGATGCTCCGGCTCGACCGACGCCTCCTCCAGAACGTCGACTGGATTCTCCTGGGCGCGGCCCTGTTCATCATCGGGCTCAGCCTGGTCTGCCTGTGGAGCCTCAATCCCGGCCGCGGCATCTCGTCGCTCGTGTGGCGGCAGGTCTCGTGGGTCGGAGTGGGGCTCATCGGCCTGCTGGTCGTGGTGAGCGTGGACTACCGGAACCTGGTGCGGACCGCCCCGGTCCTCTATGTGCTGGGTCTGGGCCTGCTGACCTCGGTCTTCGTCCTCGGCCGCACCGTCTCGGGCGCCCGGCGCTGGATCCACCTGGGGCCCCTCACCGTCCAGCCGTCGGAGCTCTTCAAGCTGATCTTCATCATCACGCTGGCGTGGGCGCTCACCGCCGGCCGGGGCGAGCGGTTCTCCCGCGGGGCGCTGATCGGCACCTTCGTGCTCCTGGGGGTGCCGTTCCTGCTGGTGGTGCGCCAGCCGGACCTGGGCACGGCCCTGGTCCTGGTGCCGGTGCTGGCCGCCACGCTGGTCGGCATCGGAATCCGGATGAAGGTGCTGGGCGCGCTGACGCTGGCGGGGGTGGCCGCGATGCCACTCGGCTGGTTCGTGCTCAAGCCCTACCAGCGGGACCGGCTGCTCGTCTATCTCGATCCGTTCCGCGATCCGCTCGGAACGGCCTACAATGTCATTCAGGCGAAGATCGCCATTGGTTCGGGCCAGCTCCTGGGGAAGGGAGTCGGCGGCGCGACGCAGAGTCGCCTGTCCTTTCTCCCCGAGCGGCATACTGATTTCATTTTTGCCGTGTTCGCCGAGATGTGGGGGTTCCTCGGCTGTCTGGTGCTGATCGTGGCCTACGTGCTCCTGGTGATGCGGGGGTTCGAGATCGCGGCCGGCACGCGTGAGACTCGCGGGCGCATCCTGGCCCTCGGGGTGACGACGGTGTTCGCGGCCCAGATCCTGATCAACATCGGGATGGTGACGGGCCTGCTCCCCATCGTGGGGATACCGCTGCCGCTGATGAGCTACGGCGGATCCTCCATGGTGGTCTCGCTGACGGCGCTGGGTCTCCTGCTCTCGATCCGGATGCGGCAGTTCCACTAACCGCAGAACTGCCGGCCGGGTCTCCCGCGAGACCCCGGATCGAGGTTGGCCGTGGGAAAGCGCATCGTCGTCAATGCCGGTGTGACCGAAACGCGTCTCGCCGTCCAGGATGGAAATCTCCTCACCGAGCTGTACGTCGAGCGCGCGGACCGGCGCTCGATCGTCGGCAACATCTACAAAGGCGTCGTCACCAACGTGCTGCCGGGCATGCAGGCCGCGTTCGTGGACATCGGGCTCTCCAAGGACGCCTTCCTGTACGCGGGTGACTACACCGCCAATCTGGGCCAGGCGGAGCAGGCCCCCGACGCGCCCGACGCAGAAGAAGAGACCGCCGCGCTGGACGCGGGCGACGCGGAGGCGGAGACCGAGGCGGAGCCCCGGCGGGAGGCGGTCGCTCCCATCGAGGAGATGCTGCGCAAGGGCCAGGAGGTGCTGGTCCAGGTCTCCAAGGAGCCGCTCGGCACCAAGGGAGCCCGCGTCACCTCGTTCGTCTCGATCCCGGGCCGCTACATCGTCTACATGCCGCAGGCCCGGCACGTGGGGGTGTCCCGGCGCATCCACGACGACGCGGAGCGCGACCGGCTCCGCGCCATCGTCAAGGGGCTGCCGCCGCCGCCCGGCGGATTCATCGTGCGAACGGTCGCGGAGGGCAAGGGCGACGAGGATCTGGTGGCGGACATCCAGTTCCTGAGCCGGCTGTGGAGCCAGGTGCAGGCCCGCTTCGAGGCCGCGAAGGCTCCCTCGCTGCTCCACGAGGAGATGGACGTCACCTTCCGGGTGGTGCGGGATCTCTTCTCGCCGGAGGTGGAGGAGTTCCTGGTCGACAGCGAGGCCGCCTACGAGAAGTGCCTGCACTTCGCCACCTCGCTGGTGCCCCAGCTCGCCCCGCGGGTCAAGCGATGGGACAAGGACGCGCCGATCTTCGAGGCCACCGGCATCGAGCGGGACATCGACAAGGCCCTCCGGCGCCGGGTGTGGCTCAAGTCCGGCGGATACATCGTGATCGACCACACCGAGGCCCTGGTGGCCATCGACGTCAACACCGGCAAGTACGTGGGCAAGCGCGACTTCGAGGAGACGGTGCTGAAGATCAACCTCGAGGCGGTGACCGAGGTGGTGCGCCAGATCCGCCTCCGCGACCTCGGCGGCATCATCATCATCGACTTCATCGACATGGAGCGGGCCGAGCACCGCGATCAGGTGTTCAAGGCGCTCACGAAGGTGCTCGCCGACGACAAGGCGCGCACCAACGTGCTGGAGATCTCGGAGCTCGGCCTGGTGGAGATGACGCGCAAGCGCGTCCGCCAGAGCCTCCAGTCCCTCTTCTGCGCGCCCTGTCCCACCTGCAAGGGCAGCGGAGTCGTGAAGTCGGACGCCACCCTCGCGGCGGAGATCTTCCGCAAGGTCCAGGCGGGGGCCCGCGAGGGCGCCCCCCGCGAGGTGGTGGTGCGGGTCCATCCCGAGATGGCGCATCACCTGGAGACGACCCAGCGCGACGGCCTCGAGCGGCTGCAGGCGCTGATCGGACGCAAGGTCGTGGTGCAGGGGGTGGCGTCCTACCACCGCGAGCAGTACGAGCTGACGTTCAAGTGACCTCGTGACCCGCCCGTCGCGCATCAGCCGGGCCGTCATCCTCGCGCAGCTCCGGGCGGCCGCGACCAAGGGCGATCGCGCGGCCCTGGCGCTGGCGGTCGACCAGATGAAGACCTGGGCCTACTCGCCGCGCTACTGGCAGAAGTACCTCCACCTGCTGACCCACCCGATGGCGCGCCTGGTGGACCTGATCGTCATCAAGCAGGGCGACAAGATCGCCCACCAGAAGGGGTGGGTGAGGCCCAAGCGCGAGCCCCGCAAGCCCAAGCGTGGGGCCGAGGCGCGGGCGGCCGGGCGGACGTCCCGGCGTGGTCGCCCGGCTCCCGCCGCCGCCCAGCCGTCCCTCTTCCCGGACCTCTGACCGGGCGGCCCGGCCGGCGTCCCCCGGTCGGGGCGCCGGATCTCGACCCCGGGGTGGATGAATACCCGGGTAGGGTATATGCTGGTGGGCGAGATGAGGCGAGCGGGCGCGATCGGGCTGGTCGGCGGGCTGGCGGTCGCGGCGGCGACGGGGGCTCTCCTGGCGCCGGCGATCCCGCAGGACCCCGCGTACCATCGTCTCGCCGACGCCCGCCGATGGCTCGGCGTCCCGAACGCGCTGAACGTGCTCTCCAATGCGGGCTTCGTGCTGGTGGGGGCCCTGGGCCTGCGGTTCCTCGGGGACGCCGGCGCGGCGCGGCGGACCTTCCAGGAGCCCGGAGAGCGATGGCCCTACGCGGTGTTCTTCGGGGGCCTGCTCCTGACCGGGCTCGGCTCCGCCTACTATCACTGGGCGCCCGGCAACCCGCGACTCGCCTGGGATCGGCTGCCGCTGGCGATCACTCTGATGGGCCTGCTCGACGCGGTCATCGCGGAGCGTATCGGGACCCGCGCGGCGCTCTACCTCCTGGGCCCGCTGCTGGCGCTCGCGGCGGCCTCGGTGGGGTACTGGGCCCTCACCGAGCAGTGGGGAGCCGGTGACCTGCGCCCCTACGCCCTGGTGCAGTTCTACCCCCTGGTGGTCATCCCGCTCATGATCTGGCTCCTGCCCACCCGCTATTCGGGGAGCGCCGGTCTGCTGGCCGCGGCGGGCATCTACGGGCTCGCCAAGGTCCCCGAGCTCGCGGACGCGTGGGTCCTCGAGGCGACCCGGGTGGTCAGCGGGCACACCCTCAAGCATCTGCTGGCCGCCCTGGCGGGCTACTCCGTGCTCCGCATGCTCCGACATCGACACACGGTCTGAGACGAGGACACCTCATGATGGACGTGCAGACGAAGGGGAAGGCGCTGGGCCGCCTGCGCCGCATCGAGGGCCAGGTCCAGGGCATCCAGCGGATGGTGGAGGAGGACAAGTACTGCGTGGACATCCTCCTGCAGCTCACCGCGGTCCAGGGCGCGGTCGAGCAGGTGCAGAAGCTCCTGCTCGGCCAGCACCTCGAGACCTGCGTCGCGGACGCGGTGCGCTCGGGGAGCTCGCGCGACCGGCAGCGGAAGCTCGACGAGCTGCTCGAGGTCTTCTCCCGGTTCTCCGGGCGCTAGGCGGCGACGGTGAGCTCGAAGACGTCCGACGCGCCCCGCCTCGACTTCCCGGTGAAGGGCATGCACTGCGCGGCCTGCGTCGGCAAGGTCGAGCGCGCGCTCAAGGCGGTGCCGGGCGTGACCGACGCCACCGTCAATCTCGCGACCGAGCGCGCGCGGGTGGAGCTCGGCCCCGAGCCCGCCGCGCTGGCCCAGCTGCGGGCCGCGGTCGCCGCGGCCGGGTACGCGATCCCCGAGGAGATCGCGGTCACGCCCGAGACCCGCGAGCGGGAGCAGGCCGACCGGGCCCGCGAGATCGCGCGGCTGCAGGTGAAGCTCGTGGTCGGAGCGGTCCTGGCCCTGCCGGTCCTGCTGGGCGGTATGCCCGAGGTCTTCCCGTGGACGCCGGGCTGGCTGCGGGATCCCCGGGTCCTGTGGCTCCTGACCACGCCGGTGCAGTTCTGGGTCGGGGGGCAGTTCCATTCGGCGTTCCTGCGCGAGCTGCGGCACCGCGCCGCCAGCATGAACACGCTCGTGTCGATCGGTACCAACGCGGCCTACTTCTTCAGCGTGGCGGTGACCCTCTGGCCGCACGCGTTCATGGCCGCGGGCGCGATGCCCTACTTCGAGGCCTCCGCCCTCCTGATGACCTTCCTGGTGCTCGGCCGCTGGCTCGAGGCGCGCGCCCGCGGCGGCACCTCGGAGGCGATCCGGCGGCTCGTGGCCCTGCAGCCGCGGACCGCGCGCCTGTCGCTGCCCGGCGGAGAGCGCGACGTGCCGATCGGGGAGGTCGTGCCGGGTGATCTCCTGCGCGTCCGCCCGGGCGAGCGGGTCGCGGTCGACGGAGAGGTGGTGGAGGGGGCCTCCACCGTCGACGAGTCGATGCTGACCGGCGAGAGCCTGCCGGTCGAGAAGGGCCCCGGCGCCCCGGTGGTCGGCGGTTCCATCAACCGCACCGGGATGTTCACCTTCCGCGCCACCCGCGTCGGCCGCGACACCGTGCTCGCCCGGATCGTGCGGCTGGTCGAGGACGCCCAGGGCTCGAAGGCGCCGATCCAGCGCCTGGCCGACCAGGTCGCGTCCGTCTTCGTCCCGGTGGTGCTGGGGATCTCGGCGCTCACCTTCGGGGCCTGGATGCTCTGGGGCCCCGCGCCGGCGTTCTTCCACGCCCTCACCAACGCGGTGGGCGTGCTCGTCGTCGCCTGCCCGTGCGCGCTCGGGCTCGCCACGCCCACCGCGGTGATGGTGGCGACCGGCCGGGGCGCGGAGCTCGGCGTGCTGATCCGAAGCGCGGAAGTCCTGGAGACGCTGCACCGCACGGGAGCCGTGGTCCTGGACAAGACCGGCACTCTCACCGAGGGCCGACCCGTGGTCACCGACGTCGTGCCGGCGGCCGGGGTCGACCCGGACTCCGTGCTGGCCCTGGCCGCCGCGGTCGAGCAGGGCTCGGAGCATCCCCTCGGGGAGGCGATCGTGACCGCGGCGAAGACGCGGGGCCTCGCCCTTCCCCCGGTCCGCGAGTTCCGGGCCGCGCCGGGACAGGGCGTGGAGGCGCTGCTCGCGCAGGGCCGGGTGTTGCTCGGCAACCGCCGCCTGATGGAGAGCCGCGGAATCGAGCTGGGCCCTCTGGAGGAGGACGCGCGCCGGCTCGCCCGGGGTGGCAAGAGCGTGGTCTTCGCGGTGGTCGCCGGCCGGCCGCACGGATTGATCGCGGTGGCCGACGTGCTCCGGCCGGAGGCGCCCGCGGCGGTGACCGCGCTCCGCGGGCTCGGCCTCGAGGTGATCATGCTGACCGGTGACGCCCGGAGCACCGCGGAGGCCATCGCCGGCCAGGCCGGCATCGAGCGAGTGCAGGCGGAGGTGCTGCCGGAGCAGAAGGCGGCCGAGATCAAGCGGCTGCAGGCCGAGGGCCGGCTCGTGGCCATGGTCGGAGACGGCATCAACGACGCGCCGGCCCTGGCCCAGGCCGACGTGGGGCTCGCCATGAGCTCGGGCACCGACGTGGCGATCGAGGCGGCCGACGTCACCCTCATGCGTGACGACCTGCGGGGCGTGATCGCGGCGGTGGAGCTCTCCCGCCGCACCATGCGCGTCGTCAGGGAGAACCTGGGGTGGGCGTTCGGATACAACCTCGTGCTGGTGCCGGTGGCCGCGGGTATGCTGTACCCGATGTGGGGCATCCAGCTCTCTCCAATCCTGGCCGGGCTGGCGATGGCCCTGTCGTCGGTGTCGGTGGTCGCCAACAGCCTGCGGCTCGGTCGGTTCCGCCCGACCGCATGGACAACGGAGCGATGACGATGGCCAAGGACCCGGTGTGCCAGATGGACGTGGATCCGAAGACCGCAGCCGCGCAATCGAAGTATCAGGGGCAGACCTACTACTTCTGCGCGGTCGGCTGCAAGGTGAAGTTCGACGCCGATCCCGCCAAGTACGTCGCGCGGTGATCGGCTCGCCGTTTCTCGCGGGGCGCGACCGCTACGAGCGGGTGATGGACGGCCGGGTCGACAACACCCACGACACGGCCTTCACCCATACCGTGCGCCTCAGCGATCCGGATCGCTCGGTGGAGGTGGTCGCGGTGTGCACCCCGTCGCCCGCGTACGAGGTGCGGGAAGCCTCAGCCCGGGTGCTCTTCGGCGCGGTCGACCCGGGCATCACCGCCGAGTTCCCCCGCCTCGCCGGGACCCGGATGGTGGGCGGGTTCACCAAGCGCCTGGCCGAGGTCTGCGGGGTCCGCGAGGGGGCCGGGCTGTTCGTCGACGCCGGCATCGAGGTGGCCCGGCTGAGCCGGCAGGTGGCCAGGATGCCCGCTTCGGCGGTCGCCTCGCTCGAGCCGGGCGACTCGCAGGCCTGCTGGGCGCTCGACATGGCGGGCTGGGTGGACCTGCCGGACTCCTGCTTCACCTACAGCCCCGCCGGCCGCGCGCTCTTCGGCACCCGTCCGGTGTCCTCTCCCATGGTGCCGGCGCTCTACAGCCCTCCACCCGGGGCCCGCGCCGTCTTCACCCGGAAGAAGCTCGCGCGGCTGGTCCTGACCGGCCGCCGGCTCCACCTCTTCCACTCCATGCACGACAACGTGCACGGATTCGACCTGCACTACGAGGTCGACCTCGATCGGGGCACCTTCGTGGCGGCCGACTCCATCACGTCGCGGCTGCCCTATTCCGGGATCTGCAGCGAGCCGCAGTCCCGGATCGACTCCCTGCGGGGGCAGCCGGTGGACGCCACGCTCCGCAAGCGCATCCAGGGGCAGCTGGGGGGCATCGCGGGATGCGCTCAGCTCTACGACCTGACCGCCGATCTGCTCAAGCTGCTGAGTCTGGATCCAAGTGTCTGATAAGTAATACGGATTGCATTCGTTTGACAGACGGCGCTCGACCGGATATCCTTCTGTACCGACTAGTCGGTAAACACGGATAGGCCAGCGAGCACGGAGGGAGACCCGGTGATGGCAGCTCCAACCGCAGCGGCTCCAACCGCAGTGATGTCGGAAACGAGGAGCACCAAGGGTGCGGCCACCCGGGACCAGATCCTGAACGCGGCCGCGCGGCTCATCCATGTACAGGGCTACCAGTCCACCTCGCTCGACGACGTCCTCCGGGAGAGCGGGGTTGGCAAGGGCAACTTCTACTACTACTTCAAGAGCAAGGAAGACCTGGGTTACGCCATCATCGACCGCATCACCCAGGGATTCGTGGAGCGCAGCCTGGGGCCGGCCTTCGCGGATGCCGACGCGGACCCGGTCGAGCAGATCCACGGGTTCCTCGATCGGGTGCTCGAGGCGCAGCGCCAGCGCAAGTGCGTGGGCGGCTGCGTGATGGGCAATCTGGCCGCGGAGCTCTCGGACGTCCACGAGGGGTTCCGGCAGCGCCTCGCGGGTATCTTCGATGTCTGGCGCACCCATCTCGCGGAGGCGGTGAGCCGCGGACAGGCGAGGGGGCGCCTACGGGCGGACATGGACGCATCCCGGGTGGCCCAGTTCCTGGTCGCGGGCCTCGAGGGCTCCATGCTCCTGAGCAAGGTCACCAAGGACATCACGGTCATGGAGAGATGCGTCGAGGAGCTGAAGCGGCACCTCACGCTCTATGGGGCATGAGCATGTCGACGGTTCACGCCACGAACGGACACGAGCAGGACACGGCGGGCGCCCCGCGGAAGGCGGACCGGGACGCGGAGCTGGTGGAGCGCCTGCGCCGGCAGGACCCGGGCGCGCCCGAGGCTCTGGTCGCGACCTACGGCGACCGGGTCTACCGGCTGGCCATCCGGATCACCGGCAACGAGCAGGACGCGGAGGAAGTGGTCCAGGATGCGCTCTGGACGGCCGCCCGCAAGATCGACACCTTCAAGGGGGAGTCGGCCTTCGGCAGCTGGATCTATCGCATCACCGCCAACGCGGCCTACCAGAAGCTGCGCAGCCGTCAGGGCCAGCGCAACGAGATCTCCTGGGATGCGATGTCGCCCGGCTTCGATGAGCTGGGGCAGCACGCGGAGCCGCTCCGGGACTGGTCGACTCGCACCGAGGAGCCCGCGCTGCAGACGGAGCTGCGCTCGCTGCTGACCACCGCGATCGACGATCTCCCGGGCGACTACCGGACCGCGTTCCTGCTCCACGACGTGGAGGGGCTCTCGAATCCGGAGATCGCGGAGGCGCTCCACATCAGCCTGCCCGCGGTGAAGTCGCGCGTGCACCGCTCCCGGCTATTCCTGCGGCAGCGGCTGGCCGACTACATGCGGGCTGCCTGAGACCGTGGCTAAAGCCCTGTCCGCCTTGACTTTCAGTCGGGCCGTGTGGTCAGATATGCGCTCGCGGTCATCGGCGGGCAGCAACGCTGTCGGCAGGGCTCACGAGAGGGCAGACTCGAGCGCGGGCGCCGGATGGGGCCCGGGCGCGGAAGAAAGGTAGTGGGATGGAAGCGGTCATCGCGACGGGTGGCAAGCAGTACCGGGTGGCTCCGGGCCAGGTCATCAAGGTCGAGCGCCTCGGCAAGGACAAGGGGGCGGCGGTCGAGTTCACCAAGGTCCTCCTCGTCAACAACGACGGGCAGGTGACGGTCGAGCCGAAGGCGCTGGCGTCCGCCAAGGTGGTGGGGCAGGTGGTGGCGGAGCGCAAGGGCGACAAGGTCCTGATCGTGAAGTTCAAGCGGCGGAAGAACTACCGGCGGCACCGCGGGCATCGGCAAACGATGACGGCGGTGCGCATCACCAAGATCGAGGTCTAGGGGCATGGCTCACAAGAAGGGTGTCGGCAGCTCGCGCAACGGTCGTGACTCCAATCCCCAGATGCTGGGGGTGAAGCGCTTCGGCGGCCAGTTCGTCACCGCCGGCAGCATCCTGGTTCGCCAGCGGGGAACCCGCTTCAAGGCGGGCGCGAACGTGGGTCTGGGAGTGGACCACACGCTGTTCGCCAAGGCCGACGGCTACGTGCGGTTCGAGCGCAAGGGCGACGACAAGTACGTCAGCATCGCCCAGCAGCAGCCTGCCTGAGACGGTCCGGCCCCGCCGGACCGCGCGCCGCGCGCCATGTTCGTCGACGAGATCGACGTGTTCGTCAAGGGTGGCGACGGCGGCGCCGGGTGCATCAGCTTCCGCCGTGAGAAGTACGTCCCCCGCGGCGGCCCCGACGGGGGCGACGGCGGCGACGGGGGCAGCGTGATCCTGGAGGCGGATCCCGCCATCACCACGCTGCTCGACTTCCACTACCAGCGGCACTACACCGCCGCGCGCGGTACGCACGGACAGGGGGCGAACAAGCACGGCCGGAGCGGGGAGGACACCGTGCTGCGCGTGCCCCTCGGCACCACCGTCTCGGAGCGCGACGGGCGCCTGCCGCTGGGGGATCTGACCGAGCCCGGCCAGCGCCTGGTGGTGGCCCGCGGAGCCCGGGGCGGTCGCGGCAACGCGCGTTTCGCCACCTCCACGAACCGCGCGCCCCGCCGAGCGGACCTGGGCCGGTCGGGCGAGGAGCACTGGATCCACCTCGAGCTCAAGCTGCTGGCCGACGTGGGTGTGGTGGGATTTCCCAACGCGGGCAAGTCCACCCTGGTCTCGCGGCTGTCGGCGGCCAAGCCCAAGATCGCCGACTACCCGTTCACCACGCTCGTGCCCACCCTCGGCATCGTGCGGGCCGGCGACGATCGCACCTTCGTGATCGCGGACCTGCCGGGCCTGATCCCCGGGGCGGCCCACGGCAAGGGGCTCGGCATCCGCTTCCTGCGCCACACCGAGCGGACCCGGCTGCTCGTGCACCTGATCGACCTCGATCCCTCCACCGGGCGGGATCCCTTGGCCGACTACCAGGCCATCCAGGACGAGCTGCGCGCCTATTCCGAGGAGCTGGCCGCGCGCCCGCAGGTGGTGGTGGTGAACAAGATCGAGCTGCCGGGCACCGAGGCGGCCCGCGGGGCGGTCGAGCGCTTCTGCGCCGGTCACCGGCTGTCGTTCCACGCGATCTCCGCGGTGACCGGGGAGGGCCTACCCGCGCTGGTGCACGAGATGGCCCGGTGGCTGGCGAGCGAGCGATGGGTTCCCGCCGGCCGCTGACCCGCGCCCGACGCGTGGTGGTGAAGGTGGGAAGCGGGCTCGTCACCACCCCCGGCGAGGGCCCCTCGAGCGAGAGCATCGCCCGGCTCGCGGCCGATCTCTCCGCGCTGGTCCAGGATCGTCACGAGGTCGCCCTGGTGTCCTCCGGCGCCATCGCCACCGGAATGGCGCGGCTCGGGCTGAAGGCGCGCCCCCGCTCGATCCCCGAGAAGCAGGCCGCGGCCGCGGTCGGGCAGTCGGCCCTCATGTGGGAGTACGAGCAGGCGTTCAAGAAGCACGGGATCGCGGTGGGCCAGGTGCTCCTCACCGGCCAGGACATCAGCGACCGCTCGCGCTACCTCAACGCCCGCAACACGCTGCTGGCCCTGCTGGAGTTCGGAGTGCTGCCCATCGTCAACGAGAACGACACGGTGGCGGTGGACGAGATCAAGGTGGGCGACAACGACAACCTGGCCGCCCTCGTCGCGCACCTCATCGACGCGGATCTACTCGTGCTGCTGACCGACGTGGACGGCCTCTACACCGGAGACCCCCGCCGCGATCCGGCGGCCCGCCGCCTGGAGACGGTGGAGGCGATCACGGACGAGATCCAGCGGATGGTCTACGACGCCTCCGCGTCGGTCTCGGTGGGGGGGATGAGCACGAAGCTCCAGGCCGCGCAGAAGGCCGGGGCCTCGGGGATTCCCATGGTGATCGCGAGCGGGCGCGAGGCCGGGACGCTCCCGCGGGTGCTCAGGGGCGAGCCGGTGGGGACCTACTTCCAGCCGCGCGACGATCGCCTCGCGGCCCGCAAGCGCTGGATCGCCTTCGCGGTCCCGCCCCAGGGCCGCCTCACGGTTGACGCGGGCGCGAAGAAGGCCTTAACTGAGAGGGGCAAGAGCCTGCTGCCCTCGGGCCTGGTCGGGGTGGAGGGCCAGTTCCGCGTGGGCGAGGTGGTGGCCCTGGCCGAGGTCGACGGCCAGGAGTTCGCCCGCGGCCTCGTGAACTACGACGCGGACGAACTGCGGCGCATCCGGGGCGCGAAGACGGCGGACATCGAGCGGACGCTGGGCTACCGGGGCGTGGACGAGGTGGTGCACCGGGACAACCTGGTGATCCTCTGACCGGGACGGGGAGCACGAGCATGGACGCGGCGGCACACGTCGAGACGAAGGCGAAGGCGGCCAAGGAGGCGTCGCGCGTCCTCGCGCTCGCCTCGACCCGCGCGAAGAACGAGGCGCTCGCCCAGATGGCGCGCGGCCTCGAGGAGCGCGCCGCCGCGATCCTGGACGCCAATCGCCACGACCTCGAGCGCGCGCGGGCCGCCGGGCACGCCCGGGCGTTCGTGGACCGCCTCACCCTCACCGAGGGACGCGTCGAGGAGATGGCGGCCGGCCTCCGTCACGTGGCCGGCCTCCCCGACCCGGTGGGGGAGACGGTGGAGACCTGGCGGCGCCCCTCCGGCCTCGAGATCGCGCGCGTGCGGGTCCCCCTCGGGGTGATCGGCTTCATCTACGAGTCCCGACCGAACGTCACCGCCGACGCGGCCGGCCTCTGCTTGAAGTCGGGGAACGCGGTGCTGCTGCGGGGCGGCAGCGAGGCGCTCGAGTCCAACACCCTGCTCGCCCAGATCTTGGGCAAGGCGGTCGAGAAGGCGGGCCTGCCCCCCGAGGCGATCCAGGCGGTGGAGACCGCGGACCGGGCGGGAGTCATGGCCATGCTCACCCTGGACCGCTACCTCGACCTGATCATCCCCCGGGGCGGGGAGGAGTTCGTGCGGCTGGTCGCGGAGCGCGCCACGGTCCCGGTGCTCAAGCACGACAAGGGCCTGTGCCACCTCTACGTGGACGAGGGCGCGGATCTGGACATGGCGCTGGCGGTGGCGGTCAACGCCAAGGCCCAGAGGGTCAGCGTGTGCAACTCGCTCGAGACGCTGCTCGTCCATGCCGCGATCGCCCCGGCGCTGCTGCCGCGGCTCGCCGCGCGCCTGGCCGAGGCGGGGGTGGAGGTGCGGGCCGACGAGCGGGCGCGGGCTCTCATGCCCGGGGCGCGGGCCGCCGAGCCGGCCGACTGGGACACGGAGTACCTCGACTACATCCTGGCGGTGCGGGTGGTCGAGGGCTTCGACGAGGCGGTGGCCCACATCCGTCGGCACGGGTCGGGTCTCGCCGAGTCGATCGTCACCTGCGACGTGCGCCGCGCCCGCCGGTTCACCCAGGAGGTGGACGCGGCCGCGGTGCTCGTCAACGCCTCCACGCGCCTCGTCGACGGCAGCCAGTTCGGGATGGGGGCCGAGATGGGCATCTCCACCTCGCGGGTCCACGCGCGCGGCCCGGTGGGCGTGCGGGAGCTGACCACGACCAAGTTCGTGGTGTGGGGCGACGGGCATATCCGGGAGTAGCCGCCTGCAGCCGCGCGTCGGCGTGTTCGGGGGATCGTTCAACCCGATCCACTTCGGTCACCTGCTCGTGGCCGACGAAGTCTGCGAGACGCTCGGGCTCGACCGGGTCCTGCTCGTGCCGGCGGCCCAGCCTCCGCACAAGCCCCTCACCGAGCTGGCCCCCGCCGCCGACCGCTATCGGATGACCGAGCTCGCGGTGCGCGGCCACCCGCGGTTCGAGGTCTCGGACGTCGAGGTCAAGCGGAGCGGCCCCTCGTACACGGTGGACACCCTCATCGCGCTCCAGTCCCGCGGGCGGTTGCATCTCATCATCGGCTCCGAGACCTTCCTCGACCTGCTGAACTGGAAGGATCCCGGGCGCGTCGTCGCGCTGGCCCGTCTCGTGGTGATCCCGCGAAACGGCATGGACTTCGACCCCGAGGCGCCGGCCGCGGTCAAGGTGCTGCGGGAGCTTGCTCTGCCCGGCTTCGGCCCCGCGGCCCCCGACGTCCCCGACGGCGCCGCCCCCCTGCTGCTGTACGCCGCGTCGCTGCCGATCTCCGGCTCGGACCTCCGCCGCCGGGCCCGGGAGGGCCGGAGCCTCGCCTTCCGCATGCCCGACGCGGTGGCGGCGTACCTGCGCGATCATCATCTCTACCGTCCGGAGGCGTGATGGCCACCCTGTCCGCGGAAGCCGTCGTCCGTGTCGCGGCCCACGCCGCGCTGGAGAAGAAGGCGATCGACCTGGCGGTGCTCGACCTGCAGGGACTGTCGAGCGTGGCGGACTTCTTCCTCGTCTGCAGCGCGCGGTCCACGACGCAGGCCGACACCATCGCGGAGGCCATTCGCGGCGCCCTGCGTGCGAAGGGCGTGCGACCGCGCCACAACGAGGGGAGCGCGGAGAGCGGCTGGCTGCTGCTCGACTACGGCGACGTCGTGATGCACGTCTTCCTCGAGGAGACGCGCGGATTCTACGCGCTCGAGCGCCTGTGGGGTGACGCCCCGCTCGTCTCGGTGGAGGGTTGAGGCGGTCCGGGATTGCTTTGCCGTGGACCCCGTGGTAGCCTGCGCGACTAGCGGCGAAGCCGCGCGGCAAGGAGGTCGCGATGAAGAAAGATCGTTTGGTCCACTACCGCAAGAAGCTGGAGGAGAAGCACAGCCAGCTCGTCGATGAAGTGGGTAGGAACGTGCTCTACGGCAAGGGACCCGACGACGACTCCATCAAGGACCTGGGCGACCAGGCTTCCTCTGCCTACAATCGTGAATTCCTCTTCGAGCTCGGCAACGGCGATCGGCGGCTCCTGAAGGAAGTGGTGCTGGCCCTGCAGAAGATCAGCGAGGGCGGCTTCGGCGACTGCGAGCGCTGCGGCGAGCCCATCTCCGAGAAGCGCCTGGAGGCACTGCCGTTCGCGCGCTACTGCATCGAGTGCCAGCGCGCGGCCGAAGAGGAAGAGCGCACCGCCGCGCGGTAGCGTCTCCGCTCCCTCCGTGTCGATCCGCCTGGGTCTCGTCGTCGGTCTGCTCTTCGCCATCCTCGTCACCTACCTCGCCTCGATCAACCCGAGCCACGCGCACCTGGCCCTGGGCGGCGACTGGGCGGTCGACGTGCCGCTCATGGCCCTGGTGGTGGGTGTCTTCGGCGCGGGCGCCGCGCTGGCGCTGGTGCTCGGATGGCTGCGGGATCTGACCCGCGCGTACGCGCGCGGGGCGGTCGAGCCGCCGCGGCCCGCGCCCGCGCCGCGCGTGGAGCCGGTCGCTCCGCGGCGTGGCCCCGAGCCGGTTTCCGCGCGCGCCGGTCGCGACGCCCTGATCGAGCGCCGCCGCTGGGCCGACGCCCTGGCGGCCCAGACCCAGCTCCTGCCCGCGGTGCCGCGCGAGGACAAGGCCGCCGAGGAGGCGACCCTCGCCGGGCTCCACTACGAGATCGGCCGCGAGCGGCTCGAGCGGGGCGATCTCGCGGGCGCGACCTCGCAGCTCAAGGAGGCGCTGCGCGTGCAGCCGGACTTCGTGCCCGCCGCCCTGCTGCTCGGCGAGGCCCACCTCAAGGCGGGCGAGCCGCGCGACGCGCTCCGGGTGTGGGAGCGGGCCGCGGAGGCTCCGCAGCCCGCGCTGCCGGTGCTCGCCCGCATCGAGCAGCGGCACCGCGAGGAGGGCCGACCCACCCGCATGATCTCGCTCTACCGGAACGCCCTCGACCGGCACCCCGACAACCTCGCGCTGGCCTTCGGGCTCGGGCGCGTGTACTTCGAGCTGGCGATGCTGGACGAGGCGGCGGAGCAGTTCCAGAAGATGGAGGTGCGGGCCGCCGATCTCCCGCTCATCCACGCGTACCTGGGCGCGATCCTCGAGCGCCGCGGTCAGTTCCGCGACGCGATGGAGGAGTACCGGCGCGCGCTCCGCCTGAGCGACAGCGTCCAGTGGCCGCATCACTGCGAGGCGTGCGGCGCCCTGCATCCGCGCTGGGTGGACCGCTGTCCGTCGTGCCGTCGCTGGAACACGTCCCGGCCCTAGACCGTCCCCGCGCCGACTCCGCCCCCTGGCGACGGTGGGCGGGCGCCCTGCTGGACCTCGTCTTCCCGCCGTTCTGCCCGGTGTGCCGGGCCCGGCTCGACGAGGTTCGCCGCGATCCGCTCTGCGGCTCCTGCTGGGCCCGGCTGCCCCGGATCGAGCCTCCGTGGTGCCGCCGCTGCGGCGGGCCGATGACGGGCTTCCCGACCGCGGCCGGCCCCGCGTCACCCGGGGCCGAGCGCGCGGGCGCGGGCCCGCTCTGCGGTGCCTGTCGCCGGCGGCCGCCCGCCTTCACGTACGCGCGGGCGGCGGTCCGGTACGAGGGCGTGGCGCGGGAAGCGCTGCACGCCTTCAAGTTCGGCGGTCACCGGGCCCTCGCGGCCCCGCTGGGCGACCTGCTGATCGAGGCCGTCGAGGGCCGGCTGCCCGCCGGGCTCCCCGACCTGCTCGTGCCGGTCCCGCTGCACCCGCGCCGGGAGCGGGAGCGCGGCTTCAACCAGTCGCGGCTGCTCGCCCGTCGGGTCGGCCGGGCGTGGGGATGCCCGGTGCGCGACGACGTCCTGGAGCGCGCGGTGGCGACGCCGTCTCAGACCACCCTCGACGGTGCCGCCCGTCGCGCGAACGTGAGGCGCGCCTTCCGCCTGCGCCGTCCCGAGCTGGTCGCCGGCCGCCACGTCCTCCTGGTGGACGACATCCTGACGACCGGCGCCACCGTGTCCGAGTGCGCCCGCTGCCTCGGGGAGGCGGGGCCCCGCAGCGTCGGCGTCCTCACGGTGGCCCGGGTCTAGCGCCGGCCCGAGCGGGGCCGCCCGACCCGGCGCCCGGGGCCCGAGGACCCGGTCTTGCGCCCCACGCCCGAGGCTCGCTATAATCGAAAGTCTCCGTGGACCGGAAGTATTCGACAAACCGAGACAAACAGGAAGGGGAGCGCCCATGGCAGTGCGCGTCGGAGTCAACGGGTTCGGACGTATCGGCAGGGTGTTCTTTCGGGCTGCGCTCGAGGCGCCGGACATCGAGGTGGTTGCGGTCAACGATCTGGCCGACGCCAAGACCCTGGCGCATCTGCTGAAGCACGACTCCGTCCACGGCACGCTGGACGCCGAGGTGAAGGCGAAGGGGGAGGCCATCTTCGTCAACGGCCGCGAGATCCGGGTCTGCTCGGCCAAGGATCCGGCCACGCTGCCGTGGGGCGAGATGGGGGTGGGGATCGTGGTGGAGTCGACCGGGATCTTCCGCGACCGCGCCACCTCGTCCAAGCACCTGCAGGCCGGCGCCAAGAAGGTGGTCATCACCGCGCCCGCGAAGGACCCGGACATCACGGTGGTGCTGGGTGTCAACGAGCAGACGTACGATCCGGTCAAGCACGAGCTGGTGTCGAACGCCTCGTGCACCACCAACTGCCTGGCCACCGTGGCCAAGGTCCTGCTCGACACCTTCGGCATCAAGCGCGGCTTCGCGTCCACGGTGCACTCCTACACCAACGACCAGCCGATCCACGATTTCCCCCACAAGGACCTCCGCCGGGCTCGCGCGGGGGCGGTGAGCATGATCCCCACCACCACCGGTGCCGCCACCGCGGTGGGCCTGGTGCTGCCCGAGCTCCGGGGCAAGCTCGACGGGATCGCGATCCGGGTGCCCACCGCCAACGTGTCGGTGGTCGATCTCACGGTGGAGCTCGCCAAGCCGGCCACGCCGGCCGCGGTGAACGACGCCTTCCGGGCCGCCGCGGCCGGGTCGCTCAAGGGCATCCTGGACGCCACCGACGAGGAGCTCGTGTCGGTGGATTTCAACGGCGACTCGCATTCGTCGATCGTCGACCTGCCCTCGACCGCGGTGGTGGACGGCAACCTCGTGAAGGTGCTCGCCTGGTACGACAACGAGTGGGGGTACTCCTGCCGGGTACGCGACCTGATCCGCTACATGGCCCGGTCGCTCTAGCGCGCGGCCGCTCCGGGCCGTCGTCGTGGCGAAGCTCGTCGTCGATCAGGTGGACCTGGCCGGGAAGCGTGTGTTCCTGCGGGCCGACTTCAACGTCCCGCTGGACGACGCGCGCGTGACCGACGACACTCGCATCACCGCGGTGCTTCCGACCATGTCGTGCTGTCTGGACCGGGGCGCCTCGCTCGTGCTCGCCTCCCATCTCGGCCGCCCCAAGGGCAAGCCCGATCCGAAGTACTCGCTGCGACCGGTCGCGGAGCGGCTTCAGGCCCTCCTCGCCCGGCCGGTGACGCTCCTCCCCGATTGCGTGGGACCGGAAGTCGAGGAGCGCGCCCGCGCCCTCCGGCCCGGAGAGGTCGTGCTGCTGGAGAATCTGCGCTACCACGCGGAGGAGGAGGCCAACGACGAGGGTTTCGCCCGCGCCCTGGCCGCGCTCGCCGACGTCTACGTCGACGACGCCTTCGCGGCGGCCCACCGGGCGCACGCCTCGATCGAGGCCATCACCCGCTTCCTGAAGCCCGCGGCGGCCGGCCTGCTCATGGCGCGCGAGCTGGACGCCCTGGCCCGGATCTTCGAGCGGCCCGAGCGGCCGATCTGGGCGGTGCTGGGCGGCGCCAAGGTCTCGGACAAGCTGGGCCTGGTCGAGCACCTCCTGGCCCGCGTGGACGGGCTCGCGATCGGCGGCGGGATGGCCTTCACGTTCCTCAAGTCGCTCGGACACGGCGTCGGCCGCTCGCTCCTCGAGCCCGACCGGGTCGAGGCGGCGCGCACCATCGTGGAGCGGGCCCGCGCCGCCGGGATCCCGCTCCGCCTGCCGGTGGACGTGGTGGCGGCCCCGGCCCTGGACGCGACGAGCGGCCTTCGCACGGTGGGCATCCGGGAGATTCCCGACGACCTGATGGGGCTCGACATCGGCGCGGCCACCGTCACCCAGTTCGCCACCGCCCTGCGGGGCGCGCGGACCATCGTCTGGAACGGTCCCATGGGTGTCTTCGAGAAGCCCTCCTTCGCGGCCGGCACCCTCGGGGTGGCCCGCGCGGTGGCGGAGTCGGGCGCCTTCTCGGTCATCGGCGGGGGCGACACGATCGCGGCGGTGCAGCAGGCGGGCGTGATGGACCGGATCGGCTACGTGTCGACCGCGGGAGGCGCGTTCCTCGAGTTCCTCGAAGGTCGCGTGCTGCCCGGCGTGGCCGCCCTCGACGATGCGGCCTGATGCGCACCCCCCTCGTGGTCGGCAACTGGAAGATGCACGGCACGCAGGACGTGGCCCGCGAGCTCGCCCAGGCGGTCCGTGACGGGCTCAAGCGCCCGCGCGGCGTCGAGGTCGTGGTGTGCCCGCCCTTCACCGCGCTGGCCGCGGTGGCGGAGGTACTCAAGGGCGCCGCGGTCGCGCTCGGGGCGCAGAACTGCCACTGGGAGGCCCAGGGCGCCTTCACCGGGGAGATCTCGCCCGCGATGCTCGCCGAGCTGGGCTGCCGCTGGGTCCTGCTCGGGCACTCGGAGCGGCGGCACGTGTTCCGGGAAACCGACGAGGAGATCAATCGCAAGGTCGTGGCCGCCCTGCGCCACGGGATGCGACCGGTGCTGTGCGTGGGGGAGACGGACGCGGAGCGGCGCCAGGGCCTGACCTTCACGGTGGTGGAGGGACAGCTGCGCGCCGGCTGGGCGGGGCTCTCGGCGGACGATCTCGCCCGGTGCGTGCTCGCCTACGAGCCGGTGTGGGCCATCGGCACCGGCGTCAACGCCACTGCCGCCCAGGCCGCCGAGGTGCACGGCTACCTCCGCGGTCTCGTCTCCGAGGTCGCGTCCAAGGAGCTGGCCCAGTCGATACGGATCCTGTACGGCGGCAGCGTCAAGCCCGACAACGCCCAGGTGCTCACCCAGGAGCCGGACATCGACGGCGTTCTGGTGGGAGGAGCCAGTCTCCAGGCGCCCGGCTTCATCACCATCGCGAAGAAGTCCGCCGCCCGGAGCGGCGCTTCGAAGGAGTAGAGCCCCTCATGTTCATCCTGGTCGTGATCGTCCACGTCATCGTCTGCATGGTCATCGTCGGCCTGGTGCTGCTGCAGGCCGGCAAGGGCGCCGACATCGGCTCCGCCTTCGGGGGCAGCGGCAGCCAGGCCGTGTTCGGTTCCATGGGCACGCCCACCGTCCTCGGCAAGGCCACCTCGGTGGTGGCGATCATGTTCATGGCGACCTCGTTCGCCCTGTCGATGATGGCGCACAATCGGGCGGTGAGCATCATGCCCGCGGCGGGCCCGAGCGCGCCCGCGCCCTCGACGCCGGCGGCCCCACCCGCCCCCGTCACGCCCGCGCCCCAGAAGTAGTCACCGTCGAAATGCGGAGTGGTCGCGCGCGCGTTCGCGCCCTGCTGGTCTGGGCCGGGGGTCTCGGCCTCGCGGCGGCCTGCAACGGCCCCATCGACAGTGGCCTGGACGAGAGCGCGGCCGCCGGCCCGCCCGCCTACGGCGACACGTTCATCGAGGCCTCCATCGGCGACATCGGCGGGCTGATCCCGACCCTCACCTCCGACCAGTCCTCGTACGAGGTGGGCGGGTTGATCTACGACGGGCTGGTCAAGACGGACAAGGACCTCAACCTGGCCCCCGCCATGGCCCAGTCGTGGACGTACAGCCGGGACTGCCTCGATCTCACCTTCAAGCTGCGCCAGGACATCAAGTGGCACGACGGCTACCCGTTCACCTCCGCCGACGTGGTCTTCACCTACCAGGCCATGATCAACCCGAAGACCCCCGCGCCTTTCAAGGAGGGCTTCCTGCTCGTGAAGAGCGTGGACGCGCCGGACGCCTACACGGTGAGGGTGCACTACGACAAGCCCTACGCGCGCGCGGTCGAGACGTGGGGGACGTCGATGCTGCCCAAGCACCTGCTCCAGTCGTTCGCGGACGCGGGCACGCTGCGGGAGTCGCCCCAGAACAGCCAGCCGGTCGGGACCGGACCCTATCGCTTCCAGGAGTGGAAGCCGGGGGAGAAGGTGGTGCTGGTCGCCAATCCCGACTTTTACGAGGGCCGCCCGTACCTGAGCCGGATCGTATACCGGGTGATACCGAGCCAGGCCACCATCTTCCTCGAGCTGAAGGCCAACGGCGTGGACTACGTGAGCACGCTCACCGGCATCCAGTACGCGCGACAGACCGAGTACCCCGCGTTCCGGAAGGCCTACCACAAGTTCCGCTACCCGGCGAGCGACTACACGTTCCTCGGCTTCAATCTGAAGGACCCGCGCTTCGCGGACCGACGGGTGCGCCAGGCCTTCGCCCACGCGATCAACAAGCAGGAGCTGATCGACGGGGTGCGGCTCGGGCTCGCCCGCGAGGCCACCGGGCCGGTCCGCCCCGGGACGTGGGCCTACACCGACAAGGTCACCCGCTTCGCCTACGATCCCGAGAAGGCCAAGGCCCTGCTCGCGGAGGCGGGGTGGAAGGATCGGGACGGCGACGGCGTGGTGGAGGACCGGAGCGGCAAGCCGTTCACCCTGACGATCCGGACCAACCAGGGCAACGACGAGCGGAAGAAGATCGCCGAGATCGTCCAGCAGCGTCTGAAGGAGGTCGGCATCCAGGCCGACATCCAGCTCATCGAGTGGGCCGCGTTCATCAAGGAGTTCGTCAAGCCGCGCCGCTTCGAGGTGGTGGTGCTGGGCCTCGGCACCGGCATCGACCCCGATCAGTTCGTGGTCTGGCACTCCTCGCAGCGGGGGCCCGATCAGATGAACCGGACCGGGTACGACAACCCGGAGGTCGACCGGCTCCTGGAGGCCGGGCGGATGTCGTGCGTGCAGAGCGAGCGCGTCGGCTACTACCACCGGATCCAGGAGATCCTCGCCGAGGATCTGCCGATGATCTTCCTCTACTACCGGGACGCGCTGCCGGTGGTGGCCTCCCGCGTCCGTGGGGTGAGCGCGACGCCGTCCGGCATCATGTACAACTTCAACGAGTGGTACGTGCCGAAGTCCCAGCAGCGCTACACCTCCGGCTAGATGGCGCTCTTTGCCCTCCGGCGGCTCCTGCTCTCGATCCCGCTCCTGGTCGGCATCACCTTCGTGTCCTACATGGTCATCAGCCTGGCCCCCGGCGGCCCGCTCGACTTCCTGACCCCGGAGGACCCCAACGCCTCGCCGGAGGTCAAGGAGCGGCTCGTCAAGGAGTTCGGGCTCGACCGGCCCATCCACGTGCAGTACTGGCAGTGGCTCAGGCGCGCGGTGCGCCTCGACTTCGGCCGGTCGTTCCTGCCCGACGGGCGGCCGGTCCTCACCAAGATCGGCGAGCGGCTGCCGGTCACCCTGTTCCTCAACCTGATCGAGCTGGCGATCATCGTGGGGCTCGCGGTGCCCATCGGGGTGCTCTCGGCCACCCGCCAGTACTCGCTCTACGACAAGATCACGACCGTCTTCGTCTTCGTGGGCTTCGCCACCCCGGACTTCTGGCTCGCGCTCCTGCTGATGATCCTGTTCGGGGTGCAGCTCGGCTGGCTGCCGATCTCGGGCCTGCGCTCGCTCAACTGGGAGTACCTGTCGTTCTGGCAGCAGCAGTGGGACTTCTTCGCGCATCTGATCCTGCCCATCGTGGTGGCCACCTTCGGCGGGCTCGCCGGCTTCTCGCGCTACATGCGCCAGAGCATGCTCGAGGTGGTGCGCCAGGACTACGTGCAGACCGCGCGCGCCAAGGGCCTCTCCGAGCGGGTCGTGATCAGCAAGCACGCGCTGCGCAACGCGCTCCTCCCGGTGGTCACGATCCTGGCCCTGGCCCTGCCGGGCCTCATCGGGGGCAGCGTCATCATCGAGTCCATCTTCGCGATCCCGGGCATGGGTCAGCTCATGGTGCAGTCCGTCTTCTCGCGCGACTACCCGGTGGTGATGGGCAACCTGGTCATCGTGGCCAGCCTGACCCTGGTCGCCAACCTGGTGGCCGACATCACCTACGGGCTCGTGGATCCGCGGATCCGCTTCGGCGGCCGCCGCGGGAGGCGCTGAGTGACGGTCGGGCGCACGCGCCGCGGGGAGATGCGCCAGTTCTGGCGCACCTTCTCCCGGAACCAGCTCGCGATGTGCGGCGGCGCGGTGGTCGCGGTGCTGGTGGTCATGGCCGTGCTCGCGCCGGTGCTGGCGCCCTGGGACCCGAACCGTCCGGACACCCGCAAGATCCTGTCCCCCCCGTCGAGCAGCCACTGGTTCGGCACCGATCCGCTCGGCCGGGACGTGCTTTCCCGCGTGCTCTACGGCTCGCGGGTATCGCTCTCGGTGGGCTTCGTCTCGGTGGGCATTGCGGCGATCATCGGGGTGCTGCTGGGGGCGGCGGCCGGCTACCACGGCGGGATGGTCGACAACGTGGTGATGCGGCTGGTCGACCTGATGCTGGTCTTCCCCCGCTTCTTCCTCCTGCTGGCCGTGCTCGCCTTCCTCAAGCCCTCCATCTGGACCATCATGACCGTGATCGGCGTCACCGGCTGGATGGGGGTGGCCCGGCTCGTGCGCGCCGAGTTCCTGACGCTGCGGGAGCGGGAGTTCGTGATCTGGTCGGAGTCGATCGGGGCCGGCGCCCTGCGCATCGTCTTCCGCCACATCCTGCCCAACGCCATCGCGCCGATCCTGGTCGCCATGACCCTCGGCATTCCCGCCGCCATCCTCACCGAGGCGGGTCTCTCCTTCCTGGGCCTGGGCGTCCAGCCGCCCTACGCCACGTGGGGGAACATCCTCAACGACGGGCGCGACTACATCGAGATCGCCTGGTGGCTGACCCTCTACCCGGGCCTGGCCATCCTCATCACCGTGCTGTCCTACAACCTCATGGGCGAGGGCATCCGCGACGCGCTCGACCCGCGCCTGCGCCAGTCCCGCGTCGGCCGCATCCTCCGCCTCGGCCGCTGACCCCAGATTGACAAGGCTCGCGAGGGCACGGCATACTGTGCCCTCGCCGGCGCCGAAGTGGCGGAATTGGCAGACGCGCACGTTTGAGGGGCGTGTGGGGCAACCCGTGGGGGTTCGAGTCCCCCCTTCGGCACCATTGATCCGCAACCGGCGCCTCACCACTGCTTGACCCTGCGGGTGGGACCCACCGGAGTGTGCGGCATGCCACGCGTCCTCGTGGGTCGGCCGGGCTCGCCTACTCGGGTGCGACCTCTGGACCCGATGGCGGGCGAGACGGCGGATGCGGCTCGCCGTGCGATGCGGGCTCGGGCCGCCGGCCCCTCCGCACCCGCTCGCTCAGGCTCTCGAGGGCCACGTAGAACACGGGCACGAACGGGATGGCCAGCAGCGTCGAGGCCATCATCCCGCCGAACACCACGGTGCCGATGGCCTGCTGGCTGGCCGC